>JADMIO011101908.1_pt1 | contig 64082 bp, 52 predicted proteins | sample 8958161 | NCBI WGS metagenome assembly JADMIO01 (sample SAMN16585339, study PRJNA669376) | soil metagenome | isolation source: Crop rotation soil | place: USA: Cullars Rotation, Alabama | collected 2011
GCCGCGACTTCAAGTCACGTGAATTCCAAGCTTCGGATCCCACTGTGCTGGAAATGTATTGCGCATGGAATCACTGCTCAGATGCAGTGTACCAAGCTGTGCATTCAGATTACTGAGGCCGATGAAGTTCTTGCTTGCCTGTATGACCGTGCTCAATTGCCCCCCATTGGAAATAGCTTCATCATATCCGAAATTGCCAGAGGTCGGCGCATACACATTGTTGCTGATTAGCGCAACCTGCGGACGGAAAGCGGCACGCAGTAGCTGACTGTCGAGTCGATTAATGATGACGGCGTTTCGATATTCACGAAGCAGCGGACTCCGCTCTTTGGCCATGCGCAGGTAGTCATCTAATGATACCTCCTGAGCCATGCCATTTATGTGGCATAGGCAAATTGTGAGCAATAATAGAAGCCAGTTCCTTTTCATGTGCTTCCAGGTGCCTGGTGTCAGTTTGTTGCCAATATCAGTAAACCTATCCGTCAATACTGTTCAGATTTTGAAGTTTTGGTTTGGCTACGCTAACTCAGTTTCACCGCTTTTCCTATTAAAAACATCGCTCCAGTAGCTGATGGGCTTCAATAAGCGATATGAGCCGCCTGGCGGTCACGACAAACCCGCTACTGTGCCAGGTCAAAAATGAAAAGCCAAAAATCAGTAGAGGCAACCACTTTTCTTCAGGCGAAACCCCATTGAGGCAACAATTACTAAGCGCTTGACAAGCGAATATCGCAAGCCTCCACCGTAGCTGCTATTCGTTCCATGTCTGCCTGATTATGCTGTTACATTGAAAATAGACGAAGCGGCCTGAATACAAGAAGGTAGAAATAGCTGCATTGCTGCTGCAAAACGCACAAAGAGTAAAAAAAAAGTTCAGGAAATTTGCATTTTACGTTTTGTATCGTATTTTTACGACATGAAGCGCAAAGAGCAAATACATCGACTGACCCGCGTGGAAGAGGACATCATGCAGATTATCTGGCGGTTGCAGCGATGCCTCGTCAAAGACATCATCGAAGCCCTCGGTCAGGAAGATATTCCGCACAGCACGATCGCCAGTGTGGTGCGCATCCTGGAGAAAAAAGGATTCGTAGATCATAAGGCCTACGGCAAGACGCATGAGTACTTTCCTGTTATAGATAAAGAAGAATATGCACAGCAGCACCTCAGCTCCATGTTGAAAAAATACTTTGACGGCTCACCCAAAAATCTGGTCAGCTTTCTTGTAGAAAAAGACAACATGGGACTTGACGAACTGAACGAGCTCTACAAGGCATTGCATTCCGCCGCTAAAAAGAAATAATATGTTACTGCAACTGATCAACGCAAGCCTCATCTGGCTATGCAGCCTGCTCAGTTACGAGCTGGTGCTAAAAGGCGAGACATTCCATCGGCTGAACCGCTTTTTCCTGCTATTCACTTTCGTCGCCGGCGCGATCCTGCCGCTGTTACCGCTAGGGCAGACCATCTACATCACAAATGCAGGCTATAGCCATAACAGCAATCTGTCGACGCCGACAAGCCTCGTATCTGTGCTTCAATCCGCTGCTAATCCGACTGGCAACCTGGCTGGGCGCTCTGTCAACTGGTGGCTCATGATCTATATAGCAGGCATGGCAGGCAGCATACTTTATCTGCTTCGCGACCTGCTCCGCCTATGGACACTGTACAGGCATTCTGCCATCCATAGGGAACGGTATTGGACCATTGCAGAAACCGGGCGTACGCATAGTCCGTTTTCATTCCTGCATATTGTATTCACGGGCAGCATTGATCAATATACCCCGCAGCAATGGCGCATGGTACTGGAGCATGAGCAGCAGCACTACCGCAGCGGGCATATTCTGGACCTCGCATTGATGCACCTGGCGATGATTATTCTCTGGTTCCATCCCGCTGTTTATATCTACCGCCACAAACTGCGCATGCTGCATGAGTATGAGGCCGACAGCCTTCGGCAGCAGGATATCATGACATATGGCGGCTTTCTGCTGGAGCAGGCTGTTTGCGCTCCTCCGCCTGTACTAACCCACGCCTTAAGCTTTTCCCCGCTCAAAAACCGTATACAAATGATGACCAAAAATCCAAGTAGATGTATCGCGCAGTATCGCCTGTTCCTGCTGCTCCCACTGATGTGCCTGTTTATCTGGTGCTGCCGCAAAACCAGTACAAAGACTGCTATCGATATCAACGGCCGGCACGCCATCCTGCATAATGCCGGCTTGAGCTATCCAGACCAAAAGGCCTCAGACTCCGTTACGCTCAGCACAGACGACGGGAGCGTTATGCCGGTCTCTTTTGTGATCGAATACCCGCCCCAAAAGCTGGGCAACCAGTATATACAGCATCCCGAAGCGCTTGCAGCCACGCCGCGCTGCACCTATCCCGGCTCGGAATTCGGCGTCCGCTATGTAGTGGAGCAGGCAGGCATCACGCAGACACTGCTCAAAATGCCGGATGGCGCCTACACGATCGGCCTCTCAGATATCATTATAGACCGCTCGGGGCACGTGGTTCACTATACCCTGACCGGTCCGGAAAACGATGCTGAGGCTACTTTAGATCCCAGCGGAGTCTACATCGCTAAACCAAATGGGCTCAACGAAGCAGATCAGGACGCGATTCAAAAAGGAATGGCAGGCGTATTGATCGGAGGCCGCGTTTCATTTACACCTTCAAAGGATAAACAGGGCGTGCCCGCCCCTTATTTTCTTGAATCCGGCCATCAAAAGAACGGCTATGATCTGCTTGCAACGCTGGTCGTCAAAAATCGCACAGTATCTTTTTCAAACTAAGCCTGATGAAAAGGATCATACAATGCGCAGTCTTATGGTTACTGCTTGGTCCGGCGGCTTCCGCCCAGGAGTTCTCGTTTGAAGTCGTCCTGACGGCTGGAGATAGTCTGCGGCAAGCCGGCGATATGCACGCAGCAATTAATGCTTATAAAAAAAGCATCGCGCCCGGTAATATTTTCCCGCCGGGGGATTTCAGTCCGGAGCGAAGCATTTATTTCGCGGACATCTATAATCTTGCCTGCGCTTTGTCGCGAACAGGACAGCAGGACTCTGCCCTGAAATACCTGAGGCGACACGAGCTGGAATTGCACGATGGCGTCGGCGAGGCGCTTACTGATCCCGACCTGATTTACATACGCGAGGCCGCCGGTTGGCCACAGCTGGAGGATCTTATCATCCGGAACTATTGCGACAGCAATAAGGTAAAGATCAAGGATCCGGCCTATGCAAAAGCGCTTTGGCATATGCACGCGGTAGACCAGGCCTATTATAAAGACTTAGAGATCGCCGAAGCAAAGACCGGCAAATCCTCGTCTGTAGTGCTGGCGCTTTGGGACCTTAAGCGGAAGCTCAATGAGGAGAACCAGCGGCGGCTGGAGTCTATGATCAGAGAAAAAGGCTGGCCCAGGATCTCAATGGTCAGTGAAAGGCCCGCAACAGCCGCATTCCTGGTAATTCAGCATGCAGACCTGAAGCTGCAACAGCGATACCTGCCGGTCATCAAAGGCCTATGTGAAATCCGTGAAGCGCGATGGCAAGACTATGCGCTGATGTACGACCGGGTACAGACCAGCCTTGACAAGCCCCAGCGTTACGGATCCCAGGTTTTCTACAACCAAAAGACACAGCGTTACGAGTTATTTCCTTTGGAGAATCCGGCTAAAGTGGATGAATGGCGCAAAACGGCGGGCCTGCAGCCGCTCTCTCAATACCTCGCAAACTGGAAGATTACATGGCCGCCCACTGATTGATGCCAGGCAGATTTAATTGCCGATCCTGCTATTTCTTCTTTTCAGCCAGCCAACCGTTTTAAGCCCAACAAGAACTCTTTTTATGGCGCCGGAATATACTCCGTCAACATAGTACGCCCTGGATTGTCGTAGTAGATGCAGGTCATGTCCTGCACGTCAATCGTCCATTGCTCATCACCTGCCCGCTTTATCTACGTAGGAACAAGTCATTCGAGAGGCCGTTGTCTGCGCTCGAACGGCTGATTTGAACATAGTCGGACTTGCCTTGTTGATGGTTCCGGATGTCCGGATGTCAACTGCACGGCATTTACTTTATCCGCTCACTTTGATTGAATCATTCGCGGACGGGTTGGGAAGCAAGATGAGCAAGGCCAACTTCAGTAAAATAATCAGGATGGTGCCTGCGGCGGCAGAGCTTTTAAAGACCTTGAAGCTGTCAGAAATACCGGTTGTACCGGCTTTTACCAAAGGCAGCTCTGAACCGTCGCTAACTACTGCCAGCTGCCCGCTATATTGAAGCGTACTACCAAACCTGTGGAGGGAAAAACTTTGTAAACCTGTTCATTCGGATTTTCCGAAACCACAAAAATACTTCACGTCAGGTCTAAGGCTGTCGGACGGCGATATTTTGTCAAATCGCATGACATCGAATGTTGTTTATTCCTGTCCCACTACACTGAACTGTCTGGAGCTACCGGTATGGAAGAAGGATGATGCTTGTGAGTCACGATGAATTTTGTAGTCTTTATTATCATCTCCGAATCGAAACCCTAATGAAAGAATGATTGTGGCACCGGCAGGATGTATACTGCTATGTTCATTGGTAATTGTATTGTATTCATTTCTCTTGTAGATATTATTTATGAGTTTCGCCGTTGCGTACGGACCCCAACCACGATATGTTAAACGAAGAAAGTAGCCCAATCCAAGGCCGGCATAAACACCATTATCATTTGGAACGGAATAGATATAGTTTCCTACAGCAGCCAGGTCGTTGTTATGCTTATAGAAATCCATTCCGACATCGAAAAGTACAAAATACTGGCTTATTTTTCCAGGCCTGATACGGAAACGTACATCTGCGAATGCCGCCGGAGTAAATTGACGCGGATTAGTTGTCGCAGGATGAAATACATAACCCTGTACACCTATTCCCATACCAATGTATTTGACCGGGTGATAGTTGTAGGTTGCTGAAAAGCCGGGATCGAAATAGGCAAGGCTTATAGCTCCGTCGGTGTATATATGATGCTTTTGTGCCGTTGCGCATAAAGAACTCGCAAAGGATAATAAAACAACTGAAAGCCATTTCATAGGATGGATATATTGATCCCGATTAAAATTGTATGCGCTAAAAATGCCATGGTTAAAAAGACAAAGATCTAAATCCTGTTTTTCCTACATCTTAATCTTCTTTACTCCACATATGGATTTGAGATATGGAAACTACAATAGTTTACTCATATCCTGTATAACCGAGTCTGACATTCGTAGCTACCGGATCGCGGATAAAAGCTGCGCTCAGACCGATTCTTGTTTTTTTATCCGTTATCGCAGCTGAAGGGGCAATGCTACACCACCTTTCAAAACAGGCCTTAGATAATGCTGTTCTTTATATTGTATTTTCCGGAAAGCTCGTCTGCTTTTTCACGTAAAGCTTCCTGATAATAGTACGGCATCGAGTTGCTATCAGAAAAGAATCTTTTGTACGTATCAAGTAACTGCGGGTAGTATCGTTCAACGGCCCGGAATACCAGCATTTTGCTGTCAAATTGCTCACTTCCGAACAGCGTGATCGATGCCGGGAAAATATACTTTACGCCCAGTAAGCTGAATGTCCGGAACATGGCTTCAAGGTGCTCTGCCGTATCAGAGATATAGGGCAACAAAGGCATGAGGCTAACTCCGCTATGAAACCCGCTTTGCAATGCAGTCTCGGGGGCCCGCAACCGCCTGTCCGGCGGCGTTGCAGCTGGCTCAAATATCCCGGAAATAGAAGGGTCAATAGTAGAGAACGAAAAAGTAATAAAGACTTTTTTGTTCAGCTTGTCTTGCAGGTCATCGGGCAGAATAGCCGCAGCCTCTATCTGCTCTAATAGATCAAAGTCGCGAATGACCAGATCGGATTTGGTAATGATGTGAACAGGGAATTGGTGTTTTAAGATTATCTCCAGCAGTCTTCGTGTAGCAATTGTTCTTTTTCAGTCTGCAGGTAAGGATCTGTCGCGGAAGAAAGGACGATAATTCCATATTGCTTTTTTCTTGCCGTTAGTGTTAGCGTTTTGTCCAATAATGCTTCTGCGTTGGTCTTGCCAGAGCGCTTTTCCTCCATGTTCAGCCCATACTTACTACCCCTTATGTAACAATACAGGCAGTTGAATGAGCAGCCGCTATAGGGATTAATCGTGTAGTCGTCCAAAAGCCACTTGTCGCGGTTTTTGGTTTTATTGAGTATGGCCTTTGCCTGAATATTTTGCGGCATACCTGAGCGATCCGGTCCTGCTTTTATTTTTGTTCCAGGGTCAGATGCCTTCGTCCTGATCAAAGCAATCGGGCTTTTCCCAAACAAGGTAGGGTGAAATGCAGCAATGTTTTTTTTTGCTGCCCGCCGGCCGCGGGTCTGCAACCTCCTTTCGAGTAATACTAATCACAGCAGAGCGGCTACCGCTGTCCGGATCTCTCAGAGCTGCCCGGATAGGCCGCTACGATATGTCGCGTTGAGCGCATTGTCGAAATAATTTGCGCGGACAAGGCAGATCTCGTTTGTCGGAGCAAAGAGCACACCCATATGCGCGCGAATCAATATCGGCCTTTTACAGGCTCGAATCGGCAGTGTGACGTTACCGCCGTTTGGCTAATGCTGTTTAGCTAGACTTCTTAGAGCTGCTTCTCCCGCTTGCAGCTTTTTTCTTCGGCTGGTCGCCCTGATCGCCATAGCCGGGTTCCACCTTTTTCTTAGCGGTCTTTTTTACGTCCTGGCTTAGCGACCTGCTTACGTCGTCGCTTTCTTTGATACGGCCTTGCTCATCGCGTTTGATGTAACGCTTATCGCCGTTCGGCTCAATGAGCTCGCGCTTTTCGCTGCTCTTTTTTCTTGTTGTCGTTTTTGCTGCTTTCGCCATTGGATGAGTTTTTAGAAGTGATTGTATTGGCCTGTTCGGAACCGCAACTGTGCCGGAAGAAGCTTCCGATCTTTATGCCGGGCAAATGGAGCATGGCCCTTTGTGTTATAATGCTATCCATTCATTCGCTCGAATATGGTGTGTCCCCCATTGAAAACTTGACCTGACCATGCCAGCGCCTGCCCAGATCTTCAGGGCCGCAAGACTGCCATAGCCTGCCGTTTGTGATGGATTTACCCACCAGCCTGCGCTTGCATCCCAGAGTTGAATTGTTCCATCGGGTAAAAGCACGGCGCAACCTTCATGATAAATCACATCATCATGAATCCAATGTGCCGATACCTCATCGGTCTTCCAGCGCCCTTCCCAATGTGTCGTTGCGTCCTTGGAATATCGCTGAACGAACTGCGCGGGCAACGCACAAACGTCGCGTTCTTTAAAGCATTCCAATGCCAGCGCAGCAAGGACGCCGCAGTCCAGGGTCTTTCGTTTCACCGTCTCACACCAATGGATCGGATGCCCGGACGGTCCCCACTCATAGAGGGTTCGTATCCAGCGAGGGCCGCTCAGCGGACTCTCGCCGGTTAGCTGCGAGCAGTCCATGGCAAGCAGCCACTCACGTGCGGCCTCACAGCAGGCTGTACCATGATGAAGAATCTGCGAGTGAGGCATGTATTTCCATGCTTCGTATGGTGCTGCCGGAGCAGTCGCAGGTTGTTTTACGACCTTCCGGTCCGTAACGATTATCTCGGAATTAACCGTGTCCAAAAACATAGCTCATACTTTTATCGTAAGCTCCTGCATCGCAAAACACGAGCAGGTCACCGGCCCTGGCGCCTTCGGGCAATGCCACTCCCGTGGCTACTACATCATGCTCCATACAGAGCCGGCCCATTAGCTGCGTTTTACCGCGGCCAACGGTATTCCACTCACCACTTTCTTCCGATTGATGCAGGATGCGATGCGGGTGGACGAAATACATAGGCAGCTCTGCGATAGAACCGTCCACTACAGCTTCTGCCTGCTCATCATCGCCATTATTGCCGATTTCAAGGATACGCATGGCTAGCGCCATTGAAGGCTGCGCGAGGGCCTTGCCGGGCTCAGAAATGATGCGGCGTACGTTCGGCAGTTTTTCCTGTACCATTTTTACAGCTTGCGCAAAGCGGCTTGCTGCTCCATTCTGCCAGTCGTCCGGCGCCCATCCGCCACCCATATCCAGGCATTCGATCACCCTGCCTGAAAGTGCCTCGATGGAAGCGCACCAGCGCAGCATGGAGGTGAATAAGTGCGCCCAGTTGCTCACACCTATATTGCTGCTTGCCATGTGGAAGTGCACGCCGAAAGCGCAGCTGCGCGGCAATAGTTTAATCGCCTCAATCAGGGCCTCAAACAGCTCGGGCTTGTGCAGGGGAATGCCAAAGCGTGATGCAATATTTGGCGTACGCAGGCGCACGCCGACAATACCTGCCTTTAGTTCGCCCGATTCAATCGCAGCTACCACGCGTTTCAGGTCTTCTGTAGAATCACAGAAGACAGCGTGCATCGGTGATGCAGGCAGTTCTTCTCTACGCCACCATTTCCCAGGGCCGTTTAGAATAACCTGCTCTGGCCCGAAGCCTGCCTTCAGTGCCGCGGCTACTTCGGGCGGACTAATAGCTTCTGCCAGAAAACCTGCTTTGAGGGCAGCTTTCAGGATACGAGGGTCAGGGTTGGTTTTAATACTATAAGCATTCACCACGGTAACATCTTCGGTACTTGAGTTGGCTGCTGCTGCAGCTGCGCTTTCCAGAACAGCATCCGCGGTGCTGTTCAGAAACAGGAACTGCGGCGTCTGAAGGGCCTGCATATTCATCGAAGCAATATCACGGGCAAAGGTTTCAGGGATTTGTGGTAGCTGCTCGTTAGCACCGCCTTCATCGCGGCGTTCTGAATCTGCCGATAGACGGGTTCTTGCCAGCTTGTGCAGCTTATCGGCAAAGGCAAGCAATCCGGATGGATGCTTAAGCGAGTGCCCGATGCCACCTGCAAGAGGTTCCGGTAGAGGCGACAACGGCAAATCGGGATTTACCGGAATTTCCAGCACTACGCGGGTAAACTCCTGCGTAATAGGTGTCGTGCGTTTTTTCGCTTTAATACCTGTTGCGCCTTCCACCAGTATGGCCGGCATATTGTGCCCTGCAATCGTTGCACCATGTATCCATGCAGGATAGCGCGGATTCCATTCCAGCAGCCAGCGATCTCCATCAGCGTCACGCACCATTTCTAATTCCGCGCCGCCTGTCCAGTTCAGGTCTTTAATAATCCGGCGCAGCGGTATTTTCAATTCATCCGGTACCTCTGCTATATCTCCGGCCCAGGTCTTTGCAATTTCAGTAAGGTCGCGCTTATGCATAATCACACAATGCAGCAGTTCGCCTCTGTAGGCGGAAAGCGAAATGGACTCCTCATATCCCGTAACATGTGCCTGAAGAAACAGCTTCTCGGTTGACCATGCGCGGGTGAGCAGTGTACGCATCGCCTCAAACTCAGCCCAGCTTCTCGTACGCACCGCTTCATAGTAGGGGCCTTTGAGCCAGACCTTCCAGTTATGCTGACGGCAGAAGGCGTGTAAGTCCCAGTCGGAAAGTTCAGTGGTGACGAAGGTAGGAATGCGGACAGGCAAGCCTTCATGTGCAGGCACCGCCGGTTTGCCTACCTGCTGAAGTGCGCTTACAGGGGGTGTCAGTAAATTGGGATGGCCGTCGGGGAAAACATCCGCCAGCCACATCACTTCCAGGTCATTGCAGGAAATGAGCAGCGCACCACCATCCAGGCGTTCCTTTATGGCAGCTGCATGAAAATCCAGGTCCAGCTCGTTCCACGGGCGTTGCAGCCACACCTCATCCAGACCTGGCCAATGAATGCCGGAGCAACGAACAGAGTACTCCAGACCGATAAGTGTCGCATCGGGATATGCTTCGCGTAGTGAGCGGGCAATACTGACACCGGGTTGCGGATTGGTACCGGAGTACAATCCACTGATATAAATGGTCATTTTATTGCGAGCAGGATTCGTCATTTTAAAAGAGCAGCCCAAAGTGAGGGCGTAGATGCGCGATTGATTGATGGCTGTGGAATTTGCTCCCTGAACTCATCGGTAAAGACCCCGTCAATGCGGATACTATATGACAGGCCTTCGCAGCTATCGCTTCCATGAAACTGATTGACTGAGTCGAACCATGCGCTGTATGATGCCACATATGCCTTCTCTCCGGTAAGATGATTCAGCATATAAAACGGCTTCTTTTTATTGGTGCGCATCCAGATAAAGTCATGGCAGATATCAGTCTCCATGTGGTCACGGTGAGCAGTTACCGGGCGGGCCTCCGTATCATACATAATGAGCATACGGCCGGTTGCTTTAAAGGGCAGCGTGTCGATAAAATCCATAAGCAATGAAAATTCGGTGGCAGCCTCTGTGCGATGCCAGAGATTGGTTTGATCCAGGTCTAAATACCGATCGGGCTTTTCAGAGCGCGAGAGGTAGATCATCCTGGTTCCGGGCAGCGAAAGCGCCTCTTCGTTGAGCTTGTAAGGGCCGGTATAAAATGCGATGTCGTTTTGGGTGGCAACCTTGATTCGCTGCCTGATGCGCGCAGAAATATATCCGTCCAGCGACCTCAGTCGCTCTACGTCTATAAATGCGTCCATGGGCACGTAGCTTGGATAGCTTATCTGCGGGTCAACAGGAAACTGTTGATATATATCCTCTCTTGTATCTGTGTTGATCGTCGTAGCCTCTGGTTGATGCATATGTGGGTTGATTAGCAATAGTGAAATACTGTTGCCGCGAATACAGCGTACGTTGTATTCGATTGATTTGAAACAGGATGTAGAAGGGGAGAGGGTCAGTGTAAGCCGACCGTTCTAATGATGAAATAAAATTCGTGCCCCGGTGTTGCTGCCCGTACAGCCGACGGTCTGGTAAACAAGAAGTTGTATCAATCTTCTTATCGGGGTAGCTGATCCGGCATAATTCGCCGGATGAATGGTTACGAGGTCTTTTTCTTTCCGCTTTTTTTAGCGGTCGGGTTGAAGTCAAGGCAAAGCTGCAGCCAGCGGTCAAGGTCCTTCTCCTTCCGGAAACCTTCGCCGGTAACAAAGACATATCCCTTCATTGTTTTGCCCGTGAAGTTCATGGGCGTTACATGCGGCTCGTCCATTGCCGCTTCGGCCGCGGCCTCGCCCAAGCGGCACATTAGCATGTTTTCGCCCGTCTTTTTGTCTATATGGGTACCACAGCACATCTTATCGTCCACCATAATACACACACCGGCGAACATCGTCTTCTCATCAAAGGCGATGCCCTTTTTACGAAGGATTTGTCGGATGCGCTGCAGTGTATCTTCCTGAACGGCCATAGCGAATTTGTCTGAGCACGCTGTGCACAGGTTTTTGTCAGATTAGCCTTATCTGCCTTACATACCGGGTACCGGCATCATTTCATGCAATTCTATGGTAGCCTCCTTATTCCAACCCGCTATATGAGGATGCCCGTCCAGCAGTTTTTTTGCTTCATCCATATTCTCCGCTTCCAGTACAGAGTAGCCTGCGACCTGCTTATCGCTGGCCTTCGATGTGCCGTCAACACTTACTGACTGCCCGCCCATGAGCGGCGCGCCGAGATCCTTGAGCTTAGAGCCGGTCTTTTGCGCCCATTGCATCCATGCTTCAGTGCCTTTTTGCTGTTCTTCGGGGCTTGCAGTACCCATTTGCTGCATGGCCTCTGATGGGGCATGATAAGTCACCAGAAACTTTTTCATAGCTAATTGGATTGATTTTATAAAAGGTAAATGTAGCGTCTGTCTCTCAGCGTTGCATTCCCCCGGATGGGGTTAAATATTTACCGGCAAAGTCAAGCTTTTGTGTCCATACCTGATGAGCGCATCAGGAGAGATAACACATTTTAACAGCCCATTCCTGGCTGGGAGATTTATACGTTTGAACAGTAAATGCGCCTGGTGGCCGAAGCTGCCTACGACGCCTTTTTAGAGGAAGCCCCAAGACTGGCTTTGAGCTGCGACAAGAGATCGTCGTTCTTACGGGCGATCTTAATATGCGGCTTGGCGCGAGGCGTTTTGCCTTTTGCCTTGGCCTCGATAAGCCTCATCAGCTCCTCTCGGTAGTGGTCTTTGTAACGTGCGGGATCAAATGTTTTAGGGGTAAGCTGGCCGATGAGTGACTTTGCCATTTTAACTTCTGCCGGCTTCAGCTCTACATCTTCCGCTTTATCTAGTTTGGATGCGGGGCGGATTTCGTCAGCAAAGCGAAGGCGTTCAAGAATAAGTATGCCTTCTTTACCCGGCGCTACGAGGCAGAGATTTTCACGCTTGTGAAAGACAAATAGTCCAACGGCTACTTTGCCTGTCTCTCGCAGGGCCTGTACCAGGAGGGCATAGGCCTTCTCGCCCCCTTTCGCAGGTTCCAGATAGTAGGGGGCTTCAAATAGTGAAGGGTCGACACTGCATGCCTCCACGAACTCCTGGATCTCGATGACCTTACTTTTTTTCGGCGAGGCCTGTTCGAAGTCTTCGTCGGTTACCACAACGTAATCGTCATCCACCTTATAGCCCTTCACGATATCTGCAAAAGCTACTTCCTCTCCCGTCGTTTCATTGACGCGTTTAAAGCGGATTTTGCCCAGGTCACGCTTGTCCAGCATATCCAGATCAATACGCTTTTCTGCTTCTACAGCGCTGTAAAGTTTGACGGGAATATTTACCAGACCAAACCCTATTGCGCCTGTCCAGATTGACCTCATGATGTACGATTTAGACGCTAAAAAGCGGGAAAAGTATGCCAGCATATGTGGAAATGATGTGCAAAACGGTGTATATTATGCACAATCGGGCTGTATAAAATCAAATCCTTCGAGGATAACTGAAGGCTGCTATGGACATCCCCTGATAGCTAACATCATAAACACATGAAATGATATATGATTGACTTCTTGTCAATCGTGCCGCGACAGAAGGGTAGAAAGCCCGGAGTAGCGGGCCTCCGGATACTAATCGGGTAAATGTTACGTGAGACGCACTAAAACTCCTGCGCACGTCGGACATTCTTGCGCTATTCCGGACAATTAACGTCACACGGCAAACATCTGCTCTTGCCGAAGCCTAAACATCAGAGGCTAAATGCTTTGGCATGACTTTTCTATGCTTTATGCGTACCCTTTTAAATAACTGGTCAGCATGAATCAGCTAACTTCCGTAACCTCGGAGCTTCTTAAACGCGTCCCTACCCGTAAAGCCGCCCGTTTCCCTTCTACATTAATATGCTTCTCCCATCTGCGTTGGGACTTTGTATATCAGCGCCCTCAGCATCTGATGAAGCGCTTTGCCCAGGATTCGGTGGTTTTTTTCATGGAAGAACCTATTTACGACGCATCTTTTCCGCATTACATAATTGACGAAAAATCGCCCACATTACATGTTGTGGTGCCTCACCTACCCGGAGGTACAAGCCCTGAAGATGCAGAAGACATGCTTCGCGAATTGCTGGACGGCTTTATGGCAACACACCCGGAAAAAAATACTGCGTTCTGGTATTATACCCCGATGGCGCTGGCGTTTTCCGATCATTATAAGCCGGTCATTACCATTTTTGATTGCATGGACGAATTGTCCGCATTTAAATTTGCCCCTCCGCGCTTAAAGCAAATGGAGCAGGATCTTCTTTCCCGTGCTGACGTGGTTTTTACAGGTGGTATGTCACTCTACGAGGCAAAGAAATCCCGTCACGACAATATTTACGCTTTCCCCAGCAGCATAGACTTTGCACATTTCAGCCAGGCCCGCAACGGAGTAGCAGAGCCGGCGGACCAGCTTGCTATTCCAGGGCCGCGCTTTGGTTTTTATGGCGTGGTGGACGAGCGTTTTGATATTGAGCTGCTGCGTGAGGCGGCTGCGCTTAAGCCAGACTGGCATTTCATCATTGTCGGGCCGGTTGTCAAAATTGATCCTGCATCATTACCACAGGCTGCCAATATCCATTATATCGGCGGGCGGACATACACGCAACTACCGGCCTATCTGAAGGGATGGGATGTAGCCATGATTCTCTTCGCTCTGAATGAGTCAACCCGCTTTATTTCTCCGACAAAAACCCCGGAATATCTGGCAGGCGGCAAGCCCGTTATATCTACCCCTATTCATGACGTTGTTTATCCCTACGGTGAAGAATCGCTCGTGCATATCGTTTCAAATGCACAGGAATTTATTACTGCGGGTGAAAAAATACTCAGTGAAAAAGATTCAGGCCAGTGGCTGCGTCGTGTAGATACCTTCCTGAGAGGTAATAGCTGGGACCAAACTTATCTCTCGATGAAGAGCCTGGCCATTAATACACTAAGCCAGGCAAACTAAAAAAAGCCGCCGTGGACATGAGGATGCCAGGGGCGGCTTTTTTTTATTGTCAAATATTACCTCGATGTCCCTGAGCCGATGACGTACAGCAGCCGCAGCCCCATCACATTATTGCGCTGTCGCCCATAACCGAATCCCGGCGGAATGAAAGGCTCGCTGCGGATACTGCCGATGGTGTACTGGTATTGCCCGCTAATAAACCATTGTCCATAGATGCGGTAGGTAATGCCCAGGATCCCAGACCAGTCCTGCTTTCGGAAAGGATAAAGCTCGGGGCTGATGCGGATAGGATTAATGTCTTCCGCTTCTTCCTTTGAATTGACAAGCCGGCTGTAGGAAAAGCCTCCGCTGTAATGAAATCTTCCGGGAGAAAAATAATGCAGGAGCAGGGGCAGCTCGGCATATTCCAGGTGTATCCTGTAGCGGAATACCGCTGGTCCTATGGCCGTTCCTGTGATGCGTGCCTCACTGCTGCCTTTCTGTGCATAGCCAAGCCCGAGGCTCGCGCCGAATGTCCCGAGGAACCGCACATATACGGCTGCGCCTCCTGCAATGCCAACCTTATGGTACCCTGAAAATCCGTCGCCGTCTACCTGCGAGAAATTTGCACCCAAGTGAAGACCACCATAAAAAATGCGTGTATCGTCTGTTGAAAAGATGTTTTGCGCTGCACAGATGTTCCAGGCAAGGATCAGGGCAATCAGGAATATCTGCCGCATGAATTATGCCGCTGCCGGTATTTGGGCTTCATAACGGGCTATGATCTCATTTAGTATTTCATCGATCGCATCAAGACTATCGGTCGTTACAAGCTTCATGCGGAACTCTTTTACGTTCGGCAGCCCTTTGAGGTAATTTGCCCAGTGACGGCGCATTTCCAGGATGCCCAGGTGTTTACCTTTCCAGCGTACAGAGAAGTGCAGGTGCTTTGCCGCAGCAGCAACACGTTCTTCGATGTCCGGCGGGGGCAGTATTTCCCCCGTCGCCATGTAATGCTTGATTTCCCTGAAAATCCAGGGATGGCCAATGGCCGCGCGGCCGATCATTATGCCGTCCACACCGTAGCGGGCTTTGTATTCCACTGCTTTCTGCGGTGAATCAATATCGCCGTTGCCGAAGATGGGCATGTGTATCCGCGGATTGTTTTTAACGGCTGCAATCAGCGCCCAGTCCGCGTCGCCCTTATATAGCTGCGCGCGCGTACGGCCGTGGATAGCGAGCGCCTGCACGCCGATATCCTGCAGACGTTCGGCTACTTCCTCAATATTCTTAGTGTCTTCATCCCAGCCTAAGCGCGTCTTTACGGTCACGGGCAAATTGGTGCTCCGGATGCAGGCCCGTGTGAGGCGCACCATCAAATCCACATCTTTCAGTACGGCAGCTCCTGCACCCTTACAAACGACCTTCTTCACCGGGCAGCCAAAATTAATATCCAGCAAATCGGGTCCGGTGGCGTCGATGATTTTTGCAGACATCGCCATCGCATCCTCGTCGCCCCCGAAAATCTGAATGCCTATGGGACGCTCTTCGTCAAAGATGTCGAGCTTCTGCCGGCTCTTGATCGCATCACGAATCAGTCCCTCGGAGGAAATGAACTCCGTGTACATCAGGTCTGCGCCGCCTTCCTTGCACACCGCGCGGAACGGCGGATCACTCACATCTTCCATCGGCGCAAGCAGTAGGGGAAAGTCCGGGAGGGTAATATGACCAATGCGGGGCATGAAGCAAAGGTCGGGGAGTTTGAAAGGAATTAGCCTGCTGGTCACCGCCGTGGACCGACCAATTCAGCTAATTTTTTGTTGACTTTTGTTTTGTTGTCCTGCATTATTCCCATACATCCTGACCCGCCTGGGCAAACGTCAACCCTGCCGGAAGGTTTCCGACTGTCGGGGATCGAAGTACTTGATGGTACTAAATCAATACCCCGATTCAGCAGAATCATAATTAGTTTTTAGCGGGAAAAAATAATTGCATGTTGTGCTTTAGCTTAGCAGCAGCACATGATGTAAAAGGGCAGGAAATCAGGTTTCATTATATGCATGATCGCCCGGTTATAAATGAGTCCGCGGATGTCAATCCAATTTCAATGGCACTACATTAGTAGGTCCGTAAATCTTTATCAGGATACATGGCAATGAGCCAAAAAAATCTGAACAAAGCCACTGCCGGCGGCCTGCTTGTAGCGCTTGGCATCGTATTTGGCGACATCGGTACCTCTCCGCTTTACGTATTTAATGCTATCTGCAACCACCTGTTAATCTCGGAGGCGCTTATCCTTGGTTCTTTGTCCTGTATCATCTGGACGTTGACGCTGCAGACGACATTGAAGTATGTAGTACTCACACTGAGGGCGGACAACCGCGGTGAAGGAGGGATATTTTCACTATATGCCTTGGTGCGGCGACATAAACGGTGGATCATTATTCCAGCCATGATCGGCGGGGCCTCTATTCTGGCCGATGGTATGATTACCCCACCAATTTCTGTTATTTCCGCGTTGGAGGGATTGCAGATCATTCCGCAGTTGCGTGGCTTTGCGAATGAAACCGTGGTACTATTAATCGGGCTGGGTATCATCACGGTGATGTTCTTATCCCAGCAATTTGGCACTGCCAGCATCGGCAAGGCATTCGGCCCTATTATGACTGCCTGGTTTCTGATGCTCGGCACGCTCGGGGTCATGCATATCTCAGATGATTGGAGTATCCTGAAGGCGTTTAATCCTTACTACGCCGTTGAGTTTTTAGCAACCTACCCGGGAGGTTTTTGGCTGCTGGGCGCTGTTTTTCTGTGCACGACCGGTGCAGAAGCGCTTTATTCTGATCTCGGTCATGCGGGAAGAGGCAATATCCGGGTATCATGGATTTTTGTAAAGATCACCATCATTCTCAACTATCTTGGGCAGGGCGCATATCTGCTGCATTGGGGTGATACGCATCCGGGACTGCCGTGGAGTTCTGATGGCGATAACCCTTTCTACAGCCTGATGAGCCATTGGTTCCTACCCTTTGGTGTAACGCTGGCTACCCTGGCAGCCATCATCGCATCGCAAGCTATGATTTCGGGATCGTTCACGCTGATCTCGATCGCGATCAAACTGAACATCTGGCCAAAGATGAAAATCGTGTACCCTTCTGTAGAGCGGGGTCAAATCTATATTCCGGGCATCAACCTGCTGCTGTTCCTCGGTTGCGTAGCCGTGACCCTCTACTTCCGCAAGTCGACCAACATGGATGCTGCCTATGGCCTGGCCATTACAGCGACCATGCTTATGACATCCATGCTCTTTTCCTACTACATGTTTACCCGGCGGGTGCCAAATGGTTTTATCGGCCTGTACCTGGGGTTGTATCTGACCATTGAAATCGGTTTTCTTGTGGCCAACCTGGTGAAGTTCCCTCACGGTGGTTATGCGACCAGCCTGATTGCAGGCGGCATGTTCATGGTCATGTTCACCTGGTATAAAAGCAGGCGTATTAAGAACCGCTACGTGGAATTCGTGCGCCTGGAAGATTACATTTCCATTGTCCAGGAGCTGAGCAACGACCGGACCATACCAAAGTATGCTACGCACCTGGTGTATCTAACCTCTGCCAATAATCCGCTGGAGATAGAGCATAAGATCATCTTTTCCATTCTTTACAGGAAACCCAAGCGGGCCGACATCTATTGGTTTGTGCACGTTGATGTACTCGATGATCCATACACCATGGAGTACAGCGTAAATACAATCATCCCGAATGAGATCATTCGTATAGAATTCAGGCTTGGCTTCCGTGTAGAACACCGGGTACCGATGATGTTCCGCAAAGTAGTGGAGGAGATGGTGAAGAATAAGGAAGTGAATATCGTCAGTCGCTATGAATCGCTGAGCCGGAATAATGTGATGGGCGACTTCAGGTTTATCGTGTTGGAAAAATTCCTGAGCCGCGATAATGAGCTGCCCTTGTGGGAGCGGATGTTGATGCGCGGATATTTTATCCTGAAACGGTTCTCCCTCAGCGAAGAGCGCGGCTTCGGCCTCGATTCATCGGATGTAACGGTAGAGAAGTATCCGATCATCGTCAGTACACCGACAGAATACAAGCTGAAGCGGGTGGTGAATTAATAAAGGGTTTGAAGGGTTTGGAGGGTTTAAAATGTTTCAAAGGTTAAGTGATATCCAACACCGAACCCGATAAACATTTTAAACCCTTCAGACATTTTAAGGGTTTGGAGGGTTTGGAGGTTGGAAGGGTTCTGTGATATCCAATACCGAACCCCATAAATATTTCAAACCCTTCAGACATTGTAAAGGTTTGGAGGGTTTGCAGGTTGGAAGAGTTATGTGATATCCAAACCGAACCCCATAAACATTTTAAAACCCTTCAGACATTTAAAACCCTTCAGACATTTCAAACCCTTTAGACTCTTCAAACCCTTCAGACCCTTCAAATCTCAAATGCGCTATGTTGCGCGGGTATCTCTATCTGATTGTAGCCTTTAGTCTGTAGCCTTTTGGCAAAGGCCTGTTGCACGTCATATTCTCCGTGAACTAAAAAGACCGTTTTAAGCACAGCAGTGTCCTGGCAGGAAAGCCATTGGCAGAGGTCATCGTAATCGCCGTGCGCACTCATGCTATTAATAGCGCCTACCTCTGCGTTTACATTGAACTCCTTCCCGAAAATCTTTACTTCCCGTGCGCCCGCTTTTAATTGTCCGCCGAGTGAGCGGGGTTCGCAATAACCGACGAGCAGGATAGTGTTTTTCGCCGCCCCCACATTGTGTGCGATATGGTGTTTCACCCGCCCTGCCTCTGCCATGCCCGATGAAGAGATGATCACGCAGGGTTCCTGAAGGTCATTCAATGCAATGGATTCCTCCTGTGTGCGGATGTATTCAAGCCCGTTGAACAGAAACACATCATCGTCGCTACGCATCACGCGCTCTACTTGTTCATTATAGCACTCCGGGTGTTGCTTGATAATCTCTGTAGCATCGATCGAGAGGGGAGAATCCACATAGTATTTCAGGTCGGGCAGGCGTCGTTCCAACTCCAGGCGGTTGAGCTGGTAAAGCAGTTCCTGCGTACGTCCTACACTGAATGCAGGTATAACCAGCTTGCCGCCTTTCTCCATACAGGTATGTTTGATCCATCGCAGAAGCTCATTGGCTGCGGGCATGGCCAACTCATGCAGTGTATCACCGTAAGTACTTTCCATAATTACATAGTCTGCCTGGGGAAAGCTTTGCGGGGCGCGAAGGATGGCATCATGGTAGCGGCCAATATCGCCGGAGAATGTGATACGCGTTTCCTTTCCCGATCCGTTGATTGTAAAATTTACCGCTGCGCTGCCGAGCAGGTGCCCTGCGTCTGTAAGAGTCAGTGTAACGCCCGGCGCTATCTCCGCATGCTCTTCATACTCCAGGAATGTGAACTGCTTTGCTGCCGTTTGTGCGTCTTCTTCGCTATACAATGCTTCTATCAGCGGGCGTCCTTCTAATGCACGTTTCTTGTTGATGTAACGGATATCACCTTCCTGGATGCGGGCAGAGTCACGCATCAGCATACGTGCGAGGTCTGCAGTGGCATGTGTGCACCAGATTTTTCCGCGATACCCATCTTTTACCAGCTTTGGCATCAGCCCAACGTGGTCGATGTGTGCGTGGGAGAGTACCACAACATCTACTTCCGAGGGCTCAAAGCCCCAATCCTGATTCAGGCCCAGCGTGTCCTTGCCGAGGCCCTGGAACATACCACAGTCCAGCAGGATTTTCGTGCCGTTGTCTAAATGCAATAGGTGCTTGGAGCCGGTAACGGTGCGTGCTGCGCCGTGGAAAGATATCTGCATAGCGCTTCCATTAAAATAATGATGCCGGTTGCGATGTTTGTAGCCCCACGGTTTAAACCGTGGGTCATCGTAATCATAACGATCCCGGAGTTATTATGAAACAGCCTTCATGGCTTGCCGCGCGGTAGCCCTTGCCAGCTCACGCTTCTTGTGATACCACCATTCGGGCGCGAATTTGATCAGTATATTGTTGATGGTGCGCATGGGCAGGATGTGGTAAAGCCCATTGAGCTTCTGGGTGATTCCCTCCGGCATCGCTCGAAGGCTCATCGCAAAACCGCTGTCCATATACTGCATATGGTGCCAGTAGCCCGAAGGCATGAACATCGTTTCGCCATGCTCCAGGATTGTCTCGTAGCCGCGTGCATGGGCAAGCGCCGGAAATTCATTTTTATCTACCCCTTTATGCCAGTCAACAAAGGATGCGGCGCTTTCCACAGTCAGCGGCATTCGATAGAGCAGTGGCGACTGGCTGTTTGGCATCAGTAATACACGCTTACGTCCTATGAATTGAGTGTGGAAAATATGCGACAGGTCAATATCGTAATGCATATGGGCAATAGATCCCGCGCCGCCTACAAAGAGCATCGGGTATTTTTTCAGGAATGCTTTCGTGTACTGCTCGGGGAACGTAAAGTCTTCTATGAGCTGCGGCGCGTACTTGAAAATGTTGAACAGGAAGATGCGCAGTTGCACAGGACCTTTCTGAATAAGATCCAAATAATCGCCGAAGCGCATGGTATCATCCGCACCATTCACAGGCACCTTCGCGCCCGCGCGGATATTATTGTAGACGTCGACCTCCACATTACCCACCAGCGACTTGAAATAATCCCAGGTCCACTTTGTATAGGCTGGCCAGTCCTTCGCGAGACCGGTAATGATGAGCGGTTTTTTGGGTAGCAGGTAATGTTTACGGAAGTCTTCCGGGGAGATGCTTTCTACACGTTCGATCGAGGTAAGGTGCATGATTGGCTTAAACCTTTGGTAGGTTGAGGGGAAAACGAAGATACTACTGAATGTCCCTTATGCAGACAGTCTTTTGACAAAGCAAAACGCCCCGTATTCGGGGCGTTTTAATAAAATACGCTGTACTTATTACTTGATCATCGAACGGAAAACGCTTTCGTCCAGTTTTACCGGGTATTTCGCACGTAACTGGGCATTCCAGTTTTTCTCCAGCGCATCCTGGTATTCCGCCACGGCATAACCGCGGGCCTCGTCGAGCGTCTTTTGCGTGGGCTGGGTGTATACATTGTCGGCCAGTACCACCGTGTATGATCCGTCTGCATTGCGTACTGCTTCGCTTGGTTTGCCTTTTACAATAGCACTCTGCGGCACCTCTTTAAAACGTGAAAACTCGTAGTGGCCCCGCTGCAAGGAAAGCGCGTCGGGTGTGCTTTCGGTATTGAGTATCTTGGTAAGCTCTTCATCTTTAGGCGCACCCTTCTGCAGCAGCGGCATGCCCCTTTTCAGGGCATCTTCGTCCTTAAAATGATATACAGCTCCGGTGAATCCGGGCTCCCACTGGTATTTGCTTTGGTGCTGGTTGTAGAAGGCTTTGAGCCCTACCGTATCGCGTGAAGCTTTGCCCCATACATTGCGGTCCATCAGCTCAAAGATCATAATGCCGCTTCGGTACTCCTCCATCAGGCTGCGGAAGTCGGTGTTGTTCTCCGCGAGGTGATGCTCTTCATAATCATTGACGGTGCGGTCTACATAAAGCTTGTAGATGTCGCCCATCATGGCTGCCTTGGGGCCGGTCAGGCGGCCACGGGTCAGGGTTTCAGCGAAAGACATGAGATCGCTTTGCAGGTAAGGATGGCCACCTAATTCGAAGACTGGTTCATTCATGCGCTTAAAGTCAGCAGCGCGGAATGTATTGGCCGATGCGCCCGTATCAGGTATTGCTGAAACCCGGGTAATCAGCTGGCCCATTGCGGCAGGATATTCCTTAAAGCCGTGCTGCTGCTTGATCTTAGCCATGAACTGGTCACGGGCAATCGTTGCGCGGGAATCGTTTTCCATACGCTGCTTGATACGGTCCTGCAGCGAATCAAAGGGCTTCAGCGGTGCGCGGCTGATCAGGCGGATAATGTGGTAGCCATAGTCCGTCTTTACAGGCGGAGAAACGTCGCCGGGCTTCTTCAGGGCAAAAGCCGCATTTTCAAAAGCAGGCACCATTCGGCCGGCGCCGAAAACAGGAAGTACACCATGGTCGGCAATGCTCAGCTTGTCTTCAGAGTAACGCGCCACGAGTGTATCGAACGGAACACCTTTCTGCAACAGCATTTCCACAGTGTCGGCACGAAGACGCGCAGCCTTAACCGCTTCCTCGCCTTTGGATTTTGGGGTAGCCAGCAGGATATGTGCCACGCGGAGTTCGCCGCGTGCAGGGCGTTTTTCCAGCACCTTCAGGATATGGTAGCCAAATTGGGTACGGAATGGCGCAGATACTTTGCCGACAGGCGTGTTATACGCGGCATTTTCGAAGGGATACAGCGTTTGGAGCGCGGTGATGTAACCGATATCGCCCTCCGTTTCGCGCGTGCCGCGATCGTCGGAAAACTGGGCCGCGAGCTTACCGAAGGCGGCTTTGCCGGTAGTTACAGCCTTGTACAGGCTGTCGATTTTAGCATAAGCCGCAGCAGTGTCGGCCGGCGGGGCGGACGGCGAGCAGCTGATGAGGATATGCGTGACGTGCACTTCCTGCTTCATGCGCTCGTAGGCTTCCTGAATAAGCCGGTTCGAAACCTCCTTGTCTGTGAGGTAAGTCCGGGCAAGTTGGTGGCGATAGTTGTCAAGCTCAGAACTGATACTCAGCATGGTATCGAGCTGCATGGCATCGGCCTCACGCACCTTCATCTTAAAGAGCGAATAGAGGTCGAGATATTCCCGCAGCGCAGGCTCTGAGAAATCCGTCTTTTTATTGATGCTGTTTTTCTGATAGACCCTGAGGAATTCCTGCTTCGACACGGGTGTGCCTCCGTAGGTAAAAAGCGTTTGGGCGTTGGAGGAAAGTGCTGTAAGGCCTGTGGCCAGGCAGGATAAGACCAGCTTGCGCATTAGTATCTGAAAGTGTATGTGACTTAATCGTAAAACCTATTTAACCTGGGCGGCTTTGCCCTTTCGCTCATGCATCTCGATTACCTGACCGATATTGGTATGGTCGAGGCGCTTGCCAATAATAATCTTCTTTTCGTCGAGCAAATATATAATAGGCGTCGAGTACACGTTGTACTTACTTCTGAAATCGCTGTAACGTTCCGGATCGTACACGTTTACCCAATCTTCGAGATGGTGCTTCTTAATGAAATCCTGCCATTCTTTAGGATCATCCTCGGTACGTACACCGTATATCGTCACGCCTTTCGCTTTAAGGGAAGCGCGGTATACGGAGTCGATCTTAGGCACCATTTCCTGGCAATGGCCGCAGGATGGCGTCCAGAATACAATAAGGGTGTATTTCGATTTGATCGACGAAAGAGGGATTTTCTTACCGTTGATATCCTGCATATTGATTTCCGGCGCCAGGTTGCCGACTACGTTCGGGGCTATTTTCTGCGCCTGGTCGATGTATTTCTGGAGATCTTCAGATTTTAGCCAATAGGCATCGCCCTTCATATAATACTTCTCTACGAGGTACACAAACACCTCATCCATTCCCATGATCTTGCTGCCTTCGGCATTACGGGTGAGCCACCACAGGTTGTATTTGAACAGCTCTTTTTGTCCGCGGGTGCGGGCAAGAATCGTATCGGCTTCCTGCTCCATGCTGTCGACGTAAGGCAGCACGAGTTTGTTGAAATACTCTTCAATCTTGGCCTCGTAAATAGGAGTCTGAATCAGGCGGTCGTCCTTGAAGTTGAATTTATCCCAGAAATGGGCCTTGTAGTAGCGATAAGGGAAGGTTGAGTCTACCTTTCCATCCTTCGTATAATGCTGACCTTCCGGAACCTGGGGGATCCAGAGGGCATTAAATAAATTAGCCAGCAGGGTACCGGGATACTTGGCCACATAATCCGTACGGTAAGCCATCAGCTCTTTGGATGCCGCAGCAGCCTTGGCACGCACAGCGGCCGTATCAGCGGCAGTCTTAGCCGCGGCGATTTCTTTTTGCAGTTTTTGCTGACGGGTGCCGAAGTCTTTCAGGTACTTCTGATAAGCCATGAAACGATCGTTTTCGGGTGAGCCCTTAAACGTCAGGCCTTCAGGCAGTTCGGTGCTTTTAGCAGTGATCGTCATCTCATCGCCGTTATTCAGCAGAAACTCGAAAAAAGTTTTATGGTCAGCCAGCAATACAATATAAATGCCGCCAATTTCTTTTTCGCTTGTTTCAAATACCGCTACATTATTCTTATCGAAGCGGGCAGAGTCGGCTTTATAGATAGTAGGCAGCGGCTTGCCATAGTAATGAGCAAGATATACGAGGCTGTCTTTCAAATTGAGATCCGTAAACTTTACGGTAATCTTGTAACCATCCTTGGCAAAAATCGCTGATGTGATACCGACCATAATGGCGGCAAGCAGGAAGAGTTTTTTCATAATAAAAGTGGTGTGAAATTAGCGCGTTTGGCGCACATACAGACGGGGTTGCAAAGGAATGTGTTGGCTGCCGCTGACTTTTTACAGTGGTTTAACAGGCGCTGTAAGTAATTTTTAAGTGGAATCAGATGTGGCAAACCGCAATTACTATGCCGTATTTCTGCACGTGATAGCTTGCTACTAGCAGATCCAGGGTGAGTCATTTGTGCTGCGAAGCCTTTTTGCTGGAAACAGCATTCAGTGCTTAGATTTGCCATTCCAATAAATCGGGGCGTAGCGCAGCCCGGTAGCGCGCTTCGTTCGGGACGAAGAGGCCGCTGGTTCGAATCCAGTCGCCCCGACCAAGCCATTGACTACCAATTAGTTGATGGCTTTTTTGTTTCCTGGATGTCTGCTTTTGGCATATTTTCTGACACCAATTCTGACACCACTCCAGATACCACAAATAAAATCTGACACCAGCGACCAGTAAGGGTTTCAGACAATCTCACTTAAAATCACCATAATGAATCAGAGCACATTTAGTGTTCATTTTGTCGTGCGTAGCGATAGGATGGACGAGGAGGGGTATGCCCCAATATATGCCAGAGTTGTACTTAATGGCAAGAAACTGCGTATAACAACGAACCAAAAAGTCCATGTGAATGACTGGAATGCGAAGAAGGGAATTCCTCTGCAGCGCACGCCGATCAAACTGACCACCTCACGCCGGAGCAAATTGACCACCCTTTTTGCTGGCGAAGAGAAGGGGTTCACGCATGTGAGAGTGATGTTTGATAATTGGTTGTTTTGGGTGGTTGCTTTTGAGACTTATTCAGTTGTTTTTTCTACCCTCACCGGAGCGCGACATCTTTACTTGATACAGCCCGGTCAAGGAATCTAAAGCTAATAAAGATGTCGCGTTCCGGTGAGGAGCCGCCGGCAGGCCCCCCTTTTATGGCTCCCGCTCCCTGGCCAGTTTCTGTCTGATCTTATTCATGCTGATGGGATTATTGGCCAAGGGAGCTTAAGTTTTGCGAGAACTTAGGCCACTTTGCCGCACTCATTGCAGCGTGATATCTTCTCTTCTTTTAGGTGGTCATTTTGAACCGGCGCGCCCTGGTAAGTTTAAACCGGCGAAGGGTGATCAATTTGACCGGCGCTTTCACGTTTGACATCACTGTGAAAATCTGGTATCAGCCATCAGCGAGTTTCATCTTGGATGATGATCAGTTTACCCTGGAGATGCCGCGCTGTAACGGGACTGGTTTCAGCATTACCTGGATGAATTTGCTGAACATCGGCCGGATGAGTTCACGATCATCATCCTGGATAACAGCGCGTTTCACAAAGCAGCGCATTTGGAACTACCCAAATGCATGGCGTCGCTGTTTCTGCCGCCCTATAGGCTGAAACTCAATCTCGCGGAAAAGATCTGGCGCTGGCTTAAGGATTGCCTGACCAATCAGATCTTTAAAATGCACTCTCCGATAAGGTGACCGAACTGGTCCGGACCTAACGCCTACCATCATTAAGCGAATAGTCAAATGGGATATGTATAAAAAATGCCATTTTGCTTAATAAACGGTATTATTTTAATGGTTCAGGATTAGACACGAAAGCGATGCGCTAACTCTTGCGATCGTGGCGGTGTTATCGCCTCTTCCAAACCTGCGCTTGCAGGTCCCCGGTTTTGCGGATCAGTTGAAGCTGTTTGGAGTTTACAATTCGAACGGCAATCGTTCCGCCGCTACTATCCCCACTCAATGGCAGGCTGACCCAGTTGCCGGTTATTATCCCCTCAGTTTCATCAACGAAGCCGAACATGACGTTTGCAAACGTTGACCCTTGACCGTACCACCATACCTTGTTGCCATCTATGCGTATGAAGTAAATACCTCCATCATTGCAGGACCATTCGCCGGACTGAATGCGGGATCGATTTAATGTTTGCGTCGGCATTCTTAATTCAGGCTTCCGCTTATTTACTACAGAGCTCTCAAAATTGAAGTTAACTTCTACACCTGCAACACCCTTTCCTGGCCCTGCATTTTGTAAGCTATAATTGAGACTACGGTACAATTGTTTTCGAAACGCTGCATCGTTAAGCTGCGAGCCCTCTCTTTGAACATAGGCGTATAGGTATACTGCTGCGTTCAAAAAATGGTTATCGTCATAAGCATTCAGCCCCATTGTGAGTAGATATTCATCGGACAGCAGTTGTGACTCAATCTTTTGGCCGTGGGATGGGGCAGCAAAAAGGAGTATTAGGAACAAGACAACAAGTCCGTAAAAAATGGGGCATGACGAAGATTTCCGAGCGTACTTAATCATGATAATATAATTTATGGATGAAAATTAGACGGAAGGGATCGATTGCATCACCGAGAAATGCGCATGTTTGCTGGCAAATGCAAAGGGGGTTTGCCGGTGGTATCCAAGCCCCGCACCTCAGTCGGAACACTATTGAAGTAAACGGCAGCATCCAGGACATTGTGTTGCTGCTGTATGGCGATGGTGAGACCCATCAACGCAGATCCGAGAATACAGAGAATGATCCCGGGAGATGCGCTCCTGATCATGACTTCATTGTCCCGAACCTTTGCGCTTAGATCTGTGCGTTGTTCCTGGAGTTTGCCCAGGATAAAAATGGCTCCTACCATGGCGAGTATCATGCCTGTAATAAAGCCCATGTAACGCACCCAAACTCCGGCCATGAGTAAGGTGCCCGCTTGCTGATATCTCCGTGCTACTATGTTCTGTTCAAAGTATATGTTTGCTCTAAGCTTTGTCGCGGTCAATTTCTCCTGGTAACTTGGACTGTCCTTTTCGCTGAATGTGGAAAAGATTGCTTTCATGTCAGCAGGCGGGGAGCTTTGCATACGCGACTGCAGATACAATAATTGAAATAAACTGGCTGCAAAAAAGAAAATGGTAAGGCCTATAACTGTTGCCTTCATGGCTGGCAGCATTGTCTCTTGCCATCTGCCTACCTTTTGATCCAATCCAAAGGTTTGTGATCTTATATCATCGATATCAATCGACTTCTTTAATTCTTCCACACTAGTTTAGTTTCATTTATATTTTCAATTAATAAGTATTCTGTCGATTAATCACCTCCAAATGTTCTACGTCAAGAAATTTCTTGGTTCATCTTCCCGGGAAAATTCCACGAGTGATGGATTGAGTCAAGCGGGGAACATACTTTTTTGCAGCATCTAGTGCTCTCTGAAGCACTGTAATCAGGTCTGAAGGGATATATTGATTAAACGAAGAAAAGTACTCGTCCATCATCAAATATGCCAATTGCGGATTTTGAGTATCATACACATAATCATTGAATTTTTCACCGTTTTTAAAAGCATGGTTTTCATAGCCAACATGAGGAAAGTTCTTTAATAGATATTCGATAATCTTTTCCCCGACAATGGGTTTCAATGTCTTGCCTTCATACATGTTGTCATTTTTGTATTCGTCTCTATCAAGCTTATAAAGACCTATCGGATATTTTTCACCATGTATCATTTCTGTTTTAACCCCTGTCATTGTGAATAATACACCTTCGTACAATAAGCTCCAATAGAGCGCCTCTATAAAATCCCCATAGTTATTCATATCATTTGGGTTTATTTCTCCAATGTGATATTTCGACGCTTCCTCAAATGCTATTTTAATCTTCTTTAGAGTGGCCCTACGGTTTTTGTCGTTTGTATTGTAGCAGACGTCAAATAGCAACTTGTGAAAGGCTGTCTTATAATCTGTATAGAAATTCTGTTGTCTCAGGAAGTATTGCGTATGCTCGTTGGCGGTATCTGCAATATGTACTTGAGCAGCTTTTGCTGCTTGACCTGTTTTTTGTACGTTAGGAGCTTGTGAAGAAACATTTTGTACTCCAGTTTCCATCATGTCCATTCCGTCTTCTTTTATCCAATTTCGGATTTTTCGATTACGTATGCTCTTTTGGTCCGCCTTGAAATTTGTCTTAATGAGTTTGTTTATTTCTTCGTCACTTTTATTCTCAAAATCTATGGGTAATCTGCTAATTCTTTCTTCAAGATTACTACCATGTTTCACGCTTGTTGTCAACAACCTTGAAAAAAATTGGGCTTTGAGTAGCTTTTCAAGGCAGTTTCTTAGAACGTAACCAGCTAATGGTGAAACAATGAAGTTGAAAAATAGGTCTAGTAGTACATTGTCGTCGTCATTCTTTACTGATAATTTTGATATTCTATCTGCCAAATCGTCGTCTTTAATTTCCATAATTCTATTAAAAGCCTCTTGAGGAAGAGATTGCATATTGTGATAATATTTTATTTTATCATCGCAAAATTCATCAATTAAGTTAGTCAACTTAGTGTGTGCACACCCAATTTCTCGGTCGGACATTGAGCCTGACGCGGTAAAAATTGCTTCAAAGTTTTCATCTCCGGTCATAATCGTAATTTATTTGAATGGATTTTCTCCATTAAGATACACTAGCTCAGTTGGTACCAACTCCTCCCAAAACTCTCCAACGAATTTTGGCCCGAGATAATAGCCGATACCTGATTTAGTTTCCCCATCGTAAGGTTCTCGTAACGTAATGGATGTGCTCGTTTTTACTGACTGGATTCTATAGCTCTTTCCCATGATGATTATTTCTCTGTTCTCATCATCGCCATATGGCTGAGTCGCGTTAGGGATCCTAAAGTCTGTCAATACTCCGGTTATTTCTACACTGTCGTTGGTGACGGAAATGGTTCCAGGATTTGGCTCATTAAAGTCGAAACCGCGTTGAGCTTTTATGGCATCAATCATGGATACGAATGCCTTTGCTTTGTCTGTATCCGGCAGCGGAGCATCGGAATGCAACCAGGGTCTGCCACCATTGAAAATGAAGCTTGAAATCGAGGACTCAAAGCCGGGTCGCATTGGCAATTGTACTCTGGCTGAGCCTGCCTGCAGAAATCTTTCAAACAAAGGATCATTGTCCGATAATTGCAAAAGTGACGACGAGTTCTTTGCCCAGAAATAAGGGTAAAATAGGTATGTCATATTTTCCCATTCAAAAGCCTGCTCGAAAAAACGGATGTAGTTACCTTCGTCATCGGCATCATCGAGGTCCATTTGAGGATAGCCCGTGGGGGGGATATTATATTTCATGGAATTGAAGTATTCATAGTTTTGACCAGTCAACTGAGCCAACACTGATTTCTTCAATTCTATTTTTTCAATTTCCCGATTTAACAGTGGGTTTTTGCCTTGAATGCTTGCAATATTGTCGAATTGTAGGGCCTTCAGATCCCGGTCGTATTGCGCCTTCTGGTCATTATAAGCCGACATGATCGAATTGAGTGTATCAATTTGCCATTGTTCCCTTGCCTTGGGATTAAGCGAGCAAGTGATCTTTAAGCCAACATTGACAGCCACTGCCAGGGTTGTAAAGCCCACTATGGAAATAGGAAGAGCCTCCATCTGCCCGCGAAAATCACTGACATTTTTTTCTGCCCCGGAGTAATAATATACTGGTACTGTATTGCTATTAGGCTTATCTCTCCATTCTGATATGTCAATGCCCGTCGTGGTATTGTCGGTTATGCTCTTCAGCATTATTTCCTTTGTTCCGATCATTACGGAAAGTTCCATTTGATCACTGCCTTTCGATGCTTCGGTCGTTCCTACGTCACTGCGCATGATCACTACATTGTAGTCAACTGTGTCAACTACATAATTAGTAGGGATACTAGCGGGCTGAGTTGCATCTTTTGATATTTCCTTTATCTGCAGTACCTGGCCAGAAGCTTGTGATTGATCTACGTGAAGGCTTGTGTTCCAGGAAATGACTTTCGATTCTTCTGGGTAGGGTTTGATATCTGTTGCCCCATATTTTGAGGACCAGAACTGGTAATTACTGGAATCGATGTCTGCTGCCGTCAAAGGATTAAAAACACCCCGGCTACAATAGCCTGGCAAATCAGGCTTTATCAAAGTGCTATTTTCATTAGGTCTTTTAGTCAAGGCAAAGCGATAGAATGCAGCAGGCTCCGGAATAGTAAATTCAAGCATTGTCCTTTGGCCATAATTCACCACCTGCAAGCGGTAAATTTTGTTCACCCATTGATAAATGCCGCGAATGTGATCAGCCCCCGCGGCATTATTTAGCTCATGCTTATTGATGACTTTGACCTTATTGATATTGGTAGTGGTTCTGCTGCTAAAAACGCGCTCTTTAATCTTCTGGACTGATGTACTAACAACCTCTCTGGCATAATTTGACGAGGCTTGGGTGCTTTGTTCGCTACTGTTCTGCTGGGAAAAATTCGCAGTAGCGGTGGCAGTCAGGGATGGTCCGTAGCTACCGGTAACTGTCAGGCCGGCTTCAAAGCTTTTACTATCAGAAATCGTTTTTGCAGTTTCGGTTTGCAAGCTAAATTGATCCTGGGTTTTTAGATCTTTTTCAGTTTCACTTTCCCTTTCACTTTCGGATACCTGGGTTACAATTGTTTTATCAAGCCGTTGGAGCTCATTGCTCTTTGATTCGCCCTTTAGAACATTTTCAATATGCGCTATTTCGCCAAGTTCATATCGGGCCAGCGATTGACGTACTTTTTGGAGCATCCCCTGATATAACACAGGTATGATTCCTCTCGTATTCCACTTGTCCGTAGCCAAATCCTCTTCGTCGGGAGTTGACCCGAGAGCGCACGGCCCCGGAGTACCACGTCCGAGTACGGATAGCAATGACGAAGCAAGATACAAGCGAGGCGTGTTTGCGGGAAGCAACGTCTGCCCAACGAGTGTTACCTGTGTATTTCTATTCTGAAATGAGAGCAACTGATTTGTCAGAATCTTATTTTGCTCGTTGATCGCTACACGCGCTTCATTTACATCAATTAGGTCCGTATCAATTGAATATTTAGCAAGTACTGCTTTGGTCGCCGGAGAAATCTTTGCGACGATTTCGGGAGGTAAGAAAGAAGAATTTGCTTTGCTTATAACCGGAGCCCCGGCTGCGGAAGCGTTACCTCCGGCGGAGGTAACGGCAATATTGGTTTGTTTTCTCAGCAAATTAATATGCTGCGTGCGTGCACTTATAAGGTCGCTAGAAGCAGTTCTGTTTAAATTTAGTTGGTTGGTCAGTGCATCAATAGTCGCCTGGTTTTGTGCTTCAATGTTCTTGATATTGTCCTTAGCATCCTGCAGTTTCTTTTGCGCGAGACTATTATCATAGGTTATGGGAAATATACTATCAGGTAGTAGCACTGTTCTCCGCATTAGCAATTCAAAATTGGTTGATGAATCGGGATGCGGAGCGAGTGAAATAAGCGCAGAAAATATTTTAAAGGTTTCAAGCAATTGCGGCCGGATAGTGGCCATGCCATCGGGTACGATACTGGCTACAATCAGGCTGAGGATCACATTCATCCGATCCGCGAGAAACTCCGGGGAGGCGACCATTGCCTTAATCCCTTGCGGATAAATTTGTGTAACCTGTGCCACTACCGCTGACGTGCCAGGTACTTTCTTTTGCACACGCAGCCAACTAACAAAACTCTGCATGACCGGTGTAAGCTGAGAAAAACCTGCATAAAACAAAGGACTCTTTATATATGCCTTCGCGGCCGGCAATACCTTGCTTTTATCAGCATTTAGAATTCCAGCGTTTTTCAGCGCATCATTTACTACAGTGTCATTCTTTTCAAGAAGTCTTACTGTGGTAATGTTTTGAGCATTTGATTGAGCAGGGCTCAAGGTCATAAAGCGGAACAATTCTGAAGACTGTGTCATGTCTTGTTATTTATTTGGTTACAATCGTAACCGCTGCCAAACGTATAACGCGTTGATGCCTGATTCAAATTGATTTGGACTACCAATTATTTCCTTCTAGGCAGAAAATAATTATCTCCTTCTTCGCCACGTTGGAAATTGGTAAACTATGCGCCGGAATTAGGTTGAGCAGCCAGTTCTAGGGAAAAACGCAAATGTTCGTACCGTCAACTGTGTTTTTTGCGAATATTGTCCGGCATAGCATGAGTGCTTTGATGAATGATAACCTTTGGAATGCGTATGGAGAAAGTCAATATGGTTCATTTCATGTTTATGGATCAGTGTCTATAGATAGTGACCATCACCGGGGGTGATGTTTATAGCGTGCTTGCTAATGATAGCCTGAGCAACTATTTTCAGATACCAGACTAAGCATGCACGACAGCGAGGTGGGTGGGATTTTTAATGTAACGTTCATACGCATTAAGAAGGTAAGAGACTAACGCTATCCTGATACGATGCGCTTCACGCAAGATGCCTTTAATGTAAGTATTAAATAGTATTTTGTATATAAGATGATAATACATTTAGCGGTAGTCATCTCATTTTAGCGTCCATAGTGCCTTGGCGGTAATTTCAAAGCAGCCTGGAGTGGGCTCTTTTCGACTGGCTCATCACAGCGTATTGGCAAGCAGCAAGACCATCTAAAAAGAAAAGCCGCCCCAATCACTTATGGGACAGCTTCTTCTTTCCAGACGCATGCCTCGTCCTGAAATAGGTTGACACAAAAACGATGTCGCCGTGAAAAACAAAGGACAATTCCGCGTAGCGAGGCGGACACAAAAAGATTACACTTTAGCATTTAAAATGCAGGTGGTTGATGAAATTGAGAAGGGGGTTCTTTCGCAGCATGCTGCCTGTCGTAAATACGGCATACAGGCCCGTTCTACGGTTCTTGTATGGCTGAGAAAGCACGGGCGCTTAGATTGGTATCAAAATGCTACCGGTCCGATGCCTAAAAAAGCAGCTCCCAACAAAAAGATTAAGGAACTGGAGAAAGAGCTCAAGCGTCTCAAAGCTCAGAATGAGATCCTCAATATTGCTATTGACATAGCAGATGACACACTTAATACGGACATCCGAAAAAAGTATTTGAGCCTGTTGTCAGAAGCTGCCCAAAAACAGCAGGCTCCAAACATCGACGAAGCACAAAATCCCACAGCGTCGGAGTAATCGCAGCTACCCTTGGCTTTAGCCGGCAGTACTACTATAAGCATGTGAAGGAAAAACAAAGGATCGCCCGTGTAGAAGCGCAGGTGCTGACCATGGCTGTTGATGAGCGGAAAATACTCACACGACTAGGCACGCGCAAACTCCATCATCAGATCAGTCTATCGCTTTCAGAGGCAGGCATCCGCTTTGGCCGGGATAAGCTCTTTAGATTACTAAAAGACCATGAACTACTTGATCCGTCCCCGGAAGCGATATGTAATCACTACTAATAGCAAACACTTTATGAAGAAGTATTCCAATCTTGTAGCAGGCTTGGCCGTTACCCGGCCAGAGCAGGTTTGGGTAAGCGACATTACCTACATCAGGACAGATAACGGATTCTGTTACCTGAATCTGATCACCGATGCCTTTAGTAGAAAGATTGTAGGCTATGCCATAGCGCGGAACATGAATACCGAGTCCATGATCGAGGCCTATAAAATGGCGCTCAAAGGACGCAGATACCCTCATTTAGAACTGATTCACCACAGCGACCGGGGGCTGCAATATTGCTCTGCAGCCTACGTAGCCCTGTCGGAAGAAGCAGGCGTCAAAATCAGCATGACCCAAAATGGTGATCCCTATGAAAATGCCCTGGCCGAACGCATGAACAGAACCATGAAAGAAGAGTTCGGTCTGGGTGGCAGGCTGCGGAGTTATGAACACGGAGCTCAGCTCACTGTAGAAGGAATAGTACTTTACAACGGGCGTAGGCCGCATTGTTCACTCGGTATGAGTACTCCGAATAAGGTCCACGACAGCTACAGCTTCGGCGATACAGGGAAGGAAAGTAACTTGGCACTACCGCAGCAAGCGGAAACAGGCTCTGCTGGCGAGCAACCTGTCAGGAATACTGCGGTCAACGAAAATGATGCGGGGAAAGCACAAAGCGCTTTCCCCGTAACCTCTAAACAAACCATTTTTGTTGCCATGCCTAAGAAAACGCACATGAGCAGAAAAGCAAAAGTCCTGGCTACCGAGGCAACCAGGACTCTATCTTAAAATCTGTCAACCTATTCTAGGACTATTCAGCATGACTATCGCGAAATAGTAATTGACTGGCTTGCCGGTTTATTATTGGAAATAACCCGGATCATATACATACCCGGCGGTAACCTGTCCACGTCAAGCCGCACCAATTTCGCGCCTGTTGAGCTTTTCGATTCCAGCACTTTTCCTTCCATGCTTAAAACATAGATCATGCTTGTGGTATTCACCCGGTCATCTGCCAATGATATATTAATGACGTCATGTGCAGGCGTCGGGTAAATCTTAATTGCTTTTGCAGATTCTACTTCAGCATTTACTGACAAACCTCTTGCGGCTGGTTGGAAGGGGATTTGCGATTTATATATGCCCCCGCGCAACGGTGGGCCCGTCAGGAAGAAGCTACCTGCATAGCCTGTGTTCGCATCATAAAACCTGGCTACCGCTTTTGGTACAGCATTATCTATTACGGTCCACGTGGCACCATTGTCATACGACACTGAAGAACCGCGATCAAATCCATTGACCGATGTGGCTATAAGTGCATTCGTGCCGGGCACGGCCGTAATCCGGCTGCTCTTCCAGTTGGTGGGCTGTCCAAGATTTATCCATGTGAGCCCCCCATCACTGGTGGAATATAAATAGGTCTGGTTGCTACGGAGATGCGCTACGCCATGCAAGCCATCGTCATTGAATGCAATCTCCATCACAAACTTTCCGGACGGGTCGACCGTGCTAACGCTCCAACTCTTTCCAAAATTTACAGACTTATACATTCGGCCTGCAGTAGTGCCGAACCAGATGGTATTACCGACGGCTGCAAAGCCGCTGATCCAACCGTATTCTCCGGATAACGCAGGGGGCAGATCCGCGCCGTCAACCCTTTTCCATTTCTTTCCCCGGTTATTTGTAATATAAATCTCGAAATTCCCGCCGTTGGGGTCACCCATAGCGACACCATGATTCCTGTCCTTGAAATGCACAAAGTTGGGAAACGAGGCTGCATCAAATATTTCGCCGGGGTTTGACTGAGACCACGTGATGCCCCCGTCGGTTGTGTGGTATAAGCCGCCGCCGTTGGCAAACCGCTTATTCATGGCTACCCATGCTTCATCCTCATCGATCGCACTGATGTTTGAGAACTGTAAGCTGTAATCATTGCCCATCTTGCCCGGCATCCATGTAGCTCCGCCGTTTGTTGTTCTTGTAAAATCAAGGATAAAACGACCGTTGCCTAAACCAGCCTTGCCATCATAACAAATAGCCCAGGCCGTACGGGCATTGGGAAGAGACATCTCGTAAAAGCCGAGTGTGTCGTTCGTGAAACCCGCGTTTTGAACCTGCCATTGAGCAGAAGCATTGGCCATCAGTATGGTGGTCAGTGCGGAAAGAAAGCATTTTTTCATGTTGGTAAATTTTTGGTTAGTCGCAAGCTACCATCCCCGATCAGCCATTTTTGGGGAGAATGACCAACTGGCCATTTACCGTACGAACACTTTTTTTTAAGGACGAACAAGAAAAAAGCAAAAGGACGAAATGGGATTTTTCAGGACAAACAGCACCCTGGCCTGGAAACATTTGCGGCTATATTTGATCATATGAAAACGGAGCATCGCCTGACCACTGGCGGAAGGTTGCACGCTACCATGCTTCACAAGCGATGGCCGTGGCATTTGTTGTTCTGGCTGGGCTATATCATTTTTCGTTTTTGGCTTTACTATGTGACGTTGCAGTTCTACCCGCCGGTTTACCTGAAGTACATGCTGCTTTCGGAAATACTGTTCATAGCTATGGTGTACTACACGTTGTGGCTATACAGGAAGCTATTTGATGGGGAGCGGTATTCAGGTTATTTTATCATTGGCTCGCTAAGCTGGGTAGCCTACCTGTATGTCAGAACGGAATTTCAGTTTTACTACCTGAAGGATGCACCCGGATTTAAATTGAACGCTTATAGTGATATGTTTTTCAATAATATAGCAGGTGTGGTTGTCTATTTCTTATTCATCACATCCTGCAAATATTTTAAGGACGGGTATATCCGGCAGCAAGCCAATGCGGAAAAAAAGGGCCAGCAACTGATAGCAGAAGTGGCCAATTTAAAATCGCAGATCGCGCCGCATTTTTTATTCAACACACTCAATAACCTGTACGGTCTGGCTGTAGATAAGTCGGATAAGCTGCCCCATTTGATGCTAAAGCTCTCGGATTTGCTCAGGCATTCGTTGTATGAAGCAGAAAAGCCGTTTGTTCCACTGACTGAAGAAATGAGCGTTTTAAAGAGCTACGTCGAGCTGGAAAGTATACGGTTGGAAGATAACTTAGAGCTGACGTTCACGAATAACGTCGCTGATAAATCGGTGTATATGATCGCTCCGCTTATATTAATTGTATTTATCGAGAACGCTTTTAAACATGCTAAATTTGTACAATGCGGAGCAATCAATATTGCCATTACTTCAAATCTTGAGCATGACTGGTTTACCTTAAGCGTCAGGAACAATTACAATAATGGGCGGGCAGAATCAGCCACAGGCATAGGTATGGTCAATGTGAAGCGAAGACTTGAGGTATTGTATCCGAAGCATCGCCTGAGGATCAACAAGGATGAAACTATTTACTCTGTAGATCTGGGTATTCCATTAACGCAAAATAGCCGGGACAACTAAATATGGAAGGTCCAACATACAATTGCCTTGTGGTTGATGATGAGCCCATTGCCCGAAAAATAATTATTAATTATATATTGCAGACTCCGGCTTTGCGCTTATCCGGTGAATGTACTAATGCCCTGCATGCTATCGAAAGCCTGCGAACGGCGAAAGCTACCGACATTGTTTTCCTGGATATCAATATGCCCAACCTCTCGGGCCTGCAACTGGTTAAGATCCTTCAACCTGAGCAGGCCGTTATTTTCACCACTGCTTACTCGGAATATGCTGTTGAAAGCTATGAGCTTAATGCGACTGACTACCTGCTGAAACCTTTTTCGTTTGAGCGATTTACTAAGGCCGTTTACAAAGCTATTGACATCTTCGCTTACAAAAACAGGAGCGCAACGGAGCCTGCGATTGATACACCTACGTCTATCTTCATCAAATCCGATGGCAGGAATTATCCGGTTCGCCTGGATGATATTTTATACTGCGAGGCTAAGAAAAATTACACGATGGTCCAGTTGAAAGATGGTCAAAACTTATTGCCATTGATCCCTTTATCAAAATTCCAGGTACAATTATCTGAAGCAGGCGGCGAATTCATACAGATCCATCGGTCATTTTTGATTGCAAGGCAACACATCGCCGCCATTACCCCGAGCTCTGTCAGTTTAGGCAAATTTGATATTCCGATTGGTGTCCAATTCAGGGATAGCTTTTTTAAGGTAATCGGTATAAAAAGCAGGGGTTAGCAATGCCGGCGCCACTTCCGGGCCCTGAGCAGGACTGGACATTTTATTGCTATTTTTAAGCTAAATGCCGTTCTCGTGATCATTCAGTTTTGTGGCTTGTCGGGCAGTGGAAAAAGCACGCTGGCAGTAGCTGTGAAAAAGATGCTCTTGAATAAAGGCATTGCGGTTGAGATCATAGATGGCGATGAATACAGAAGGGAATTATGTGCCGACCTGGGATTTTCTAAAAAGGACAGGAATGAAAATATCAGGCGGCTGGCGTTTGTTGCCAGCAGGTTTTCAGCGCATAGGATCGTTACCATCATCTGCGCCATAAATCCTTATCAGGAAATAAGAGAAGAAATTGCAGGTAAGTACTCCAATGTGAAGACGGTGTTTATTGATTGCAGCATCGAAGTGTTGCAATCCCGTGATACCAAGGAGCTCTATGCCAGAGCGAACCTGCCGCAGGATCATCCCGATCATGTGCCAAACCTGTCTGGCGTAAACGATCCGTTCGAGGTGCCTGAACATCCTGATTTGGTGATAGAAACTACGCACGAAAGCATGGAGTATTCTGCCCAAAAATTGTATCAATTTGTACTAGGCTGTATTTCCTGACCAATAATGAGCGCTGCGCAGGTATCATTCGTTTTCATGTCGACAAGTACGGCCCGCCCAACCCGTGGTAGAATTTCAAATAATTCGTAGCAAATAGCATGATCCGTTTGTAAGGTCACCCTCCCAAATTCGTGTATTGACATCTCTGTTCTGCTATAGTCCTTTGCAAAGTTGTCAATATCCCTGACGTAGATTATTTCCTTTATCCTGCAAACGGTGGTAGCGCTATTGATCTGCAACAAATACGGCTGGTTTTTTTGCAAGCGGTTTGCACTGAGCCAGCAGATATCTGCTTCCAGGGTTTTTGCTGTAAGCGGATTTGCGGCATGGCAAATAAGGTCTCCTCTTTTCACTGAGTGGCCACTAAGGGACATGCAAATATGGTCGCCGGCACTCGCTTCTGAGACTTCACGGCAGTTTTTATAAAGCTTCTCCACGGTTATTTCCTGTATATCCGGAAAAGCAAATGCTTTCATACCGGAAAAAATGCTTCCTGACAAAACGCTTCCTGCATATAGCATGCCAAGCTCTTTTGATTCAACGGTACATTGAATGGCACATCTGAGTCCATCCGGACTTCTGGTTACAGAGGTAGTGCACGACTCAATAAATTCCAGGAGAAACGGTCCGGCATACCATGTCATATATTCGGATCCGGTTGCAACGTTGTCTCCCATTAAGCCGCTTGTAGGAATGAAGGTCACGTGCCTGAGGCCGACATCTGATGATAGCTCCAGGCATTCCTGTTTAACCTGCGTAAATCTGCGTTCGCTGTATTCCACCAGATCCATCTTGTTTACCGCGACAACGATATTTTTTATCCTCAGGAATGATGCAGTGAGCAGGTGACGTTTTGTTTGCGCGGTGATGCTCCTTGCTGCGTCTGTAAGAATGATCATGGCATCAACCAAAGATGCGCCGGAGACAAGATTGCCGGTAAACTGGAAATGTCCGGGCGCATCGGAAATGATATATTTCCTGGTTTCCGTGGTGAGATACTTATAACATACATCCACAGTGATCCCCTGTTGTCGTTCCGTTCTAAGGCCGTCCGTTAAGTGCGCCAGATTGATGCTCTGTCCATTCTGTCCTATGGAGTCAAGCACATCTTTCTTGACATGGTTCATATCATACAAAAGGCGGCCAATCAAGGTGCTTTTGCCATCGTCTATACTGCCTGCCGTTGTAAAACGTAAGATGTCCATAAGCTAAAAATATCCCATCAGTTTACGGTCTTCCATACCGGCGTCTGAAAAGCTGTCATCCAGACGGGTTTCACCCCGTTCGCTGATGGTCGATTGCTCAATTTCCGCGATCACTTCCCGAATGGTCGCTGCGTCCGATAAAACCGCAGCGGTGCAAGTCATATCACCAACGGTTCTGTACCGGACATTGTGTGAGGCAACCTGATCCTCCTGATCCTTCCGGATAAATCCGGATGTGGCTATAAGCTTGCCATTGTAAAGCAGGCAATCTCTGTGGTGGGAAAAGTATAAGGAGGGTACTTCAATGTTTTCACGCAGGATGTACTGCCAGACATCGAGCTCTGTCCAGTTACTTATCGGGAACACCCGTACATGTTCACCCGGCTGAATACTGCCATTGTACAAGTCCCACAATTCCGGCCTTTGCTGATAAGGTTTCCACGATGATGATTGATCCCTTATGGAAAAGATGCGCTCCTTCGCCCGCGCCTTTTCTTCGTCCCGCCTGCCGCCGCCTATGCAAGCGTCAAACGAGAGCTCGTTTATCGCATCGACCAGGGTAAAAGACTGCAGGGCGTTTCTGCTGGGAAACTTACCGGGTGTTTCGCTAAGGCCCTTCGTCAGGATTGTATGTTCTACTTGCCTTACGATAAGTTGCAGTCCCTTTGCCTTCACGAGCTTATCACGAAAGGCAAGCACTTCAGGGAAATTATGTCCGGTATCAATATGCAATACTGGGAAGGGAAGCGGAGCCGGATAAAAGGCTTTCTCAGCGAGATGAACAAGCACTGTGGAGTCTTTGCCGCCCGAGAAGAGCACTGCCGGCTTCCTGAATTGCCCCACCACCTCCCTGAAAATATGAATCGCTTCTGACTCCAGTTCTTTCAGATAGTCCATAAATGAAGCGTATTATTTGAAGATGGCTTTATGGACTTCGTTTAGACAAAATTCAATGCAACTACCGGCCATATGGTATTTTATCGCACCTGCCCGTTCGTCAAAGGAAGCATCCGAATAGGTAGGCACCAGGCAATGCAGGCTGTTCGCCAGGTATTCGGTATTGCCAATGATGATTCGCCAATACAGTTCGGTATCACCATGCTGCGTGTTAAAGCGGATTTTGAAATCAATATCACCTTTTATGGAAGTCATACAACGATGAGTTGAGTTGACAAAGCTGGAGCTTCACCAACAAAAACAAGAGCAGAATTCGCAGGCGGATGAGCACTTTCTGCGAATAATAATTGATGACGAAGGTTCGCGGAAAACGTAAATGGATAAATGCAAAGTCCCGGCTGTTCTTACAAGGCTTTGGCAATAATTGCCAAACTTAATTCTGTGGCCTTTAGGTTTAGTAATTACTGCAATTTTTAGCAGCCACTGCGCCGAAATCAATTTTTAACGGCTTTTGCCGGTGATAGTTTTGAGCCGTAATCTTTCTTTTGAACGCTATCGCATGATAGCCTCCGGCGATGAAAAAGAGACATCCAAAATATGAGCGGCCCGCAAAAAGTCTTTTTTATAAAGACCTGCGCAAGGATGTTACCGCTTATCTGAGTGCCAGAGCATCCGATGGGCGCAGCGGGAAGGGAATGATATTGAAAGTGATTTTTTGCGTGGCCTTATTTATACTGGCGTACACTCAGTACATCAATCCGGCTTATACATTAAGAGGATGGCTGTTGGTCTGTATGGGCATGGGCATCTCCAGCATGCTGGTAGGGCTTAACATAGGGCATGATGCCATCCATCAGGCACTTTTCAGAAGGCGATGGCTGAATAAACTGGCGGGGCTGTCGTTCGACCTCATCGGGCTATCCTCTTATGCCTGGCATCTAAAGCACAATATCATCCACCACAGCTTTCCGAATGTCACCACCGTTGATTTTGATATCGAAGCGTCGCCCTTCTTACGATTGTCCCCGGCAGATAAGCATCGCTGGTTTCACAGGTATCAGCACCTATATGCACCGGTCGTGTATGCGCTATTCAGCCTAAATCTGCTTTTAGTAAACGACGTCGCATTACTCATTCATATAAGAAGGGAAGATATAGATGGCAAAAGGCATCCGAAGGGTATCAGCGTGCTCGTATTCTTCAGTAAGGCAATCTATCTGGGTTACATGCTCATTTTGCCCGTGTACCTGCTGACCTTTCCGTGGTGGCAGATTCTGATTGGCTTTCTCTTCATGCATGCGGTGCTATCGCTTTTGCTGGCGCTGGTATTGCTGCCGTCCCATTTGTTTGAGCATACGTCCTACAGCGTTGTAGACACAGGGGGACTTATCTGTGAGGACTGGGTAGTCCACCAGATGGCTACGACGCTTGATTACGCGCCGAACAATGTCTTTATCAACTTCATGTTCGGGGGATTCAATACAAATGTGGTGCATCATCTTTTTCCAAGAATCTGCCACTATTACTACAAGCCGCTGACACGCATCGTGGAGCGGAAGGCGAAGGAACATAATATCCTTTACCACAAGACCACGCTGGCCGGAGCCATTAAATCTCATTTTAAGGCCTTAAGGAAATTAGGCTCGCCTATGGCAACGGCGCAAGACTTTAATCATTAAAAACAACCAGCTAACCATAATCTAAAATGCGTGTCGAAGGAGCACTAAACACTCTCCAGTCCATTCGATTGGTAAGGGCCTTCAAGGCAGATGCTTTGCGCACGCTGGTAACTGTCGGCAATAGATACTCGGTATTCAGCCTACGCCTGGGCACTAAGAATATTCTGGTTCCTGCTGAAGAAGAATTTCTTCACGCGCTTATGCTGCAAGACCAAAAGAGTCTTGTCAAAACGCCGGGAGCACAACATCATGCAATGAAGGCTATCGGCAGCGGGCTTGTAACTACCGACCAGGACGAGTGGAAGAAAAAGCGCACGCAGGCCAAAGGACTATTCAGCAGTTCTTATCTCGACAGTATGATGGACGGAATAGCCAGGACAATTGGACGCGTTGTTAATGAAAATAATGATGATGATTTGTACGCGCTCTGTAGCCACATCGCTTCTCATGTCATAGGTAGCTTGTTCTTTGGGGCCATGTCTGAACATGACATCCGGCAAATAACGGGAACTATCAATCAGCTTATACCACTCACTTACAGGAAAATCGTTTCTCCTTTTCCTTTCGTTACTGATCCTTTCAACGCTACTACCAATAGAAGCAGGAAGATGTTGCTCACCATTTTTTCAACGAATATTTCGCAGGCAAGAAGATCCCATGATGATAACCTGATCAGGAGCCATTTTCCTCAAGGCGACTGCGCTGCCGACATCGCCAATATTTTCTGCGCCGGATTTGAAACTACTGCAGTAACACTCACCTGGCTCCTTTATGAGATTGGAAGGAACGAAAGGGTACGAAACGTATTGAAGACCGAGCTGGATCAGTCGGCACAGTTTAATTCCTATAGTGAGCTTGTCGAACAAATGCCCTATGCCGTGGCATGCGTCAAGGAGACACTTCGTCTATATCCCCCTATCTGGATTATGAGCCGAACGGCAATAAATGATTTTGTTGCCAGCAATACGGTGGTCAGGAAAGGTACGGAGGTGGTTGTGTCCCCTTTCCTTTTTCAAAATATTGATGCGTACTGGGATACTCCGGCAGCGTTCAGGCCGGAGCGCCATATAACAGCGTCCGGAAAGGGCGATGTCTCCAAAGCTTATTTCCCCTTTGGGATAGGCGTGCGGTCCTGTATAGGAGAGAAACTGGCGTTGATGGAAATCTATTTATGCATGCGGTATCTCCTAAAAGATCACACAATAGCCATCTCCGGGGACAAAGTGAAACCGCAGCCTCATTTCACATTAAGGCAGTCAAAAAAGATAAACTACTCACTAAAACAGTAACGGTATGAACAGCAAGCTTGAAGAATTAGACAACTTCATTAATGCACTCTGGGCCCGGCACATGAGCGATGTCTTTGTCAATGGTCTGTATGCCCAGGACAAGTTTCGCGATAAGCGGCTCGTGGCAATCTACCTGTCGCAGGTCTATCATTACGCGGTGCATACACCGAGGCATCAGGCACTCGTAGGCGTCAACATGAATAACACCGATCCGAAATACATGCAGTATTGCTTCGACCATGCCTTTGAAGAGACCGGCCATGAACTAATGGCGCTTCATGATATTCAGACATTAGGTTTTGATGTGACAGCTGAGCGAATGCCTGCATCCTTTGCGTCTACAGACTTAATGATTGCTTACTTGTACAGGCTTGCCCAGGGCAAAAATCCGATTCATCATCTTGGGTACGGCTTCTGGTCAGAAAATGCCTGTCCGTTTATCAATGATTTTATGCAGGCACTGATGTCTGCCATGAGTCTGCAAAGGAATGCCATGACTTTTTATAGTTCGCATGTGACCATAGATAAGGAACATGCGTTGCATGTGAGAGAGATCGTAGGCAAGGTGTGCAAAACAGATGACGATTGGAATGGAGTAAAGCGGGCAGCCAAAATTACGTTTGACCTGACAGCGGCTATTGTGAAAGATTCGATCGAGGAATACGACAGAATGGTTGATGGTACTTCCACTGCATTTGACGTTTTCCTGCACGAGCGTGCCGTATCCGATAAGTCCTGATGAATTAAATGCTATAAAGGATGCACATTCCAATCAGGTATGCCCAGGTAATTCCGTTTTTTCCGCTCATTCAGTTTGTCCGGATTCAATCAAGATATGGATGGCTGTCGCGGTCGCAATGGAAGGTGCTGCCGCTGTGGTTTGTGAAGTGCCTCCTCATTGAGCCGCTTCGACTTTTTGAGGCAATTGTTATGGCGATACTGCCGGATAAAAAACCAAGCCCTGTGTTCATTCTCGGCTTTTACCGCAGCGGTACGACATATCTCCAGGAGTTACTGTCCGCAAATAAAAGTCACCGGACATTGACGCTTTTCCAGTCTGTACTACCCGAAATATCTCTGTGTTTTGGCTGGTTGTTTGAACCCATATTCTCGTTTGTTGCAAGGTTCCTTCGGATAAAAAACGAGTTTCACAACATTCCTCTGTATGGTAAGTTTCCCGGAGAAGACGATGTTGCTATCACCGCGTTTTCATCCCTGCATGATTACAATAAAATATTTCAGTACCCCTCGCGCCATGAGGTGATAACAGACCACTATCTGAAGTTCTGTTCGGAGAAGGAAGCGGCCCGGTGGAAAGACCTGCATTTATACCTGACAAAAAAGCTTGCTTACATCTATGGCAATAAACAGCTCATATTGAAGTCGCCGCCTAACACGGGAAGAGTAGCGGTGTTGAACACTTTATATCCGGGGTCCAGATTTGTATTTATCAGCAGGCAGCCTGCAGATACGATACAATCGAGCAAACGCTTGTGGCGGTTGAACCAAAGATTCAGCTTCGAAACGTACACGGAAGAGCAGGCGGAGCTCATTTTATTACATCAGTACATAACGCTGCACGAATTGTTTTTTAAGCAGCGCACAGAGGCTGCATGCTGCGAGATCCGGTTTGATGAATTGGTGCATGATTCCGTAGCTACTCTGGAAAAAGTCTACGCAGCACTCAGTTTGTCCGGTTGGAACGAAGCAGAACATCTTGTCCGGAAAATCAATGTGCTTAGGCGGCAGCACGTATCCCAAACCTATAATCAACAGTCACTTATTCTAAATGGACTTTCCACTCAATTCGCTTCCGTAACTAAAAAACTTGGCTATGAAAAATAGATGTCAAAGCGCTTATCAGAAGCATCTGATCCAGTGCATCAACGCTCAGTGCGAAAAGACAAAGCAGCATGTCGGGCAGCACAAAGCCGTATTTGCCAACAACAGGCACAGCGCTGGCTTTACGGAAGTGTTGAAGGAACTCACATTCGCACTCGTCGTCAATAAGGCCAGGGATGCCTATATCCGGGACCTCGATGAAAATGAGTACCTGGATATTTCCATGGGCTTTGGTGTGCACCTCTTCGGGCATTCTCCGGGTTTCATTAAAGCGGCTATAGGAGAACAATTGTCCTCTGGCATTGCCCTGGGGCCTCTCTATGAACATTCCGCTGAGGCTGCTGAACGCATCTGTAACATGACGGGAAACGATCGCTGCGCTTTTTTCAATAGCGGCACCGAAGCCGTTATGGTTGCCCTGAGACTTGCACGGGCAGCTACAGCAAAAGATAAGATCGTCATATTCGAAGGCGCATACCACGGCACCCATGATTCCCTGCTCGCCATGAAGCAACACCCGGTGTCGCAGGAGGCCATAGCAAATGTGCCGGGTATCTCTCCCGCTTTGGTAAAGGACACTGTCCTGCTGAAATTCGGTACCGCAGAAAGCCTGCAGTACATTGAAAGCCACGCGCAGCAAATAGCCGCTGTTCTTACAGAGCCCGTGCGCAGCCGGCATCCGGAAGAAGTAAATCCGGCTTACCTGAAGGAACTTGGTCGCGTATGCCGGGAGCATAACATAGCCTTCATTTTAGACGAGGTCATTACCGGGTTCAGAGTGAGTAATGGCGGTGCTAAGGCGCTTTATTCTTTAGAGCCTGACATGGTCACCTACGGTAAAATACTGGGCGGTGGATTGCCCATTGGCGTAGTCGCAGGTAAGAGAAAATTCGTTGATTTCATTGATGGTGGCGCCTGGAAGTATAGTGATGACAGCAAGCCTGGCTCCGCCACATTTGTAGCCGGAACCTTCTGCAATCACCCGCTAACCATGGCCACCGCGGTGGCAACTTTAAAATTTCTGGAAGAAAATAGTGGCCTGCAAAAAGAGCTTACGGATATGACCGCTTCTTTTTGTGCGTGCATTAATACTTTTTGCCTGAGCGAGAGGATACCGGTTTCCGTAGCAAACTTTGGCTCGCTTTTTCGCTTCCTGATTAAAGGAAATCATCGATTGCTTTATCCCGCGCTTTTGAAAGAGAAGGTATATATATGGGAAGGACGTAACTGCTTTTTGTCTAGCGCGCATGGCCCCGAGGAATTGTCCATACTGGAGCATCGAGTGAAGAAGTGTCTTATTGAAATGAAGGCTTCAGGGTTTTTCCCCGAGTCTAAAACCGTTTCCTATCGCGACCCCGATGATTGGTATCTCCGGGCGGCCATCACTATTGATGATACCCTGGACACAGACTGGCTCATGCTGTCTTTCAATTACGTCTGTGAGCAGGCAAATGTCAATCGTCAATATCCGCTTTCTTACGCAATGGATTCTGGCGACGGGCCGGCCGCGACGAACAATATTCATTTATCAGTAAAGGAGGAGCATGGGCAAACGCGCTTGCATTTAAGCGCTATAAAATCTGCAGTTGATGGCTGGTCGCTCATCCTCATGCTACGCAGTATGGGAAAGTGTTACGAGGCGCTGGAAAAAGGCAGACCGCTCCCCGGAAGCGTATTTGACGACCGGGATAAAATGAACAATTGGCTTGGGAACATTGAAGTGAAAAGTTCCATTGTCAAAGCTTCGGAAGCATTTACCCTTACTGAGTTTTTACCTGCTTCCAGCTATGAACAAGCGCCGGCCGCAACACTTTTTGAATACCTATTAGCAAAGTTTGCGTGCACACTTGGTATCGGCGAGCACCATATTGGCGTGCCGTTGAGCGGCCAGTTAGCTGCCCGGCTTATCAATTCGTTTGGAAGCTATTCATGTTTAATTCCGATCAGGATAACCAGCGCCAATACTGACTTTCCGCTAGCGGATATCAAATGCCAACTAAAGGAGGGGCGAAAGAATTTCAGGCATTTCTATTCCCTGCGCGGAGCAAGGCGCTTTTCCGCTGTATTCAACATGGATAACCTGCTCCATGAAAATTCCTTCGCGGGGAGAAAAGCCCGGATCGTGCCGCTGTCGGATTCGCACAGTAATCATCCGATAGTCTGCAATGTAATTGCGGAAAAAGAAGGATTGCATGTCAGCCTCAAGTACATGACTGAAATCCCGGAAGAGGATGCACGGAATATGCTTAGGACATTTTGCGCTGAGATAACATCAACCGCGTATGTTTATTAATCCGGTCCATACAATTGCGCTCGAGGAGGAATGGATTAATCTGCCGTACAGGGTGTATGGCAATAATCCTAACCGGCCTCTTTCGCCTGCCGCCGACATCCAAAGGGTATTTGATCCCGAACGAAATTCTTTTTTGCAGAAGGGGACTGCTTGCCGGTGGTTGGCGTATGACGATAATAATCTGCCGGCGGGAAGAATTGCGGCCTTTAGCCAATCGAAAGACAGCAGGGGAAGAATCGGTTTTTTTGATTCCCTCAACAGTCCGGGAGTAGCGAATGGTCTTTTCGAAAGCGCCGTTCAATGGCTAAAAGCCCGCGGTTGTACGGCTGTAGAGGCCCCGGTTAATTTTGGTGAAAAGGACCGGTATTGGGGACTGATGACCAGTGGCTTTGATCTTGCCGGGCTGTACCTCGACAACTTTAATCCGCATTACTACCAACAATTATTCCTTGATTTTGGATTCAAGCCGGTAAATGAGATATATACCTATCAGATATTCCTTGACAGCATACCGTGGGAAAGGCTGGATAATATTACCAGGCGTACGACTCAAAAGTGTGGATTCGCTTACCGATTTTTTTCCTGGAAAGACGAGTCCCGTTTAACAAAAGACATTCATGCCATCTATACCGCCTCGTTTAAGTCGGAGACAAGGGTGGGGTATATATCAAAGGACGACATACAGGCGTTGCTGCATGAAGTCAAACCACTGCTTTCCGAGCGGCATTTCTGTCTTGCTTATCTGGCAGAAAGGCCAATAGGATTCGTGGCTTTCCTGAATGAGCCGGTTCCGCCGTCGCAGATGATTAATGGAGTTGCCAGGAGGATCAAGGGATTTGCATTTGCCACATTGCCGGAAATAAGGGGCAAAGGTGTGGAAGTAGGTTTATACCACACGGTAATGTCTCAGATCAGGTCGGAAGGCATTCCGTATGAAATCTTTCTTTCCGGGATAAATGAGACTACGCGCAGGATGCATGCGCTGATCAATAAAATAGGCGGCGTAAAATGTAAAACTCATCAAACCTTTTCTTATGAAATCAACTGAATTAAACCACTCAAAATTTCAGGAGCTCGAACAGGCTATCGCCAAAAAATGGCAGACATTTCTGGAGCAGCCACAGGCATTGCAGTTTATCAATAGCTTAATGGGAAAGGACAGGCGCATTTATGCGCTATATCTTACCCAGGTCTACCACTATGCCTTTCATACTGCAAGAAATCAGGCGCTGGTGGCTGTTAATCCTGAGAACAGGAATATTCATTACATGCAGTTTTGCCTGGAGCATGCGCTGGAGGAAACCGGACATGAGCTGATGGCATTGCATGATTTGCGCGCAATCGGTGTCGACATACAAGATCCCGAAGCGGAAATGCCGCCGACCCTTACACCTACAAAGCTGCTTATTGCGTATTTGTATTGGATATCGCAGACGGGTAATCCTGTGCAGCGCTTAGGATATAGCTTTTGGGCGGAAAGAAGCTATTCCTATATCAAGAATTTTATGGACAACCTCCGCAGCAGTATGGCGTTGAATAGAGCAGATATGACTTTCTTCTATAGCCATTCGGCGATAGATGACAAGCATGCGAAGGACGTCGAGGATATCCTGATGAAGGTGTGTAACACGGAGGAGGACTGGGCGGCTGTGTCAGAAGCGGCGATAATAACTCTTGATCTGACGCATCAGATTATTAAGGCTGTGCTGGATGAGTATGCAAAGCTCGTTCGGTCGGAGTCGTCAAACTTTGAGCTGCTAAATTGTGTAGCGCTTACTGCCAGTCGGGCTTAGCCAAATCACGCAAAGTGAGATTGCCGGAAGGTGTAGGTTTCGTGCAGATGTAATACTACCGGGTCAGCTACCAGTTAAACAACTAAAGTCGTCTCATTGCGAGGAGCAGCCTTGTAGCTTTAGCGGCAATGCGGGCGACGAAGCAATCCCACAGCATCTTTACTGCCATATCTGAGATTGCTTCGTCTCTCCTAAGCTTCGCAAAGTCGATCCTCGCAATAACGGAAATAAATGTCCAATTGGTAATCGACAGTTCTGTAAAGTAATGCCGACTGAAAGGCTTTACAGTATGCAGGGCTTTTTGTTGAAGTGCGGTCCGGGTAAGGGTTTCAGGTAAATCGATCCTTCCCGTTCCGGGAAACGGTAAGTGGGCACGTGCGCCGTAGGACTATTTGGCAAGGTTGGAATATCCACAAGTCAGAAGTCCAGAAGCCCAGAAGTCCAGAAGGCCAGAAGGCCAGAAGGTAGGCTTGTGCATGATCAACCGCACAGCATACTTCCCGCTGTAAACGTTGAGCTTCAGCCGGGCAAGAGCGCGCTATGGCGTTTTTTCTTTTCCGGCCAGACGGTCTTTTCGCTATCTCATCGGCGATTTTTCCGGGGTATGGGCTTCGTCACGCCGAAGTGGCACTTTGCTCACTGTCTTATTTAATTTGTTTACTGTCTTACTAACGTGGTGCATGTAATTGCAGAAGTAATGTGAATAAGCAGTAATAAACGATGCGCGCTAAGCATGTAGCTTCACGTTCATTCAATTTACTTTGGTTGATGTACCAGTTGTCCTGTCCCGGTCGCATATAATTTCCTGAATCCTATGAAGCTATTTACTTTAATCCTTACCGCACTTATTACTGCCATAGCGCAGGAGTGCTTTGCGCTTCCTCCCGACCGCCTCGAAGCACCCTCCCTGTATTTTATGGAAAACAATGGTCAGGTAACAGACCAGTTTTACCAAGCCCGTTGCGATATTCAGTATAGCATAGAGGGGCCTGGTATGACCCTTTTTATCGGCAATGGTGAGCTGCATTATCAGTTCAGTAAGCCGGGTAGTCGTCCGGCTGCGTCCATGCCGGTAGATTTCAATCGGAGCAGTCCGGTAGCAGTATCGCGGGTGCCGATAAGTATGTACAGGCTTGATGTAATGCTGATCGGGGCTAATAAAAATGCCCGGGTAGTCACGGGTGAAGCGCAAACTTTTGTAGGTCATTACTACCTGTCCCACTGTGGACAGGGCGTACACGTTCGCAGTTATCGAAAGTTAACGTACCAGGATATTTACCCGCATATCGATTGGGTCATCTATACGAAAGACGGCCAGCTGGAATATGATTTTCTGGTAAAAGAAGGTGGCAATCCTGCCGATATCAGGCTGCAATACAGCGGGACAACCGGCCTGACGGTGGCTGAAGATGGCAGCCTGCTGGCGTCTACCCCCATGGGTACCGTAAGGGAACATGCTCCTGTATCCTATATGGAAAAAGGAGCTGCAGTCAATTCATCGTTTGTACTGGAAAGTAACATAGTAAGCTTTAAAGTGGCCGCTTACAAAGGCATGCTGACAATAGACCCGACCCTGCAGTGGGCTACATACTATGGTGGTGCTAACTATGACCTGTCTTCCGACGTGGTTACGGACAGTAGCGGGAATGTATTTATAGCAGGAGATACTGAGAGTACAAGCAATATAGCCACTACCGGCAGTCACCAGATGACCATCATGGGAAACCAGGATGCGTTCCTGGTTATGTTCAGTCCGGCAGGCGTCCGGCAGTGGGCCACTTATTTTGGCGGTCCCGGTGACGACCCGGCGCGCGGACTCAGTCTTGATGGCAATGGGCATATTTTTATGTCCGGGTTCACCGCGAGCACAACAGGCATTGCTACTCCGGGTAGCCATCAGCCTGTATATGGGGGTGGGCTTTTCGACGCATATCTTGTGCAATTCAGTACATCCGGTGTCCGCCAATGGGCCACTTACCATGGTGGTCCCGGCAGGGAGTTCGGTGAATCGCCGTGGCAGAATGTGGCTGCGGACAAAGACGGCAATGTATATCTGTACGGCTTGACAGCCAGCACTACGGGCATAGCCACGCCCGGCAGCCACCAGCCCGCGTTGGCCGGCCTCAACGATTGTTTCCTGGTTAAGTTTAACGGCGCAGGCACGAGGCAATGGGCCACCTATTATGGCGGCCCCGATAACGATCGGGCTACCGGCATTGCAACCGATCATTCGGGCAATGTTTATGTGACCGGGTCTACGCTCAGTACATCGGGCATAGCCGCCTCCGGGAGCTTTCAGACGCTGCTGGGCGGCAACGGAGTTGCGGGCCGCGATGATAACTTTCTGGTGAAGTTCAACGCCTCAGGTGTAAGGCAGTGGGCTACCTATTACGGCGGTCCCGATTATGAATTTTATCCTAGCGTCGCTTCAGATGACAGCGACAATATCTATATGGCAGGTATTACTTACAGTGACAGCAGCATAGCAACACCCGGCAGCCACCAGGCGGGCAGAGGAGGAGAAGCCGATGCTTATCTGGTAAAGTTTGATACATGGGGCGTCCGGCAATGGGCTACCTTTTATGGAGGCTACTACAACGAGGGTGGTGGGGCAACTTCCCTTGCCACCGATGGGAGTGGTAATGTATACCTTGGCGGCGGAACGGAAAGCCCCAACTGGATTGCTACCCCCGGCAGCTACCAAACAGCACAGGGCGGCGGCTCCGATGTTTTCCTGGCTAAATTCACGAGGGCGGGTGCGCGGCTATGGGGAAGCTATATCGGCGGTCCGCTGCACGAAACAGCTTTTGGGCTTGCCTGTGATGGGTACGGCCACGTCTACTGTGCAGGATCCACCCAAAGCACCAGCGGCATTGCAGCTGCAGGAAGCTTTCAGGTTATCCACGGGGGTGGCCTCTGGGACGCTTTCCTGATAAAGTTGTCTGGCTGTGCTATTAGCCATCCGATCGTCAACCGCATCGGTGCTACGTTGAGCAGTATATCAACCTATACAGGTTATCAATGGTTCTTCAATGGCGTGCCGATAGCCGGCGCTACGGCCCCAAGCTATATGGTGACCCAAAACGGCGCCTATTACCTGCAGGCGACCAACGGCCCGGGATGTACAGACACCTCAAACACGATCCGGGTCAGTGGCTTGAGTGTTCCGGATCTTCCGCACGCTGCGGCTATACATCTCTATCCCAATCCCGGCAGCGGTGTCGTCCATATTGATGCACCAGGGAATGTAAACGTGGTGATCCGTAATGCCGAAGGCAAAACGACCGTCTATCTGCGGGATGTGAATGAATTTAACCTGGAAGCCTGTCCTCCCGGGCTCTACCTGGTAAGTATTTATTCACTGAACGGAGCGTGGATAAAAAATGAGAAGATAGTCAGGTCCAGGTAAGTACAGAAGGACCATTGAAGAAAAGGGCCTGGACGTTTTATTCTTAGACTAATATACTTCCGTGATTTTTCAATGCATGGCAAGAGATACTATCTTTTAATTGCTGCATGTGCTATTGCCTGTGTGATCTCATGCAATCAGAGGCCGGCAACGAATAGCTGCAATAATTCTTCGGATGCGATAGTGCGCACACCGATTTACCGTGAACAGAGATATATCAACGATGGGGATTCGGTGATATTAACCGGTGGCTCAAATCGATATTTGTCGCTGACATTTGGCTGCGATAGCTGCCTGGTGAAAGTCAGGGAATTTTTCTACAAGGATTTCGGGAACATTGGAAGTTTCCGCGTATGTCCCGGCGATAGCACACAGTTTTATGCGGTTTCGTTATACTACAGGAATTCGAAGGAGGGATACGATCCCGGTACCCTGGTAAAATATCCGCAGGATCCTCACATGGTCATTGAAAACGAAGACGCCGAATGGACGCAATACCCCGAAACAGTGGATGATTCCATCATTGTTATAAAGTATAATCGGGCGCGCCTCGCAGCTACGCGGATACCCGATCCACCGTGCCCTGAATGAATCCTGTAACAAGCTGAGTTACCATATACACGAACATGATGCCCGGGGCTATTTGAGTTTGCGCCAATACCGCAGCGTCGCCGGCTATTTATAGCACTTATTCAAAACAACTACTTCAGAATAGTCACATCACCCTTCCAGGTAAGGATCTCACCGCTACTACACCTGCTTTGCATGGTATATACATAGACATCGGGAGGCAATGCCTGTCCTTTGCTGGTTCCATCCCAGCCTGCACGCTCGTCATTCAACGCAACATTACTGCGTTCAAAGATCAGCTCTCCCCAGCGGTTGAATACCCTGAAAGAGCTCATACGTTCTATACCCTTGCCGCGAGGGAAAAAGTAGTCGTTCCTGCCATCCCCGTTTGGTGTAAAGGTATTGGGAATGAATACCAGGCTGCCATTGCAGCGGACATGAACCGTCACACTATCTGTGGTCCGGCACCCGAACTCATTAGATCCCGTGGCATAATAGGTAGTCGTATACAATGGATAAGCGTTAGGCCGGAAACAGTCCACACAGCTGAGCGTAGTATCAGCCCGCCATTCAATACGTGTGATCCCGCTGCGCGTTGGCATTAGTGTTACGGCTGAGCCCAGGCCGATGGTCTCATCCTCGCCTGCGCTGAACAATGGCAATGAATGCACCACCACTACCACGTGCTGCGAATCGATCAGACAAGTGCCTTCTCTGGCCGCTACAACATATTCGGTAGTGCGCCCGGGCGTTGCCAGGGGCGAGGCGACGAATGGGCTGTCCAGGGTCTCTGCCGGGGTCCATTCATAGTGCTGTGCTCCTTCCGCATGCAGCCGGAAGCTCTCACCGACACATATTTCCCCGCCTGGTCCGGTCGTACTGGTCGTTCTTATCTGGATGCTAACCTGTATGCTGTCGGTATTCAAACAACCATTGCTGTCAGTACCCGTAACCACGTACAAAGTTGAAGCAGGTGGCTGCACCAGGATAGTGTCGCAAAGGCTGCAGGGCAGCAGGGCGCCCGGGATCCAGGTATAACTATGCGCCCCTAAAACCCAAAGTTTCGCCGTATCCGCCGGACACATAACCGTGTCCGCGGAGCTTTCCAGTATAGGCAGTGGATGGACAAAAACTTCTTTCGTAATGGAATCCCTGCAACCCGTTGCATTGCTTCCGCTCAGCGTTATTGAATAGGGACCGGTATTTTGGAATGTATAGTTCACAACCGGTCCTGAACCGGTATCTGTTCCGAAGTTCCAGCGCCAGGAATTTGCGGGGCTGAAGGCTGCTTTGAATTGTTCGTGCAACGTAAAGGCCGTACCGGCGCAAGGCGGAGTCCACATAAAATCGGCGTCCAATTGATCGACTTTGATAGTGTCCAACCCAATGCTGATCGTGGCACACGTGTGGCCGTCCGAATAGATGACGCGTGGCAGATAGGTGCCCGGTCTGGCGTAGGTATGGCTTACGGGTGCTCCGTTAGTCGCTGTCGTAACCCCATCAGAAAAATCCCAGGTAGCAAGCGGAATGCCCGTCGTCACGGGTGTGAATTGTGCGGTCAGGGGTACACAGCCGGCAATGGGGCTGTAGGAGAATGCGCCATTGTTGCCCAGTACGGTGATCTTTAACCTGGCGGTATCCGTGCAGCCATTTCTGTTGACGGCCACGAGCGATGTGTTGTAAATGCCCGGTGAGGTATATGTCTTGACCGCATTTGTCACCGTTGCCGGTCCGCCCGTTCCGAAATTCCACAGGTAGCCGGAAGCGCCGACAGAGGTATTCGTAAATTGTATCTGTTGCGGCAGGCAAATGGCGATCGAATCACTGGCCGCGAAGCCGGCAACAGGCCCATTCACATAAACGTAATTGCCGCGGAACGCCGTATCGGCACAACCAAGGCTATCCTTCGCGATCAGCCGGACGGTGTAAGTGCCTGCAGTGGTGTAGCGATGTACCGGCCGAGCACCGGTGTCAGCCTTTCCATCCCCAAAGCTCCATTGATAAGTAACCGGAAGTCTGCCTCTGCTGGTGGATGTGAATACAATGGGCGCATTAGTGCATGCGGAATCCTTGTCCGCGAAGAAGCCCGCCTGAGGCTTGTTCACCGAGATATCATCCAGCCGGCGGAGAGAATCTTTACAGCCCAGGCTATCGGTCACCGTCAGTTGTACGGTATAATCTCCGGACAATAAATAAGTATGGCTTGTTGTAGCTGCATTATTGCTGATTGTTCCCCCATCACCAAAATTCCATTGCCGTGAAACAGTAGGCACAGCATTGGTGCTGTTGTCGGTGAATAGAGCAGCAAACGGCTGGCAGCCGATTGGTGGATTGGCCGAGAAGCTGACGAACGGTCTCGAGGTAAGCACCATGCGGGTTTTACTCAAGGTGTCGAAACAGTGTAGTCCGGACGTTATGTACAAGGCTACATCATGATAGCCGTTCGTTTGAAAAGGATATTTATTGAGTGTAGTGCCTCCCCCCGGCACCGTCGTATCATTTACATAAGGTGTCTGTACGTTGTCCAATTGCCAGCTGTATTTTATCGGATCGTACCCGGAGGCGGTACCGATAAACAATACGGAGTCGCCCCTGCATGCAGCAGCTTTGCTGACGCTTGTCGACATAACGGTTCGCATAATATCGATCTCCTGCCAACTGGTATCCGTGCAGCCGGTGACCGTGCTATACACGATTTGTGTCACGGTATAATGGCCGGGCGCGGGATAAGTATGCGTGGACGAAAATGATGTATCCGTCGTTCCATCCCCGAAATTCCACAATTGGGATGTGGCCTGGTAACTCTTATTTACCAGCTTCACATTCGTCGAAGGTGAGCAGTAAATGGAATCGGCAATTCCCGCACCCGGCCCTTTAATGGCTATGAATAAGTGTGCGGTAAAGGAATCCGCGCAACCCTTATGATTGGTAATTAGGATGGGGTTGAACGTCCCGGGGTATCTGTAGCCATGTACTATCCTGCCGGTGTCGTTGGAAACTATGATTGTATCGCCGGGCTGCCAGATAAAAATGGTGCTATCCAGAACATTCTGTGTGGTATTGATGAAGGTAATGGGCGTCCTGGGGCAGGCTGCCAGCGGGGAAGCAGTAAAAGAAGGACGCACCGCCGTGTCGGTATGAATGAACCTATAGGCGGTGTCGCGACACCCGTTGTTAGTAGTGATAATGCATCGGGCCGTCCAGGTGCCCGCGATATTATAGGTATGGGATGGCGTAAGCGCTGTGCTGCTTGTTTGATCCCCAAAATCCCACGACGCCTGTACTACATAGCCTGGATAAGGCTGTGGGGATTTCAATGGCGGCGGCGGATGCGGCAGCCAATAGGTCTGCTCTGTATAAAAAGCGACCTGCAAAGGGAAGCAGCCTGCAATAAGCGTTTCATCGGGATAGATCGTGGTGCTCAGGTTACGTATTCTTATTGTATCCAGCAGGATGGAATCGGTACAGCCGGCGGCGGTTGTCGCAATCATCGCAAGGCTGTCATGGTCATTCGCAGTATACAATTTACTCACCGTCTGCCCGGTCGCAGTAGCTCCGCCCTTCCAGCGCCAGGAATAAGCGGCTGCCGACGGATTAGAAGTACCTGTCCAGCTAACTGTTACGGGTGGCGGGCAAGGGATGTCCGGTGTCTGTACCACGCCGACCGCAGGTTTGGGGAGGATCGTAATGCTCCTGGAAGCAGTTCTAAGACACCCTTCGATGGATGTGGTCATACTTACGTTGTATGTCCCGACTGCCGGGTACAGATGACTTATTTGATTGCCCGTGGCGCTGTCGCCGTCTCCAAAATGCCAGATAGTTGCACCGGCGTTCGGGGTGTTGTTCGTGAAATTTGCACTCGTGCCAAAGCATACCGTAGCCGGCGCGATAAAACTGGCGGGCGTCGTAACTACGGAGATCAACGCTGGTATGATGACGCTGTCGACGCATCCATTGGCATCTACGACGATCATTTTCACCGTAAAATTTCCACCACTGTTATACGAGTGCTGCACATTACTTCCCATACCGGTGCCTCCGTCACCGAAGTTCCAGGTTGTTGTGTACGGGCCTGACCCCCCGGTCGAGGTATTGAACAAAAAGCTCTGGCCCGGCGCGGAACAGAAAATCGTCGGATTAGCTACGATACTTAGAACAGGGCTGGTGTAAATATTAATGAGCGCGGCTTGGGACGCTGTATTACTGCAGCCCGCGCCATTGGTCACGGTAAGCGACACAGAATACGTGCCGGGTGTAGTATAGGCATGTGCCGGCGCCGGGCCAGAGCCGGCCGTCCCATCGCCGAAATCCCAGACATACGCCGGGCTTCCGGGAGAATTAGGCGTAATAACGGAAGAGAATTGAACTGATTGCCCCTTGCAGCCTGAAAGCGGCAAAGCGGAGAAAGCTATAATCGGCTTATCATACACGACGATGGAACTGGTTTTCGTGCTCGTTCCCCCGGGGCCAGTCACCGTTAGTGTGACGGTGTAAGTGCCAGGCGTAGCATATGTAGTCGATGGATTTTGCAGCGTGGACGTGGTGCTGTTACCGAGGTTCCAGTTATAGGCTGTAACAGCACCCGAGGAATTATCGGTGAAATCAACCAGAAGAGGGGCGCATCCGCTTGCGGGTGATGCCGTAAAATCGGCTGTCTGCGCAAAAGACCTGAAGACTACAAGGAGTAGCGGTACGAGAATAGAAAAGGTGGGTAACAGTCGGCTCATGAAAAGAAAAGTGAGGGATCCTATTCCGCAGTAGGTGGCACATTACGGTATTGTCTCAGTCTGAATGCCGCCTATTTATTCAGAAGGACTTACAGCGACTTTTTGTCATCCGTCGCGGCGGATCTTACAAACCTTTCGATATTGAATGCATGATGCATCTAGGAGTGCATTTGAGATTCCTTGCGGGAATGATCCCGCAAGGCGGAGACGAGCAGACAGAATTTGAATCAAGCTGAGCCACTATCTACTTTATCCAATCCCGAAAAATAGGCAAATTTTCGTCATCAATTTGTTCCCTATGACCATACAATCAGGTTATTGTCGTGAGTGCGCTCGTGCCCCTACTGTGCCATGCCCGCACGATTATGGCTTCATGTCGCTTAAACACAAGACGCGTCAGAGCTTAAACTGCTTTCCAATCTTTGCTACGTTGAACCCGTTCTGAATCACCTGCCGGTGTTGTACGCTGCCTTCATGAATCACCGGGTTCGTGTGGTTAAAGTGGATAAAATAAATTTTCTTCTTTTCAGCGGGCTCTAGGTCGGCGAATAGCGTCATGCTCTCGATAATAAAAGGGTGGGGGATCGTCGATATGTCCCTGTTGGCGATTTCTGCTCCATCGTAAAAGGTGCCGTCGACAAAAGCATAATCCACTCCGGCAATCGCCGCACGGATATCTGTCTTCCATTTTTCCCATTTGTCGATGTCGGGGATAAACAGCGCTTTCCTGCTAGGGCCTGTAATGATATAGCCCACCGTTTCGGAGTACTCATCGCGGTGCGGAACGGCAAATGGCCGCACACGTACATTAGCGCTGAGCGATATGTCCCCATCATCCTGCAGTTCCGCCAGGGATATATTTTTATTGCTCACCAGCTGGCTCCAGGGGCCGGTCTGTGCCAGGAAGGTCTTCATACGAGGCATGGCGAATACCCGGACTTCGGATGTATTCATGGCTTCCTTTCCGAGATACATCAGCCCGGAGTAGTGCCCTATGTGTGCATGAGTAAGGAAGATGCCGTCGGGCGCTTCTTTATGATCAGGTGCTGCAAGATTCCGGAGCGTCTTAGCCTGCTGCGCAAAATCCGGTGTGGCTTCGAAGAGCCAGGTTTGATTATTCGCGCGATCTGCAAGGCCAAGGGAAACTACTTTGAAGGCCTTGTCAGGATGCAGAAACAGGCGCTTGCAGCAATGCTTGCGGCAGCCTGCATGCGGAGCGCCGCCGTCCTGTAGGGTGCCAAGGATAACCAATGAAACCGAGGGCTTACCCGGCTTGCCCCGGTTTGAATTCTCATCAACCGGTTTGTGTACTTTATCCCGGCTTGCCATGACCTGAACCGCGGAATGCCGGGCCTTTTGCGCAAAGCCCGGAACGCCGGCAGCGATCAGGATGGCCAATACTCCGCAGGCATATTTGACATGAACGTTTCCAGGCAGCATGTTCTAATGTAATTAAAACGTTTCGTCCGCTATAGGGCATTGCCAGGCATTAGTCTTCGGACGAATAATAGTCCCATGCAAGCCTGGATATTTGCGCTATTACCCGTTCTCCCTTTTGTACGTCGCCTTTATAGTCGGATACGTACACCACAACGGCCAGGTGCCTGCCGGTGGGTAAGGTAATGATGCCTATATCATTTGTTGCGCCATTGAACCCGTCATGATCCGTGCCGGATGTACCAGTCTTGTGAGCCACGATAGCGTCCTGTGGCAGCATGCCTTTTATCCTGGATGGCGAATTCTCACTGTTGGTCAGGCAGCTCATCAGGAATTCGGTACTGCTTTTGCTCAGTACCTGTCTATCATAAAATAGCTTCAGCACCTGCAGCATCGCGCGGGGTTGACACCAGTTCGTATACATCGTTTTCGGATCTCTATGCATTTGCTGCTCCGTGGCCGCAATAGCCATGCCCTTAATGCCAATGTTGCTGCGGATATAGGCGTCTACCGCTGCAGTGCCGCCAATAAGCCGGAACAGGGCATCACAGCCATTGTTATCGCTTTTAGAAACCGTGTAGCGAATGAGCTCTGCGAGGCTCAGGTCGACATCCTGATGCGGGTAATCATGTATCAGCGGGCTCCAGGTGTTGGTATCGAGCGCTGACTTCGGGATATGGATTTGTTTTGCCAGGCGGAGGCGGCCTTTATCAACGGCGTGCAGCACGGCAAGGGCCAGCGGAAATTTGTAGACGCTCTGCATCGGGAAGCGCACGGCGCCATTGATAAGCAGGCTGTCGTCAAAATCAATGCCCATCAGGCCAACACCAACCTTTGCGTCAGAAGCCTTGATGATGATACTGATCATTTCCCTCAGCGATGCTTTATCGCGTCGCTGCGCATATCCGGTTGCGGACAGCATCATACCTGCGGTAAGCAGGCAAAGAACAGCACGAATGGAACGTTTCAATGGCAGTTATTTACAATCGGGGGTTTAAAGCTAATGGTAATCACGGTCCTCGATATGATACCCGGCTAATGCAATGTTGAGATGTGCCGAGTGCGAAAGCTACTTGGGTCGTCTGTAAGGCAAAATGGCCTTTGAGGCGATCGTAAGTAGTTAGCCGCACCTGTACATGGCATGAATGTTTACTATCTAAGGTCACACCAAATCGCTCAATCTCTATGAGAACGTTATCTTATTTCCGCCATTGCCTTCTGTCTATCGCCATGCTTCTTGCCGCTACGGTCCTTCACGCACAAGCCACAGTAGATGTCAACATCACTAAGGACAGCGGTGGCGGCGGCTGGTATACTAATCCCGTTGTCTGGATTGTTGGTGCAGCGGTATTCATACTGCTCCTGGTTGCACTACTGCGCGGAGGTAAAAAGTAAATGGAGTGCTGTGCGGCATCTATGAGACTTGTGCCATGTCATTGCCAGGCCGCGGTCAAGCACGTCTAACTGAGACATACTGTACATTAGAGGATCATTTTTATAACAGCAAAAAATGCACATAACTATCCCTCTGATCCTGGCTTTATGCTTAGCGACAAATAATGTCCACGGTCAAAATCAGATGGTATTCGAGGCGCCGGATCCTAAGGCCGACTCCATATGGTCGAGTGAGCGGGATGCATATTGCACCGCCAGGATAGGGAAGCCATTTCCGCTGATAGCAGAGGCACAAACAGTCGATGGCAAAAATTTTGACTTCGGCCGTTTAACGCATACAACCGTTGTTTGCCTGGGCTTCTACGGATGCCATCCCTGTATGCGCGAACTACCGGGATTTGTCCGGGCAGCAAAAGACCACCCCGACATAGACTTTGTGTACATCACGTTTGATGCGGAAAAGGAACGGAAGCTGGAGTTTTCCGGGGCAGGCTTAGCCAATTTCAAGCCCACGCCCAACTACCATATCATACATTTAGACAGGGCCAAAATCGACCGGTTAAAACTGGCCAGCGGCTATCCCACAAAGTATGTGTTGGATAAGAATGGCATGGTAACCAATATGATGTTCTCGTTCCCGAATATCGGCAGGCCCCTGGCTGAGCAGATACACGAGTTCATTTTTAGGCATTGACTGGCGGGGAGCGCGCCAGGGTCGTCAGGCTTTTTATGTTCAATCGAATGTCTGGTTATGTGTTTCTACACCCGATTTTAGTTCCTTTCTCATCACCAACGCATTGTGGGAAGACCGCATTGAATATATTTGAAGCATGCGCACGATAGTCATGCTTTTTTGCTGCTTATTATACCTTGGCCATGCCCTTGCGCAGGACACGGTCAGGCGGCTGCTTCTTTACGCAAATCTGAAAGGCCAATTCGGGTATCTGGGTGGCGGGAAACTTTCTGCTGCGGCAATCATCGGAAAGCATCACGAGTTCGGCATTGGCTATGACATGTATCTTCAACATGCCCGCAATACGCCAGCCGATTTTCTTTGCTGGAGCTGTAGGCACGGTCCTGATAAAGACTGGATTGCCGGTGGCACCCTGACTTATGGCTATGTGATCTATTCCCGTTTTCTAAAAGGCTTCTCCCGCATTATCCTACGCACCGGCGTACTCCTGGGAGCGCAGAGCATCCCTTATCAATTTCAGTCAGTTCCCAATGCATCACCGGTCCGTGATAACTATACCTACCGCCACGACAGGCATTTTGCCGCAGCTTGGGTGGTTAATCCTTCATTCGATGTGGCGCTGGGAAGAGTGGTAGGCTTCACGCTTGGCCCATATGGTATCGTAAACAAAGACTTTTCAGGAGCCGGTATCAGCTTTGGCGCGATGCTTGGTTCTGTTGCGAAAACAAGACCGCAGGAACGAGTCCGCCACACCCCAAAGCCGGCAGAGTAATGCACCAAATATTGTGGATCCTGGCCGCATGAACTGCTGCTCAGCATTTCTCGTCAGGGGATACTGAAGCTGAGTGTCTGTGACGACGTCTGGCGGCAATAAGCGGTTATAGAAAGGGTCGTTCGGAGGATGGCTTCACTACATACTCCTGAGGCGCATCGCCCAAATCAGGAACGACAACAGGGTTTTGTCATGCCGACCAACCATCGATGCTGTACTCATGTCTTTCAACCAAACCAACCTATGAAATTCACCTTCACTTTCAGCATTTTATGCTTCCTGAATGCTGTTTCAGCTTCAGCACAGCCCACGCTTACCGCCGCCACGAATATGCCCATTGTGGGACTTCGCGATAAAGTATATAACAGTAACCAGTTCGCAGCCGGAAATCCCGGCGCCAGCCAGACCTGGGACTTTTCTACTTTAACATATGGCGCTTCAGCCTTTGGCACCTATCAGCCCTGCAACACGGCCAATGGCTGCAGCGCTTACGCCGGCGCCACCATGGCCTACAGCTATAGCAGTACTTTTACATACTACAAAGCCAGCGCCAACGCCCTTTCGCTGATGGGCTTTTCGAGCAGTGGCAGTCCGATTAACTACTACACCAACCCCGAAGACTATCTGCGATTTCCTTTGAGCTATGGCAGCAACTATATTGACAGCCTGGCTAGCAGCTACAACAGCGGAACGGGAGGGACCTGGTACCGCAAAGGCGTTGATACAGTGACCGCTGACGGATGGGGTACCCTTAAAACCCCGGCCGGAACTTTTCCGAATACCCTGCGGATAACCAGGATATCCACCTACATCGACACCGGAATTATGATGGGGCTGCCGGACTACATCAAGTGGAAGGAATACACCCACACCTGGTATGATGTGGCGCACAGAGATTTTCTTTACTCAACCCGCAGTATTACCATAACACCCAAGTCAGGCGCCCCGCAAACGGTTAATTATGCGCGTTATACAAGCGAGCAGACGCCTAATGTTGTGCCCTTGGTCCATGCAGGTCTGCGCTGCCAGGTCGCGCCTAACCCGGCCAGGGGGAATGTACAGATAGCCCTCAGCCTCGACGCTTCCGGGCAGGCATTGATCAACCTTACAGACATTACCGGGCGCGTCGTACGCAGCCTCCTGGCTGTTGATCTGGCGGCCGGTGAAAGCAAGCTCAGCCTGCCCGCGGAAGGCTTGCCGGGCGGGATTTATATCCTTCGCGTCGTAGCCGGTGATGCGGTTATGGCTATGAAGGTGGTGATTGAATAAGCTGGTAGAGGTATATAAATCCTTATCGTGATGTTGGAATGAAATGTCGTTGGTTCTATGTGTAGCATTCCGGTACCAATAGCCAACTACCCGCTTTCCAGCACATTGGGATCCTAAGCTTAGAATTCCACGTGGACAAGTTGTC
>JADMIO011482782.1_pt1 | contig 64079 bp, 44 predicted proteins | sample 8958161 | NCBI WGS metagenome assembly JADMIO01 (sample SAMN16585339, study PRJNA669376) | soil metagenome | isolation source: Crop rotation soil | place: USA: Cullars Rotation, Alabama | collected 2011
CCGCGACTTCAAGTCACGTGAATTCCAAGCTTCGGATCCCACTGTGCTGGAAAGAGCGGGTCTCGAAGATGTGGCGGAATCCGCGGATGAGCGCCTCGTCGTAGAGCGCGCAGAGCGCGTCACGATCGACTCTCGCGGCGTTGCGACCGGCGCGCACCGCGTCCACGAGCGCTTCGCCCATTACCTGCAGGTAGAAGGGCCAGCCGTTGCAGAGGTCGGTAATCCAGGCGGCGGCCTGGTCCGAGACCTCGTTCGGGGCGGTTTCGAGCAGGAACCGGATGGCGTCGGCCCGGTCGAGGGGGCGCAGGTCGAATGGCTTGAGGTCGTTGCCGAACGAGGAGCCGGGGCGCTTCGCGTCGTGGGCCGTCACCTGGTCCCAGTCGCCGTGGGTGCCGGCGTAGACGCAGCGCGCGTGTTCCTGGCCGAGGCCGCGCAGCCAGCCGAACACATTGGGGGTCACGCCGAGGTCTGCGTCGCGCAGGCAGCCGACCTCGTCGATGAGGATGACCGGGGCGCGGTCGGCGGCGAGGCGGTCGCGGAAGGCGGCGGCCGGGTGCGCGTGATCCGCGAGGCCAGGCGCGAGCGAGGCGGCGAGCGCATCGGGGGTGGCGCAGCGGGCGTCCTGCAGGCTCAGGGCGTAGACGGTATGGTGCGCCTTGAGCGCCTGTTCGAGGTAGCGCAGGAGCTGCGTCTTGCCGCCGCGGCGAGGACCGAGGAGGCGGGCGCTGCCGCCTGCGGCGAGGCGGGCGGCGATTGCGGTGGTGAGGGTCTCACGGCCGGGGGGCGGCCGGTCGGTGGGGAGCGGGGCGCCGGGCTGGAACGGGCCGGGGAGGAGCTCGTAGAGGGGAGTGTATGCGTCGAGCTTTGGCACGTCGGAAGGGAAGACGACGGGGTGGCCGTCGAACTGGGCGGGCGCGCGCAAGCCGGCCTCGAGGTAGGCAGCCGTGACGTCGTCGCCGCTGAGGTCGCCGGCGAGAGCTGCCGCGACTTTCTTCGGGCGGCAGAGGTACGGGCGTAAAGGCTTCCCGGGCAGCAGGAGAGTGACCCGGCCGTCCGACCCGTTCCCGACGATATCGATCTCCAGCCTCGGCTCGATGCTGCCAACGCCATCGAAGAACCCCGACGGCGTTGTGGCAAGGCAGCTGTCGTCGACCACTTCGAGACGTGCCGCCAGCTCACGAGTGACGGTGTCCCACAGCAGGACGCATCCGTCGAGGCTGGCGGACGCGATGTGACGCCCGTCAGGCGCCCATGCAATGCTCCATATTGACCGGCCGCTAGCCCGAACGCTAAAGCGAAGCTCGAGCGTCCTGGCGTCCAACACATGCACTGAACCATCGCTCGTTCCAACACCGAGCCGGTGTCCATCGGGTGCCCAGGCGACGCTCCTCGCGCTCCCGCGCTGACGCCTGAAGCTGGCCACGGGCGAGCCCGGGCCGACATCCCAGACCCGCACGGCGCCGTCGTCACTGCACGATGCAAGACGTGACCCATCGGGAGCCCAAGCAACGCTCGCCCAGCGCATCATCGGGCCCTCCAGTCGCGCTACAACCTCGACCGAGTCGACGTCCCAGATCAAGACACTCCGATCATCTCCGACGGCGAGTAGGCGCTCGTCTGGTGCCCATGCAAGGCATCGCACCCGTCCCGAGTTGCCTTTGATGGTCACGAGGGCCCTGCCAGCTCGAACGTCCCATACGACCACGTTCCTCAGTGCATCCACCGAGGCCAGGCGTGCCCCGTCCGGTGACCATGCGACTATCCGGACGACAGCTTCGTGACCTTCGAAGCGAGCGAGGACCTCACCCGACTCGACATCCGACACACGAACTACGTGGTCGGCGCCTCCCGTGGCGAGTCGCCCTCCGCCCGGATTCCATGCGAAGCAGCGAATCGACCTGTCGGGTGCTGAACGATGTACCGATGCGACGACGGACCCCGAACTCCACACTCGTACCGTCCCGTCGCCGGTCACGGTGGCAACACACAATCCGTGGCGTGGCCACGCGACGGTCCGCAACTGAGTGCGGTCTCCTTCGTAACGAGCCAGGAGCTCACCCGAGGCGGCGTCGCAAATCCGCACGACACCGTCGTCATCGCCGACGGCGATCCGCCGCCCGTCGGAGTCCCACGCTACGGTTCGAATCGCGGAGCCGGCGCCCTCGATGTCGACGAGAACTCGACCCGAATCCGCGTTCCACACGCCCGTGAGCCCGTCATCGTCGCCGGACGCCAATCGGCTATCGTTTGGCGCCCAGGCCAGAGCCCTCACGAAGCCACCTCGACCCTCGGAGCGAGCGACAAGCGTGTACGAGGCTGTGTCCCATACCAACACCGCACCGTTCTCGGTTCCCGCGGCCAATCGCGTTCCATTCGAAGCCCAGGCGACACTCTCCACCCAAGCGTCATCCGTGACGAGAACGGAGATAACCTCGCGCGATACGACATCCCAGACTCGAACCGTTCCGTCGTTCGTTCCGACGGCAAGCCTGACGCCGTCCGGAGCCCAAGCAAGGCACTGGATCGAAGCCCCCTCGAAGTCCGCGCGTTTCGGAGCCTCAGGCCGGTGTGGCTGCCATACACAGATCGTGCCGTTGTCACTGCCGAATGCGAGTCGCGTCGCATCCGGTGACCACGCGAGGCATTGCACCTGGCCTGTACTGTCTTCGAATCGTGCCAGAGTCTCGCCCGAGCGGACATCCCAAACGCGGACGATACCGTCGCCTCCCCCGGATGCCAGCCGTGCTCCGTCCGCGGCCCAGGCCCCTCTCACATCCCAAGTCTCGGTGTCGAAACGGGCGAGAACCTCGCCGGACCCAACATCCCACACCGAAAGAGTTCCGTCCACGGCGCCCAGCGCAAGGCTGCCTCCATCTGGAGCCCAGGCGATGCTATGCACGGCGTAACGGTGTCTGGCCCGCAACGTCGAGACGCCACGAGGCGGCGCCACCGGCGAGCGCTCGGCGATCGCAGCCGTCCAGCGGCTCCCCTCCGTGCGTGTTTCGCTCCAGTCACAGCGCACCCACACCGACTGCGACAGATCGGCGTCAGCGAGGCACGCCCGCCGGAAGCAGGTCCCTGTCCCGAAGGCCTGCACCAGCCGCGTACCTTCGAGGTTCGCGTCTGTGAGATCGGCGCCGTCCAGATTGGCCGCGGACAGCTCTGCGAAGTCGATCGACGCCCCCGTGAGATCGGCCCGCTCGAGCTTCGCGCCAGCGAGCCGCGCGCGGCCGAGGTCGACGGCCCGCAGCACTGCGCCGGCGAGGTCCTCGTGGCGCAGTTCGATTTCACGCAGCCACGCGCCCTCCGGCACCGCGACCGCCTCCCCGATCTCGTGCTGCAAGCCAACGAGCAGTCGCACTGCGTTTGCCGCCGCGCGCGCCGTCCGCGCCGGCTCCCCCTGCACCTTGCGCTCCACCACGAGCCAGCGTCGCACACCTTCGATCGCCTGGTGGCGCTCCGGAGCCGCGCCCTCCCGCCGAAGCAACCCGGCCACGAACGCAACCACCTCCGGCGTCAGCCGCCGAGTGTCGAGCGCCTCGTTCACCCCGTCGGGCAATGCACCCAGCAGCCGTCGCGCCAGAAAGAACTCGAGGAAGGACTTGTGCGCGAACCGGTAATGCCTCTCACCCTCGCGCACGAAGAACGCGCCGCCCTCGATCTCCAGCCATGCCGCCCCGGCAGGCGCATCCTCCGGCAGCCTCATCTCGCGCCTGACCCATTCCTCGAGCACACCGTAGTCGCAGCGCGCCTCGGCGCTCTTCCACAGCGCCGCCGCCATCACCTCGGCGAAACGCTCCTTCTCCGCGTCACTGAACAGCTCGCGGTCCCCGCCGCGCGTCTGTTCTAGCCACCGCTGCAGGTACCGCTCGTAGATCTCGACCCGCGTGATCCGCGCGTCCGGCGCGATGGCGTCCAGCGTCTCGAGCACCATCCCGAGCAGCAGCGGGCGATCCGCCAGCTCTCGCAGCGGATAGGTGTGCACGATGCGATTGAGAGCCGCGTCTGCGTCTTCGGGCCGCACCCCGCGCACCAGCCGCGCGATCTGTTCCTCGCTCAGCGGCTGGAAGTCGAGCCGCAGCGCCCCTCCGCCGCTCGCGCCGTCGATCGCGGCGGTCAGCTCGTCCTCGCGCCGGAAGTAGTTGTCCCGCGACGAGATCAGGACCCGCCCGCCCTCGGCCGCCTCGACGAGCGCCCGGAGTCGCCCCGGGAGGTCGGTCGAGACGACCCGCGTCGCCATCTCGTCGAACCCGTCGAAGCACGGCACGACGTCGCCGCGCCGCACCAGCACGCGCATGGCCGCTCGCGCCGCCGCCTCGTCGGGCACTCCGGCCGCGTCGAGCAACATCCGCAACGGATCCGCAGCCACCGACTCGCCCGCGAGATCGACGAGCAACGGCCGCGGCCACGCCTCGGTCCAACGGCGCACCGCCCAATCCGCCAGCACGGTCGACTTGCCGCGGCCGAACTCGCCCAGGACCAGGCACACGCGCCCTCCCTCACGGAACCACGCGTCGAGGACCCCGCCGACCTCTCGCCGTTCGCCGTCGACGAGCACGTCGAGCGGCACGAAAACGCCGCGCACGTGGCCGAGCTTGCGCGTCCTGAACGCCGCCACGCGCTCGATCGTGCCGTCGAGTCGAGGCCGCAGTGCGGCGCCGAGCGCGTCCATCTCGTCCCTGTCGAGTAGCACGGGCGCGCGCGACAGACCCGCGACGCGCTCGGCCATTGCCTCGAGAACACGTTCGTCGAACGGCGTCGCGCGCGTCCCGATCACATACGCGACGCGGTGACCTTCGAAGTCGGCGACGACGTAGTCCGCCGCGACGCCGTCGCCGTCCTCCGCGCGAGCAACCGCGGCCTCGCCCGCACCCCAGGCCGTCGCGAGCAGCTTCACGTCGTCGACGAGGCGGTCCGCGATGGGCGAGACGCGCGCCCGAGCCTCGTCCCGCGGGTGGCAGTCGACGAGCGTCCGGCCGAAGCGCAGCGTGAGCCCCGGCGCAGTGAGCATTCGGACCGCTGCGAGGTCGAACGCGCGGGGCACCATCTCGCGCACCGAAGGGGCCGGCACCGCCGATGGTTCCAAGGGCGCCCTCGCCCGATCGACCAGCGCGCCGATCGCCCTCAGCCCGGCGTCCGTCCACTCCTCGGCGACCGGCGAGATCACCGGCCGCGCCGCCTCTCGGAGGGCGTCCGCGCACTCCCGGAATGGCCGCCCGAGATCCTCGAGCGCCTCCGCCGCCGCGCGCGCGAGCGCCCCCCGGACGGCCCACATCGGGAGCACGTCGTCGGGCACGACCACCTCTCTGAGAAACCGGCGGATCTGCTCGACCTCCGTAAGCCCACCCGCCGCGCGGTCGAGGAGCGCCTGCAGCCGTCGGTCTCGCGCGACGGCGCCCTTCACCGCCCCCGCGTCGAGCAGCAGCGTCTCAACGCCGGTGATCGCGTCGGCCAGTGACAGGACCGCCGAGGGCTGGTCGCTCGCGAGCGCCCCGCCGAGCCCATCGAGCCAAGCCGCGTACCTTTCCGGCACCGCGAGCGCCCGATAGACGAGGCTCGCCGCCGCGATCGGTTCCACATGCTCGACGTGGTCGTATCGCGTGGATCGTCCCGGCCGCGTGTACTCGAGGTCGACGCGGGCGGCGATGACACCCTCGTCGCCCGGCTCCAGCAGCCCGACCCGCCGCGGGAAGTCCCGCAGCTCGGGCACGCTTCCCTCGTCGACGAAGATCGTCGTGCCGCCGCCTGCCGCAGCGTCGGTGTAGAGCACCGGCCGCCCGTACCGGCGCGCCTGCTCCCAGGCCTTCGTATCGAACTCCTGCGCGGTGTCCATGGTCGTGAGGCTCGGCACCGCGAGGAACCGCGCATCATGGAGCGCATCGGCGACCGCGCTCGCCTGCTGCAGGAAGTCACGGCACACCAACACGCCGAGGTCGGTGCAGATCGGCGGAGGCAGCTTCAGCGGCGCCCACGCCGTCCCGGGTCTGAGCTGGTCTTCGTAGCGCGACGGCTGGAGCTTGGCCTGCATGCCGAGGATTCCCCCGGCGCCGAGGATGGGACACACTGCCTGCCCGAGCTGCGGCGCGCGCGCGCCGAGCTTCTCGTACACGCCGGAGCGGATCGCGTTCTGATCGACGGCGTGCGTCCCCGCGACGATGACCAGGTCGGCGGTATCCCTGACGAGCTCCGGCAGCAGCTCCCACGGCACGCTGTACTCGGGTAGCACAAGGAGCTGCACGCCCCAGCCACGACACTCGTCGACAATTCGCCGGAGCCGACGCCTGAGCTGCTCGACGTATGCCGCCCGCAGCCGTGCACGGAGCGCTCGGATCGCCTCTCGCGCCCGCCCGGGCCCGCCCGGCGGCACGAGACTGTCGGCCCGGCCGGGCGCGAACAGCGGGTCTTCGAGCGGCGAGCGTCCGCCGACGAGCGCCGCGGGAAGGAAGTCGAGCTGCGCGACCGCGACACAGGCGAAGTGCGGCTTGGGCTGAGACATGCCGGGCTCCCGATTGCAGGGCATCCTATGCCGAGGCAAACCTGGGGTCACCCGCCTTCACGAGATGGCCAGTCTCATCGTGCTGTATCGGAACCCAAGGGCCCGCGTCGGGACGCGACGAAGCTATGCGAGCGGATCGAACACCCGACGGAACCCGAATCCACCGAAGTGCTTCGGGTTCGCGGTGGCGAGCTCGTCGACGCCGTGGTGGCGCAGCGTGAGGGCGAGGCGCGCGTCGAAGATTTGCCGCCGGGCGAACGAGGGAGCGGCGGCGAGCCTCCAGAGCTCGTCCATCACCTCGGGAACGTGGCCTGGGAAGTCCACGAGCCGCCACCGTGGATGCGCCCGGAAGGGCTGGATGCGCGTGACGGCCTCGGCGGCGCTGCCCGGCGACCGAAACACCGCCGGGTTCCGCAGCAGCACGTAGACCTCCACGAGCGCGAGCTCGCAGATCGCGACGTCGTCGCGGGTCGATAGATCATGCAGGAACGACCGCGCTGGCTCGTGCTCGGGACAGCCGCGGTTGAGCGCGTAGACGATGAGGTTCGTATCGATCGACAGCATCAGTGGTCGTGGCTGCCCTGCCCCGGCGCGTCGGGCTCGTTGGCCAACGCTCGCCAGTCCTTTGCCGGCGCCAGCGGCTCGCCGAGGTCGAGCGGCTCGGGCAGCGCCCACTCTGCAGGCGCGTCCTTCGAATGGGCGTGCACACGCAGGACGTACTCCGCGCCGCGCCGGAGCAGCTCCGCCAGGCTTGTCTCGCTGCGAATCGCGAGCGCCTTGAGCTGCTGGTACATCTCGTCCGGGAGCTGGATCTGCGTCTTCGTCATGATGGAAGAATGATGGAGCGGGCAAGCCATCGTCAAGGCGGCCCCGGGGTACTCGAAGTGACCTACCTCGAGTAGTCATTGGGGCCCGCGCGCTTGAAGTGTGGACTTCAAGATCGGGCGGCGGTCCCCGCCATCTTGAAGTCCACACTTCAAGGATTGCGCATCGGTCCCGCCCGCGTTGAAGTGCACACTTCAAGATTCGCGCATCGGTCTGGCCCGCGTTGAAGTCCCCACTTCAAGAATCCCGCTTCCACCCGCCCGACGTTGAAGTCCCCACTTCAAGATCGGACCGGCGCGGCACGCGCGCTGAAGTCCCTACTTCAAGACGCGCCGATCCGGCGCCCGCCGCCGCGCCATTCCTTTCGCTGACGAAAGGATTCTTTCGCTCTTGCCGATCCAGCATCACGCAACCCAGCGAAATCACGTGCCCCGCTCGCTGGCACACCGGCTGCAATCCTCTCCGACCACACCACGACGGGGCAGACGCCCCCAACCCGAGGAGGAGAGAGAGCCATGAAGACCCGCAAGCCCACGAAGACGACGCGCGCCAACCCGACCCCCCGCATGACCCGCGGCGCCGTCATCCTGTTCCTGAAGCACGCGCTCGAGACCGAGATCGCCTCCGTGCGCCGCCTGCACGTCGGCCTGGCCTACGAGCCGGGCCTGCGCGCCGCGCTCGACGTCCTGGAGTCGGAGGCCGGCCACGTCACGCCCGACGACGCCGAGAACGCCCGCGCCGCCCTGGCCGCCCTCATGGCGGAGCAGGACGAGCTCGACGCCGCGATCTGGAACGAGCTCGAGGGTGTGCGGCTGAACCGCCGCCTGCCCGAGGCCGTGCGCGTCGCGGTGCAGCGCATCCGGACCGAGGTGTACGCCGACGTGCCGCCGCCGGCGCGCCGGGCGCCCGGTGTCCGCGGGCAGCGCGCCGACGAGCTCGGCCGCGTGCTGCCGGGCCTCGAGCCGGAGCTCGGGCGCGTCACGACGCGCATCCCGGGCGAGACGATCGGGGACTGGCTGCGCCGCTGGCGCGACCTCTCCGCGCAGATCGTCCCGCTCTACTCGAAGCCCGATGCGACCCCCAAGCGGGAGGCGCGCGTGAGCGGCGTGCTGCTCAACCGCACGGTGGGGCTCGTCGGGCGCATGCGGGCCGCCGTGCGTGACGAGCTGGCGGCGCACCCCGAGCTGCCGGCGACGATCGAGGGCGAGCTGTTCGGGCTCTGGGACAAGCTCACCTCGGAGGCGCAGGCCGAGGCGCGGCGCCGCGCGCGCACGAAGCGCAAGCCGGACGCGTCGTCGGAGGCGCCGCCGGCGGAGGCCGCGCCGGTCGCTGAGGTCGCTGACACCGCCGAGCCGCTCGCCGCGTGAGGCCCGCCTGCGTCACTCCCGCCTGATCACCTCCCGCCTGACGCCGCATCTCGCGGCGAGCCCGCCCGCCTTGCCCGGCGAGGCCGCGTTCGGGTAGCTCTCCGCCATGGCCCACGCGGAGCACTTCCTCACGCGCCTCGACCGGGTCGCGGGCGCCGAGCTCGACCTCGCCCTCGAGCTGTACCGCGATCCCGAGCTGGTCCAGGCGCTGCTCGGTGCCGCCTCGCTGCCCGACGGCGCGGCGCGGGTGGCGGTCTCGCTCGACGACGACACTGCCGGCCCGTTCGTGCTCGTGACGCGGGACGGCGCCTTCGTCACGTGCCTCGGCCGCGACATGCGGCCGGGCGACCTGCCGATCGTCACGCGCCCTGCGCTCGACGCGTGCGCGCGCCGGGTGTCCCGCGCTCGCGAGAAGCTGGATCTCGCGCGGCAGGTGACCGCGGGCGATCGCAAGGCGTCGCAGATGCTCCGCCGTCTGTTCGTCGCGCCCGCGTCGCTTGCCCGTGAAGACTTCGTCGAGATCGCGAAGTTCGAGCCTCTGTTCGGCGCCGCCTTCCTCGACACATACCTCGCGATGGGATGCGACCTGCTCGAGCAGGGCCGCGTGCTGCACCGGGTCCGCGGCGCCGACACCGACGAGGCGCTGCACGCGTATTGGAGCCTGCTGCATGCCACGGGTCACATGGCGCTGCTCGGGGCGATGACCTCCGAGCGCGACCGGTATGCCTCACGGACCGATGCGCACGCCGGCTCCCGCGCCGCGCTCAGCCATCCGCTCACCTCGACGGGCATCGTCACGTTCATCGTGAAGGGCGCCTGGGCCGCCGGGCGCATGGGCAAGCTCGTGCTGGCCGAGTACAAGCGGTCGCTCGCGGAGGACGTCGCGTTCTTCGAGCTCCTCGACACGGTGTTCGCGCTGCTCGCCATCGGGACGCGGACCCGCGCCCTGAAGGCGGAGATCCAGAAGGCGCTGCGCGCGGCACCGGGCCGCGCGACGACGCCGCAGGCCGCGCGCCTGCGCCATGCCATGGGGCACGAGATCGAGCTCTGCTGCGAGGTCACCGCCCAACTGCTCGACGCTGCGCCCGACGAGCTCGAAGAGGGTCTGGTGAAGCTCGGGTCGAACTGGTTCGAAGGGGCTCAGGGCCATCCGGACGATCCGGAGTGGCGGGATCTCGCTCGTACGCTGCCGCTCATGTCCCGCACCGACGGGCTCACCGACGGCAGGCGCCTCGTGAACACGCTGCCCCTCATCGCCGCGTCGGCCCGCGGCGGGCCGGAGCAGTTCTACCTGCCGCGGGCGCTGATGGCCGAGCTGCGAGAGCCGTGGACCCCCGCGCAGACCCGGCAGGTGCTCGAGCCGATGATGAAGGTCGAGCGGGCCCGCAGCGCGCCGGTGGTCCGCAGGGTGGTGGTGGGCCGCAACGAGCTGTGCCCGTGCGGGAGCGGGCGGAAGTCGAAGAAGTGCTGCGGCGCGTAGCCGCGGTTGCGGTCCGGGGACCGTGCACCTACGGTGGCGTCATGCGGTTCTTCAACACGGCCGGCCCGTGTGACGAGCGCTTCCACTACATGGTGCCTGCCGCGGCGCGCCTCCCCGAGGTGCCGTGGCTCATCGACCGCGGCGGCTGGCTCGTCGTCCGGGCGCCCCGGCAATCCGGCAAGACGACGACGTTGCGGGCCATCGCGCGCGAGCTGACGGCGGCCGGACGCCACGCCGCGTTGCACTTCTCCTGCGAGGTCGCCGCGGCGGCCGGTGACGACTTCGGCGCCGCGCAGGAGGCCATCCTCGCGGCCATCCGGGCGCGGGCGGGCGACGACCTCCCACCCGAGCTGAGACCGCCGGCGGTGTGGCCCGCGGCCACCGACCTCGATCTGCTGGGCGCCGCCCTGTCGGCCTGGGCCGCGGAGTGCCCCCGGCCGCTCGTCCTCTTCTTCGACGAGATCGACGCGGTGACCGGCGCGAGCCTGCGCGCGGTCCTCGGTCAGCTCCGCGCCAACTACGACCGGAGGCCCGGCAAGGCGCCGTGGTCGGTGACCTTGTGCGGCCTGCGCGACGTACGCGAATACAAGGCGGCGAGCGGCGGGGATCCGACGCGGCTCGGCACCGCGAGCCCGTTCAACATCAAGGTCGAGTCGATCCGGCTCGGGGACTTCACGCCCGACGAGGTCAGGGCGCTTTACGCGCAACTCACGGCCGAGACCGGCCAGCCTTTCACCGACCAGGCGGTCGAGCGGGCATGGGAGGTCACGCAGGGTCAGCCCTGGCTCACCAACGCGCTCGCGCGGGAGATCACAGAGAAGCTCGCCATCCCGCCGCCGACGCCGATCACCGACGAACACATCGAGTCCGCCCGGGAGCGGCTCATCCTCGCGCGCGCCACGCACCTCGACTCGCTCGTCGCCCGCCTGCAGGAGCCCCGTGTCCGTCGCATCATCGAGCCGCTGCTCGCCGGCGGCCTCGTGGGCGGCGACACCTACGACGACGACTTCACGTACGTGCGCGATCTCGGGCTGATCGCGCAGAGCCCCCCGCCGCGGGTCGCGAACCCCATCTACCGCGAGGTCATCGTCCGGGTGCTCGCGGCCGCCGCCGAAGCCAACGTGCCGGTCGAGCCGCGGCGGTTCGTGCAGCCCGACGGGCGCCTCGACGTGCGGCAGATGGCGAGCGCGTTCGTGGACTTCTGGCGCGAGCACGGCGACGTGTTGATCGGCGGCCTTCCCTATGCCGAGGTGGCTCCGCAGCTCGTGCTCATGGCGTTCCTCCAGCGCGTGGTCAACGGCGGCGGCTTCGTCGACCGGGAGTACGGCGTCGGCCGCGGTCGCATCGACGTCCTCGTGCGGTGGCCCTTCCGTGGACCCGGGGGCGACCGCGCGTGGCAACGCGTCGCCGTCGAGATGAAGGTCTGGCGCGACAAGCGCGGCGATCCGCTGGGCGAGGGGTTGAAGCAGCTCGACGCGTACCTGGGCGGGCTCGGCCTCGACGCGGGTGTCCTGGCCCTCTTCGACCGCCGAACGGCGGCGGCGCCGATCGAGGAGCGCGCCGGGCTCGAAGATCACGTCACACCGGCAGGCCGCACGGCGCTCGTGCTGCGCGCGTGAGTCACTCCGGCCAGAGCATCTCCCGCGTGATGCCGTACTTCGCCAGGAACCCGCGCAGCCGCGCGCCGTCGTTCCGCGTGCGGTAGCCGCTCAACGACACACCGAACAGCGCCCGCGACGCCTGTGCGACCGGGCACCTTCCTGACAGTTCTATCCGGGCACCTTCCTGACAGGTGCGTGGAGGCGCAGCACTCGGACCGGGAGCCTGGCTCTCCCGAGCCGGGGGTTGGTTAACAGACTCCGGCGACGCGTCCAACAAGAACCGGCGGGGTGGAGGCGCGAACCGGGGGCGAGGCGGACACGGACCGGGCGGTGGGCGACATGGACCGGGCGGCCACCGGACGCGAAGGGGAAGGAGGGTGACGCGGACGGGGCGCCTCGCTGACAGGGGCGCGTGGTGGACGAGGCGGTCGATGCCTGACTTGTCACGCTCGATGTGTCGCGGCTCGACTCACGCCAGCGCGCGGCATGTCGGCGGTGGGAGCCACGCAGGACGGGCGGAGGGCGCCGGCCCGTCGCCACCAGGTTTCCTTCCCCATCGACCCGACGCCCATCGTTGGCGCAGAGGGCGTGACGCCCGCGGAGCGGGTGGCGCGACCTGTGCGCCGGACCGGGAGGCGGGTCGATGGGGAAGAAAACCGCCCACGCCTCGAGTCGCCGTGTGGCCGGTCAGGGCGCCGTGTCGTCCCAAGGCAGCGAGGGAGCCGGGTGGCCCGACCGTGCGGCGGCGAGGCTGGAGGTGGGCTGCACGAACCCGAACCGCGGCTCATCCCCACGCAGGTCGACGGTGCAGAGGAACACGGGTCCGAACCACAGCGTCCAGCGGTCGTCATCGAGCTCGCGGAAGCCAACCGGCTCGTGATTCAGGACACTCGTGACGAAGAAGTCGTGTCCGCGCCACTTTACGCTGCCATTCGAGCTGACTCGACGCACCGTCGTCTCCACGTCGTACTCCACGGACGGCAGCACCGCCGGGTACGGCCGCCACGATGTCTCGTAGACCGAGGCCGGCGTCCGTTGCCCCAAGGCCTCGTGTGGCCGCTCGTGGTTGTACTCCCGCCGGAAGTGGTCGAACCGCCGCTGCTGCTCGGCCCGATCGATGCGTCCCTCCGCGATGACTTCCTCCATCGTCAGGTGCAGCCGCTCGTGTGCGCCGTTCTGCTCCGGATGGCCCGGCTCGATGCGCTCCAGCCCGATGCCGAGCTTCACCCAGCGCACGCTCAGCCGGCTCAGGCGGCCCATCGCCTGGGGGTTGGCGAACGGCACGCCGTTGTCGCTCCGGATACGCACCGGCAGGCCATACTCGCGGAACGCCGCCTCGTAGTGCGGCCACGCCTCGTCCTCGCTCGTCGACGTCAACGCCTCGCACTTCAGGAAGAAGCGCGACCACCCATCGCTGATGGTCAACGGGTACACGCGTCCGTCCGTCAGCCGGAAGCTGCCCTTGTGGTCGGTCGCCCACAGCGCGTTCGGGCACGTCGCCGCCTTGAGGAGCGTCGCCGCCGGCGGCACCCGGACGCGCCGCTTCCGCGCCGCCGTCAGGCCCCTCCGCGTCAGGATCTCGCCGATCGTGCTCGCCGCCGGCAGGCACAGCCCGGGCTCCCGTTCCGCCAGGTGGGCACGCAGCTTCTTCGGTCCCCACGTTGGATGCGCCTTGCGCACCGCCACGAGCCGGTCCGCGATGTCTGCCGGGGTCTCGTTCGGGTGCGAGTGCGGTCGCGACGACCGATCGACCAGGCCCGCGGGGCCCTCCCGCTCGAAACGCCTCTTCCACTCGTAGCCCGTCTGCCGGCTGATGCCGAACCGCTTGCACAGCGCCGCGAAGCCCTCCTCCGGCTCATCCAGCAGCGCCGCCACGAACTTCGTCCGCTCCACCTCGATCTTCGCTTCCAGCCAGGGCATCCAGCACCGTCCGTCGCCGTACGGCGCAACACACTGGCCTCCGCCCGCACCTGTCAGGAAGGTGCCCGGATAAAAGTGTCAAGGAGGTGCCCGGTCTGGACCCGCCTCCGCCAGGTGACGGTGGCGGGCGCACACGTTCAACACACCCTCCAGTTGCAGCCGGTCGGCGAGGTCGAGCTTCGCGGCGCCCTCGCCGAGCAGGGCCTCGACGCGCGGGGTGTGTTCCCATCTGCGGGTGCCTTCGCCGCCCTCGCCGAGCAAGCCCGCCCAATGCTCCTGCAGGCGCTGCACCTCGGCCTCGACGCCGGCGCGATCGACGAAGCCGCCGCGCGCGAGCGTCGACATGCGACGCACCGAGCCGCTCAGGTCGCGGAAGTTGCCGCACCACGCCGCGTCGGGGCCGGTCGCGAAGTCGAGCCAGGCGCGGCGGGCCTCGGCGCTCAGTCCGACCGGACGGCCACGCGCGCGGGTCTGTTGGTCGAGCTCGTAGTCGAGGTTGGGCTCGAGGTCGACGAGGCGCTCCCGCAACGAAGGCAGGCGGAACGTCCACAGATCGATGCGCGCCAGCAGATCGGCGCGGAAGCGGCCGCGGCGGACGTCCTCGCGCAGATCGCGGTTGGTGCCGCACACGAGGTGGAAGTCGCTGCGCACGGGTGTGTCGGCGCCGACCGGGTAGAACACATGGTCTTCGAGGGCGAGCAGCAGCATCGTCTGTTCGTCGGCGCCGAGCTCGCCGACCTCGTCGAGGAACAACAGACCGCCGTCGGCGCGCGCGAGGAAGCCGCGGCGATCTGTCGTCGCGCCGGTGAAGGCGCCCTTCTTGTGGCCGAAGAGCATCGACATGGCCTGGTCGCCGCGGAGCGTCGCGCAGTTGACCTCGACGAGCTCGCCGGACACGCGGTGGGTCGCGCGCTTCACCTCGAAGATGCGCCGGGCGAGGTGTGACTTGCCGGTGCCGGTCTCGCCGGTGAGCAGGATCGCGTCGTCGGACTGCTCGATCACCTCGGCGATGCAATCCACGATGGCGTTGTAGGCCTCGCTCCGGGTCTCGATGCCGAGCTTCAGGGTGGCGGTGGCGCGGGCCCGCTCGGCGTCGCCGAACCGCGCGCGGATGGGCGCATAGAGCTCGGCCTCGAGATCCCAGACCTCGAACGGTGAGCCTTTGCCGGGCGGGTTGGTGATGACGAGCTTGCCGGGCAGGTGGCGTGACTCGGTGAGCAGGAACAGACAGATCTGCCAGACGTAGCTGCCCGTCGTGCAATGGATGAAGTATTCCTCGCGGTCGGGCCGCAGGTCCGCCTCGCGGATGTAGGCGCGCAGGGCCTCGTAGGTCTCGCGGAGCTTCCAGTTGTTGAACGGCGGGAGCTCGACGACCCGCACGTCGCAGCCGCGGGCGCGGCCCTTCTCGGCCACGGCGGCGGCGACCGACGTGAAGCGCGGGATGGTCAGCAGCTCGCAGCGGGATGCGCCGAGGCCCTCGATCAGCGAGAGCGTGGGCTGCCAGCCATGGTCGCGGTCGCCGGGCTGCTTCTCGGCGTCGAGCAGGCCGCCGACGAGGCCGATGACGACGCGCGGGCGCCGGTGTGCCGGGTCGCGAGTGGCGGGGGCGTCGGGGTCGGCGCGCTTCGACATGACTTCAATCCGTGCCGGTTCGCGGCGAACTCAGCACGCGCGCGAGGGCGGGGTCAACGGCGGGTCGACGCCCGGCGACCGATTGCGCGGGCGCAACCGGGCCGGCATTCTCGATCTCGCGGAGGTGCGTCTCGTGGAGACCGTGATCGTCGTCGACTACGACCCGGCCTGGCCGGCGGTGTTCGATGCATTGCGCGTCGCGATCCGGGCCGCGCTCGGCCACCTTGCTGCGTCGATCGAGCACGTCGGGAGCACGTCGGTGCCGGGGCTGGCCGCGAAGCCGGTGATCGACCTCGACGTCGTGGTGGCCGGAGCAGACGTCGCGACCGCCATCGCGCGCCTGGCCCACGTCGGCTACGTGCACCGGGGCGACCTCGGCATCGTCGGGCGCGAGGCGTTCTGGAGCCCGGCGGGCTCACCCGCCCATCATCTGTACGTGTGTCCCGCCGACAGCGTGGCGCTCGCGAATCACCTCGCGGTACGGGACCATCTCCGCGCGCACCCCGAGGCCGCCCGCGCGTATGGCGAGCTGAAGAAGCGGCTGGCCCGCCTCCACGCTCGGGACATCGACGGTTACGTCGAGGGCAAGTCCGCGTTCCTTCTGGGGATCCTGCGGAGCTCGGGCTTCGATTCGGCCGCGCTGGGCGCAATCGAGCGCGCCAACCGGAGACCCGGCACCGACGGTGGATGACGCGGCGCGAGCCCGCCGACGCTGGCCTCGCCCGCGCAGCGCTCAGCGTCGGACGACCAGCAGCGCGGTGCGGGCCGCGAACCAGTCGAAGCAGCCGCGGGAGCTGACCGCGTGCTCGAGCCGCCGGCGTCGGGCGCTGCGCGGGCGGGGGCGGCGTCGAGCGGGGGAGCGTGTGCGCCTGTCCAGCGCTCCGCCGGACTCGGCGTTGCGGATGCTGTCGGGCCCGGAGAGACTGCGCTCGGAGGTGATCGGCATGTCGCAGCACGGTCAGATCGTCACGCTCGGCGGCGGAGGCTTCCTGATGGAGCCGGACAATCCGCTGCTCGACGACTTCGTCCTGTCGCTCGTGCCCGCCGAGCGGCCGCGCATCTGTTTCGTGCCGACCGCCATGGCGGACTCTGCGTTCCACCTCGTGAAGTTCTACCGGGCGTTCAGCCGGCGCGCGCTCGCGACCGACCTGACGATCTTCGAGTCGGCGTCACAGAGCCGGCAGCCGGCGGAGTCGTCGCAGATCCCGGCCTTCCTCGCCGAGCAGGACATCATCTACGTCGGCGGCGGGAACACCGCGAACCTGCTCGCGATCTGGCGCGCCCACGGCGTGGACGAGGCGATGCGCGCCGCCTGGCGTCGGGGGACGATCCTCGCCGGCATCAGCGCGGGGATGATCTGTTGGTTCCGCGACGGGCTCACGGACTCGTTCGGGGGGCTGAGGGCGCTCGGCGACGGGCTCGGCCTCATCGATGCGAGCGCGTGTCCACACTACGGCGAGGGCGAGCGGCGGCCTGCCTTCCACCGTGCCATCGCAGATGGCATGCGGGGCGGCTATGCGGCTGACGACGGCGCGGCGCTCCATTTCCGCGGCGCAGAGCTGGTCGAGGTCGTGAGCTCGCGACCCGAGGCGGCCGGATACCGCGCCGAGCTGGTCGACGGGCGCGTGCAGGAGACGCGGATCGAAGCGAGGTACCTCGGGGCCGGGCCGCGTGCGGGGTGACGCGCTTGTCGAGCAGCCGATGGGCCGACTTAGGGCCGGGAGCCACCGGCCGCGCGCTCAGAACGGCGACTCCGGCCAGACCTCGCCCGTGAAGGCGCCGTACGACGTGGCCGAGCACGGCAGCCACACGAGCCGGCCGTCGACCTTGCCATTCTCGTCGCAGTAGCCGGCGGTGCGCCGCTCGCGGCGGCCTTCGTGGAAGCGGAAGAGAGACAGACGATCGCCGCGCACCGCGTGGCGGCCCAGCGACACGAGGTACGCCGGACGACGCCCCGACCACTCGGCGAGCGCCGCGGGGATGCGCGCCCGCGCCTTGGCCGGGATCTGATAGACGACGTAGCTCTCGATGACACACGGGATCGCCTCCGGCGGCACGGCGGCGAGCGCTGCGGGCAGTGTTCGCGTCGCATCGCCGGCGATGATCTCGATCGCGGTGGCGCGCCGAACGGCGAGGGCGGCGTCGAGATCGACGGGCACGACCGGCCCGGTGCCTCCGATGACGTCGACCCCGGCCACGAAGTCGCGCGCCCAGGCCATCGCGGCGTCGTCGGTGAGGTCGATCGGGTTCAGCTCGAGGCCGGTGCGTGAGGCGACCTGGAAGCCGCGGACCAGCGTCGCGCGCAGGTCCGAGGTGTCGGCCCGGCCCGTGACCGACGAGCGCACGTCGAGCGTGAAGGGCACGCAGCACGCATCCGCCGCGCCGTAGCGGCCCCATGCGCCGTAGTCGTACGCGAAGCGGTCCACGCAGAGGTTCAGGCCCATGCTCGGCCCGATCTCGATGAGCGCGAGCGGCGCGCCGCCTTCGCGCGCGGCGATCTCGCACAGCGCCGGATAGAGCACCGCCGTCCGCTCCGGCGCGTTCGTCTGGTTCGGACGACCGAGCAGCGCCCGGACCTCCGCCGCGTGCGCGAGGCAGAAGGCCCGCAGCGCGGCGTAGATCTGCGCGGGCGCCCCGGTCGCCAGCGCGTGCAGGGCCGCCCCTGCCCCCGGATCGGCCCCGCGCGCCGCGCCCCGGAGCACGTGCACGAGCGCGATCGTGAAGAGCCGCCACACCTGACCGGCGCGGACGTTGTCCCACGACGCGTCGGTCAGCAGGGCGAGCACCTCGTCGTCCTGGGCCAGGGAGTCGCGCAGGCCAGCGACCACGCCCTCGGCGGGCGCGTCGAGCACGGCCTGTCGCACGTCTTCGATCTGCAACGTCGGTGTTCGCATCGCTTCAGCATGGGCCATTCGGCGAATGTTTGTTATCCATCGAGCATGAACCAGGGTACGCGGGTGGCGAAGGCCGCCATGGAGGCCTACGACGAGGCGCTCACCGGAGCGACGCTCGAGGCCACGGTGGCGGCGATCGAGGCGGCCAGGGGTGCGGGCCGCCTGACGAAGTGGGAGCGCCTGGCGGGGTACTTCCTGCGCCCGATCCTCGTCTCGGAGGCGGGCTACGCGGAGGTGCTCCGGACCGGCCTCGTCGTGGGGCGGGCGATGAGCATCGCGGCGCGGCGGGCGATGGTGGACCCCGTCTTCCGCGCCGCGCTCCGGCTGCCCGACGAGTACGAGCACGCCATCTCGCTCGACGCGGCGCGGCGGCCCGAGCTCATCGTGGGGCGGCTCGACGGGCTGCTCGGCGACGACGAGTCGCCGCGGTTCATCGAGTACAACGCGTTCCCGGCCGGCATCTACGAGGGCGACCACTTCCGCGAGCAGTACGAGCCGCTCGCGGCGATGGACGTGTTGCGCAAACGCTTCGCGGTCCGCCGGCTCTCGCCGCTGCAGCTCCACGACGAGGCCATCCGCGTCGCGATGAACCGGCTCGGCGTCCGGAAGCCGCCGGTGGTGGGCGTCATCGAGGTCGCGGAGAAGTCGGCCGAGGGCGTGCGGACGCAGGGGCTGTCGGCGTTCGCCGGCGCGGTCGCCGGGCGAGGCATCCAGGTCGTCGTCGGACCGGCCGAGAGCTTCGAGTACCGCCGGCCCACGCTCTACGTGCAGGGCGTGGCCGTCGACTTCGTGGTCCCGAGCGACTTCGACGAGATGATGCGGATGCTCGCCGCGCGGCATCCGGCGCTCGCCGCCTTCCCGGAGGGCGCGGCGTCGTTCGTGGGCGGCTTCGCCTCGTCGTTCCTGGCGCTCGCGAAGGCGCTCTACGCGACGCTCTCCGATCCGCTCTACCAGGGCATGTTCGACGGAGAGACGATCGCGGAGCTGAACCGCGTGATCCCGTGGACGCGCCTCGTGTCGGACCGGCGCACGACCCGCGACGGGCGCGAGATCGACCTGCTCGCCCACGTCGCCGACCACCGGGACGAGCTCGTGCTCAAGCCCTGCGATGGCTGGGGCGGCAAGGGCGTCATCCTCGGGTGGAACGTGGGCGACGAGGTCTGGCGCGCCACGATCGAGCTCGCGAAGACCCACCCGCACATCGTTCAGGCGCGGGTGCCGATCCCCACGGCCCGGTCACCGTACTGGGACGGCGAGAAGGTCGCGTACGCCGAGCACCGCTGGGACTTCTGCCCGTTCGTCTGGAACGAGACGTGGGCGGGATCGGCGCTCTGCCGGGCGAGCTCCACGGAGATCCTGAACTTCGGGGCCGGGGCGGGGGTGGACTTCCCCTGGTTTGCCGTTCGCCCGATCTGAGGCGGCATGTACAGGCTGAAGCGCATCGACGCGCCCGAGGACCTCGCCGCGTTCAAGGCCGGCTACGAGCAGAACCTCGCCCAGCGATCGAGCGGCGGGATCGTCCTCTCGCTGCCGCTCGTCTACCTCGCGTCGTCCGAGGTCACCGGGGTCTACGACGCGCGCGGGGGGCTCGTGGGCGGCTTCGTCATGCGGTACGCGCCGCCGTTCCGCTGCCTGCAGGCGGTGCCCGACGAGGTGCAGCGCGCGTCGCCGGTGCTCCGGTCGGTGCCCGAGGCGGAGCTGTGCGAGCTCACGTGCATCTGGCGCAACGCGCGGCTCCCGAGCACACGCTTCGCGACGCGCGTGTGGCCGCGGATCATCCTGCGGTGCGTGCGCTCGAAGCGGCGGCTCATCCTGGGGCTCGGCTTCGACAACCGGATGAACGACACCTACCAGGTCTGGTCGCCGCGGCTGATCTACCGCGGGCCCTCGGCGGCGGCGGAGACGGCGACGACGGTGCACATCTTCGCGTTCGGCCGGGCGCGCATCGTCGCGAACTTCGTGACGAACTTCCTGCTGCAGGTGCCGCGCAAGCTGTTCCGGTCGCGCCGGGCGCTGCCGTCGTGAAGGTCGCGCTCATCGCCGTCGGCTCGCGCGGGGACGTCGAGCCGTACCTCGCGCTCGGGCAGCGGCTCGTCGCGCGCGGGCACCAGGTGCGCGTGGCGGCGCTCGGGCTCTTCGGGCCGGCGGTCGCCGAGGCGGGGCTCGAGTTCCACTCGCTGGGCGACCTGCCGCAGCGGTTCCAGCCGCGGCCGGCGGCTCCGGGCGGGCGTCGCCAACGGGACGCCTCGACGCTGTTCCGCGGCGTCGCGGGGCGCGCGCTGTTCTGGGCGTTCTTCCCGGGCATGCTGCGCGGCTCGCTGGATCGCTTCGTCCCGGCGTGCGAGGGCATGGACGCCGTCGTGTTCACGCGGCTCGCCCTGCCGGTGCCGCACGTGGCGGAGCGCCTGGGCATCCCGTGCTTCGCGGGGTATCCGGTGCCGCACACGCCGACGGCCGAGTTCGAGAACCCGCTCTACGTCCGGGCGGGGCGGGGCTCGAGCCCGCGACGCAACCGGACGACCTACGCGATCGAGTGGGGGCTGACGCACCAGCTCTCGTACGGGCTGATCATGCGCTTCCGGCGGGAGCGCCTCGGCCTCCCCGGCGTGCCCCGCCGCGCGCTCCGGCGGCACATGGCGGAGCTCGTGCGAGGGACGCTCTACGCGTACAGCGAGGCGGTGCTGCCGCGCCCGGACGACTGGCCCGAGCACGTGCAGGTCACCGGCTACTGGACGCGCGACCCGCCCGACGACTTCGTGCCGCCGGCCGAGCTGCAGGCGTTCCTCGAGCGCGGCGCGCCGCCCGTCTGCGTGGGCTTTGGGAGCATGAAGTCGAGCGATCCGCAGAAGATGGGCGCCGCGATCGGCGAGGCCCTGGCCGCGTCGGGCCTGCGCGCGATCGTGCAGCCCGGCTGGAGCGGCCTCGAGCTGACCGGCATCGACGCGGACCGCGTCCTCGTGACCGGCGACCTGCCCCACGCGTGGCTGCTGCCTCGCGTGGCGGCCGTGATGCACCACGGCGGCGCCGGCACGACGGGGACCGCCCTGACCGCCGGGGTGCCGTCGGTGATCGTCCCGCACGCCTTCGATCAACACTTCTGGGGGCGGCGGATCGCTGCGCTGCGCTGCGGTCCCGCGCCGATCGATCACCGCGACCTCTCGGGCGACGCCCTGACGCGGGCGCTGCGGGCCGCGGTCACGCCGGAGGGCGCCCGCACCGAGGCGGCTCGGCTGGGCGAGCGCCTCCGCGCCGAGGACGGTGCCGGCCGCGCCGTCGACCTGCTGGAGCAGTGGGTGAAGGCGTGACCGTGCGCCGGTACTACGCCGGCCTCACGCGGGCGCTCCTGCGGCGGCCGATCCCCGCCAACGAGGAGGAGCTGCGCGCCTGGTACCTCGCGCAGATCGTCTTCCTGTGGGACCGGGTCTGCACCGCCGATGGCGCGACCTTCGCGGAGTACGTGCAGCGCTCCGGCGTGCGGCTCCCGGTGGCGTGGCTGCGGCGGCGAGCCGTCGCCCTCGGCGCGCTCTACGCGTGGCCCGCGATCGCCGTCGCCATGTCGAAACGCGGTGACCCTCTCGATCGCGCGCTCCGCCGGCCGGATCTCTACGCTGCCTTTCCCGGCATGGACTTCAGCGAGGCCGTCGTCCGCGAGCGCCGCGCCGACATGTTCGTCGCCGTGTTCAACGCATGGCATTACGCGGTGACCGGATCGCCGTCCTATGCCATCGAAGACAAACGAATCTTCGCACAGCGGGCCATCGCGCACGGGCTGCCGGTCGTGCCCGAGCTCACGCCGGACGAGGCCCGCGCGCTTTCGGGACCGTTCATCGTCAAGGATCCGTCCCAGGACCGCGGCCTGGGCGTGCAGCGGGTCGAGGACGCCTCCGCGCTCGCCCGCCTGCCCGACCTCGAGCGCCGGATCATCCAGCCCTGCCTGGAGAACCACCCTGACCTGCTGCCCCTGCTCCCGCCGCGGCCTCCGCTCTGCACGCTGCGCCTCACGACGACCTGGGACCGCGACGCCGCTGTGTGCCACATCGCATACTTCCGCATCGGCGAGAGCGACGGCGCCGTCGACAACGTGAGCCGCGGTGGTCTGTTCGTCGAGGTCGACCTGCGCTCGGGCGCGATGCTGCCGGGCCTCACGCATGCCATGCTGCACGGGCGGGAGACTCCACGGGAGATTCGCCGCGCGCCCGGCGCCGACCGCGATCTCGTGGGCGCGACGCTGCCGCACTTCGCGGCCGCCCGAGCCCTCTGCGAGCGGGCGCACGCGCTGCTCGCGCCGGACGTCCTGTCGATCGGCTGGGACGTGGCGCTGCGTCCCGAGGGTCCGATTCTCGTCGAGGCCAATGTGTTCGCCGGCTCTTTCGAGGTGCGGCAGCTCGCCGACTCCTACGGCCGCACGACGCGCGAAGTGCTGCGGCGCCTGCGAGCCCCCTGAGCGACATCCGATCGCGCTTGTGCCACCCGTCGTACGGTGTGATCGGATGGCTGCCGGATCTGTCCGCCTGGGCGCGCGTGATCCACGACGGCCTCGCCGCCCCTGAGCGACGAAGAGCGTGGTCAGGCGGCGGCGTGCCGGAAGCGATCGAGCAGCGCCGTCAGCTCGATGGACATGCGCGACAGCTCGCTCGCTGCCATCTCGGTCTGGGAGGTCCCGGCCGAGGTCGACTGCGCCGCGCGCGCGACGTCGCCGAGGCCGGCGGTGATCTGATTGCTCTCGTGCGCCGCGTCCATCATGGCACGCGTGATCTCGGAGGTCGTGGCGGTCTGTTCCTCGACGGCGGCGGCGATCTGTCCCTGCAGGCCGTCGATGCGTCCGATGATGCCCGAGATCTCGTGGATCGCGGCGACCGCCTGCCCGGTGTCGTCGCGGATGGTCGCGACCTTGCGGCCGATCTCGGTGGTGGCGGTCGCGGTCTGTCGCGCCAGCTCCTTGATCTCACCCGCGACCACCGCGAACCCCTTGCCCGCCTCGCCGGCGCGCGCGGCCTCGATGGTGGCATTGAGCGCGAGCAGGTTGGTCTGTTCCGCGATGCCGGTGATGACGCGCAGCACCTCGCTGATCTCCTGGTTGATGGTGCCGAGGCGCGCGACGTTCTGGTTGGTGCGCTCGGCCGCGTCGACGGCGGCGGCGGCCACGTGCACCGCCTCGGCCGCGCTGCGGGCGATCTCGCCGACGCTCGCGCTCATCTGTTCGGCGCCGCTCGCCACCGTCTGGAAGCCCGCGTTCACGCGGTGGCTCGCCTGGGTGGCCTCGTCGGCCTGGCGCGACGTGCCGGCGGTGTTCTCGCCCATCTGCCGGCTGACCGCGGTGAGTTCCTCGGACGACGCGGCGAGCGTGCGGACGTGCTCGCCGATGCCGCGCAGCGCCTCGGACACGCGCGAGAACGCGGTGTTGAGCGCCTCGCCGATGCGGGCCATCTCGTCCTTGCCCCTCACCACCACGCGCGGGGACAGATCGCCGCCGGCGACGGCCGAGGCGACGCGCAGCACGTCCCGCACCGACGCGTTCATGCGGCCGAGCGTGCGGATGGTGATCCAGCAGAGCAGCCCGCCGATCAGGGCGACCGCGCCGAGCAGCGTGAGGACGATCGCGCGGCCGCTCCGATACATGGCCTCCGCGTCGTCTGCCCCGGCCCGGACGTTCGTGACCACGTGCTCGACGATCTGCGCGATCGCCGCCTCCTCCTCGTCGACGAGCGGGCGCACCTCGGCCTTGTTCAGCGCGTACGCCTCGGCGTTCTTGTTCTGCGAGGAGAGCGCCAGCACCGTCTCGCGCAGCGCCTTCACGCGGTCGTAGTGCGCGATGGCCGCCTTCCCCTGCGCGCGCACGTCGTCGGGCAGGCCGGGCAGGGCCACGAGCGTCTCGAGCTTCTGCACGAAGGCGTCGGTGTCCTCGCGGACGCGCCGCTCGTGCTTCGCGATGGTGGCGGGATCGGTCTCGAGGATGTGGTCGAGCGTGGCGCGGCCCGCCTCGATGAGGAGCCGGCTCGCCTCCTCCGCGTCGAGGGCGGCGGCCATGTCGTCGCGCGCGAGCTGCTTCGTACCTTGCGCGAGCCTCGCCGTGCGGGAGACCGCCTCGAAGCCGACGACGGCGAGGCCCATCGCGAGGATGGCCAGCGTCGCGAGGACGGTGGCGCGGATGCTGAGACCGAGATTCACGTGATGCTCCGGGGGGTTGAACGCGATGATTGAGGCCCCGTCGCGACGGACTACGGCGCGCGCCGGCCCGCGTCCCAGCCCACCGGTCGCCGGCGACCCCGCCGTTCGACGGATGCCGCATGCCGGATGACATCACACGCCGCCATCCGGCGACGGGCGGCGCCTACGAGCGCGCGTCGACGATCATCACCGGCACCAGCGAGCCGCCGCCGGCCGTGATGTTGAGCAGGGCCTCGCGCGAGACGCGGGCGAGCGCGCCTGCGCATGCCTCGCCGTTCCAGAGGAAGGGGTCGAAGTCGACGTTGCAGTCGACGAGCCGCAGCTCGCCGTCCTCGACGAACGGGAAGCGCTCGACGCGGTCGGGCACGCGCGCCTGCACGACGTAGGGGCGGCGCAGGGCCTCGGCGAGCGCGGCGTCCCACTCGGCCTCGCCGGCGCGCCAGCCGAGCACGACGCCGCGGCCGCCGAAGTCCGTCGCGGGCTTGAGCACGAGCCGCTCGCGGTCCCGCCGGAGCGTGTCGACGGGCGCCTCGCCCGGACCGCGCGCGGCCTCGGTCACGATGCGCGTCCACGGCACGTGCCGGTCGATGGCCTCGCGCTCCTCGGAGGAGAACCACGCGGCGTTCGCGGGATCGGACATCAGCGCGAACAGACACTTGTTGCCGTGCAGGGCGGTGGCGGCGAGCGCGCCGAAGAGCCAGACCTCGCCCGCGCGGAGGGCGCTCCAGACCGCGTGCCCCTCGGGGAAGTGGCGCAGGAACTCGTCGTTGTCCCCGAACGTCAGGCAGTCGATGGGGAAGCCTTCGGCGACGAGCCCGTCACCGTCGCGGACGATGGACTCCGCGGCCACGACCCGCACCGCGGCGCCGGCGCGCGCGGCGAGCGCCATCATGTGCGCGCCCTCGGTCTCGGCGACCCGCGCCGCCCCGGCGTCGCCCATCACCACGGCGACGTTCGGCATCTGCCGCGCGGAACGGCCGCGCCGCGCATGCGCCCGGGCGAGCGCCTCGATCAGGCGCTGCGCCGTGGGCTCGAAACGCGCGGGGAAGCGTTGGCGGTGGCGCTCCACGAGCGGCATCGCGGCGAAGAGCTCGGCCGCCGCCTGGGAGAAGACCGTGCCGAACGGGATGGGGTTGTACTCGAGGACCCGTAACGTCCCGTCGTCGCTGAGGAAGCCGTCGATGCGCGCCACCATCGGCTCCGGATCGGGCTCGGCGGCGACGAGGCGCTCCTGCAGGGGATCCAGGCGCAGCGTCCGGCGCAGATCGGCGTCGGCCTGGAGGCGCCGGGCCAGGCGGTTGACGGCTCCGCCGACCCGGGCGGCGGCGCGGCAGCCGTCGGCGTACGTCCGAGCGTCCACGAAGAGGGGCCGGAGGGCACGCACGACGGGCCGGCCGAGGAAGGAGAGCCCGCCGGCCGCCGTCGCGCGGGCCAGCGCCTCCTGCACGGTCGGCCAGTCATGCGACAGCAGCGCGTGGAAGTGGGCGGCGGCGTCGTCGGCGAGCATGGCGCGATTCTAAGCCGGCGAACCGCCGCGAGGCGCGCGGATCACTGCGGGACGGTGGTCCCGGTGGCGACGACGATCGCCGAGGTGTGCGCGGGGACCGAAGCGCAGGCGAAGAGCGTGTAGCCCGGCGTCGTGTAGAACGGCCCGTCGACGTTCCCCGCCCACTGCCGGTAGGCGCCGGAGTAGGGGCCGACGTCGGTCAGATCCGTCGGGCGGATGCGGATGTACTGGGTGCCGGTGGGGTCGGTCTGGACGATCCGCAGATAGACCTGCGGCTCGACGTCGGACACGATCTCGAACGTCACGTGCTGGAGCGTCAGGAGCCGGCCGGCCGGGGGCGCGATGGGCTGGCAGTCCTCGGTGTCGCCGGGATCGACGCGCACGCCGGTCCAGATCTGGAACGGCTGCGGGACCGCGGGCTGGTTCGCCACGGAGACCGTGCCCCCGGGCGCCAGCGAGACGGTGGGCGTGCCCGTGATCGAGACGGCCGGTGTGCCGGCGATCGAGACGGCCGGCGTGCCGGCGATCGAGACGGCCGGCGTGCCCAGCACGCTCACGGAGACGGGTCCCTGCTGCACGACGGGGACGGGCTTGCTTGCGTCGTTCGTCACGAGCACCGGATCGACCGGCTTGTCGGCCAGCGCGGGGCCCGCCAGGCCGGCGATGAGCGCCGCGATCGTGGCGCTCGAGAGGGTTCGCTTCTGCATGTTCATGTCGAGATATCCTCCATCTTTTCCAGGCCGCACCCTATAGCACCTTCGTCGGCGCCGTCTCGCCCAATCGGCTAGTCGAGGTAGACCTGCAGCGGCTGCATGTCGATGCGCCGGATCTGTGTATCGCAGGTGCAGTCGTCGTCGTTGCTGACGTCGCCGCCCCCGGTGTCGCCGATGATGAGGAACTGCCGCACCGGCCCGCCCGCGGGGGCGACGGTCAGGATCTCGCCGTCGTTGCATCCGAGGAACTCACCGCCCGCCGACGGACCCCAGAAGTCCACCTCGGAGTGTCTCATCGACGACGCGACGTTGATCACATGGCGCCCGGCCGGCGCGGTGTAGAGGGTCTGTTGCCACGCGCCGTGCGCCTGTCCGTAACAGTCGGAGCGGCCGGGATCCGCGCAGGGCACGGCGCCGGCGTGGGCGTCGGCCCAGTATGTGATGCGCGCGACGAGGCGGGCGCGGTCCGGCGACGGCCCGACGTCGACGGTGGCACGGATGTGCGGCGAGCCGCGGAACTCGGCGCCGTCGTCGACCCCGCCGTGCGGACACATCTGTCCGATCGCGGGCGGGACCACGCGCGTGGGCGGCACGATCTTCCACTTCTGGGTATAGAAGCCATTGAAGCTCCAGGTCTGTACCGGCAGCCCGTTCGCCATCGTGTGTCCGCGCACGTCGAGGTACGTGCCGAGCGCGGAGCGCAGGTAGTACCAGCCGGTCTCGCCCGAGGGCTCGAGCACCCAGCGTTGCGCCGGGCCGCCGTTGAAGTCCCAGATCCAGGTCGGGGCGCCGCGCGCCGGGTTGGCCCATTGCACGTCGAGGTAGCGTCCCATGCGGGACTGGAAGTACAGCGTGCCCGAGGGCCCGCCGATGAAGGTCCAGAGCTGGTTGTCGCCGGCCACCATGTTCCAGACCTGCAGCAGGCTGCCCGCCGCCGGCGAGGCATTGGACACGTCGAGGAAGCCGCCGATCTTCGACTCGAGCAGGAAGTACGTCTGGGCGGAGGCCGCCGCCGGCGACAGCAACGCCCCCAGGAGCAACACATGCATCAGGCGCTTCATGGGATCACTCCAGCTCGATGGGGACGGGGTTGAACTCGATGCTGCGGAGCTGCGCATCACATCCGCAGTCGTCGTCGTTGCTGACGTCGTCGCCGCCGGTGTCGCCGATGACCTCGACCGACTGGATGGCCGGCGACGACGACGCGCTGGCCGAGACCACCTGTCCGTCGGCGCACACGTAGAACTCGGGGCCGGCCGAAGGTCCCACGAGCGTGATGGTGGAGCTCTGGTATGCGGGCGCGATGCCCGCGATGAACCGGCCGGCCGGCGCAGTGAAGACGACCTCGTCCCAGCTCCCGGTCGACTGAAGCGGCGCGGTGGCGCAGCCGTCGTAACAGATGCCGCCTTCACAGCCGCCGTAGACGCAATGCTGCTCGGTGATCCAGGCGCGGAACCCGATGCGGGCGACGATCTGGCGGCGGTCCGCCGACGTCGAGAGGCGGACGGTCACCTCGATGTTGGGCGCGCCGCCGAAGTCCCGCGTGCCGGTCAGGACGCTGGCGTCGCCGCGCGGACAGTGCCGGCCGAGGTTGGTGAGCGTCGCGCGCCGCGACAACATCACGCGCCAGCGCTGAGAGTCGGCGCCGGTGCGATCCCACGTCCAGATGGGCACGCCGTCGCGCGAGCCGCCCCACAGGCTGTCGAGGTAGGTGCCGAGGCCGGAGCGCACGTAGAAGTAGCCGGGGACCTCGCTGGCGACGAACGTCCAGAGCTGGGCCGCGCCGCCGGCCAGGTCTCCGATCTCGACCGGGGTGCCGGTCTGCGCGCTGCCCCACTCCACGTCGAGCACGCGTCCGAGCTTCGACTGTATCCAGACCGGGCCACCGTCGGGGGTGGGCAGCAGGCGCCAGAGCTGGTTGTCGCCGCCGACCATCTGCCAGGTCTGTACGCGCGTGCCGGCGGCGGGGTTCGCGGCCTCGACGTCGAGCACGGCGCCGGTGCGTGCCTGCAGGTAGTAATAGTCCTGGCCGCGGGCGGCGCACGGGAGCGTCGCGGCGAGGAGCAACAGACAGAGCTTCGAGCGTGGCTTGTCCAAGGTGACGTGCCTCCTTGCTGCCCCGGGGGTACCGGAGCGGGGCCGTCGCCTTTTTTTCTCGCGGTCGGGGCGGAGCGGATGCGCGACGGACGTCGCTCAGGGGCAGGCGTTGGGCGCGCCGGGTGTGGCGTTGCCCGAGGTGAAGTCGACGGCGTTGTCGTCGGTGTCGGCGCCGTCCGGGCAGCGGATGATCGAGATGCCGGCGGCGGCCTCGCGCGCCTGGGTGACGGCGACGCCGGCGCCTTCGCCGGTGCCCTCCATCCGGCCTTCATAGGACACGCCGTCGAGCCGGGTGTCGGCGTGCCCGTCGCTGCGGATGAGCCGGATGCCGTCGGGCGCGCCGTTCTGCACCGTGCTGTCGGGCACCTGCAGGCTCGGGACGCCGGCCGGCAGCGCGCGGATCACCGCGGCGTTGCCGACGACGAGGAAGCCGCCGCCGGCCAGCATAGGCGCGGCGTCGTGGAGCGAGAGCGTCAGGTAGACCTGGCCGGTGGAGCCGTTCACGAAGTCCAGGCGGACGCCGGTGAGGTCCGCGGGCTGCCCGCCGGCGTTGTAGATCTCGACGAGCTCGGTCGTGTCGCCCTGCGGCTGGTCGTAGTCGATCTCGTTGATGACGAGGCCGCCGGCGCGGTCGACGACGTCGATCGTCGCCGTGGCGGAGAGGTCGTCGAGCTCCGCGGTGATCGTGGCGCGCCCCGGCACGTCGCCCGCGGTGACCGGGAACGTGGCCGACGCGCGCCCCGCCGGGATGAGGACCTGCGCCGGAGCCTCGGCCAGCGCCGGCTGGACGTCGAGGGCCACGGTCAGGCCGCCGGGCGGCGCCGGGACGTCCACGCGCACCGTGAGGTCGACGATCGCGCCGGGCGCGGCCTGGGACGCCGGCGGATCGAGCGTCAGCGTCGTCGGCACCGCGTCCTCGCCGAGCACGCGGACGGTCGCCGTCGCGTCGCCGCCCCCGTCGATCGCGGCGGTCACGCGCACCGAGGCGCCCTCGTCGAGGCCCTCCACCGTGACCTGCACCGAGCGCGCGCCGGCGGGCACCACCACGTCGTCGACCCGCAGCGAGCCCGGATCGCTGCTGATCATCGTCACGCGCTGCCCGCCCGCGGGGGCCGGCGCGGTGAGCGTCACCGTGAGCGGCGCGCCGTCGGCGTCGGACGGCACGTCGACGTCCCCGGCCTGGATGAACGTCAGGCCGGGCAGGAGCGACGCGACCGACGGCGGGCCCTGGCTGAAGTCGGCGGCCCGGGTGGGCTCGAGCTTGCTGTCGTCGTTGGCGAAGCGCAGCACGCCTTCGATGCGCGAGAAGGACTCGCCGAGACGCGGCGCGGGATTGCGCGCGTAGAGGAAGTCGTCGATCCGCAGCGCGCCGTCGACGACGACCTCGCCGTTCGGGGCGTGGTCGCCGGTGCCCGGCGGCGGCTCGACCGCGGTGACCGTGACGTCGCTCACGAAGACGCGCACGCCCTCGAGCGCGGCGGCGCGGGCCCCGCCGGTGGCGACCTCGGCTGGCGTGACCGCGACGGCCGACGGCAGCGCGTGGCCTTGCGCGGTGCGCCGGATGGCCTGCACGCCGGAGAGCTGCGTCTGCCCGAAGAAGTCGGCGATGCCGGCGACCACCGTCACGACGTCGCCCGCCACGGGGTGCAGGACGCCGTCCGCCGCGTCGCCGAGGAAGACGTACACGCCCGAGCGGTCGGCCCCGGCGTACGCGGGATCGTCGGCCGGCACCTGCATGAAGAAGTGGCCGTCGGCGCTGGCCCCGGTCACCACGCCGGAGACCTCGACGACCACGTCGGCCGGCACCGCGCCGCCCTTCACCTGGTAGATGGTCGCGGGGCAGCCCTGGTCCGGGCCGGGCGCGCGATCCGGGCAGAAGTCGCAGGCGTCGCCGAGGCCGTCGCCGTCGCGGTCCGACTGGGCGGGATCGGCGACCTCGGGGCAGTCGTCGTCGGGATCGGCCACGCCGTCGCCGTCGCCGTCGCCTGCGCCGGGGCGGGCGCAGGGGCAGTCCACCACCGACCACGGGCACGGATCGCAGGCGTCGCCCTCGCCGTCGCCGTCGAGGTCGGACTGCGCGGGATCGAACACGCGCGGGCAGACGTCGGTCCGGTCGGGCACGTCGTCGCCGTCCGCGTCGGCCGCGTCGACGACCCCGCTCACGTGCGCGTTGCCGAGCACGCAGTCGAACGTCGGCACGCACTCGAACAGCGGATAGAGGTTGTAGGCGTACGCGTACTGTCCGTCGGCGCCGGGCAGCGCGCTGATCAGGTCCTCGAGGTAGCTGATGTGTTCCGCGTACGTGAAGCGCGCCCAGTCGTTGTCGCTCCCGAGGTTGGCGGCGCCCGCCTGCTCCTTCGCGCAGATGCGCTTGTCGCCGTCGCACACCTGGATGCGCTCGCAGAAGGCGTTGAGCTGGTTGTCGGCGTTCAGGGCGTCGTCGTCGCCGTAGTAGGCGACGCCGCCGATGAACACGGCGCGGACGTCGCGCGCCGCCGCGGCCAGGATGGCGTCGTAGGGATGCGCGCGATCGCCGTGCAGGGCCAGCACGTCAGCATAGCGGCCGGGGACGAGCTCGCCGATGAGGTCGTCTATGCCCAGGGCGATCGCCGCCTCCGACGTGACCATCCGAACGATGCGCCGCGGATCGAGCAGGCCGTCGTAGTAACGGTCGGATACCTGCTTCGCGCACTTCATCTCGGCGAGCTGGTTCATGGTGCCCGAGGGCGTCCAGTCCGGGCCGAGGGCGACGTGCAGGCCGGTCTCGACGGCCGTGGGCACGTCGGTGGTCACCCCGTACAGGTCGATGTTGGACTGTGGCGACCAGATCAGCTTCGCACCCGCCGTGTACATCTGCCGGAAGCCGGCCGCGTCGCAACCCACGCAGTGGACGATGGCCGTGCGGGGCCCGAGCTGGCCGGAGGCGATGAAGCGCGGGAGCTCCTGGCGGGCGGTGTCGTCGTAGCCCTCGGCGACGTGCGCCACGTAGGCCCGCGACGGCACGTCCTGGCCGGTCGCGTAGTCGGGCGCGTGGCTGCAGCTCTGGGCGAGCGGGAAGACGCACTCGGTGAACGCGGCGTCGTCGTAGCCGAGGTCGTTGGCGGCCGGGCCGCGATCGAGGTTGCGCACGTGGTCGAACGAGGCGGTGAGGCTGTCGGACTTGTGCACCGACGTGGTGCCGGCCATCAGCAGGCGCAGCTCGTTGTAGCGGGCCGCGATGTTGTCGCCGGCCGGCGGGCGCGCGTCGTAGATCTGGTCGCCGATGGGGCCGTTCCACTGGCCGCGGTTGCCGTAGGTCGGGCCGGCGTGGCGCCAGCGGGGCAGCGTGTCGTAGCTCATGTGGTCGTGGGGATCGATGATCCCCGGCATCACGAGGTCGGCGCAGAGCACGGTGGCGTGGGCGGCGAGCGCGTGGCCCGCGCAGGACTCGCCCACGCAGGCGATGCGGTGGCTCTGGCGGTCGAAGAGCACCTCGCCGTTGCAGAGCACGTGCTCGGGGGTGACCACGGCGCCCTTGATCAGCGTCGCGCCGTTGTCGCCGACGCGGGGCGCGCACGGGGCGGGGTCGACGCCCTCGCAGTCGGTCGCGGGGGGCGGCGCGCCGCAGGAGCCGGACGCGCCGCCGGTGCCGCCGGCGCCGCCGATCTCCGGGCGTCCGCCTTCGCCGGCAGCGCCGCCGGAATCGCCGCCGGGCTCGCCTCCGAGCCCGCCACGGCCGCCGAGCCCGCCGGAGCCGCCGGGCTCGCCTCCGAAGCCGCCGAGCCCGTCCGCGCCGCCGACCTCGCCGCCACCCGCGCCGCCGCCACCATCCGGGGTGGCGCCGTCCACGCCGGTCATGCCGTCCAGGTCCGCGCCGCCGTCCGTGGCTGCGCCGCCGTCCGTGGCTGCGCCGCCGTCCGTGGCTGCGCCGCCGTCCTGGCCTCCAGCGCCCCCCGCCGCGGCGTCCGGCCCCGAACCGCCCTGACCGCCCGCCGCGCCGTCTGACCGGCCCGGCCCGCCGTCGCCCGCGTGGCCGCCCCCCGCGCCGCCGGCGCCCGCGTCGGCGTGGCCTCCGCGCGCATCCGCCTCGTCCGCGGACCCGCCCGAGCCGCCGCTCCCGCACCCGGCGGACAGCCCACAGGCCATCGCCACGACCACCGCCCATCCGGGGCCTCGCCGAACCGTCATCCGACACCTTCCTGGTCCGAGCCTCCGGTGGCTCGCGTCGATGGAGCCGCCCGCCCGCGGTCAGCGGAGCCGGGCGTCTGCGCGCAGGGGCCCAGCCGCGTGCAATGCCTGCGCCGCGACCGCGCGCCCGCAATCATGCGCCGACCGGGCGCATGTGACGTGGCGATCCGCGACGTGTCGTTTTCTGCGACAGGTCGGCGGTCGCCACCAGCGCCGCCGCCCGGCCGCCTCGCCGGCCTTTACGCGCCCGTCCCGCCGCGCGTAGGTTCGCGCCGTGCCCCGGTCGTCCCTCACCGAAGAGCCCGTCGACCCCAGGGCCGCCCACCGATCGCCCCCGTGGATGCCCGCGCTGGCCGCCGCCCTGTGCCTCGCCGCGTGCGGGCGGGCCGACGGACCGGTCGCCCACGCCGAGCGCTGGCCGGCCGCGGATCGGCTCTTCCAGTCCGATCCGCGCTGGGTGGGCGGCGACGCCGCCTACACGATCGACCTCGGCGGCGACCGCACGCTCTGGCTGTTCGCCGACAGCTTCATCGCCGAGCGGCCGTACGACCGCGACGACATCGCGTTCGTCCGCAACAGCGCGGCGATCCAGGTGGGCCGCGATCCCTCCACCGCCGGCATCACCTTCTACTGGGGCGAGGACGCCGATCGCGCGCCCCATTCCTTCGCGCCCGACCGGCCGCCGATGTGGCTCTGGCCGATGCACGGCGCCGTCCACGACGGCCGGCTGCTCCTCTTCTACGAGGTCGTGCGGACGCCCAGGGACGATCCTCACGGCTACGAGAGCCGCGACTGGACGGCGTTCCTGGTGCGCAACCCCGGCGAGCCGCCCGACGCCTGGACGCTCGAGCCCCTCGACCGGCCGGCCACCGGCGCGCGCCTCGTGGGCGGGGCGGTGCTCGTCGAGCCGCCGTGGCTGCTCGCCTACGCCAGCGAGGACACCCACCACGCCGTGCGCCTGGCGCGCTTCCCGCTCGACGCCGCGTTCGAGGGCGACCTCTCCGGCCTGGAGTGGTGGTGCGGCGACCGGTGGGGCCACTGCCGGGCCGAGGTGCTGCTCGACATCAACGCGCCGGAGCTCTCGGTGAGCAAGGATCCCCACCACGACCGCTACCTGATGGCGATGTCGTCGGGCTACGGCGCGAGCACCCTCGCGCTGCGCTCGGCGCCTCGGCCGGAGGGGCCGTGGAGCGATCCGCGCGACGTCCTGCGCCCGCCGGAGTCGTTCCAGCACGACGTGTTCGTGTACGCCGGCAAGGGACACCCGATGCTCGCGGGCGCCGACCTGGTGATGACCTACGTGTACGGCGACCTGTACTTCCCGCAGTTCGTGAAGGTGGAGATCCCGTGAACGCGCGCCGCCTCGCGCCGGCCCTGTGGCTGCTCCTCGCGAGCCCCGCGCGCGCCGCGACGTGGACGCTCCTGCCCGCGGAGGCCAGCGCGGTGCCGTACGCGCGCTCCGCCTCGCGCGACGCGCCGGTGTTCGAGTACGCGTACGGGCCGCGGGCGCAGTCGTCGCTCGGTGGCGTGCTCGGCCTCGCCGCCCGCGAAGGCGAGGCGTCGACGCTGCGGTTCTCGGGCTCCGTCCTGCTCGCGCTGGAGAACGCGCGGCGCGACCGGCCCGAGCCCTCCGAGGCATGGCGCACCGTCTTCGAGCTGACCGTCGCCCGCAAGAGCCGCGCGTTCGGCGGCGTCCTCGAGCCGGCCGTCGCGCTCGGCCGCGCCGTCGCCTACACCACGGGCTCCGAGCCGGTGGATCCCATCGAGCCCGACGACATCCCGTTCGGCGGCGGCGGCTACTACGTCGCCCCGGAGCTCGCCGGCGCCTTCGCGTTCGGCCGCTGGCGGCTCGAGGCGCGGGCGTCGTGGCGCCTCTACGCCAACCTCTTCCCCGACCTCGTCGACCAGGAGGAGGTCGCCGACGTCGCCGCCGACTTCTTCGAGGACGGGCTGGCCCACCGCCCGGCCCTCGACGTGACCTTCGCCCACGAGGCCGGTCCGTTCGCCGCGTGGCACGGCGCCCTGCTCTTCCCCCACGACGACAACGCCCACGCCGGCGCGTTCACCCGCCTCATGCTCGGCACGACGTTCGCGGGCGCGGTGATCCCGTTCGTGTCGGTGGACGCCGGCAACGGGCAGGGCGCGCTGATCAATCGCGAGGAGCTCCGCTTCTCGGCGGGGGTGCGCTATGCGCCGCGCTAGCGTCCCGCGGTGCGCGGTCGGCCTGCTCACCGCCGTGCTGGCCGCGGGCTGCGCCGTCTCGCTCGAGGACGCGCACCACTCGACCGAATCGACCGCGCCCGTGCTGCCCGGCTGCGGCCTTACCTACGACGACGGCCAGCCCGTGTACGGCCGGCTCACGAGCGTGCCCGGCGATCCGCCGCTGTGGCTCGCCGGCGACGACGGCAACCGCGTGCTCCGCGGCCTGCCCGGCGAGGACTGCGCCCCGCTCGAGACCGTCGGCACCGTGGCGCTCCCCGGCGCCGGCCTCGCGGGCGTCGCCACCGCCGACGGCGTCGCGTGGTTCTACCGGGGCGGCGGCGTCGCGCTCGGGCCCACGTTCGACGCCGTCACGCCGTCCGACGAGCCGCTCTGGACCGCCGATCGCCCGCCGTACGGCACCGCCGCGGTCGCCGACGACGGGTTCGCCTGGCTCTACGGCTGCCTGCCCGCGCGCTTCCTCGACGCCGACTGCTGGGTGGCGCGCGCGCCCCTCGACGACCTCGCCAACCGCGGCGCCTACACCTACTGGACGGGCAGCGGCCGCTGGCAGCCGGACATCGACGACGCCTTCCCGCTGCTCTCCGCCGGCACCGAGGTGAGCGTCGCCCGCGCCGGCGATCGCTTCCTGATGGCCTACGTCACGCCGCTCGGCAACGAGCTCACGCTGCGCTCGTCGCCGGGACCGGCCGGGCCGTGGTCGGCGCCGGTCGTCGTGGGCCGCTGCGCGCTCCCCTCGGACGACGCTCAGGCGTTCTGCGCGCGCGTGGGGCTGCACCCCGACGCGGCCCCCGCGGGCAGCGTCGGCATCACCTACGGGGCCGGTTCGTTCACGCCCGGCGCGGCCGCCGTGCAGATGCGCTTCGTGGAGGTGGAGGTGCCGTCGAGCCTGCCCTGAGGCAGCTCGATCAGGGCGTCGTCGCCGGCGACCAGGCCGGCGCGTAGTCCGCGCCGTCGGCCTTCGTCAGCCGCTCGACGTGTGTCCCCGTCAGATCCGTCGCGTACAGCTCCTCGTTGCCATCGCGCTTGGAAGTGAACACCAGCCAATGGCCGTCGGGCGACCACGAGCCGAGCCAGTTGCCGCCGGCGTGGTTCGTGACGCGCCGCGGCGACTTGCCGTCGGCGTCCATCACATACACTTCGGCGCGCCCGTCGCGGTTCGACATGAACGCGATCTGTCGCCCGTCGGGCGAGAAGCCGCCGAGGCCGTCGAACGCGGGGTTGTTGGTCAGCCGCACGACGTTCGTACCGTCGGGCGCCATCGTGTAGACCTCGGCGTTGCCATCGCGCTCCGACACGAACGCGATGCGCTTGCCATCGGGCGACCAGGTCGAGCTGTACGCCGCGACGGGATCGTTCGTGAGCCGGCGCACCGCGCGCGTGGCGATGTCGATGGCATAGATGTCCCACTTCTCGCCGGTCTTGAGCGTGAACGCGATCTCGCGCCCGTCGGGGGACCAGCTCGGGGAGTGATGCTCGAAGGGTGTGTCGGTCAGCCGCGACACATGGCTGCCGTCGGCGTCCATCAGATAGATGTCACGCTCTTCGCGATCGGGGTGGTCGCGGTTGGAGAGGAACGAGATGCGCCTGCCGTCGGGCGACCAGAGCGGAAAGTCGTCGCCGCCCGCGCCCTTCGTGAGCTGTACCAGCCCCTGGCCGTCGGCGCTCATCGACCAGAGCTGGCGGTGCCCGGTGCGATCGGAGGTGAAGACGATGCGTCCCCGGGGCGCGGCATCGGGCGGCGCGGCGAGCGCGGTCGTCGCCCAGAGGCACGTCACAGCCACGGCACCGAGAATCCGCTTCATGGTAGCCTCCCTTGCAACATGCGAAGACAGAGTATGAGCGACTGCCCTGCTCGGGACAAGCGCCTGCTCGCACGAAGATGCGGGCAGTGGGGACGGGCGTCGCTCTGCCTGGTGCTGCTGCTGCCCGGATGTCATCGCGCGCCGGCTCCCGGCGGTCCGGGCGGCGCGTTCGAGGCCAGCCTCGCGGTCTGGCACGACGGCCTCGCCGTCGCCTGGTACGACACACGCGACGGCTGCCCCGAGATCTTCGCGCAAGCCATGGACGCTCCCGGCCGGCCCCGCGGCGCCGAGCACCGGCTGAGCCCGGACGGCGCCGAGGCCTACGAAGCCGACATCGATCCGCTCGGCGATGGCTTCGCCGCCGCCTGGTACGAGGAGCGCGCGGGCCGGAGCGTCGCGCGCCTCGGCGTCTGGTCGCGCGACGGGGCGCCGGCGTGGGTCTCGACGCTCTCCGCGACGGGCCGCAATCCCCTCGTGCGCAGCGCGCCGCGCGGTCTGTTCGCGGCCTGGATCGAGGCCGGCGGCGACGTGCGCGGCGGCTGGTGGGACGCAGCCGGCGCGCCTCTCGGCCCGCCGCTGTCGATGGGACGCGCCAGCCCCTCCACGTGGAACCTCAACGCCGCCATCGACGCGCGCGGCGACGCCCACGTCGTCTTCGACGCCGTCGACGGGACGCGAAGCGACGAGCTGTTCCTGGCCTGCACGGATGTGACGCAGTGTGTCGCATCCCGTCTCACCGCCGACGACGGACACCCTTCGAAATACCCCGACCTCGCCATCGCCGGCGGCCGCGCCGCCATCGCTTGGTACGACGCGCGCGACGGCAACGACGAGGTGTACCTCGCGGTGGTCCCGCTCGACGCCCTCGCCGGCGGCGTCGAGGCCGCCGCCACGCGCATCACACGCACGCCCGGGGACTCCCTCGGCGCCTATGTGTCTTGGAGCGCGCCGTACTTCGGCGTGGTCTGGTCCGATGACACCGAAGGCAACGCCGAGATCTACTTCCAGGCGTTCTCCGTCGACGGCGTCGCCGCCGCGCCCGCGCGCCGCGTGACCCGGAGCGCGACCGCGTCGCTCGCCCCCGCCATCCGGCCGTGGCCGGGCGGCTTCGTGCTGGCCTGGAACGAGTACGCCGGCCCCGGCGGCGGCTCGAGCGTGGTGGTGTCATTCGTCCCGGCGCCGTGACCCGCCTCTTCGCATCCGCCGTGGACCCATGTAGTATCGCGGGTTGGGGCGACCCACACGGGGTCGACCGACGGGGAGGGTCGGATGAAGACACCAGCCGGGTGCATGGCGTGGGGTCTGATCCTGGTGGCATCGAACGCGAGCGCGCAGGTCTGCGGACCCGCGAACCACGCGCCGGTGCCGACGTGCCGGGCGTTCTTCGAACAGGCGGTGGGCGACGACTGTCGGTGGCACCTCGCGAGCCGCGACCTCGAGCCCGACTTCCGCGATCCCGACGGAGACGCGCTCGTCTGCCGCGCCGATCCCGCGGAGGGCGACGGTCTGCAGATCCGGCCGCTCAACGTCTGGTGCGACGACGCGTGCGGCGCCCCGGGCGGTCGCTGCGAGCCCCTCGTCGTGCCGCGCGATCGCACCGGCCCGCGCATCGCGGTCGGACGCCCGCGACACACGATCCACCTCGCCGACGGTCCGATCGACACATGGTGGTTCGTCCACGACATCTGTCAGATCACCTGGACGGACAACTGCACCCCCGTCCCCGGCCTGCGGCACGGCATCGTCGGCATCACCTCGAGCGATCCGGGCGAGCCCGTCCAGGGGCAGCCGGGCCTGCTCTCCTCGGCGCAAGGCATCCTCGCCGACTGGTATCGCTTCACGCTCAACCTCGACCAGCACCGCATCGGACCGCGCACCTATGAGATCACCTACGCGGTGGTCGACGCCGACGACAACGTCAGCCGCGCCCCGTGCATCGTGCGGGTGGTGGGGCCCGACGAGCCGGCATGTGACGATCGCCTCCACAACGGCGACGAGACCGGCGTGGACTGCGGCGGTCCGGACTGTCCGGCGTGTCCGCGCGGCGAGGTCTGTCACACCGACGACGACTGTGACACCGGCTTCTGCGCCGCGGGCCGGTGCGCCGACTGCGCGGCCCCCACGCCGCGCTTTGCGGACCGCGACGGCGACGGCTTCGGCGACGCGGAGGACACCGTCGTGGCGTGCGGCGTGCCGGCGGGCTACGTCGAGATCGACGGCGACTGCGACGACGACGACGAGGCAGTGAATCCGGCGGCGGCCGAGGCCTGCAACGAGGTCGACGACGACTGCGACGGACAGATGGACGACGGCTTCGACGCGGGCGCGGTCTGCGCGGCCGGCGTCGGCGCGTGCCGGCGAGCGGGGACGCGCGCGTGCAACGACCTCGGCGACGGCACGACGTGCGACGCGGAGCCCGGGCGGCCGGCGGCGGAGCGATGCGGCAACGGCGCCGACGACGACTGCGACGGCATCACGGACGAGGGCTTCGACGCAGGCGATGCGTGCGCGGTCGGCGTGGGTGCCTGCCGCCGCGATGGCCGCAAGGTGTGTGACGCGGCGGGCGCCGGCACGGTGTGCGACGCGCAGGCCGGCGCTGCGGCGGCAGAGCGTTGCAACGGGGCCGACGACGACTGCGACGGACGCATCGACGAAGGCGATCCGGAGGGCGGCGGCGCCTGCCAGACCGACCGGCCCGGACGCTGCGCTCCCGGCACGCAGGTGTGTCGCGACGGCGCCCTGGCCTGCGACGCCGACGCCGCGCCGATCGCCGAGCGGTGCAACGGCGCCGACGACGACTGCGACGGCGCCATCGATGATGGCAACCCCGACGGCGGCGCCGCCTGTCAGACCGGCCAGCCCGGACGCTGCGCCCCCGGCACCGAGGTGTGTCGCGACGGCGCGGTCGCCTGCGTGCGCGACGCAGATCCGATGGTCGAGGCATGCAACGGCGCCGACGACGACTGCGACGGCGCGATCGACGACGGCAACCCCGGCGGCGGCGCGGCCTGCCAGACGGGGCGGCCCGGGCGATGCGCGCCGGGCACCGAGATGTGTCGCGGCGGCGCGGTGGCGTGTGTCGGCGCCGCCGACGCGGTGGCCGAGCAGTGCAACGGGATCGACGACGACTGTGATGGCATGGTCGACGAGGGCAACCCGGGCGGCGGCGCGCAATGCCAGACCGGCCAGGCCGGTCGCTGTGCCCCCGGCCGGCTGCTCTGCCAGGGCGGCGCCGTCGTCTGTGATCGCACCGACGGACCGATCGCCGAGTCGTGCAACGGCGCCGACGACGACTGTGACGGCGTCGTCGACGACGGCTTCGGCGTGGGCGACGCATGCCAGGTCGGGCTCGGCGCCTGCCAGCGCGCCGCGACGCTCGTCTGCAACGCGGCCGGCGACGGCACCCGATGCAACGCGTCGCCCGGCGCGCCCACGGCGGAGCGCTGCGGCAACGGCGTCGACGACGACTGCGACGGTGCGGTCGACGAAGGCTTCGACAATGGCGACGCCTGCCAGGTCGGACAAGGCACCTGCCGGCGGGTTGGACTGCGCGTGTGCAACGCGGCCCGCGACGCCACGGTGTGCGACGCGGTGGCCGGCAGCCCGACGGCGGAGAGCTGCAACGCGCTCGACGACGACTGCGACGGCACCGTCGACGAACAGAACCCCGGCGGCGGCGTGGCATGCCAGACCGGCCAGCCCGGGCGCTGCTCGGCGGGCATCCGCAACTGCCACGACGGCGCGCTCCTCTGTGATCGCACGAACGGACCGATCGGCGAGTCGTGCAACGGCGCCGACGACGACTGTGACGCCGCCACCGACGAACAGAACGCCGGCGGCGGCGCGGCCTGTCAGAGCGGACAGCCCGGCCGTTGCGCCGCGGGCACCGTGCGGTGCCTCGACGCGACGCTGTCGTGTGTGCGCGACGCGGATCCGGTGGCCGAGCAGTGCAACGGCGTCGACGACGACTGCGATGGCACCATCGACCAGGGCAACCCCCAGGGCGGGGCGGCGTGCGTCACCGGGCGGCCGGGCCGCTGCGGCCCCGGCAACGTGAAGTGTGTCGACGCTTCGCTCACGTGCGTGGGGACCTCCGGAGCGATCGCCGAGACCTGCAACGGCGTCGACGACGACTGTGACGGGATCGTCGACGAAGGCAACCCGCAGGGCGGCGGCGCGTGTGTCACCGGCCAGGCGGGCCGCTGCGGCGCGGGCACCCAGCTCTGCCAGGGCGGCGCGCTCGTCTGCAACCGCACCAACGGTCCCGTCGCCGAGACGTGCAATGGCGTCGACGACGACTGTGACGGTGTGATCGACCAGAGCAACCCGCAGGGCGGCGGCGCGTGTGTCACCGGACAGTCGGGCCGCTGTAGCGCGGGCACCCAGCTCTGCCAGGGCGGCGCGCTCGTCTGCAACCGCACCAACGGGCCGGTCGCCGAGACGTGCAACGGCGTCGACGACGACTGCGACGGTGTCATCGACCAGAGCAACCCGCAGGGCGGCGGCGCCTGTGTCACCGGCCAGGCCGGCCGTTGCTCCGCGGGCACCCAGCTCTGTCAGGGCGGCGCGCTCGTCTGCAACCGCACCAACGGTCCCGTCGCCGAGACGTGCAATGGCGTCGACGACGACTGTGACGGTGTCATCGATCAGAGCAATCCGCAGGGCGGCGGCGCATGTGTCACCGGCCAGCCCGGCCGCTGCTCCGCCGGCACCCAGGCATGCCAGGGCGGCGCGCTCGTCTGCAACCGCAACAACGAGCCGATCGCCGAGTCGTGCAACGGCGCCGACGACAACTGCGACGGCACCGTCGACGAGGGCAACCCCGGTGGCGGCGCGGCGTGCGGCAGCTTCCCGGCGTGCCAGGGCGGCTCGACGCAGTGCTCCGGCGGCAGCCTGCAGTGTGTCGCGTTCAACCAGCCCTCGGGCAGCGCGTGCGGCGATCAGACGAGCAACATCTGCACCTCGCCCGATAGCTGCGACGGCGCCGGCAACTGCCGTCCGAACAACGTCGCCGACGGCACGGTGTGTCAGTTCAGCGGCATCGTCTGTTTCTGCAGCAGCGGCGTGTGCGGGAGCTGCCGGCTGATCGGGTGCTTCCCGGCCGGCACCGAGGTGCAGACGCCGCAAGGGCCGCGGCCGATCGAGAAGCTGGTGCGCGGCGATCCGGTGATCGGCCACGATCCCATGAGCGGCGCGACGCTCCAGGACCGCGTGAAGCTCGTGGAGCGGCGCCCGGCCACCGACATCATGACCCTCGAGCTGACCGACGGCAGCACATTGCGGGCCACGACCGAGCATCCCTTCTGGGTGATCGGCAGCGGCTGGGTGCGCGCGAAGGAGCTTCTGACCGGCGACGCGATCCGGACGCTCGACGGCGACATCACGGTGAAGCGCCTGAGCGCGCCGGCGCCGGGAGCGAAGCCCGAGTATGTGTACAACGTCGGCGTCGAGGGCAGCGCGGGCTACTTCGTGGGCGGCGGGAAGCTGCTCGTGAGCCCGTGCGATCTGATGATCCACAACATCGGCGAGGTGCCTTCCGCGCGCGTCGCGCCGCCGGCGGGCATCGCCACGCGCATGTTGGACGCCCTCTCGCGCCTCGCGCCGCGCTGGAGCGACGTCGTGACGCGCGCGAAGGCACAGGCCGCCGCGGCCGCGTCGCGCAAGGCCGCGCTCGCGACTGCGCCCCTGCCGCCGCTGCTCGTCGTGGAGTCGAAGAACCCCGGTCTGTCGCTCGTGACCGGCCTCGAAGGCACCACGCCCAAGATCACCCCGCTGCCGTGCTTCCCGCTCAAGCCGTGGGCGCAGAAGGTCGCCGAGCGCGATGGCACGCTGCTCGTGCTCGACGTGACGGATCGCTCCGTGCTGCTCATCTCGACCGATGTGTTGCGCGGCATCGCCCGCGGCGAGGTCTCGTGCCGCAAGGGCGACGTGCGGGCGACGCGCGTCCACCTCGCGAGCGGCGATCTGCCGGTGCTCTCGCGGCTCGACGGCGATCTGTTGTACGTGCCGTACTTCGAAGACAACCACGTCGACATCTACCAGCTCCGGCCGGGGCCCGACCTCGACTTCGTCGACAGCGTCCGGCTTCCCGGCTCGGCCTCGCTCGGCCTGACCGACGTGGCCGTGTTCGAGGGACACCTGCTCGTGACCGCGGCGCGCTGGGTGTGCAAGCACCTGCGGTGCGATCCGCGGTTCGGCAAGCCGGGTCTGTTCGCGGTCGACCTCGTGGCGGGCGATGGTCCGGCGCCGAAGGAGATCGAGCCGGCCGACACCGATCCGTCGGGTCTGTATCGCCACCCCGGCACCGGCCACCTGTATCTGTTGAACGCAGGCGACGTGGTCGACGGCTACGCGAGCGTGCAGCGGGTGCTCGCGCCCGACCAGCTCGGTCCGGAGATCATCCTGCCCGGCAACGCGCGCATCGACCGCGCGTACACGCTCGACGGGCGTCTGTTCGCGATGCTCTCGATGAGCGGCGACCACGTGATCGTGATGGACGCGCTGACCGACCGCGTGGTGTCCATCCAGCGGTTCGACGGGCGCTGGTTCCAGCCGCAGCCGCTCGACGTGCTCGCCATGCCGGACCGGACGGGCGCCGACCTGCGCGAGCTGCTCCCCGATCCGCGCGCGCCGGATCGCTTCTTCCTCATCGACGCCAAGGGCGAGCAGCTCATCCACCTGGCGCTCATGCCCGGCACCGGCCAGCTCGTCGCGCTCGGCACGGCCTACATCGGGCACGGCAACGCGAGGCGCATCCCGTTCTTTGCGCAGTGGCTCGGCGAGCCGGACACGCGGGCGAAGCGCCCCTGACCCTGATCCCGCCTGATTTTGTAACGGAATGTATCGTGGGTTGACGTCCGCTCCGCCGAAGCCGAGGGTGACACCCGGAGCCACAGGAGGAGGGATCGATGGAATACCGTGTCACGAAACAGATCACGCCGCCCGCGAAGCCGGGCACGCGCGCATCCCAGGTCAACCGTCTGTTCAACGCCGCGCTGAAGGCCCTGCTCGCGCAGGAGAGCGGCGCGCGCTACGCCGGTCTGTACGAACGATACATGGGCATCGCTCCGCGGTTCGCGCCGCAGGCCACCGACTGCGATGACTGGACGGACGTCGACGCGAAGGACGCCGCGGTGCAGGCGGTGCTCGAGCGCGGCGTGCTTCGGCTCGGCTACGTGGCGGGCGCACCGTACGTCTATCGCGACCAGGGCGATCTCACCGGCTTCGACCACGACCTCGCCCAGGCCCTCACCGGCCTCGTGAGCCTGAAGTATTGCGACGACGCGCGTCGCATGCGCACCGAGTGGGTCGAGGTCGAGCCGGGCGGCACGGATCAGACCGACAAGCTGAAGGCGCTCCACCAGGGCCTCGTCGACGGTCGCTTCGACGTGGCGCTGTCGGGACAGATGATGCTGCCCGATGACTTCATGAAGGGCGTCGCCGTCGAGTGGACCGCGCCCACCGCGATGCTGTTCACCGGCATCAGCTACACCGGCCGCGATCGCACGAAGCTCGACGTGGCGAAGCTCGAGGCCCTGCGCGGCGGCGAGCTGTCCGACTTCGCGGCGTGGGCGGCGTCGGAGAGCCGGCGTCTGTCTCTCGAGCTGCGCATCTTCAGCGTGTACAACCCGGGTCCGTCGCCCAAGTCGGCGACCGATCTCGTCTATGACATCCACCGCCGCGGCGGCCGTGCGGTGTGGCACACCGGCGACGTGCCCGACTCCGACGCGGTGATGCTCGAGGCCGTCGATCACTTCGCGGTGGGCGACTCGCTCGCGTCGGGCGCGCAGTCCGTCATGCCCGGCTTCGACGGTCTGTACCTCGACGTCCCGGCGAACGTGGAGCTCTGGCCCATCGCCGGCTTCACCGCCGCGAAGGGGTGAGCCCGCCTCTGATCAGAGGCTCGCGCCGTCCGTAGCCCTCGAAGTCATCGGAGAAGTGCACCGTCGCAGAGCCGCGCGGCACACAGGCGAGCGCGCCGTGAACACACGCCGCCGTGCCGCTCCCCGCGTCACAGGCCGCCCGGATTGCCTTCGTCGGTCGCGCCGTTGCAGTCAGCGCGTGCTGCACGATGGGGGAAGCTGCTCATGTCGTAGCGGCGCCGTGGGAGGCGGGCAGGAAGCTCGGGCCGCATGGCGCGCGGGAATCGGTCCGGTGACCGAGGCGGATCAGGGCACCCAGCGCGGGAAGTAGTCGGTGCCGCTGAACGTGATCTGCCGCTCGTGGGCGCCCGTGAGGTCGCGGACGAACACATTGTTGCTGAGGACCGACGTGTAGCGGAGCCCGTCCATGCTGATCCATGGCTCGTCGACGCCCCAGTAGCGCGTGCGCACGCCGGTGACCAGGTCGAGGTTCCACAGCTCGCGCTCGTGCTGCACGAAGAGCTTCGTGCCGTCGGCCGAGAGGCTCACGTCCTCGCCGCAGAAGACGGTGCCGTCGCCGGCCATGACCGGGTGCGCCGACGGCGGCCCGATCTCGACGTCGGCCTGCCAGATCTGGAGCGAGCAGCCGCGGGGCTGGGCCGAGACCCAGTAGACCGTGCGGCTGTCGGCCGAGAAGACGGGATCCTCGTCCTGGGTGATGCCCTCGAAGATCGGGCGCTGGTCGCTGCCGTCGGTCCGCGCGATCCAGATGTCGAGGTGGACGATGTTGTCGGGCTCGATGCCGGCCCAGGCGCGGGTCGAGCCGAAGGCGATGTACCGGCCGTCGCGCGAGCAGGCCGGCGTCCAGTCGTGGCCGGGGGCGTCGGTGATGCGCCGCAGGTTCGAGCCGTCGGCGTTCATCGTCCAGACGTCCATGTCGGGCGACGGATCGTCGGGGTGGTCGATGACCGAGCCGCGGTTCGAGGAGAACGCGATCGACATCTTGCCGGCGCCCCACGAGGGCATGATCGACGTGGCGTTGTCGTCGTGGAGCAACATGCGCTCGCTGTTGGGCACGTCGGGATCGACGGTCCAGATCTCGCCGCCGCGCGTGAGCTGGATGCTGTGGAAGATCTGCGTCAGGTCGACGTTGCGCGCGAAGGTGATGAGGTTGCGGTTCGGGCCGTCGGCGCCGTTCCCGTTGGGGCCGGGCGGGGGCTCGGCGTCGGGGACGGGCGGCGCGACGTCGGGGACAGGCGGCGCGATGTCGCGCACCACGACGGCGTCGCGCACCACGACGGCGTCGCGCACCACCACGGCGTCGGGGAAGGCCGGCTCGGCGTCGGGGAGGGGCAGCTCGGCGTCGCTGCCGGGCGTCCGCGCGTCGTTCGACCTGGCGTCCGGCGGCGTCGGCGACGCGTCGACGACCGCCGCGTCCGCGCCGACCGACTCCGACCCCGCCTCGACCGCGATCGCCGCGTCGATGGGCGGCGGATCGACGTCCGGCGGAAGCTCGTCGGGCATGCATCCCGCGGCGGCGAGGAACACTGCGAGCGGCCAGCGCGACACACGTCTCCGGGGCTTCGTCACATCACCTCCTCGTGCCCTTCCGCGGATGCGCCGCGAAGGCCGAGCGAAGACAGTAGTGGCGAGGGCGTGCGCCGGTCTACAGCCGGCAGGCAGGCGCGAGCCGGGGCGCGGGTCTCCGGCGGCCGCGTGGCAACAGACCGACCCGCGGCGCGCCGCCCGCGATCAGAACGGGCAGAAGTCTTCGTCGCTCCCGTCGAGACAGTCGGGGAAGCCATCACACTCGTCGAACGCCGGCAGGATCTCGCCGCTGCCGCACTGGAACGTGAACCCGCCGCAGTCCAGCTCGTCGCTCGCGTCGAAGCAGTCGGGATCCTCGTCGCAGACCCACAGCGCAGGGATGGTCGAGCCGTCGCCGCACGTGAACTCGTCGGGGTCGGGCACGCCGCCCGGACAGCCGGCCTCGTCGCTGCCGTCGGGGCAGTCGCGGTCCTGGTCGCACACCCACTCGACCGGCACCGTCAGGCCGCCGCCGCAGTCGAACTCGTCGGCGCCGGGCCCGCCGCCCGGACAGCCGGCCTCGTCGCTGCCGTCGAGGCAGTCGCGGTCGCCGTCGCAGACCCAGCCGGCCGGCACGTGACCGCCGTCGTTGCAGGCGAAGTCCTCGCCGGGCAGCCCGAAGTCCGGCGCGGCGCCGGCGTCGGTGGGGTCGGCCGCGGGGATCGCGTCGGCCTCGCGCGGCGCGGGCCGGGCATCGGCGATCGGGGTCGCGTCGGGCAGGCGAGGGAAGGAGCCCGCGTCCGGCCGCACCGCCACGGGGTCGGCGTCGGGGGCCGTCGCCGCGTCCGGGTCGGCGCTGCGGGCGTCGTCCGGCGCGTCGTCGCGCGTGGCGTCGGGGACGTCGTCGTCCGCGCCGGAGGGCACGGCCGCGCTGTCGGGCCGGCGCGCGATCGAGGCGTCACGGACCGGCGCGAACCCGCGCGCGTCGCCTTCGGGCGCCTCGGCCGGCGAGGCGTCGTCTCCGGAGGCGGCGTCCTCGCACGCCACTGCGGCGAGCGCGAGCAGCGCGGCGAAGAGGCAGGCACGGGGGCGAGTCGCCATGCGCGGATCCCGGGAGATTGCGTCGCCCGACACGGTGACGCGCGCGGACCGCCGCGTCAATCGGCCGGACGCCGGATCAGGGCACGCAGGCCCAGGTGTCTTCGTTGGCGAGGGCGCAGACGCCCTCGGGGCAGGCCTCCCCCGGCTCGGCCTGCGGATCGCAGGGACGCCGACACTCGCCGCCGACACACAGCAGGCCGTGGCTGCACCGTGTGTCGAACGCACACGCGCCGCCCTCGCCGACCTCGCCGGGCAGGGCGCAGACGCCGCCGTGGTCGGGCGCGTGCTCACAGCCCTCGCGCGGCGGACACTCCGGCTGCGCCGCGGTGACGTCACATCGGGCATGGCACGAGTAGCGGTATGGTCCGTCTCCCGTGCACAGCAGATCCGTGGCGCATCGCTCCTCGGCGTCGAGGAAGCCGCATCGCTCGCCGGCCTGCCGCATGCCTTCCGGAACACACAGCCGCAGCGTCGCGGTCACGAGGGCACAGACCTCGCCGGCCTCGCAGGCCGAAGCGATCGCGTCGCATTCGCGAAAACAGTGCGACACCTCGGAGCGGCTGTCCCTGACACATCGACCGGCGTCTGCGCAGCGATGGAAGAAGCCATCACACGACCCGCCGAGCGGCACGTCGGCGGGAGGCAGGCAGAACCCGCCGCCGCCGCCGGTGGGCACGACACACTCGCGGCCGTCGGTACACGGCGGCCGGGTCGGCTGGCAGCGCTCGCGGCAGATCGAGCCGAATCGGCCGGTCGGCATGCAGACGAACGGGTCGGCGCACCGCGGCGCCACGAGGTCGTGGCACGCATCGCCATAGCCGGCGGTGGGGATGTGCAGGCACACGCCGCCCGCGGCGCAGGTCTCGTCGACCGGACAGTCCGCCAGGACATGGCAGGCGGTGGCGCAGAGGGGCGGCACGTCCTCCTCGCCGGAGCCGATGCACGTGAGGCCCGGCGCGCACGCCAGGTGAGTGCACGGCTCGCCGAGCAGCGCGACCCCGGCGTCGTGCAGCGGCGCCACCCTCGCCGCGTCGGAGGCGGGTTCGGCGGCGGGCTCGGCGTCGGGGTCCCCGTGGGCTTCGTCGTCGTCGCAGCCCCAGGCGAGCGCCGCGAAGAAGCAGAGGCCGGTGCGCATCGCGTGCATGGATCGTCGGTACGCACGACACCCGGCACGTTGTAGCCGCAGGCGGCCGGCAGCGGTCTCCGGCCCTCGACGACGATCCGGCGACGTGGGGCTTGGAGGCCCGTCTTCGTCGCGCTACGTTACGAAATCGGAACGTCAGGATTCGCTCCGGGAGGAGGAAAGTCGGAGCCGTGACCCCTGCGACCGAGCGCCCGAGCATCCTGATCATCGACGACACCGAGGCCAACCTCGTGGCGCTCGAGGCGCTCCTCGGCGACTTCGAGTGCGAGCTCGTCCGCGCGCGGTCCGGCAACGAGGCCCTGCGCCAACTGCTCAAGCGCGACTTCGCGCTGCTCCTGCTCGACGTCCACATGCCGGACATGGACGGCTTCGAGGTGGCGCGCCACGCACGCGCCCACGAGCGCTCGCGGGACGTCCCGATCATCTTCATCACCGCCGCGCGCCACGCCGAGGACGCGATCATGCGCGGCTACGGCAGCGGCGCCGTCGACTTCCTGCACAAGCCGGTCGTGCCGGCGGTGCTCCGCGGCAAGGTGCGGGTGTTCCTCGAGCTGCACGAGGCGAGGCAGCGGCTGGCCCGCACGCTCCGCGAGCTCGACCTCGCCCGCATCGCCGCCGAGCGCGCCAACGACTTCAAGTCGAAGTTCCTGGCCGACATGTCCCACGAGCTCCGGACGCCGCTCAACACGATCATCGGCTTCGCGGAGCTCCTCGAGGACGAGCAGGTGGCCGGCCCGCTCTCCGCCATCCAGCGCGAATACATCGGCTACATGGTGGCGAGCGGGAAGCACCTCGTCGGTCTGATGAACGACATCCTCGATCTGTCGCGCATCGAGGCCGGCCGCGTCGAGCTGCACAAGGAGCGCCTGCCGACCGCGGCGGTGCTGTCGGACGCCGCCCAGGGCGTCTATGCCATCGCGGTGCGCCGCGGTGTGTTGCTCCAGTGCGACCTGCCGGACGGCCTGCCCGACGTATGTGTCGATCCACTGCGCATGAAACAGATCCTGTTCAACCTGCTGTCGAACGGCATCAAGTTCACGCCGCGCGGCGGGCAGGTGCGGCTCAGCGCGGCGGCCACCGACGCGCAGATCGAGATCGCGGTCGCCGACACCGGCGTCGGCATCCACGCCGACGACCTGGCGCGCCTGTTCCGCGAGTTCGAGCGGCTGGCGCCGCAGGAGGGCACGGAGACGGAGGGCACCGGCCTCGGCCTCGCGCTGACGCGGCGCCTCGTGGAGTTGCACGGCGGGCGCATCGAGGTCGAGAGCGCGCCGGGGCGGGGGAGCACGTTCACGGTGGTGCTGCCGCTGGCGTAGCCCGACGGTCTTCCACGCAGACACGGGATGAGCGACCCTCGCGGCGTGACGGCGAGCTCACCGACGGGCGAACGGCGGCGCGTGCGAGGCGCGAGGCGCGCGCTCACCCACCTGGCGGTCGCGACGGCCGCCGGCCTCGTGACGGCCTGGCTGGCGTCGGCCTGCCGCATCGCCGGGGTGGCCCCGGTGGCGGGCTGGAACGTGGCCGCGCTGGTGTTCGCGGCCATGGGTTGGGCGCGCATCTGGACGATGGACGCCGACTACACCCGGTGCCACGCCGCCGCCGACGATCCGGGGCGGACGCTGGTGTGGCTGCTCGTCATCGCGGCGAGCGCGTTCAGCCTCTTCGCCGCGCTCGCGGTCATGCGGGACGCCCGCACGGCCGCGCCCGACGTGCGCGCGCTGCGCGTCGGCCTGTGCGTGGCGGCCGTCGCGATGGCATGGCTGCTCACCCACACCGCGTACTCGCTGCGTTACGCCCACCTCTATTACCGCGACGACGACGAAGGCATGGGCGGCCTGGACTTCCCCCGCGACGCCGTCCCCGCGTACTTCGACTTCGCCTACTTCGCGTTCACCGTCGGCATGTGTTTCCAGGTCTCCGACGTCACCGTCTCGAGCCCGCAGATCCGCCGCGCGGTGCTCGGGCATGCCATGTTGTCGTTCGTCTACAACACGACCATCCTGGCGCTCGCCCTCAACCTCGTCTTCGGTCTGTTCAACTGATCGTGTCACGATACACACTGCTCGCGCTGACCGCGCTCCTGACCTCGCCCGCGCACGCCGCGCCGACCTGGACGCTGCAGGTCGATCCGCTCACGACCGCGCTCGGCTTCGTTCACGTCCAGGTCGAGCGCGTCATCACGCCGCGGCTCTCCGTCTACGCCGGGCCGAGCCTGCACCTCTTCTCGAGCCCGCTCCTCGAAGGCAGCCAGGACTTCACCGGGCTCGGCGTGGAGGCCGGCGTGCGGATGTTCCTCGCGCCGACCGCGCCGGCGGGGTTCTGGGGTGAGGTGCGCGGCGTGGGCGCCCGCCTGTCCGCGCCGGGCGGCGCGACGGCGTTCGGCGGCTACGCCAGCGTCCTCGCGGGATACACCCGAGTGTTCGACTGCGGTCTGTTGCTCGCCGGCGGGCTCGGCGTGCAATACATCCACTACCGGGTCGACGGCATGGGGCCGCGCGGCGTGCTGCCGGCCGCACACACGACGATCGGCTTCGCGTTCTGAGCCCGCTCAGCCGACGTTGGAGCCGACGAGGCGGCCGACGCCGAACGTGACCGCGGCGGCGAGGGCGCCGAGGGCGAGCATCCGCGCCGCCGAGCGCCAGGCGCTGGTGCCCGCGAGCACGCCGATCAGCGCGCCCACCGAGCCCAGCACCACGGCGGCCAGCGCGGCGCTCGCGACGAGCGCGCGGGTGCCGTCGAGCAACACGAAGGGCAGCAGCGGGATGGCCGCGCCGACCGAGAACATGGCGAGGCTCGACAGCGCGGCGCCGAGCGGCGAGCCGAGATCGGCGGGATCGAGGCCGAGCTCTTCGCGCACCAGCGTGTCGAGCGCGTGCGCCTTATCCCGGAAGATGTCGGCGGCGGCCAGCCGCGCGCGCTCGGCGGACAGGCCCTTCTGCCGCAGGATCGCGGTCAGCTCGGCCTGCTCCTCGGCGGGCGATTCGGCGATCTCCCGGCGCTCCTGTTCGATGAGTCGGCGCAACAGATCGCGCTGGCTGGCCACCGAGGTGTATTCGCCGACCGCCATCGAGCACGCGCCCGCGAGCAGGCCCGCCAGGCCGGTGAGCAGCAGGGTGTGCGGCGCGACGCCGGCCCCGGCCACCCCGAGCACGAGCGACAGGTTGGAGAGCAGGCCGTCGTTCATGCCGAAGATGGCCGCGCGGATCGAGCCTCCGCGGCCGCCGCCCCGGTGCCAGGGCTCGCGGTCGGCGATGGCCGCGCGCACGTCGCCCGACGCTTCGCTCGACGCGGCGCCTCCGGCGGCCATCGCCCGCAGGGCCTCGCCGTGGGCGCTCTCCTCGTCGGCGAGCGCGGCCGCGTCGCCGCCCTGGGCGCGGTACTTCGCGGCGTCGCCGCCCTCGCCCTGCATCACCATCGGCAGCACGCGCGCCGTGCCGAAGCGCCTCGCCAGCCACAGCAGCAACCGCGTACGGGGCGACGGCCGCTCGGGCGGAATGGCCACGCCCGCCCCGGTCAGCTTCTTCTCCCACACCGCGGCGTGCCGTCGCTCGGCGCGGGCGAGCTCGCGGAAGGTGCGCGCGTGCCCCGCGTCGGGATCGACGCTCGCGAGGCCCTCGTAGAGCAGCGCGCCGTCCCGCTCGTCGCGCAGGTTGGCCAGCCATGTGTCGGTGGCGGGCGTCTCGTTCGCTCTCATGGCCGTGGGCTCCTCGAACCGTTCGCCACAGGATAGAGCAATCGACGTGCCGGAGCGCGTCGGCACTCGTTCGACGTCCATGATGGCCATGTGTCCCGGGCAAAGGCGCATGCCAACACTCACGACGCGATGCGGATCGCCAGGGGTCCGGTCACAGGCGCATGCCGGCGAACACTTCGGCGTACAGGATCGAAGCTGTCCGTCTCGCCGTGTGTTCGCTCGGGTCCTGGCTGCCTGCCCCGAACGAGAGGCTCCCGCCCCACCCGCCGCAGCTCACACCGAGCCCGACGTGTGTCGCGGCGTTGGGGCGGAACGTCTGTGTCACGCCGGCATCGCTGTCGCTGTCATCCAGCTCGAGCTCGAGGGTCGAGAGGCTCATGAACGGGCCGAATGGTCAGCGGCTGGCGACGCGGGCGGTCGACCGGAGGGCGCGCCGCGGCCTCGGGCGGTGGCGGCGAGGTCGACGCGCGCCTACTCGCAGCGGTCGGGCAGCTCCAGGCTCCAGCCGCGCGCGAAGAACGACGCGACCTCGGAGCGGGCGGCGAAGCGATCCGGGCAGAACGACTTCTCGGCGCAGCCGTTCGCGATGCCGGCGCGGGCGAGCGCCTCGATCTCGCCGGCCGCCCAGTGGTCGGCCGCCACGTCGCCGAACAGGCCGGCGGCGCTCACCGGATCGAGCCCGAGGGCGCGCGCGACGAGCACCGCGACCTCGGCGCGGGAGACCGAGTCCTCGGGGCAGAAGCGGCCGCCGCCGCAACCCTGCGTAATGCCCGCGTCGTAGAGCGCCTCGGCCGCCTCTGCGGCCCAGTGCCCGGGAGCGAGATCGGCGAACACGCCGCGGACCGGCTTGAACGTGAGGCCCATCGCCTGCGCGAGCACCACCGCGATCTGGCCGCGGCTCATCGGATCGTCGGGGCAGAACCGCGCCGGCGAGGTCGTGCAGCCGTCGAAGAAGCCGGCGGTGTGGGCGGCCTCGATCTCGCGCCACGCGGGATGATCGGCGGGCACGTCGGCGAACGTGCCGCAGCCGGGCGCGGCCTCGACGGGCGGCGTGGGCGCGGCGTCGCCGAGCACGTCGCAGGTCGCCTGCACCGCGAAGCCGGCGAGGGGCGCGCGATCGAGGCGCTTGCGGGTCTCGCCGCCCCACGAGCCGTCCTCGGCGAGGCGGTCCTCGGGGTGGTTGCGATTCCACAGCTTCTGGAACGCCAGCACGCTCAGGCTGCGCAGGTCGTCGCCGGTGCGCATGTCGAACTGCACGGGATCCTGGCAGCTCGACAGGTGGCCGCCGTTCACGCGGTCGCAATACCAGAGGAAGCCCGCGTCGCGGAGCGCCTTGCGGACGGTCGAGCTCGTGTACTCCGAGGTGTCGACGGCGAGGCCGGACTGGTGCTGGCTGAGGCCGGGCTGGGCCGCGACGCGCACGCCGCAGCTCCCCTCCCAGTACTTCACGAGGTACTGCTGGGCGAGGGAGCGCCAGCCGCTGTTGATCGTGATGGACCGGCCGAGGCGGGTCGCGACCTGGGCGAGGGCCTTGGCGGCGTTGGCCTGCAGGAAGGGCAGGGCGCCCTCACCGAGCGCGACGCCGTCGCTCGCGCCCACGGGCAGGAAGGCGCCGGGCGCCATGCACGCCACCTCGCGCGCGATCTGCACGTCGAGCGCGCGGGAGGGGGCGGTGCTGCACGTCCAGGCGCGGGCGAGATCGCCGACGGTGCGCAGGTTTCCGCTCTTCTGGGCCATCGAGCCCGGGCCGAAGACGCTCGGGTCGACGTCCTCGTCCTGGGCCGGGCCGCCCGGATCGGCGGGCTCGTCGAGGGTGTCGGCGCATCCGAGGCAGAGGGCGGCGAGGAGCAGGGCGCGTGCGGACAAGGGCGACCTCCGGAGGGGCGGCGTCCGCGGGCCGGAGTGCGAGAAGCGGGCCACGCGTCAGGGCCGCGCTGCGTGGTGTGGGGTGTGCTCGGGAGGGGACAGGCGCGGTGTGACCGACAGAGCGCAGTGGGCGGTCGGGGCGCCACTGCTCGGCCTGTGTCGACGCTAGCGAACGTCGATCGCGAACTCGCCGTCGGCGCTGCAGGTCGAGGGTCCGTCGCCGGAGAAGGTGCCGGTGATGTTGCCGGTGTCGCCGACGAAGCCGTCGAAACGGAGGATGAGCGGCCCGTCGGCGGTCTGCTCCTCCGTGCGGAACTTCACGCAGCGGCCGCGCACGAACGGCGTCTGGTCGTCGTAGGGGCGGAGCGTGAAGCCGCGCGGCGCGCTCTCGAGCGACAGATCGGCGCCGTCCTGGCGGACGTCGAGCCGCTCGGACGCCACGTCGAACTTGCCGTCGACGTCGGGGTCGGCGCAGCCCTCCACTTCGCCGGCTCCGCGGATCTCCCACGTGCCGCCGACCCGGGACGGCCCCGCGTCGCCCATGCACTCGTCGACCACGCCGCCGTCGAGCGCGAAGTGGTGCAGGATCTCGTCGCAGCCGAGCAGGCCGACCGCGACACACGGCACGAGAATGCGCCGGATCATCAGAAGATCACCCCGATGCCGAAGACGATCGACTGGGCGCTGCCTTCGCGGAAGAGGTCGCTGAACGTGACGTCGTACTCGACGTCGAGGGTCGTCCGGACGCTGTACGTGCGGAAGAGCAGCACGCCGAAGTGCACGAACGTCCCCAGGGCGGAGCCGTCGTCGGTGACGTCCTTGTCCCGCTCGAGGCTGACGACGCTGCCGAGCGAGGTGTGCTCCACGCGCTGCTCCTCGAGCCAGCGCAGGCCGGCGCCGCCGCCCACGTAGGGCGCGAAGTCGCCTCGCCCGAGGATGTAATAGACGCCGAGGTCGAGGTCGGCCGCGGTCCAGCTCTCACGGTCGCGGTTGGTCGTGCTGCCGCGGATGCGGACGCGCGGCTCGATCGCGAAGTCGCGCGCCTCGTACCAGAAGCCGAGGCCGACCTGCAGGCCGAAGCCGGCGTCGAGCGAGCCGCCGACCGGGGTCACGCCGCCGAGGCGAAGGCTCAGGCCGCTGTCGCCCTGCTTGCGGCGATCCGGGTGCTGCTCCTGGGCGGTCACGGTGCCGAGCTCGGCGGTGTCCTCGGCGGAGCGGCCGCTGGTCAGGGCCTCGGCGAGGCGCACCGAGGCGGCCTCGAGGTCCTCGACGCGGTCGACGGTCATGCGCTCCTGGCCGCGCGGGGCGCCGGTGGCGACGTCGACGGCGGTCACGATGACGATGATCTTCTGGCCGAGCGTGTTGAGGGTGCCGAAGACGGCGACGTCGGCGCCGCGCTCGCGGCCGGCCTGCTGGGCGCAGGGCACGTCGGCGCAGGGGAGCTCGGAGTCGACGAACTGCGCCTGGTTGCGGCGGGCGATCTCGGTGACGAGGAGCGCGCGGAAGGTGTCGGCGGCGTCGGGCTCGACCCCGCGGCTCTGCATGGGCAGGACCGTCCAGGTCGCCGCGGCGGCCGGGGACGCGGCGAGGAGCACCAGCGCGAGCGCGAGGCGCGGCATCATTTCCTCCGAGCGAGCCTCCGGGCGGGGGGAGCCGCGCCCAGCATCGGCGCGCGGCGCCGGCCGCGTCAAGCCGGGCGGCCCGGCGCCTGGGCGACCCGGCCTGCGCCCGTTTCCGCTGGTCCAGGTGGCGCCCCCGGGAGTAAGAATCGCGGAATGGGCACTGCGCGCATCGCCCGAAGGGCCTGCCTCCTCGCCGCGTTCGCGCTGGTCGCCGGCTGCGACGATCGCTACGACCCCGAGGACCCTTACGTAGAGGGCGAGCTGGGCGTCCTCGTGAAGGGGCTCCAGGTCGGCAACGCCGGTGGCTGCTCCACCGCGATCGTCGCCGGCCTCTCCCACCAGCTCATCGACGAGGTCAACTGCCTGCGGCCCGACACGCTGGCCGACTTCAGCGGCCACGGCGTCTCGCTCGGCGACGCGGTGTGGCCGTACCTGCAGCCGCGCGCGCGGGACGGCCTGCGCCAGGCGATCCAGGCGCACGGCGGCTCGATCCCCATCAACTCGGCGCTGCGCACGCTCGCGCAGCAGTTCCTGCTCTACCGCTGGTACCAGCAGGGGCGCTGCGGCATCTCGCTCGCCGCGCACCCCGGGCGCAGCCGGCACGAGAGCGGGCTCGCGCTCGACACCTCGGATCCCAACGGCTGGCGCAACGCGCTGCAGGCGCACGGCTGGTCGTGGTTCGGAAACGACGACCGCGTCCACTACGACTACACCGGAGGCGGCACCGTCGACCTCACGGGGCTGTCGGTCCGCGCGTTCCAGCGGCTGTGGAACCGCAACCACCCCGACGACCGCATCGACGAGGACGGCGCCTACGGCCCGCAGACCGAGGCGCGGCTCGTGCGCTCGCCGGCCGAGGGCTTCGCGGTCGGGGCGTGCCCGGCCGAGCCGCCGCCTCCTCCGCCGCCTCCGCCTCCGCCGCCTCCGCCCGCGGACGCCGACATCACGATCGTCTCGCGCTGGCTGACCATCGACGGCCAGGCGCGGGACCTCGTGCCGCAGGGCACCAGCGCGGCGATCTTCGACGTGCTCGAGGGGCAGACGTTCCGGGCCGCGGTCGAGGTGCGCAACGGCGCGGGGCGGCCGGCCACCGACGCGGTGCGCATCGGCTTCGACGTCGACGCGCCGTGGCTCGTGCCGGTCGGCTACGTGATCGAGACCGACGCGCCGGCGCTCGACGGGCAGACGTGGGTGGTCGACGCGGCGGCGCAGCCGGACAACCCGCCGGCCGACGCGCCGGGCGGGCGCGCGATCGTGACGCTCGGCGTGCTCCAGCCGGGCGAGTCGCGGCGGCTCACGCTCACGCTCCAGGCGGCGCAGTACTCGGTCGGCGCCACGGAGCACGCGCGGCTGCGCGGCTGGGTGAAGCACGTCGCCGACTACTACGGCGAGCAGGACGCGTGGGACGACGCGGTCGAGCACAACGACGCAGGCGATCTGCTGCGGGCCGAGGCGGACGCCGACGTGTTCGCGACGGACCGCTGGTCGTTCGACGGGCCGGCGGCCGAGGACGTCGAGGGCTGGGCGGCGTGCAGCGCGGACGGCGTCGACGCGCTCGCCGTGGACGCCGGCGCGCTCACGCTGCACGCGACCGCGGCGACGGCGTGCGTCGAGGGCCCGGCGTGGACGCACATCGCCGCGGATCGCGCCGTGAGGCTGGTCGTGCGGCACGTCGACGGCACGCACGTCGGGCGCGTCTACTGGCGCGGCGCGGGCGACGACGGCTTCGACGACGCGCGCAGCGCCGAGCTGCGGACGGTGGGCGACGGCTCCGACGAGGAGGTCGTGGTCGAGCCGGGCGTCGAGGTCGTGGCGCTGCGCATCGTGCCGTTCGCCGACTCGGTCGGCGCGGACGGGCACTTCGCGATCGACAGCGTCGAGGCGGTGTCGATCGAGCCCGAGGTGCCCGACGCGGCGGTCACGCCCGACGCGGGCGGCGAAGACGACGCCGGCGCCTGCGAGGACTGCAACCCGGACGACGCCGGTGCGCCGGACGACGGCGCCCTGCTCGAGCCGGACGGCGGCGTCGGCGGGCCCGGCGAGCGGCTCGGGCGGCTGCCGGCGCGCTCGGTGAAGCTCACCGGGGGCTGTCAGGCGGCGCCGGGCGGAGATGCGGCGTGGCTCTGCGGTCTCGGGCTGCTGCTGGCGTTCCGGCGGCGGCGGCGCTGATCAGCGGCGTGTGCCGGTGAGCGGGTACACCTGCCGCTGGCAATCGAGGCAGCCGCCGGAGACCTCGGGCGCGAACGAGATCGTGAGCGTCGCCGTCCAGGTGTTGGCCGACGTGAAGCGTCCGGCCAGTACGTAGGTCTCGTCACAGTCGCCGGTGTAGGTGTCACGGACGTTGAACGTGCCGTCGTTCGGCGCCGGCGTCTGTCGCATCACGCGGCTGCGGCCGAGCAGGTCGTAGCGGATGCCGGTCACCTGCAGCTCGTTCCCGACGACGGCGAAGATGACCTGCGACGTGTGGAGGTCGACGAGCGGGCCGAACCAGCCGCTATCGGCGCATGTGTAATCGATGCGCGGCATGAAGTCGTAGGTGCCGGGATACACGATCGGCGCCGGCTGCTGCACATGGCATGCATTGCTGCACGCGTCGGTGTCGTCGCGGTTCCCGTCGTCGCAGTCCTCGTTCGCCTGCGCGTCGCGGTAGCCGTCGCCGCACGTGCTCGGCCGGCAGTGCGTGGCGAGGCAGATCGACCGCGGGTTGGCGCCGCAGAACGAGCCGTCGGCGAGCGGCTGGCCGGCGACGCAGCCGCGCGCGGCGTCGCAGACCTCGAGCCCGTTGCAGTTGTCGTCGTCGTCGCAGCGCAGGTGGTCCGGTGTGTGGCTGATCGTGTCGCCCGCCTCGTCGCACTGGTCGACCGTGCATGCCACGCCGTCGTCGAGCGCGGCCGGCCGATCCGACACACAGCCGCGCACCGGATCACATCGCTCGGTGCCGTCGCAATACAGGTCGTCGTCGCACGCCACGTCGACCGGCTGGTGCACCACGCGGTCGGCGGCCTCGTCGCAGCCGTCGTCGGTGCAGTCGACGCCGTCGTCGATCACCGGCGGCGTGCCGGGGACACATCCCTTCGTGGGATCGCACGTCTCGAGGCCGTCGCAGAACGCGCCGTCGTCGCAGCGCCCGTCCAGCGCGGCGTGGACGACGCGGTCGCCGGCCTCGTCGCAGCGGTCGTCGGTGCACGCGAAGCCGTCGTCGATCGGCGGCGGATCGCCGGGCAGGCAGCCGCGCTCGGCGTCGCAGCGCTCGGCGCCGTCGCAGAACGCGCCGTCGTCGCAGCGCGCGTCGAACGCCACGTGGGTGACGCGGTCGGCGGCCTCGTCGCACGCGTCGGCGGTGCAGGCGATGCCGTCGTCGACGAGCGGGGCCTCGCCGGGCAGGCAGCCGCGGTCGGCGTCGCAACGCTCCGCGCCGTTGCAGAACCGCCCGTCGTCGCACCGCGCGTCCGTGGCCACGTGCGACACCGCGCCGGTCTGTTCGTCGCACGTGTCGACCGTGCAGGCGATGCCGTCGTCGACCGGCGTTCCCCGGCCGGGCTGGCAGCCGCGCACCGCGTCGCAGCGCTCTTCGCCGTCGCAGCGCTGGTCGTTGTCGCAGCGCGCGTCGACGGGCGTGTGGACGACGCGGTCGGCGTCCTCGTCGCAGGCGTCGTCGGTGCAGCCGATCAGGTCGTCGACCACCGGCGGACGGCCGGCCACGCAGCCGCTCGCCGGATCGCAGCGCTCCTGGCCGTCGCAGAACGCCCGGTCGTCGCAGCGGGCGTCGACCGGCGCGTGGACGACCCGGTCCGCGGCCTCGTCGCACGTGTCGTCGGTGCACGCGATGCCGTCGTCGACCAGGGGTGGCGCGCTCGAGAGGCATCCGCGCTCGGCGTCGCATCGCTCGGCGCCGTCGCAGAACAGGTGGTCGTCGCAGCGGATGTCCATCGTCGTGTGGGTGACGCGGTCGGCCTCCTCGTCGCAGCCGTCGTCGGTGCACGGGATGCCGTCGTCGACCACCGGCGGCGAGCCGGGCAGGCAGCCGCGCTCCGCGTCGCAGCGCTCGAGGCCGTTGCAGAACCGCCCGTCGTCGCAGCGCCCGTGCGTCGGCACGTGCACCACCGCGTGGGTCGCCTCGTCGCACAGATCCTCGGTGCACGCGACCCCGTCGTCGGCGGCGGGCACGCGACCGGAGAGGCAGCCGCGCGTCGGATCGCAGGTCTCCACGCCGTCGCAGTACAGGTGGTCGTCGCAGCGCGCGTCGAGCGGCAGGTGCACGACGCGGTCGATCGCCTCGTCGCATGAGTCGTCGGTGCAGTCGACTTCGTCGGCCACCTGCGGCGCCGCGCCCATGCGGCAGCCTTCGATGGCATCGCAGGTCTCGGCGCCGTTGCAGAACAGATGGTCGTCGCACAGCGCGTCGGTCGGCACGTGGGACACGCGGTGGTCGACCTCGCTGCACGCGTCGACCGTGCAGCCCACGCCGTCGTTGACCGGCGGCGGCTCGCCCGCTCCGCAGCCGTCGAGCGGATGACACACCTCGTGCCCGTTGCAGAACAGACCGTCGTCGCAGACCGCGTCGACCGGGGCGTGGACGATGTAATCGGCCTCCTCGTCGCATGTGTCGGTCGTGCACGCGATGCCATCGCTCAGCACCGGCGGCGTGCCCGGCTGGCAGCCGTCGAGCGGATGGCACAGCTCGGTGCCGTCGCAGAACTGGCCGTCGCTGCACCGCGCTCGCGACGGCAGGTGCACGACCATGGCGCGGGCCTCGCTGCACTGGTCGATCGTGCATTCGACGGCGTCGTCGCGCGGCGGCTCGGCCCCCGGCGCGCAGCGGCCCTCGATCTCGTCGCAGCTCTCGAGGCCGTTGCAGAACGAGGGATCCTCGCAGTCGTCGTCCTGCCGGCAGGGCGGCCGCGGGATGCAGTCCATCTCGGCGCTGCACCACTCCGTGGGCGGACACAGCGTGTGCAACGGCACGTTCTGGCACTGCCCGGTCTCTTCGAGGCAGGTGTCCTGCGTGCAGAAGACGCCGTCGTCGCACAGCACCGGCTCGCCCGGCCGGCAGCGTGACTCGACGCAGACCTCGACGCCGTTGCAGGGCAGGGCGTCGTCGCAGTCCTCGTCGGTGCGGCAACCGTGCGCCGCGAAGCACCCGGACTTGCGATCGCAGGTCTGTCCCGGCGGACACAGCGAGGAGTCGGGCACGTAGGTGCAGGCGTCGCGCTCCTCGTCGCAGGCGTCGAGCGTGCACGAGACGTGGTCGTCGCACGGCCCGGCCGGGCTCGGGAAGCAGCGCCCCTCGGAGCACCGCTCGTTGCCGTTGCAGAACACATGGTCGTCGCAGTCGTCGTCGTTGGCGCACTCCGGCGGTCTCGCGTCGACCGGCGGGGCGCCGTCGCGTCCGGCGTCGCTCGCGGCGGCGTCGGCGCGCGCGTCGGTCCGGGCGTCGGCGGTCTGCGCCGCGTCGACCCCGGCTTCGGGCATGGCATCGGACCCGGGCATCTCGAGGATGGGGCTGCGCGCGTCGGCGAACCCGCGATCACCGGCGTCGGACGTGCCGTCGGCCCCGTGCGACGCGTCACCGCAGGCCGCGGCGGCGAGGGCGAGCAACGCGCACGCGATCCGCGCGGAGCGGCGGACTCCGGACACCTCGACAGCGGCGTATGGCACGCGGACCGCCTCCCTGGCGCGGCTCCGGTCAATCGTACACGAAGTCCGGGTTGCGTCACCGTGGGGCGGTCTCGACCCGCAGGGTGTATGTGCTCGCGGCCGCCTCGTCGGCGGACACACGCACGCGGTAGACGCCGTCGACCGGAGCGGTGAACCGGGTGGTCGTCTCGCGCGTCGTCGACGCGGCTTCGCCGAGCGGCGTGCGACCACGAGGGCGGAACACCTCGGGCGCGGCGAACGCGGCGTCGGCGCGGTGCTCGAGGCGGACGACCACGTCGGCGCCGGCGGTGAGCTCGACGCTGTACCAGTCGTCGTCGCCCGCGCAGGTGCGCGCTTCGGAGAGCCCGGCGCCGGCCTCGACGGCGCGGTCGCGCGTGTCGTTCGGCTCGTAGGGGTCGGCGCCGCAGCCGGCAGAGGGCGCTTCGTGGGCCGCCTCGGGCCCGTCGTCGCCGGGCGGCGCTTCCGGGACGCCTCCGCCGCGCGCCGCCGCGCCGAGCGCCCGCCTCAGCAGGGCCGGCGCGTCCTGCCACTGGCCGTCGATGCGTTGCGCGGCCACGAAGCCGGTCATGGCGTCGTCGACCGCGGGGAACATGAGGCTCGTCGGCTCGACGTCGTGGTCGAGGCCGTAGGTGTGGCCGGCCTCGTGGGCGATCACGGCGGCGAGCGCGTCGAGGTCGGCCTGCCCGCGGCCCTCGCCGAGGACCCCCGCGAACGCGAAGGCGACGTCGGCGGGCGAGCGGTTGCCGCGGTCGACGGGGGCGATGCCGGCCACGCCTTCGGGCCGGCCGACGAGCTCGGGCCCCCCACCGACCAGCACGACCGTGTAGGCGCCGTGCGCCGGCGGGACATGAACGACGCGCACGCCGTAGTCGCGGAAGTGTCGCGCGACGCGCTTCGTCACGGCGTCGATGGCGGCGTCGCGGTCGTCGACGCCGTACGGCTCGGGGTCGAACGGCGGGACGTAGACCGAGCCGAGCTCCGGTGGGATCACGAAGGAATCCCGGCGGTCGACTTCGGCGCCTTCGAAGTCGAGGTAGAGCACGGGCGGCCCCTCGACGGCGGCGACCTCGGGCGGCGCCCAGTCGTCGGGCGGCTCCACCCGGTCGTCGGCGGGATCGACCGCGCCGGGCGGCAGGTTGATCTCGATCGGTTCACACGCGGCGGCCACGCAGGCGGCCGCGAACAGCAACAGGCTGCACGCTCGTTGCGACATGACTTCGCTCCTCGGTGGGTTGCGGCCGTCCCGGAGTGCGAGCGCCGTGCCATGCGCAAGTGGCTGGAATTGCTGATTTCAGATGCCGGCATGTGTCCAGATTCTGGACACCGGTGTTCAGAATCTGGACGCCGCCCGACGACAGATGGCCTCCGCGAATCGCTCGAGCGCCGGCGGGTGCTGGGCGAGGAAGAGCGACGGTTCGATGACCTCGACCTCCATTACGCGCAGGCGGCCGTCGTCGTCGGGGGCGACGTCGATGCGCCCGTAGAGCAACGACGCGGCGATGGGCGCGAGGGCGGCCTCGGCGAGCGCGCGCGCCTCGGGCGCGATGGGCAGCGGACCTTCGACGGCCTCGTGCTCCTGGTCGAACCGCGGGCGCTTGCGCATGGAGTGGGTGAGCTCGCCGGCGATCCAGACGAGGGAGCGCTCGCCGTGCGTCTCGACCGCGCGCAGGTAGGGCTGGACGAGCGCGTCCTCGCGGGCGAGCAGGTCCGCGAGGTGCGCCTCGCCCGCCGGATCGGCGCCGCGGACGCGCCGCGTGGCCCGGGATCCCGCGGAGATGGCCGGCTTCACGACCACGTCGGCCCAGCCCTGCGCGGCCATGACGTCGGCGAGCCGCGCGTCGGCGCCGGCCCGCAGCAGCACGGTCGGCGCCGCCGGAACCCCGCGCGCGGCGAGCTCGAGCAGGTAGCCCTTGTGGTGGTTCCAGCGCACCACCTCGGGCGGATTCGCGAGGCGCGTCACGGCCGAGGCGCGGTCGAGCCAGGCGAGGAAGCGGTCGGGCACGCGGTGGTAGTTCCAGGTCGAGCGCAGCACGCAGAGGTCGTAGGCGGACCAGTCGACGGCGTCGTCGTCCCAGGCTGCGATCTCGGCGTCGGCGCCCGCACCTACGGCGGCGACGAGGAGGCGCTCGTCGGGATCGGGCTCGGGCGGCTGCAGGCAGGTGACGAGGGCGACGCGCACGGGCCGAATCGTAGCAGCGAGCGCGCGATCACGCCCGGTAGACGGGGCCCGCCGCGATCCGTAGCCTCGTCGCGTGCGCAGCCACGTGCTCTGGGCCATCGCGATCCTCGCCGCGTGCGACGACGGCGGACACGCCGCGAAGCCCGACGCCGCCCTCGCCGGCGACGCAGTCATCGACGCCGACGCCGCCCCGCCCGACGCGATGCCCGCCGACGCCGCGCCTCCCGACGCCATGCCCGACGCCGCCCCCACCGCGCCGCGCGAGGTGCTGGTCGGCGTCGACGACATCCCGCAGTCGATGCTCGGCCTCGTGCCCGGCGTCGTCGACGGCGTCGCCCACGAGTTCCACTGGGCCCTGCCGCCCACCGGCTGGACGATCGAGGTCACCTTTCCAGCACATTGGGATCCTAAGCTTAGAATTCCACGTGGACAAGTTGTCGCGGCCGCTTCTATAGTGTCACCTAAATACTAGTGACTCCAGCGTAACTGGACTGGCCACAGTTAGGCCGCAAATGTAATCACACTGGCTCACCT
>JADMIO011089320.1_pt1 | contig 64072 bp, 47 predicted proteins | sample 8958161 | NCBI WGS metagenome assembly JADMIO01 (sample SAMN16585339, study PRJNA669376) | soil metagenome | isolation source: Crop rotation soil | place: USA: Cullars Rotation, Alabama | collected 2011
CAGCACGATCGCGCCGCGCCCCGCCGCGCCGCCGCCGTCGTACCGCGTCAGCGAGGCCAGCGTCGCGCCGGCGAGCGTCAGCGCGCCCCGGCCGCCGTCGTCGAGCACGCCGATGCCCCGCGCGAGCGACCGCGGATTCGAGACGCCGCTCGTGACCCCGCTCGTGACGCCGCGGCGCGTCGCCGGCGGCGTCTGGGTGCAACGCTACGAAGAGCCGGCGCCCGCGCCGTCGCAGGGCTTCTGGTTCAAGGTCCGCCGGGCGCTGTTCGGCGTCACCGAACCGAGTGCATAACGCAACCACGAACCACGAACCACGAACCTGAACACGAACCGAGCACCGAGAAGTTCGAAGCGTGAACTCTTATGAATGAGCTCCTCCGAAAGATCCAGTCTCGTGACGCCCGCACCGGCGTCGTCGGCCTCGGCTACGTCGGGCTGCCGCTGGCGGTCGAATTCGCCCGCGCCGGCTTCCGCACCGTCGGCATCGATCTCGATCGCCGCAAGGTCGACGAGATCAACGCCGGCCACTCCTACATTCCCGACGTCCCGACCGCCGACGTCGCCACGCTGCGGCACGCCGGCCGCCTCGAGGCGACCACCGACTTCTCGATCATCCGCGAGCTCGATACGGTCAACATCTGCGTGCCGACGCCGCTGCGCAAGACCAAGGACCCCGACATGTCGTACGTGCTGTCGGCGGCCGAGCAGATCGCCAAGTATCTGCATCCTGGTCTGCTCATCGTCCTCGAGTCGACCACCTACCCGGGCACCACGGCGGAATTGCTGCAGCCGATGTTCGAGTCGACCGGACTGGTGGCCGGCCGCGACTTCTTCCTCGCCTTTTCGCCCGAGCGCGTGGATCCGTCCAACGAGCACTACAACACGCGCAACACGCCGAAGGTCGTCGGCGGGACGACGCCGGCCTGCATGGAAGTCGCCGCCGCCCTCTACGGCGCCGCGGTCGAGACCATCGTCCCGGTGAGCTCGACGCGCGTCGCCGAGATGGTGAAGCTGCTCGAGAACACCTTCCGCGCGGTGAACATCGGCCTGGTCAACGAACTGGCGCTGATGTGCGACCGCATGGGCATCGACGTCTGGGAAGTGGTCAACGCCGCCCGCACCAAGCCGTTCGGGTTCATGCCGTTCTATCCCGGTCCCGGCCTCGGCGGTCACTGCATTCCGATCGATCCGTTCTATCTCTCCTGGAAGGCGAAGGAGGCCGGGTTCGAGGCGCGTTTCATCGAGCTCGCCGGCCACGTCAACTCGGGGATGCCGCACTACGTCGCCGACAAGGTCGGCGATGCCCTCAACACCCAGCGCAAGGCGGTGAACGGCTCGTCGGTGCTCATCCTCGGCATCAGCTACAAGAAGGATATCGACGACATCCGCGAGTCGCCGGCGCTCGACGTGATGCACGTGCTGCAGGAGCGCGGCGCCCGGGTGGCGTATCACGACCCGCACGCACCGGTGCTGCACGCACGCGACTGGCCGGGCAAGACCGACATGGCCTCGGTCGAACTGACGCGCGAACGCCTTGCCGAATACGACTGCGTCGTCGTGCTCACCAATCACCGGGTGTTCGACTACGAGATGATCGTCGAGTCGGCGCGCCTGATCGTCGACACGCGCAACGCGCTCGGCGCCGACGCCGGCGACCACGTGTTCCGCCTCGGCGCACCGCCCCGCGTCCGCTCGGCGGCGCGGCAGGAGCAGACCGCCTGAGACGGGCCGATGGAAGGGCTGTTCTGGTTCTCACTGGCGTTCGTCGCCTACACCTATCTCGGGTATCCCCTGCTGATTGATGTGTGGGCGCGATGGGCTCGCGGGGCCGCGCGCAACGCGCCGGTTCCGCCGGCGGCCGCCCTTCCCGGCGTGACGATCGTCGTTGCCGCGCGCGACGAGGCGCGGCGACTGCCGTCGCGCCTCGACAACCTGCTGGCGCTCGACTATCCCGCCGATCTGATCCAGATCATCGTCGCCTCCGACGGGTCGACCGACGCGACCGAGGAGGCGCTGGCGTCCTACCGGCCGCGCGTCGATCTGCTGATGCTGCCGGCGGCGGGCAAGGCCAACGGGCTCAACGCCGCGGTCGCCCGCGCGCAGCATCCGATCCTGCTCTTTGCCGATGCGCGCCAGCGCTTCGCACCCGACGCCGTCCGCCACCTGGTGCGCCACTTTGCCGATCCGCGGGTCGGCGCCGTGTCGGGCGAATTGATGATCGACGGCGGGAGCCGGGAGCCGGGATTCGCGGATCGCGAGTCGGATCAGGCGTCGACCATCGGCGAAGGCGTCGGCGCCTACTGGCGCTACGAGAAATGGCTTCGCCGCCGCGAGTCGATCGTCGGATCGACGCTCGGCGTGACCGGCGCGATCTATGCGATGCGCCGCTGGCTGTGGCGGCCGCTGCCGCTCGGCACGATTCTCGACGACGTGCTCGGGCCGATGCGGCTGGTGCTGCGGGGGTATCGCGTGACGTTCGAACCGGCGGCGCGGGCGTTCGACGCCCCCGCCGCCGACGCCGCGGCCGAGCGGCGGCGCAAGGTGCGGACGCTCGCCGGCAACTTCCAGATGCTGGCGCGCGAGCCGCGGCTCCTGGTGCCGGGGCTCAACCCGGTGTGGCTGCAGTTCATGTCGCACAAGGTGGCGCGGCTGGCGGTGCCCTATGCCCTGGCCGCGCTGCTGGTGACGAGCGTGTGGCTGGCCGCCGATTCGCTGATCTACGCCGCGGCCGCCGCCGGTCAGGCCGCCTTCTATGGCCTCGCCGCCTACGGCGCGCTGCTCGAACGGCGCGCGCGGCGGACGCCGGCCGCCGCCGGGGAGGCGCTCCGTGAAGCTGCTTGAGCGCGCCGCGCGCCTGGCGCTGACGTTCGTGCTGATGAACGCCGCTGCCGCCGAAGGACTGTTCGTCGCGGTGCGGGGACGAAAGGTGTGGCGATGAACTACTCGTCGGACGGCTGGGGCCCGCACGGCCGCAGCACCGAGCGGCTCACGTTCGGCAACCGCCGCTTCAGCCAGGTGCCGACGCACGCCGCAGTGGCCACGGCTGCCGCGCTGGCCCATGAGGCGAAGCCGGTCCGCTTCTCCCGTCTCGAAACGTGGGACTGGGGCTGGGGCGGGCTGCTGATGTTCTCGATCCTGCTGTTCTTCCGCCCGCAGGATCAGCTCGGCCTGCTCGGCGCCATGCACCTCTCCGACGTGTCGGCGCTCATCGGCCTGAGCGCGATGGCCGCCCTCAATCTCGGCAAGCGCGAGCCGATCACCCGCATGACGCCGGAGCTGGCGGCGATGCTGGGATTCGGCGGCGTGCTGCTGGCCACGATCCCGACCTCCTTCTGGCCGGGCGGCTCGTTCAACGTCTTCCGGCAGATGTACATCCAGGTGGCGTTGATCTTCCTGCTGATGGTCAACACCGTCACCTCGCCGCGCCGCGTCGAGCGCATCTGCTGGGTGATCGTCCTCGCCTTCGGCTACATCTCGGCGCGCGTCCTCTTCGACTACCTGCGCGGCGTCAACCTGGTGGAAGGCGACCGCGCGTCGGGGCCGGTCGGCGGATTCTTCGAGAATCCCAACGACCTCGCGCTGAACCTGGTGTCGTTCCTGCCGCTGGCGCTGATGTACGTCAAGCGTCCGGGCCCGGCGCTCAAGCGGATGCTCTGCGCCGGCATCGCCCTGCTCATGGTCGTCGGCATCGTGCTGACCAAGTCGCGCGGCGGCAATCTCGGCTTCATCGTGATGATGGGGGTCTTCCTCCTCGTCTCACGCAGCCTGACGCCGGCGACGGTGATCGCCATCGTGCTCGGCGGCATGGTCGCCATGCCGATGATGGGTCAGGCGTTCTGGGATCGCATGTCGAGCATCGTCGACGGCAGCAAGGACCCGACCGGCTCGCGCGAACAGCGGCGCGAGGTGATGGAGAAGGCCTGGCACGTCTTCCTCGACTTTCCGCTGACCGGGGTCGGCGCCGGGCAATTCCAGAACTTTGCGGCGCCCGGCGAGTCGAACGAGTGGCGCGAAACCCACAACGTCGTGCTCCAGATCGCCGCCGAGCTCGGCATCTTCGGCGTGATCGCGTTCTTCTATCTGGTCTACCGCGGATTCCGCGCGGCATGGCGCACGCGCCGCGAGCTGGCGTGGATCCACAACCTGCGGGCCCGCAAGCGCGGCCCCGCCCCCGCCGAGCCCGAGGACGGCCTCGAGGCCCACGAGCGCTACTTCCTGCAGACGCACGGGGCGGCGATGTTCGCGTCGCTCGCCGGCTGGTTCGTCTGCGCGCTGTTCGCCTCGGTGGCGTTCAACTGGACGATCTACTACCTGCTCGGCCTGTCGATCACCGCGTATGACGTGGTGCGGCACCGGCGCGAGGCGTACGCCAAGGCCAAGCAGATGGCCGCGGCGGAGGTGGCGGTCGCGTGAGCCTGCTCGACAGCCTGCGCGGGCGCGGCGACGAACGCCGCCGCATCCTGATCGACAGCCGCACCGGCGTGAACTACGAGATGGTCGCGCCGGTCGTACGGGCAATGCGCACCGACCCGCGGGTGGAGTTCGTCTTCACCGCCAGCGAAGAACCGGACCGGCTCGAGGCAATCTATCGTCAGGCGGATCCGGGTACGCGGCTGATGCGCCCGCGCCGGGCCGCGGTGTCGGGATGGGACGCCTATCTGACGTCCGACTTCATGTGGGCGCCGCTGCGGCGGGCCGGCGCCCGGATCCAGATGTTCCACGGCGTCGCCGGGAAGTACGGCTTCGACGCCCCCGACCAGTCGATGCGCGACTGGAACCGGTTGTTCTTCGTGAACGAGCGCCGCCTGCGCAACTTCGTCGCGTCGGGAGCGATCGACGCCGGCAGCCGCGCCGCCGTGCTCGTCGGCATGCCCAAGGTGGACTGTCTCGTCGATGGATCGCTCGAACGCCTGGCGATCCTGCGCCAGTTCGGGCTCGACCCGGCCCGGCCGACCGTCCTCTACGCGCCGACCTGGTCGCCGGCGTCGTCGCTGAACGTGATGGGGGTCGCGCTCCTCGAGGCGCTCCGCCGGATGCCGGTGAACCTGCTGGTGAAGCTGCACGATCGCTCGCGCGATCCGCGGCCGCAATACTCGGGCGGCGTCGACTGGCCGGCCCGGCTGCAGCCGCTGCTCGCCGGCGCGAACGCCCACCTCGCCGACGGCGCCAACATCACCCCCTGTCTGGTTGCCGCCGACGTGCTGATCAGCGATCACAGCTCCGCCGCCTTCGAATACCTGCTTCTCGATCGTCCGCTCGTGCGCATCGAGCTGCCCGACCTGATTCGCCAGGCCAACATCCATCAGGACTACGTCGACCTGCTGGCGCAGGCCTCGCTCAACGTCACCGGACCGGATGACGCCGCGCGCGCGGTCGAGCAGGCGCTCGCTGAACCCGGGGCGGGCTCCGCGACCCGTCGCGCCGTGGCCGCCGACCTCTTCTACCGGCCCGGCACCGCCACCGCACGCTGCGCCGCCGCGCTCTACGACGCCATCGACCTGGATCCGCATCCATTCGTGGCTGCCGCACTCGAGGAGAGGACGTGCCTGCAGTCAGCGTGATCACGCCGGCGTGGAACGCTGCCGCGTTCATCGGCGAGACCATCGAGTCGGTGCAGGCGCAGACGATCACCGACTGGGAGATGGTGATCGTCGACGACGGGTCGACCGATACGACACCGGCGGTGGTCGAGTCGTATGCCGCCCGTGATCCGCGGATTCACCTGCTGCGTCAGCCCAATTCCGGACCGTCGGCGGCCCGCAACCGGGCGATGGCGGCCGCGCGCGGCCAGTTCTTTGCCTTCCTCGACAGCGACGATCGCTGGTCGCCCACCTATCTCGCGTCACAGTTGGCGGTGTTCACGGCGCACCCGGAGACCGCACTGGTCACCGGGACAGGGCGGTTCGACGGCGGGCCGCTCGACGGCCAGCCGACGCGGCTGCCCGATGGCGGCACGCGTGTGCTGCCGCTGGCCCAGCTGATCGCCGACGAGTCGGCGATCTTCATCATGACCGTCTTCCGGCGCGCCGTGTACAAGCAGATCGGCGGCTTCGACGAAGCGCAGTGGACGAGCGAGGACTACGACTTCTGGCTGCGCGCGGCGCTGGCCGGGTTCGTCTTCCGCCAGAACCCGGAGCCGCTGGCGCTCTATCGCGTCCGCGGCGAGAGCCTCTCGCGCAACCGCGCCCGGATGATCCGCGGCATGCTGCTCACCTTCGCCAAGACGCGGCCGCACTGTGCCGGCGGGACGCCGGAACGGACGGCACTCGACGCCCAGGTGCAGCGCTTCGAGCTCGAGCTGCTGCTGGAAGAAGCCAAGGAAGCGATCGAGCAGAGCGAGTACAGGCGGGCGGCCGAACGTCTCCGCACGCTGCGGGCGCGCGGCGCCGGGCGCCTCATCGGCATCACCGCCTGGCTCGCCGAGTACGTGCCGCCGGCAGCCGCGCTGGCCTACCGTCTGCGCGGGTTCCGTCCGGCGCGCCTGAAGCGGCTGACGCTCCCCGCACGCACACTCGACCATCCGGTCAGGACCATCGCGTGATGCGCGCCGCCGGCCGCTCCCTCCTCCGCGGCGTCCGGCTCCTCGATCGGGCGGTCGGCCGCCTCGGCTCGCCGCGCCGCGTCCTCGTCGACGCCCGCACGCCGATGAACCTGGCGGTGATGCGCCCGGTGTGGCGGCGGCTGCTCGACGACACCCGCGTCAGCGTGCGATTCGCGGCCGAACGCGAAGCCGACGTCGCCGAGGCGCTGGCGCTCGACGGCCTGCGCGACGCGCTCGTCTCGAGGCGCGCCGCGCGCTGGCAGCGGATCGATCTCGCCATGACCGCGGACGCCTGGAACGACGCGCCGCTCAACCGCTGCTCGCGCCGCATCAACTTCTTTCACGGCGTTGCCGGCAAGTACGACCTCGATCATCCGGACCGCCTGAAGGGCGCCCATCTCGAACGCTTCGATCGGATGGCGTTCATCAACACCGATCGCCTCGAGCGGTACGTGCGCAGCGGAGCCATCCCCCGCGATCGCGCGGTGCTGGTCGGCTTTCCCAAGCTCGATGCGTTGCTGAACGGCACGTGGCCGGCCGCCGCGGTACGCCGCGATCTCGGCCTGGCGCCGGCGGTCGAGACGGTGCTCTATGCGCCGACCTTCTCGATCGCCAGCTCGCTCCAGGCCCACGGCGAGGCCATCGTCACCGCGCTCCTCGACAGCGGCCGCAACGTCATCGTCAAGCTGCACGACCGGGCGATGGTGCCCGATCCGCGGCACACCGGCAATGTCGACTGGCCGGCGCGGCTGACGGCGGCGTTCGCGTCGCATCCGCGTTTTGCGCTCGCGCGCGACGCCGACAGCGGCCCGTGCCTGTCGGCCGCCGACGTGCTCGTCACCGATCACAGCACCGTCGGCTTCGAGTTCGCGCTGCTCGATCGGCCGATCGTCGTGTTCGATGCACCGGACCTCAAAGCCGCTGCCCGCATCGACGACGACAAGTGGCGGCTGTTGCGGTCGATGGCCGACGTCGCCGCCACGCCGGCGGCGCTGCGCGACGCGGTCGATCGCGCCTTCGCGCATCCCGGGCAGCGGCGCGACGCGCGACGCGCCGCCCACGACCTCTTCGCGCACGCCGGCAGCGCCACCGAGCGGGCGCTGGAGGTGGTCTACGACCTGCTGGGCCTGGCGCCGCTCCACGCCGCCGACCGGAAATCGACCGTCGCATCGCTGCTGTCCGGACATCCCTGACCGCCGGCCGGGACATTTCCGCGTGTCGCCCCGCCGCCGGCGGCCGGCGTATCATCTTGTTCGCCCGGCGTCGTAAGCCCGTGCCACAGAAGCATAGAGGTCGGCGCGATCAGCGCCGACGCCTTTCTTCTGTCTCCTATCTCCTGTCTTCTGTCTTCTGGTGAGGAAGCCTATGCGCGCCGCCGTCCGTGCCCGCGTTCTGACTCTTGGCTGCATCGCCATGATGCTGCCGCTGACGACCGTTTCGTCGTCGGCGCAATCGGCAGCGCGTCCGGCACCTCGCCCCGCCGCACCGTCGGCATCCGGCATCGACCTCGGCGCCATCAACCGGTCGGTCGAGGCGTGCACCGACTTCTACCAGTTCGCCTGCGGCACCTGGATCGCCAACAACCCGATTCCGGCCGACCGCTCGCGGTGGGGCCGCTTCGACGAGCTGCAGGAACGCAACTTCACCATCCTGCGCCGCATTCTCGACGCGGCCGCGAAGGGAGCGGATCGCTCGCTGCAGAAGATCGGCGACTACTACGCCACCTGCACCGATCAGAGCGCCATCGACGCGCGCGGCGTGAGCCCGCTGGATGCTCAGTTGACGCAGATTGCCGGACTCAGCAGCGCCGCGGCGCTGCCTGACGTGCTCGCCAGCCTGCACCGTGCCGGCACCTGGGCCTTCTTCGACGTCGGAGCCGCCGCCGACTTCAAGGACACCACCACCGTCATCGGCATCGTCGATCGGAACGGCCTGGGCCTGCCCGATCGTGACTACTACCTGCGCGACGATCCCAAGTCTGTCGATCTGCGCCGACAGTACACCGAGCACATCGCCAGGATGCTGACGCTCGCTGGTGCGCCGGCCGCCGACGCCGCTACCGGCGCCGCCACCGTCCTGCGGCTCGAAACGACGCTGGCGAAGGCCGCGCTCGATATCGTGTCGCGACGCGATCCGGCCCGCATTTATCACAAGGTGACGGTGGCCGAACTGCAGGCGATGACGCCGGGGTTCGCCTGGGCCCGCTACTTCGAGCGCGTCGGCGCCCCGGCGATGACCTCGGTCAACGTCACCGAGCCCGATTTCATGAAGGCGTTCGATCAGCTCGTGACCTCGGCGCCGCTCGACGACGTGAAGGTCTACCTGCGGTGGCACCTGCTGCACGCCAACGCGGCGGTGCTGTCGTCAGCGTTCGTCGACGAGAACTTCCGCTTCTTCCAGGCGACGCTGCGCGGCACGCCGGCGCAGGAGCCGCGATGGAAGCAGTGCGTCCGGTTCGTCGACGGCGACCTCGGCGAGGCGCTCGGCCAGGCGTTCGTCAAGGAGGCGTTCGGGCCCGAGGCCAAGGCCGACATGCTGGTGATGGTCGGCGACGTCGAGAAGGCGCTCGAACGCGACATCCGCAGCCTCGACTGGATGACCGACGCCACCAGGACCCGGGCGATCGAGAAGCTGCATGCGGTGGCCAACAAGATCGGCTACCCCGATCGCTGGCGCGACTACAGCGCGCTGACGATTACCCGCGGCGACGCCGTGGGCAATTCACAGCGCGCCAACGCGTTCGAACTGGCGCGGCAGATGAACAAGATCGGCAAGCCCGACGACAAGTCGGAATGGCGGATGACGCCGCCGACGGTCAACGCGTACTACAACCCGCTGCAGAACAACATCAACTTCCCTGCCGGCATCCTGCAGCCGCCGTTCTACGGCAGCGGCCGCGACGCCGCCGTGAACTACGGCGGTGCCGGCGCGGTGATCGGCCATGAGCTGACGCACGGCTTCGACGACCAGGGACGCAAGTTCGACCCGGCGGGCAACCTGAAGGACTGGTGGGCCGAGGCGGACGCGACCGCCTTCCAGCAGCGCGCCAGCTGCGTCGCCGACCAGTACTCCTCGTTCACCGCGATCGACGACGTGAAACTCAACGGCCGGCTGACGCTCGGCGAGAACACAGCGGACAACGGCGCGGACAACGGCGGCGTCCGCATCGCGCTGATGGCCTATCTGGGGTCGGCAGCGGCACGCGACGCGAAAGCGATGGACGGCTTCACCCCGGAACAGCGGTTCTTCATCGGCTACGCGCAGCTGTGGTGCGAAAACACGCGGCCGGAGGCCGCGCGGCTGCGGGCGCAGACCGATCCGCATTCGCCGGGGCGCTACCGCGTCAACGGCGTCATCGGCAACATGCCGGAATTTCAGAAGGCGTTTTCCTGTTCTGCGAATGCCGCGATGGTGCGGCAGCAGGCGTGCCGCGTCTGGTAGGCACGAAGGACACGAAGAAGCCGACCCGGCGAGCCGCCTCCTCTACGCCGCAGACGGCGTGCGGCCGACGACCAGGCGGGCGGCAAGGTCGGCGACGGCCGGATGACGCGAGTTGATCATCACGCAGTCGAAGTTGACGATCCGCATCAGTTCGTCGCGGCGGACCGGGTAGATGCCGGCCACGTCGAAGCCCATCCCCTTCAGGGTGTCGATCACTTCCGCATAGGCCGGCGCACCGGCGTAGATCGGCGTGATCGCGATCTCGATCTGCAGCGCCATGATCGCGCCCAGGCTCCGCCGCGCACCGGCGATGACCTGCAGGTCGTAGCCCTGCGTGTCGCACTTCAGGAAGACCCGCGGCTCCGCGCTCCCCTCGATCGCCTGCGCGAAGATCGAGTCGAGTTGCCGCACCGGCACCATCTGCGTACGGACGACGTCGGTCACCTTCAGCAGGTGCTGATAGCCGCGGGTGGCCAGCCGGTCCTCGTCGCGGGTGAGAAACGAGCTCATCGTCGAACGCTGGCAGACGTTCATCGCCAGCTCGCTGTCGGCGCTGCCCAGCGCCATCGGAAAGCCGCGCCACCGCGGGTCGCCATTCGCCGACGCCGCGAGCGCTTCATAGACATCGGGCACCGGCTCGAACGAGGCGATATGCCCGGCAAATCCGACGTCCCGGCGCAGGAACGTGCGAAAGCCGCCGTCGTTGGCGCCGACGTCGAGCACGGTGTCGATCGCCAGCAGGTTGAACAGGCGGCGCAGCTGCCGGGCGTGCTCGAAGCTGTCGATGCGATCGGCCGGCACCATGCGGTAGCCGAGACGGGCGGCGCCGCGCATGGCGATCTGCTTGAGCAACGCGCGTGGATGAAACATGGACTTCCTCACCCGGACCGCCCCGGAATGTTGCGACAGTCGTGCCAGCCCGGGGGGCGGGATCGGACGCCCTCAGTGCGTCAGGTTGGCCAGCCCGTCGCCATCCCGCCGGGTCAGATACGCGCGCTCGTCGTGGCATGCCTTCCCGAGCGCGCGTGATGCAGCGACCAGGAAATTCGACGGCCCCGGCCGCCAGCCGGCAGCACGGCAGCTCTCCTGGAGCCCGCGGTGCTGCTGATTGGTCACGATGATGTCGGCGCCGGCGGCACGGGCCTGCTCGACGGCAAGGAGGCCGCCGGCGCTGACCGCCTCCGGCGTGCCGACGCAATCGGTCAGCACGGCAACGGTCAGGTCGCCGAAATATGCGTTCCCCGACATCGTCGTGATCTGCATCCCGAGCCAGCCATCGACGCGGCCGGCGCGGCGCAGCCACCAGGCCCGCGGTCCGTTCCCCTTCAGCGGATAGAGATAGGGCAGCGCCTCGCGGGTGCGGGCGACGGCAAAGCTCACCGACGGCACAAACGCCGCCCAGACCGCATCGGCGCGGTCGTCCCATTGCCCGACCGGCTCGACGTCGAAGCGCGCCGCCGCCGCTCGGGCCGCCGCTGATGGCAGGTGCGCGAGGCGGGCGCCGATCCAGGCGGCGCCGGTCAACGCCGCGGCTCCGGCGACGGCACGTCTGGCCGACGTCGCCCGCAGCGGCCCCAGCTGACGGGCGCACCGTGCGCCGCGTATGACGCGGAAGTAGAACGGCACCGTGCCGATCGTCCAGCCCATCGCCTTCAGCAATCTGGGCAGCGGATTGCCACTCTGCCCCATGCCGACGACGAAGGCGCGCGGATTCTGCCGCAGCGCATGCCGAATCAGCTGCGGCCCTACCAGCATGTAGGCGGGGTCGACGATTCCTTCCGAGAGCGGCGCCGAGATGTTGACCACGCGCTCGACCTGCCCGGCGACGAGCGCCGGATATTCCTGGCACAACATGCCGCCGCGCACCGCGCCGTCATCGTCGAGCGCGACGAAGTGAGTGGTCGTGACCAGGCCGTCGGCGCCGGCGGCTTTGCCGCGATCGGGCAGCAGAAAGGCGGTCGGCGCATTGGCGCGCCGCATCCGCTCGTTGAACAGCGCCGCGGCCGGCTGGTACTGGGGCGTGAACGGGGCGACGGAGATGCTCATGATGTGCCGTAGCGCAGCTTGGCGGCCATCCACGACCGTTCGAGGCGGCCGCGTTCGCGCGCCGTCAGCACGTGGACTCCCCGCGCGGCGCTCAAGTGATCGAGCAGCCCGCGCACCGGCACGAACCAGCCGGGTTTGGCGGCCAGCCTGGTCATCAGCCGCTTGAACTCGGGATCGAGGCGCCCGTTGCGGACGAAGCCGTGCGCGAAATGCGTGTACATGATGCAGGCGCCCCCCTCTTCCTCGAGGCGATCCTGCTCGCGCTCGGAGAGCTGCTGCACGAAGCTGTCGCGATTGGCGCCCTCCGACGCGGCGTACCACGAGCGCACGTAGCCGCGATCCGGATCCGCGTACGGCATATAGGGGCAGGCCGCGAGGGTGTTGACGGTGCGAAACACGAAGTTGCGGCAGTAGCGGATGCGCTCGCGGCACACGTCGCCCCAGAAGCAGGGATGGCCGTCGACGTGGCCAAAGAAGTTCTGCCGCGACCCGCGGGTTATCGCCGCGTAGGCCCAATGCGAGACGCCGCTCAACCGCGCCGTGCCCCAGTAGATCGCGTCGGCGTTGTAATGGTTGGCCATCGACGCCGGATCCTCGCCGAAGTAGAGGCGGAACAGGTCGAGCGAGCGGATGATGTCGGCACGCGGCAGCGTCCCCGGCGCGCCGTTGTGATAGGCGATCTCGAAGCCCTTCTCCTGAAGCTCGCGGCAGTGCGCCAGCCATTCCGGAGACTCGCAGGTCTCGCCCGCGGAGTTGCGCTCCGCCGGCTCGACGATCCAGGTCGCCTTGGTCGTCCGCAGCCCGAGGTCGTCGAGCAAGGCGTAGACTTCGCGGCTCGCCGGCAGCAGCTGGGAGTCGGGATCGTCGAAGACCGTGAACGCGAAACGGCGGCCGTGCGGCCAGGTCACGGGGTTGGTCACACCTGCTGCCTCGCCTCGATGAAGTCGGTCATCCGCCGGATGCTGCCGAAATTGTCGAGCGACAACTCGTCCTGATCGAGCTCGAGGCCGAACTCGGTTTCCACCCAGACGATCAGCTCGAGGATGGCCGCCGAGTCGAGCAGGCCGCTCTGCGGGATGATCTCGTCGTCGCCCAGCCTGCGGGCGTCGCGCCCCAGGCTTCTGGCAATCTCGCGAACCTTTTCTCGGATACGGTCGGTGGTCGTCACGTCGTCGGGTCTCCTGAAGCCGGCGCAGCGAGCGCGCGGAGCGCTACCGCCACTTCGCCGCCGGTCAGCACGCGGTGGTCGTAGGTCGCGCCAAGCGCTCCGCGGTCGCCGCCGCCATGGGCGTGCGCGACGATCAGCGAGGTGTGGGGCGGCAGGATCGGCATGTGCCGCATCACCTGCCAGCGGGCCATGCTCGAGAACGACACCGTGGCGCCGGTGGTCTCCTCGACCGTGAGCTTTTCCTTCATCCCCTGCCGCATCAGCAGCAGGAGCGCATCGACGAACGCTTTCTCGCCGAGGCGATCGGCATCGCGAACCGTGAGCAGCGTCAGCCGCGTGCCGGCCTGCATCGTGAACCCGAGATTCACGCTGCGGTACTGATGGCGCTCGGTGCCGAGCACGGTGCAGTTCAACTTGGGCTGCTCGCGCGCGAGCTGGACGAGGCGGTAGGCCATCAGCGGCAGCAGCGGATCCAGCATCAGCTTGTGCTGCTGCTTGAACGCGCCGGCATAGGCCTGCCAGGCGGCGGCGTCGTAGTCCACTTCGACGTAGCCGGCAACCGCGACGTCGCGATGCCACGACACCGTCTTCAACATTCCGCGCTCGAGCACGCTCAACGGCACGCGCTCGCCGGAACTCAGGTCGGCAGCCGGATCCTCGACGCGCGGCGCCGCTGCAGGTACCGCCGCGGGCCGCGGCGGCCCGACACGGGCAACGTGCGCGAGCACGTCCTCGGCACTGAGGCGGTCGCCGGTCGCGGCGACGTCGGCGGCGTTCAGGCCGTATCGATTGAGCAGGATCGCGGCCTTCAGCGTCGGTTCGGCAATGCGTCCCGGCCCGGCTGACACGGCAGCACCGCCGGCAAGCGCGGCCTCCGGAATGGCTTCGTCCGCACGCTCGCCGAGCCAGGCGAGCACCGAGCCGACGGCAATCATCTCGCCGAGCGGCTGGACGAAGCCGAGGACATAGCCGTCCGCTTCGGCCTCGATGGTGAAGCTCGCCTTGTCGGTTTCGATCTCGGCGACCAGATCGCCCTTGCGGACCGCGGCGCCAGGTGCGCTGTGAATATGGGTGAAGCGCACGACGTCGTCGTTGTTGTTGACCCGCGGCGTTCGAATCGGAGTGGCCATCGCAGCTAGACGGACAGGCAGCGCACGATCGCCTGCAGGATGTGTGAGCGGCCGGGAAGCACGTCGGCCTCGAGGCTGCGGGCCGCCGGGATCGGCACCGGCGGCGGCGACACGCGGGTGAAACGTCCGCGGAAACCCGCTTCGAGCAATGCCGCCCCGAGGGCGCTGCCGAACCCGGTTTCGCTGTACGCCTCTTCGACCACCACCACCGCGCCTCGATCGCGCAGGTGTTCGACCAGTTGATGCCGTGGCCAGGGGTTGAGCAGGGCCGGCGCGACGATCTCCACCGCCAGCTCCTCGGCCGCCAGTTCCTCCTGCATGCGCTCGATGACCGGCAGCATGCCGCCGTAGGTCACCAGCGTCACGTCGGGATCGGCGGCACCGGTGGCCACGGTCGGGAACTGCTCGAGGCCACGGTCCTCGGGATGCGCCGGCAGCACCCGGTAGTCGCCCGCCTCGGCGCGCTCGCCGTACAGCAGCTTGTGCTCGCAGAACACGGTGGGGTTGGGCCACTCGAGCACGGCCGACTTGAGCATGGCGCCGACCGGATGGCGATGCGTGGGGCTCACCACGGTGAGGCCGGGAACCGCCGCCAGCAGGTTCTCGGGACACTGGCTGTGCGTCGGTCCGTAGCCGCGTCCGCCGCCGGCTGGCGTCCGTACGACGAGCGGCACCTCGGTGTTCGGGAACATCCCCGGGAACTTCACCGCATGGTTGAAGAGCTGATCCATGCACAGCGTGATGAAGTCGGCAAACATGATTTCGACGACCGGGCGGTAGCCCGACATCGCCAGCCCGATGCCGGCGCCGACGACCCCTGCCTCACTGATCGGCGTCGAGATCACGCGATCCGGATAGTCGGTGGAGAGCCCGGCGGTCACCTTGAACGCGCCGCCGTACGGGTCGTGCAGGTCCTCGCCGAGGAGCACCACCCGTGAGTCGTCGCGCAGCAGTTCCCGCAGCGCCGCGTTCAGTTGTGCGCGGACGTTACCGGGCGTGGCCTCGAACACCGCCGCCGGATGCGGCCGCGCCGCACGCAGGATCGAGCGCTCGGCTTCGAGCCGGCTCGCCGGCGCGAACGCCAGCGCCTCGCGGTGGATGTCGGCGACGAGGCGCTGGTTCTCGGACTCGATCGTCTCGCACACATCCGGCGGCAACCGCCGGCGCACCGCGGTCAACGGATCGCGGCTCTGGATGTAGGCGAGCTCCGCCGGATCGCGAAGATCGTCTCCCTTGCTGTGCGGCCCCAGGCGCTCGGTGTCGATCACCAGAAGCGAAGGGTGTCCCTGCCGGACCGTCGCGACGAACTCGTCGACCTCGCGCAGGAACCCCGGCTCGTCGTCGCGAACCCTCGCCGTACGCAGCCCGAACGCTTCGCCGCGCGCGAGGATCCCGCCGCCGATGGTGTCCTGCGTCGGCGTCGTCTGCGCGATGCGGTTGTGCTCGAGGACGAAGAGCACCGGCAGGCGCCAGATCGAGGCGAGGTTCAGGCTCTCGTACAGCAACCCCTCGCCGAGCGTGCCGTCGCCAACGACGATGGCGGTGACACCCTCGTGGCCGGCGAGGCGATTGGCAAGCGCCTGGCCGACGCCGATTGCGGTCATCCCCGCCTGCACGCCGTTGCTGTGGAAGTGGCGATACGCGAGATGCTGGCTGCCGCCGATGCCGCCGCAGATACCGCCGTCGCGTCCGAGAATCTCGGCGACCAGGCCGAGGAAGGCGCCGCTGTAGGTCAGGAAGTGCCCGTGGTTGCGGTGATTCGAGAGCACGTGATCGTGGGGCCCGTTCAACGCCCGCACGACCGACATCTGACAGAGCTCCTGCCCGAGACAGGTGTGGGTGGTACCCGAGAGCAGTCCGTCGCTGAACAACTTGAGCAGCAGTTGTTCGGTGAGACGGATGCGATGCCCGAACGCGTACACCGCCGCGTCGGTCAACGGGATCTCTGGTTTGGCGGGCATCGCCGCCGCAACGCTCACGATGTCGATTGCACTGACGTCAGCCATATGGGGTCGAACCACCACCTCGAAACTCATCCGCGGATTCAGGCCCTCTTTTTGGATGAGCATCGCCGCGAGCGATGTCTATGAATGTGAAGCGTCTTCAGCTGGCCCTTGCCCACATCCGTCGTCTTCCCGAAGTTGCCGCCTGCCTAGGTTCCATGGAACACGCGCCAGGCGTCGTCGCCAGCTACGTCGGCCTGCGGCCGCTGCGCCTGCCGTCCGTGGCGCGATTCCGCAACGGCGTCGAGTACCGGCTGCAGCAGTTCTACGACCTCGAAACGTTGTGGCAGATTCATTTCCACGGCGTCTATCCGCTGCGCCCGTCCGACCGCGTCATCATTGATGCCGGCGCGAATATCGGGCTGTTCGCCTGCTGGGCTGCGTCACGCAATCCTCAGGCCACTATCTATGCCGTGGAGCCAGAGCCGTCGAGCTTCGCCCGCCTGGTCGAACATGTCCGGGCGAACGGCTTCGAGGGCCGGGTCATCCCCTTCCAGTCGGCGCTGAGTTCCTCGCAATCGCTGGCCTGGCTCGCCGCCAGCCCCATCGCCAGTCAGATGGTGCAGGTGCGGCAGGACGGCGACGGGGAAGGCATCGCCATCAAGCCGATGTCGCTCAAGGACCTTCTGGACCGGATCCCCGACGAGCACATCGATTTCCTAAAAATGGACATCGAGGGGAGCGAGTACGACGTCCTGTTGTCCAGTCGGCCGGAGGATCTGCGGCGGGTGCGGCGTATGAGCATCGAATATCACCTGCCGCCGGCCGGCAGCGGCTTCACCAAGACCGCGCTGGTCGATCACCTCAGAGCCTGCGGCTTCGCCATCAGCGATCCCGACCAGGCCGACTACGGAATGCTCCACGCCTGGCGCTGAGAGGCGCCGAGGCTCGGGCATCCGCCCGGTTTTCATCCGGTTGCGCCGCCGGAGCGGCAGGGCGAAGCCGAACTGTTCAGGCACATCGCTTGCTTCGTCCGAAGGGCTGATGATCGCCTCGTTGAAGCGCTCCTCCCTGGCCCTGTCGAAGCGTGTCGGGCTGACCAATTACGTCGCACACAGCGAATGGCGCCGCCGGCGCCTGCTGGTGCTGTGCTATCACGGCATCTCGCGGACCGACGAACACTGCTGGGACCCCGGCCTCTACGTGTCCGCCGAGCATTTCGCGCGTCATCTCGCCCTGCTCCGTCGCGCCGACTGCCAGGTGCTGCCGCTCGGCGACGCGGTCGAACGCCTCTATCGTGACGCCTTGCCCGATCGCGCCGTGGTGCTGACGTTCGACGATGGCTATGTGGATTTCCTGACGACGGCGTGGCCGCTGCTCCAGCAGTACAACTATCCGGCGACGGTCTACCTCACCACCGCGCGGATGGAACACAACTTCCCGATCGTGAACCTGTTCGTCTCATACGCCTTGTGGAAGGCGCGCGACCGCGTGCTCGACGGCCACGGCCTGCCCGGGCTCGACGGCGAGTTTCCATTGGCGACTGCGCCGCAGCGGCAGCACGTGTTCGATCGACTCAGTCCGGCGATCCAGCAGCAGGCGCACACCGCCGAAGGCAAGGACCGGATCGCCCGATCGCTGGTCGAGAAGCTCGGTCTCGACTACCAGGCGCTGCTCGCGGACCGCACGTTGATGCTGATGCGCGCGCAGGAAGTGGCGGATCTCTCGCGGCAGGGCGTCGACTTCCAGCTGCACACGCACCTGCACCGCACGCCGCCCGAGCCGGATCTGTTCCTCGACGACGTCCGCCACAACCGCGACCGGATCATGGCGGTGACCGGCATTCGCCCGACCCACCTCTGTTATCCAAGCGGCGTCTACCGCATGTCGTACCTGCCGGGACTGCAGCGTGACGGCGTGGTCTCGGCGACGACGTGCTATCCCGATCTGGCGTCACCCGCCTCCAACCCGCTGCTGCTGCCGCGGTTCGTCGATACGTCCGCGATCATCGATCTGGAATTCGAGGGATGGATGACCGGGGTGTCGGGGCGCCTGCCGCGGCGTCCCCGCCGGGAGCCCGCCCCCATCCACTGAGATCGGTTCGACGGCCGGTCCGCCGGCGATCACGGCGCAGGACCCGCCCTGCTGAACGTCGTGGTGTCCTTCGTGAGGCGCGAAGAGGCCTTCGTGTCCTTCGGGCTACGCGATCTGTTGCGCCCTCTCCTCGACCGGGCGAATCACCGCGATGATGTTGCTGCGGTGCGCGCTCAGTCGCGGGCGGCGCGTCAACCGGATCCACAGCAACTCCAGGACGACCAGCGGGCCGAGCAGGAGGATGCGCCCGGCGGCAGACGTGTTCAGCATCTCCAGGCGATCGGCGCTGAAGCCGGCGTTCTCGAGCACGCGCGGGATCGCCCGCTCGGTGTTGATGCGGTAGTGCGTCGGATAGACGTCGGCGGCGTCGCGTCCCTCGGAAAACTCCACCAGGGTGTTCTTGATCCATTGCGGCAGCGAGCGGCCGAGCACCGTCTGCCAGTACAACGCGTTGGCCGTGTGGAAGATGCAGACGCCACCAGGGGCAAGCACGCGGCCGATGTCGCGCAGCACCGCGGCGGGATCCTCGAGGTGTTCGAAGACCATGTTGGCGGTCACCAGATCGAACGACCCGTCGCGGAAGGGCAGCGTCAGGCCGACGACACGGTGATGAATCACCGGGTTCTGCTGCAGGCTGCCGGCATCGGGATCGAGGCCGACCAGCAGCCGCGCCGTTTTTGCCGTCTCCTCCTGCCCCGGGATCCATTCTGGCCACAGCTGGTGCCCGCACCCGACTTCGAGCCACCGGGTCGTCGGCGTCACGTATGACTTCACGATGCGGGCGTAGGCGTTCTGCGACGACTCCGCACCCGGCGTGATGAGGCGTTCGAGCGCCCAGTACAACTTGAACAAATGCTTCACCAACGGCAACCCCACCTGTCGCGTGCGGCACGTAGCGCGGCCGGCACGCTGAGCCCGGTCTAGCGGCCGGGCGATTCCGCGTCGACCATATGCAACACCGGCTCCCACCTGATCCGCACGGCTGGTGCCGACTCAGCCGGCAGCCGCCCGGCAGGAGTTCCTCAGCCGGTCCGACGCTGGCTGTGCGCGAGCCGGCCCGGCGCCGGCACGCCTGGAAACGTGCCCCCGTCAGGGATTCATGCTACAGATCGACGACGTCCTCGCCGCCCGGCGTCGCATGCCGATACGTGCCGGCGTCCAATTGAACAGATCCCCATGCCACAGCCAGCTTCCACAGTCGCAGCACCTGCGCCGTCTGCGGACATCACTTTTACGGTCAACGGCCGGCCCGTCTCGGTCACCCTCGAAACCCGGGTGACGCTGCTCGACGCCCTTCGCGAGTACCTGCAGCTGACCGGCACCAAGAAGGGGTGCGATCACGGCCAGTGCGGCGCCTGCACGGTGCACGTCAACGGCGCCCGCGTCAACTCCTGCCTGACCCTGGCGGTCATGCACCAGGGTGACGCCATCACCACGGTCGAAGGCCTTGCCCCCGAAGGCGCCCTGCATCCGGTGCAGGCCGCGTTCGTCGAATGCGATGCCTTTCAGTGCGGCTACTGCACCCCCGGGCAGATCATGTCGGCGGCGGCACTCCTCGGCGAGCCGATTGAGAAGACCGACGCCGCCATCCGCGAGGCGATGAGCGGCAATCTCTGCCGCTGCGGCGCCTATCCCAACATCGTCGCCGCCATCCGCCTGGCGCACGCGCGTACGAGCCAGCCATGAACACCTTCGAATACATCCCGGCGCCTGCGGAAAACGCCGCCCTCGCCGCCCACTCGGCCACCCCCGACAGCCGCTACGTCGGCGGCGGCACCTGCCTGATCGATCTGATGAAGCTGGCCGTCGAAACGCCGTCGCGGCTGATCGACGTCCACCGGCTGCCGCTCGCCGACATCACCGCCACCGGCGATGGCGGGCTGCGGATCGGGGCGATGGCCCGCAACAGCGCGGTCGCACAGGACGCGGCCGTGCGCGAGCGCTATCCGCTGCTGGCCGAGGCGACGTTGTCGGGAGCGTCCGCCCAGCTGCGCAACATGGCCACCGTTGGCGGCAACCTGATGCAGCGGACGCGGTGCGCGTACTTCCGTGACGTGACGCAGGCGTGCAACAAGCGCGTGCCCGGGTCCGGCTGCGGCGCCGACGGCGGCTATCATCGCGGCCACGCGGTCCTCGGCACCAGCGACTCCTGCTTCGCGACGCATCCGTCAGACATGTGCGTGGCCCTGCTCTGTCTCGAGGCGACGATCGACACCCGCGGCGGCCGCCACGGCCAGCGCCAGATTCCGATTGCCGACTTCCATCTGCTGCCCGGCGGCACGCCGCACCTCGAGACCGTGCTCGACGAGGGCGAATTGATCGTCGCCGTCACGCTGCCGCCGCCGGCGGCGGCCTGGCGCAGCCGCTACGTGAAAGTGCGCGACCGCGCGTCCTACGAGTTCGCGCTGGTCTCCGTGGCCGCCCTGGTCGAGGTCGCCGGCACGCGATCGGCGACCTCCGGCTGGGATTCGGCGGCGTCGCGACCAGGCCGTGGCGGGCAACGGCGGCGGAGTCGGTGCTGCGCCACGCGCCGGCCACGCTCGATCGCTTCCGCGCGGCGGCCGACGCGGCAGTCGCCGATGCGGTGCCGCGCCGCGACAACCGCTTCAAGATCGAGCTGCTGCGACGGACGCTGATCCGCACGCTGTGCGAGCTGACGGGAGTCGAATCGTGACCGCGACGCTGGGACAGGCCGTCGATCGCGTCGACGGCAAGCTCAAAGTCACCGGGCAGGCGCGTTATGCCGCGGACCGGCTGCTCGACGGCGTGCTTCACGGCGTGCCGGTGGTCAGCACCATCGCCCGCGGCACCGTCACGGCGCTCGACACGGCACGCGCCGAACGCGCCCAGGGCGTCGCCGCGGTCCTCACCCGGAAGAACGCGCCGCGCCTCCACCCGACCGCCAACGATTTCGGCTCATGGACGAAGCTGGGCGAACAGCGGCTGGCGTTCGCCGACGACCGCGTGCACTACGTCGGCCAGTACCTGGCGCTCGTCGTCGCCGACACGCTGGAGCACGCCATTGCCGCGGCGGCGCTCGTCAACGTCACGTATACCGAGGATTCGCCGGTCATTGCCTTCGAAGACGCGGAAGGTGCCGCGTTCGTGCCGAAGATCGTGTTCGGCCCCAACCGGATCGAGCGCGGCGACGTCGACAAGGCGATCGCCCGCGCGGCGATCGTCGTCGACGAGCGCTACAGCACGCCGAACGAGCATCACAATCCGATGGAGCCGTCGGCCGCGCTCGCCGACTGGCGCGACGATCGGCTCACCCTCTACGACGCCACCCAGTGGGTGATGGGCGCGCGCAACTGCGTCGCCGACATGCTCGGCCTCGATCGCGCGCAGGTGCGCATCATCTCCGAGTACGTCGGCGGCGGCTTCGGCTGCAAGGGCTTCATCTGGCCGCACGAAGCGCTCGCGGCGATCGCCGCCCGGCACACCGGGAAGCCGGTGAAGGTGGCGCTCAGCCGCCAGCAGATGTTCGCGGCGTGCGGCCACCGGCCGGAGACGCGTCAGCGCGTGGTGCTGGCCGCCGGCAGCGACGGCCGCCTGCTCGGCATCCGCCACACCGCGATCAACCAGACGTCGACAGTCGATGAGCACACCGAGATGTGCGGGGTGGCGACGCCGTTCCTCTACGACTGCCCGAGCGTCGACATCTCCCACCAGGTCGTCCCGGTCAACATCGCCACGCCGACGCCGATGCGCGCGCCGGGCGAGAGCCCGGGACTGTTTGCCATCGAGTCGGCGCTCGACGAACTGGCGTATCGCACCGGCCTCGATCCGGTGGAACTGCGGCTGCGCAACTACGCCGAGACCGATCCCGACAAGCGGCTGCCGTTCTCGAGCAAGCACCTGCGCGCCTGCTACGAGATCGGCCGCGAGCGGATCGGCTGGAGCGATCGGACGAGGGAACCGCGATCCATGCGCGACGGCGGTGCGCTGATCGGATACGGCATGGCCACGGCCACCTACCCGGGCTATCGCTCGCCGGGCGCCGCCGCGGTGCGGCTGTTTGCCGACGGCCGCGTCGAGGTCGCCAGCGCGACCCAGGACATCGGCACCGGCACCTACACGACGATGACCCAGGTGGCGGCCGAGACGCTCGGCGTGCCGCTCGAACGCATCCGTGCGGTACTTGGCGATTCGACCCTGCCGCCGGCCCCGGTTTCCGGCGGTTCGATGACCACGGCGAGCGTCACGCCGGCAGTGAAAGCGGCGTGCGAAGAGGCGCTGCGGCAACTGGTGCGCCTGGCGACCGCCGAGGGACGGTCGCCGTTTGCCGGCACACGGAGCGCCGACATCGTCGCCGCCGAGGGGCAGCTCCGCACGAGCGACGGCCGCGTCGGGCTGCCGTACGCGGAAGTGCTGCAGGCGCTCGGCCTGGACCAGGTCGAGGGTCAGTGCCGCGTCGAGTCAGGCGAGGAAATGAAGAAGTACTCGTTCCACTCGTTCGGCGCGCAGTTCGCGCAGGTGCGCGTCGATCGCGATCTGGCGACCGTGCAGGTGCTGCGGATGGTCAGCGTGTTCGACGTCGGGCGCGTGATCAACTCGAAGACCGCGCGCAGCCAGGCGCTCGGCGGGATCATCCAGGGCATCGGCATGAGCCTGATGGAGCACACGGTCTACGACGAACGGAGCGGCGCCATCGTCACCGGCAACCTGGCCGACTATCTGGTGCCGGTGAACGCCGACGTCATCGACATCGACGTGACGTTCCTCGACATCCCCGACATGAACATCAGCTCGGTCGGGGCCCGCGGGGTCGGCGAGATCGCGATCACCGGCGTGGCGCCGGCCATTGCCAACGCGGTCTATCACGCCACCGGCGTGCGCATCCGCGATCTGCCGATCACGATCGAGAAGCTGCTGTGACGAGAAGGGAACCGGGTTCGTTTGTAGGACACCCTTTGCAGTCCTACAAACGAACCCGGTTCGTTTTTCGCAGCCGGTGGTAGATGAACACCGGCGCGCCGGCATAGGTCGGCGACGGGTGTTCCTCCACCAGTTCGAGCCCGGCGCGCTCGTAGTAGCGCCGCAGGCGGCCGCTGCTCTGATAGACCGTGTCGCCCCAGAACCCGGGCAGCCGCGATCCGGTCAGCCGGTAGACGACGGTGTTGACCAGCACTCGCGCGGCATAGACGCGGCGCTTCCAGTTCGGATCGCTGAACAGGTAGCGCAGCGAGTAGCCGAGGCCGTGGTACGACACCCGGGCGGTCCCGCCGGGACGCAGCACGCGCGCGATCTCCTTCACCGCCGCTGCTTCGTCGGTGTACGGAATCACCACCTTGCAGATCAGCCCGTCCATCGATCCGCTGGCGAACGGCAGATGCTCGGCGGCCGCGCGGCAGACGCGCAGACCCATGGCGCCGCCGCGGGCGGCCAGATCGGCGCTGTACTCGATGCCGAGCGGGCGGCAGCCGGCGGCCGCGAGACGCCGCATCTGATCGCCGCCGCCGAAGCCGACGTCGAGCACACGCGAACCGGGCGCGTAGTCGGCAAACGCAAATTCACGGGAGATGTAGTCGACCCACTCGCCGGCGGGCACGGCAACGCTCTGCATGCAGGAATGTCCTCAGGGAGCCGGCGTCACCCGCGCGGCGCCTGCCGCCGGAGGCCGGGTAAAGGTCGCGACGACCGGGCGGTGATCCGAGACCTCGCTCGAGAAGAGCGACGAGGTATCGATCACGTCGACAGACTGGAGTTGCAGGGCGTCGGACGGCTCGTAGAACACATAGTCGATGCGCGAGACGCGCTTGGGGCGAGTCGACCCGGAGACGACCCCACGGATGTGGCCGGACTCGGCTGCCTCCGCCCAGGCGTCGTGATAGGCGGCCATCAGCGGCCGCAGCTCTGGCGTTTCCGGCTCGGCGTTGAAATCGCCAATCAGGATCTGAGTGCGGCCGCGTTGCTGCGTCCACGGCAGCAATGCGGCGATCTGCTTGACGCGGTCGGGAGCGTTGCCGGTGCCCGACGCGAGATGGGTGACCACGATCGCCACGTCGGGTGCCGATGCGAGCCGAGCGGAAAGGCCGAGACGGCCATTGAACAGCTCGACGTGTTCGACCTCGAGCAGCGGCTCGGGCGCCAGCAGCGCCAGCCCTTCCGTCGTCACGTCGTCGCCTCGGCCGCTGTCGACACAACTGCGCTCGGTCGTCAGCCATTCGTTCACGTAGACGTGGGTCCACGGCCGGCCGGTCTTGTGCCTGAGGAACTGGGCGAGGAGCGCCGCCTGGTCGTCGCAGTTGTAGACGGCGTGATTGCGGGTCATCTCCTGCAGGCCGACGATACTCGGCCGCAGCGAGGCGATCGTGCTGGCGACCCGCGGCAGGTCGTAGCGGCCGCGCGAGTCGACGCCCGCCTGAGTATTGAGGGTCATCACGCGAAATCCCTCGTCCGCACCGGCCGGGGGCTGGCGATCACGCGCGAAGGCCAGTATGGTGATTAAGCAGGCGATCACCACCGCAAAGAACAGACGAGGCACGGCTCAGGCATAGCAATCGCGATGCCCAGCCGTGATGGTCCGGCGCCGACCAAGGCGCGCACGGGCTTTGCAGCATCACCTGTCCGCATGCCACCTCGTCCGCTCAGTGCGACCGTCCTGATCTGCTCGTATAACCGGGCAGCGCTCCTGCGAGAGACCCTCGAGTCGCTCCGGGCCATTCATTCACCGCGCGTGTGGGACGTGGTGGTGGTCGACAACAATTCAACCGACGACACCCGCGACGTCGTCAGCAGCATGACCGCGGCGTTTCCCGTCCCGCTGCTCTACGTCTTCGAGGCGAAGCAGGGGAAATCGTTCGCGCTCAACACCGGCATCGAACGATCGCGCGGCGACATCGTGGTGTTCACCGACGACGACGTGCGGGTCGTGCCGCAGTGGCTCGACGAGGCGTGCACGGCACTCGAAGACGATTCCACGGTCGAATACACCGGCGGCCCGGTGCGTCCGCTCTGGGACGCCGCGCCGCCGGCGTGGCTCGATCAGACGCGCAGCGACCTGTGGGGCACGCTGGCGATTCTCGACTACGGCCCCACCGCGTTCGTCTTCGAGGATCGCTGGCGGGTGCCGCTCGGCGCCAACATGGCGGTCCGGCGCTCGCTGTTCGAGCGCCTCGGCGGGTTTCATCCGGATCTTGGCCGGCGCGGCCGATCGCTGCTCGGCCAGGAGCAGGCAGAGTTCTTCGCGCGCGGGCGCGCCGCTGGCGCGCGCGGCGTCTACGTCCCGGGCATGGAGGTCTATCACCACGTGCCCGCCGGGCGGCTGACAAAGCGGTATTTCCGCCGCTGGTGGTTCTGGAAAGGGGTCTCGCGCGCGCGCGTCGACTTCCTGCACCGCCGAACCGAGCTCGGGCTCGATTTGCGCGACGTGCCATACGTGGCCGGCGTGCCCCGCTTCGTCTGGGGCCTCCTGCCGCGCTCGGCGATGCAATGGTTCCTGGCGGCGGTCCGCGGCGACGTTCGCGAGGCCGTCCGTCACGAAATGCAGTGTGCTTACGTGCTCGGCTATGTGCGCGCCTGCTGGGGTTCCGGCGGGGGTGAGAACGTTCCTGCCACAGGCCGACAGGAAACCGCTTCCGTTTCTCGGTAATCCGGTTCCACCGCACCCACTCCCCACGCGGTCAGGCGGGCTGGAAAACGGAACAGCAGTTCCCACATGTTCTCGTGCGGCCGTGCCGGGATGCTGGCATCCCGGCTGCAAGCTCGAGGGCAGTCCCATGCTCGACCGTATTGAGGGGCTTCATAGGAAATGCGTACCTCGGTTGTCAAACTGGCGCTCTTTTGTCTCTGTGCAATTGCCTGTCTTCATCCCATCCCCGCCGCCGCCGCTGAGCGGCTGTGCGACCCGGGGCACGAGGACTGCCGTGCCCCGCTGCTGACGCTGATCGAAAACGAGACCGTCGGCATCGACGTCGGTTTCTGGTTCATGGAGGACGCTCGCTACGCGAGCAAGCTGATCGAGCGCTGGAACGCCGGCGTGCCGGTGCGGGTGGTCATGGATTCGGAGGCGTTCACCTCCTACGGCTACGACACCGCCCGCATCCCCGTCCAGATGATGAAGGACGCCGGCATCCCGATGCGCGACAAGACCGGGTCGGCCGGCATCTTCCACTTCAAGACGATGATCTTCGCCGGTCAGGGGGTGGTCGAGTTCAGCGGCGCCAACTACAGCGATGAGGCGTTCGTGCCGCGGCAGCCCTACGTCGACTACGTCGACGAGGTCATCATGTTCTCGGACGTCCCGTCGATCGTGAACAGCTTCAAGACCCGGTTCGACGACATCTGGACCAGCACCCCGCCCAACACCGGCAGCGAAGCGATCAGCAACTACGCGAACATCACCGGCCCGCTCGTCCGCAACTACCCGACGTCGCCGATCGACCCCGAGCTGAACTTCTCGCCGTGGAACAGCTTCGCCTCGCGCTCGCTGCCGCTCTACCGGTCCGAGACGCAGGGGATCGACACGATCATGTATCGCGTCACCGATCAGCGGCATACCAACGAGATGATTGCCGCCGTCGCCCGCGGCGTGCCGGTGCGCTTCATCGGCGATCCCGCCGAGTACCGAAACCCTCTCAAGCTGTGGGTCTCCTGGAACATCGACCGGATGTACATGGGCGGCGTCCAGGTGCGCTTCCGGGCGCACGCCGGCCTGAGCCACGAGAAGCTGACCCTGCTCCAGAGCAAGGGCATGACGATTCTCGGCTCCTCCAACTGGACCAGCGCCTCGGACCAGAGCCAGCACGAGCACAACATCTTCTCGACCAAGACGTGGATGTACGACTGGGGCCGTGACCACTTCGATCGCAAGTGGAACAACCTCGGCCCCTCGCCGGAGAGCGAGGCGTTCGTCCCGCTGCCGCCCGACGTCGCCGAGGTGCGGAACCCGGTCAACGGCGCGCAGGATCAGCCCGTCTCGGTGACCCTGCAGTGGTACGGCGGCCTGTGGGCGCACCGCTACGACGTCTACTTCGGCACCGACCCGAACGCGCTCACCAAGATCGTCAACGACGAGAACCTCGGGCCGAGCGAGTCGACCAGCCAGCGTCAGAGCAAGGTCGTCTCGAACCTGGCGCCGGGCACGATCTACTACTGGAAGGTCGTCAGCCGGACGATGGCCAACGTCGAGCGCACCAGCGCGGTGTGGAGCTTCCGCACCGCCGGTGGCTCGGCGCCGCAGGCCGGCCCCAACGATGTCGTCCTGTGGGCGATGCGGGCGACGACACATCCTGGCTGGACGGTGACCGCCGACACCAGCGCCGCTGGCGGCCAGCGCCTGGCCAACGCCAACGCCGGCGCACCGAAGCCGTCAGCGCCGCTGGCCATGCCGACGCAGTACTTCGATCTGTCGTTCATGGCCGACGCCGGTGTCGCCTACCGCCTCTGGATTCGCGGCAAGGCCGCCAGCAACAGCTACGAGAACGACTCGGTCTACGTGCAGTTCTCCGACAGCGTGACGAGCGGCGGCGCCGCGCAGTGGCGCACCGGCACGAGCGGCGGCACCACGGTGACGATCGAAGACTGTTCGAACTGCGGCCTCGCCGGCTGGGGCTGGAACGACAACGCCTACGGCGCGGGCGCGCTCGGACCATTGGTCTACTTCGCCGCCAGCGGCACGCACACGATTCGGGTTCAGGTGCGTGAGGACGGCCTGTCGATCGATCAGATCATCCTGTCGCGCGACACGTTCCTCAACTCCGCGCCGGGGCTCACCAAGAACGACGGGACGATCTACGGGGAGCAGGGCGGCACCGCCGGCGGCCCGCCCCCGCCGCCGCCGCCGTCCAGCCTGCCCAGCGGATGGAGTTTCGCCGACATCGGCGCCGTCGGCACTGCCGGGAGCGCCAGCGAAAGCAACGGCACCTTCAGCGTGACCGGTTCGGGCGGCGATGTCTGGGGCACCGCCGATGCGCTCGGCTACGCCTCCACCACGCTGACCGGCAATGGCGTCATCACCGCGCGCGTCGCCTCGGTGCAGAACGTCAACGCCTGGACCAAGGTCGGCGTGATGATGCGCGACGGCACCGCAGCCGATGATGCGCAGGGCTTCATGCTGGTGACGCCGACGACCGCCAAGGGGACGTCATTCCAGCGCCGGCGCAGCGGCGGCGCCGCCAGCGTCAGCACCAGCGGCCCGGTGGTCGCGCCTCCCTACTGGGTGCGGCTGGCCCGCACCGGCGGGATCACCGCCTCGACCTCACCCGACGGCACCACGTGGACGGTCGTCGACGTCGACACCTTCACGATGGGCAGCACCATCCGCGTCGGGCTGGGGGTGTCGAGCCATGTCGCCGGCACCGCGGCGACCGCCACGTTCGATCACGTCACCGTCAGCAGCACCGGCAGCGTCGACACCCAGACGCTGCCCGCCGGCTGGAGCTTCACCGACATCGGCGCCGTCGGCGCGGCGGGCTCGGCCGGCGAGAGCAACGGCACGTTCACGGTCTCGGGATCGGGCGGCGACGTGTGGGGAACGGCCGACGCGCTCGGCTTCGCCTCGACGTCGATGACCGGCGACGGGACGATCGTCGCGCGCGTCGCCACGGTGCAGAACGTCAACGCCTGGACCAAGGTCGGCGTGATGATGCGCGAGGGCACCACCGCGGATGCCGCGCACGGCTTCATGCTGGTGACGCCGACCGCGGTGAAGGGGCTGTCGTTCCAGCGCCGTCCGGTGGGCGGCAGTGCGAGCGTCTCGACCAACGGTCCGGCAGCGCCGCCGCCCTACTGGGTGCGGCTCACGCGCGCGGGCAGCGTGATCACCGCCGACGTCTCGACCGACGGCACGGCGTGGACGACGGTTGCCAGCGATACGTTCACGATGGGAAGTACGATTCGTGTCGGCCTGGCGGTGTCGAGCCACGTTGCCGGCACGACGGCGACAGCCACCTTCGATCACGTGACGATCACGAATTGAGATGGTGGCAAACCGTCCGGCTCACGCCGGACTCGAGGAGCAGCGATGACCGGGGCGGTGAGGGTCGCGGTTCTAATCGCGACGTATAACCGGGCACAGCGGCTGGCGGAAACGCTCGATGTTCTCGCAATGTCGAGCGTGCCGGCCGACCTGTCGTGGGAAGTGGTCGTCGTCGACAACAACTCGACCGACGACACCCGGCGCGTGGTCAGCGAGCGGCAGGCAGGTTATCCGGTGCCGCTCCGCTATCTGTTCGAGAGCAGGCAGGGACGTTCGGCGGCCTTGAACACCGCCATCGCCGAGACCACGGCGCCGCTGCTCCTCTGCACCGACGACGACGTGCGGGTGGATCCGATGTGGCTGCAGGCCGGCGCCAGCGCGCTGGCCGGGGGCGCCGACTACGTGGGCGGACCGGTCGTCCCGATCTGGGAAGCGCCGCCGCCGGCGTGGCTCGATCTGACGCGCGCCGATCTGTGGGGCACGATCGCCATCCTCAATTACGGTGAGTCGCCCTTCGTGTTCGAGGAGCGGCGGCTGGTGCCGCTCGGCGCGAACATGGGGATGCGGCGATCGCTGATCGAGAAGGTCGGCGGGTTCCGGGCCGACCTCGGACGCACCAGCAGCCGCAAGGTGCTCGGGCAGGAAGTGCCGGAGTTGCTGGCACGGGCGCGCGCCGCCGGGCTGCGCGGCCTCTACATCCCCTCGATGACCGTGCACCATCACATTCCGAAGGGACGCCTCACCAAGCAGTACTACCGCCGCTGGTGGATGGGCAAGGGCTACTCGAAGGCGGTGTTCGAGGCGCTGCAGCCGGTCACCGAGCTCGGGCTCGACCTGCGGACCGTTCCCCACCTCGGCGCCATTCCCCGCTTCATGCTCGGCGACGGCGTTCGCGATCTGATCGGCTACGTCCGCTCGCTCCTGAAGGGCGATTCAGTCGGCCGCTTCCGTTACGCGATGCGGATCGCCTACCTGATCGGCTTCGTCAGGTCGCGCGGCGTGTTCCGGCGCCCGGTCTATGCCTCGGGCACGCCGCTCGGTTCAGCCGACGTGTCCGGCGGCGCCTCCGGCATGCTCAACTCGCCGGTGTAGCCGGCGCCGGCGAACGACGCGCTGATGAAGATCCTTCTGGCGAACAGCACGAGCAAGGTCGGCGGCGTGAGCACGTTCATGCTGTCGCTGCGATCGGCGCTGATCGCGCTCGGCCACGAGTGCGACCTGTTCTTCTTCAGTCACGGCACGATGGATCGCTTCCTGCCGCCCGACTGCCGCGTCCACTTCGGCGACCTTGCCGAGATGCTGCGGCTGGTCGAGCGCGAGCGCATCGACGTCGTGCATGCGAACAACATCGACTGGACGACCGGCATCTCGGCGGTCCGCCGCCTCGGCGCCCGGCTCGTGCTCACCGCACACAAAGTGCGCGACCAGCAGCGGTCCTACGGCTGGACGACGAAGAACTGCGACGCCTTCACGACGGTCTCGAACTGGGTGAGGGCAGACCTGCAGGCGTACACCGACCTGCCGATCGAAGCCGTCTTCAACGGCGTCGACACCGACATGTTCTCGCCTGGGGCGGCGCCGGCGTCGGAACGGCCGATCATTGCCTGGGTCGGTCGCGGCGCGTCGCCGCTCAAGCGCATCGACGTGTTCGCGGCGGCCGCTCCCGCGCTGCACCGCGCCGGTCTCCGGCTGTGGGTCGTCGACCAGCATGGCGCCGACAAGGCCGCCGAAGCCTATCCCGACGCCGTCGCCACGCTTCAGCCGCTGGCCGAGTTCTGGGGCGCTGTGCCGTTTGCCGACATGCCCAACCTCTATCGCACGATTGCGGCCAGTGGCGGCGTGCTGCTTTCGACCTCGCAGCGCGAGGGGCTCGGCCTCGGCCTGCTCGAGGCACAGGCGTGCGGCTGCGCGGTGATCGGGCCTGATGTCGCCGGGGTGAACGAGGCGGTCTCTGTCGAGCACGGCGGCGTGTTGTTTCCCGCCGATGCGTCAGCCGAGGCACTCGCCGGGCTGATCGTCGGGACGGTCGCCGATCGTCAGCACGTCGCTCGGCGGGCGGCGCTGGCCACCGCGTTCGTGCGCGAGCGGTTCACGAGACGCGCGATGGCGGCCCGCTACGTCCGGATCTACGAGACGGCGCCGCTGCCGGCGAACGCCGGCGTGCTGACGCGATGGCGCCGCCGGGCGCGGTTGTCGCCGCTGGTGAACTGGAAGGGGTATCTCGAATTCCGCTGGGGTGTCGGCGAGCTGCAGTACTCGACGATGGTCGAGTGCGCCCGCCGTGGAGAGGCCCGCGCCGCTGCCGCGGCGGGGCTGGAGTCGCTGCGCACCAGCCCGACGATCTATCTCAGGCCCGCGCGCATCCTCGAACTGTTGAACACGCAGCGCCGGGCCGCGGCCGCGCCGTCGGCCCTGGAAACAGCGAACCGGGTTCGTTTGTAGGACGCGGCGATCCCGTCCTACAAACGAACCCGGTTCGATCTGCCGGCTCCTTCCTACTTGAGCGCGTAGATAGCGAGCGTCGGCTTGTGGTCCGACGCCATCACGCCGTTTACGTCGCGGCTGTCAAACACCTGCGTGCTCTTCAGCTCGATCCCGGCCGCCGTCTTCGACGCAAAGATGAAGTCGATACGGCTGTTCTTGGTGCAGCCGTCGCAGTTGCCCGGATAGTTGAGCGCCGCGCCGAGCGTCTTCGCCTGTGACCAGGCATCCTGGTGGGTCTGGCCCATCAGGTTCAGCTCCGCGGTGCCCGGGTTCGCGTTGAAGTCGCCGGCCACCACCTTCGATTCCGCCCACGACGCACCGCACGCCACCAGCGCCGACACTTCCGACGAACGGACCGCCGAGCTGTCGAGCGCGAGGTGCGCCGACCAGACGTTGACGATGTGGCCCTCGGCCATCAGGCTGAGGTGAGCGGCCTTGCGGCCGGCCGACGCGTTCACCAGGCACGTCGAGTTGCCGAGCATCGCCAGCGGCGATGCCGCCAGGTTGCCGCGGCCGTCCCACGAATAGTTCCACTCCTGGCCGGTCTGCGCCTCGAGCGCGCCGACCAGGCGATCGACCTGCGCCTGGCTCTCGACCTCGTTGAACGAGACGACGTCGGGACCGTAGCTGAGAGCGGCGGTGACGAAGCGCTCCGGGTCATAGATGTTGGTGCTGGTGGTGCCGCCATGGTGCGAGTTCCACTGCAGCACGTGCAGCTCGCCGGGAACCTTGACGGTCGGCGCCGGCGGCGGCGGCGGCGCCGCGACCGGGGCGATGACCGGCGTGGTGAAGGTGGCCGTCGCCAGTGATCCGGCGACGTGGCTGGTCACGGCCAGGCCGACCTGAATCGTCGCGGCCATCGGAATCGTCGCGGTGCCGACCGTGGTCCAGTTCACGCCGTCGACCGACTTGGCCGCGGTGAAGAGCGAGCCGACGCGGGTGAGGCGGACGAACGACGGTGCGACGCCGGTCGTGGCGCTGGTGCTCTCGCTGGCGCCGCCGGTCGTGGCGCGGCGCTGGAACGCCACGCCCTTGCCGGCGCTGACCACGACATACGCGTGCCGCGATCCGGCGCCGAGCGTTTCACGCATCATGATGCCGGCCTTGGTCCAGGCGTTGACGTTCTCGACGCTCGTCGTCTGCACCACCACCTGCGCGTCACCAGTCAGCGTCGTGTAGGCGAAGCGGAAGGCGTCGGCCGAGCCCCATACGTCGGCGCCGGCGCCGGTCACCGAGAACGATCCGGCGGACATCGCCGCCGCACCGGCGGCGCCGACGACGCCGATGTCCTGCGACGACCAGCCGGTCGGCAGTCCGCCCTGGGCCGAGACCTCAGACAAACCGGTCACCGCCGTGGCGGCGAAGGTCGCCGTCGCCGCCGACGAGGGATTGTGGCTCGAGACCGCGACACCGACGTAGATGCTCGCGGTCATGGCGATCGACTCGCTGCCGACCACCGTCCACGTGGCGCCGTCGAGCGACCGATACGCGGTCACCACCGACCCGGCGCGGGTCAGCTTCACGAAGTAGGGCGCCGTCCCGGCGCCGCCGGCCGTATGCAGCGTTGCGCCCGCCGTCGACGGGCGGCGCTGGAACGCGAGCCCCTTGCCGGGGCTGACCAGCATGAACGCCTGGCGCGAACTGGGATCGAGCGACTCGCGCATCATGACACCCGCCTTGGTCCAGGCGTCGACCGCTTCCTCGGTGACGACCTGCGTCACGATGGAACCGTCGCCATCCAGCGTCGTGTAGACGAAGCGGAGCGCATCAGCGGCGCCCCACACATCGGCGCCGGCGCCGTCGACGGTGAACGTTCCATCGGCGGCACCCGATGCCGCTCCCGGTACGCCGACGCTGCCGATGTCCTGGCTGGCCCACCCGGCGGGAAGGCTCTGTGCGAGAGCCGACCCGGACCCGAGGGCCAGGCCGAGCAACACGGACGCAATCGTACGAACAGATCTCTGGGTCACGACGGATCTCTCCCCTCGGCCTTGACGTGTGAAGTTGTCGGAGTAGACCGCGGGGCAGCGCGGTGAGGGCGCGCGGAAACGCGCGACGCAGAGAGTTGGGCGAAGATGATGCCGCCCGGCTGGTGGCGAGCTCTACGGGCTAAAGCGGCGAATTTCGCGACGTTTTGCAAACGGCCGCGCTGAAACCGGCAGCTTGCCGATCACGAAACCGGCGCGTCGATCACAGTTATGTGATGGATGCACGCCGGCGCGATGCGCGGGCCATGCACGTCGTCGCGCATCGCACCGGCGGCGTGCACGATTTGGCGGCGCGGCGGTGCGCGCGCGGGCAAGCGCGCCGCTCACGACACCGTGCGCCGAATACGAAAAAGAAAAAGGGTCCGACCGCCGCGGCACCACGCTGTGTGGCACCGGCGGCAGCGGACCCTGACTGTCGACGCGGCGATGCGCCCGGCGTCGCCGAGCGTCGGCGCCGGCTACTTGACGTTGTAGACGACGAGCATCGGCTTGTGATCCGACGGCATCACACCGCTGGCGTCGCGCGTGTCGATCACCTGCACCGACTTCATCGTCAAATAGGTGGCGGCCTTCGAGGCGAAGACGTAGTCGATGCGCGAATTCTTCGTGCACCCGTCGCACGACATGTAGTGCGTCGCCGTGCCCATGGCGTTGGCGGTCGGCCAGGCGTCGAAGTGCGTCTGGCTCATGGCGAGGATCTCGTCGCTGTAGTACTGCGTGTTGAAATCGCCGGCCACGATGTGCCCTTCCGGCCAGTTCTGCTCGCAGCCGTTGACCGCCGCCACTTCGCCGACACGGACCGCCGAGCTGTCGAGCGCCAGGTGCACCGACCACATGTTCAGCGCCCGCCCGTTGACGAGCATGCTGAGGTGCGCACCCTTGCGATCGGCGCCGGGGTTGACCATGCAGATCGAGTCGGTGGTCACCGACAGGCGGGTGGCCACGACGTTGCCGCGGCCATCGTACGAGTACTTCCAGTCCTTGCCGGTCTGGCTCTTCAGCTGGGCGATGAGCGCGTCGAGTTCGTCCTGGTTCTCGACCTCGTTGAACGACACCACGTCGGGGCTGGCCTTGAGCACGGTGCTGATGAACCGGGCGGGACTGTAGACGCCGTCGGTACCGACGCCGCCGTGATGCGAATTCCAGTGCAGGATGCGCAGCGTCGTCAGGCTGCTCGACTGCACCGTCGGCGTGGTCACGGGCGTCGTCGTCTTGGTCACCGCCGTCGATCCGAAGCTCGCCGTCGCCAGGTTACCGTAGACATGGCTGCTGACGGCGACACCGACATAGATCGTCGACCCCATCGAGATCGTGTCGGACCCGATCGTCGTCCAGGTGCTGCCGTTGGTTGACTTCGACGCGGTGAAGGTGCTGCCCGCGCGCGTCAGCTTCACGTAGTAGGGCGCCAGGCCGTTGCCGCCCGCGGTGTTGGTCGACTGGCCGCCGGTGGCGGTGCGGCGCTGGAACGCCAGCCCCTTGCCGACGCTGACGAGCGCCAGCGCCTGCTTGGCGTTGGCGGCCAGCGTGTCGCGCATCATCACGCCCGCCTTCGTCCAGGCATTGACGTTTTCGAGCGACGTCACCTGCGTGATGATCGAACCATCGCCGGTCAGCGTCGTGTAGGCGAAGCGGAACGCATCGGCGGTGCCCCAGATGTCGGCGCCCGCGCCGTTCACCGTGACCGTTGTCGCGCCTTGCGCCGAACCGGTGGCGCCAACGCTGCCGACGTCAGACGTAGACCAGCCACTGGGGAGCGACTGGGCGAATGAGGAGCCGGCGGAGAGCACCAGCGTGAACAACACCGACGCGAACGTACGCACAGAGAACTTCGTCACGGGCAAACCCTTCCCTCGAGTGAACCGGCCCCTTCGCCCGCGACGGCTGGACGAGGCACCTACGTGGATTGTTGAGATTGGCTACCGGAAGGCAGCTGGGTTGCCACCAGCGAGCGGTGACAACCCATAGTCAGCGATCAAAACGGGCGATGCGAGCTGGACCGCGGGAAAATCGTACAAAAAATCTGCATACGGACGCGCTCGCCGCGTAACCGCCGCGTTCGAAAAACGAACGCGACGGCGGCGGGGCGTAGCGGGAAGGCCGATTGCTACTTAACCGTAAAGGTCGCCAGCATCGGTTTGTGGTCGGAGGGCATCACACCCTTGGCGTCGCGCGTGTCGACGATCTGCGCCGACTTCAGCACCAGTGCCGACGCGCCCTTCGACGTGAAGATGTAATCGATGCGGCTGTTGCGGGTGCAGCCATCGCAGTTGCCCGAATAGTTGGTGGCGGTCCCGAGCGCCTTGGCCGCCAGCCACACGTCGTTGTGACCGCTGGCCATCGACTGATACTCGTCGCTCCCCTGCTGCATGTTGAAGTCGCCGACGGCGATGCGCGCCTCCGGCCAGTTGCGCTCGCACCCTTGCAGCACCTTGGTCTCGTTGAGCCGGTTGGTCCCGTTCGACTCGTCGAGATGCGCCGACCAGATGTTGATCTGGCGGCCGTTCACCACCGTGGTGATCTGCGACGCCTTGCGATTGACGCCGGGGTTGACCGTGCAGATGGCATCGCTCTGTACCTTCAGGTGCGTCAGGACGAGATTTCCGCGATCGTCGTAGTTGCCCTTCCAGCTGATGCCGGTCTTCGCCTTCAGCGCCTTGATCAGCGCATCGGCGCGATCCTGATCGTCGACTTCGTTGAAGCTGATGACGTCGGGATCGATCTTCGCGACCCACGACGCCACGCGGTTCGGATCGTACTTGCCGTCGGTGCCGATGCCGCCGTGGTGCACGTTCCACTGCAGCACGCGCAGCGTCGTGCCGCCGCCCTGGCTGTTGTCGTTCTCGCCCTGATCGTTGGATTTGGGAGCCGGCGGCGGGGGCGGCGGCGGCGGCGCCGAACTGCTGGTGACCGGCGCCGGCGTGCTGACGTCGGGCGGCGCCGGGCTGCCCGACACCGAGCCGCTGATCGCGGTCGACGCGAAGGTCGCCGTCGCCAGTTTGCCGTTCGCGTGGCTGCCGACGGCCAGGCCCACGTAAATCGTGCTGCCCATGTCCACCGTGGTGGTCCCGACCAGGGTCCAGGCCGCGCCATCCTTCGACGCATAGCCGGCCAGCGAGCTGCCCGAGCGGACGATCTTCACGTAATAGGGGGCCGTCGCGCTGTTGAACGAGGTGTTGTACGACTCGGTGCCGTTGTGCTTGCGCCGCTGGAACACGACGCCCTTGCCGGGGGTGACGAACATCGAGGCGTGGCCGGCGGAGGCGCTGAGCGAGTCGCGCATCATCACGCCGACCTTGGTCCAGACGTCGACCTTCTGAATCGAGGTGACCTGCGCCTGGATCGAACCGTCGCCGGTCAGCTTGCGGTAGGTGAAGTGGAACGCGTCCGAATCGAGCCAGATGTCGCCGCCGGCGCCGGCCACCGTGAAGCTCGCGCCGCTGCCGCTTGCAGCCCCCTTGGCACCGGTCGATCCGATGTCGGTCGTCGCCCACCCGCTGGGCAACGCCTGCGCCAGAGCTGGCAACGGATTTCCCCAAAGGGCGATTCCGAGCAGCACGGCTCCATAGACACGCATACGGACATTCACACGTCGACTCATCAGTCGGACTCCCGCAAACCTGGGTTGTAAAAATGGGGGTCGTACTGACTCAGCGCACGGCGCGCCGGGCCGACCCGCTCATGGGCAAGCCCGCTGCCAAGCTCAACAAATCCTTGTGACTGTGTGAGTTACGGCTGAACAACGAAAATGAAGGATCGCTCCAGGCGCAAAACACAACTGAGCCGTTTGTAGCTCTTACGTGCAGATCGTCCGCAATTGATGAAATCGCGTGGAAATAAGGCGATTTCCGTAGGTCACGTACATACAGCCGTGTTGGATACAGAGACACGAGCAGACTTTGACAGTCAATGCAGGTGTCGAAGAGGGGCTGAGTGACGGATTTATGAACACATTCGACGTGGGCGCACCACTTGCAAACAGCTGGGGCGACACACGCTCGTGGAACCCATCCGTATGCCGCCCGCGCCCTTCATTCCACCGTCCCGGCAGCGCCTTCGCGTCGCCATCGTTGCCGCCTCGCTGCGCATCCTCGGCGGCCAGGCGGTCCAGGCGCAGCGGATGCTGGACGGCTGGAGCGCGGATGCCGAGATCGACGCCTGGCTGGTGCCGATCAACCCGGTGCCGCCGGCGCCCTTCGACCGGCTCCTCCAGCTCAAGTTCGTGCGGACGGTTGTGACCCAGCTGTGCTACTGGCCGTTGCTGTGGCGCGAGTTGCGCCGCGCGGACATCGTCCACGTCTTCTCCGCGTCGTATTCGTCGTTCCTGCTCTCGCCGCTGCCGGCGATTCTGATCGCTCGGGTGCTCGGCAGGCCGGTCGTCCTCAACTATCACAGCGGCGAGGCGCCTGATCACCTCGCCCGATCGCGGGTCGCGCGCTACGTGCTGCGCCATCTCGTCGATCTCAACGTGGTGCCGTCGACGTTCCTGCGCGATGTGTTCGCCCGCTTCGGGCTCACCGCGCACGTCGTCTCCAACAGCATCGACCTCGACCGCTTCGGTTATCGGCCGCGGAGCGGCTTCCGCCCGGCGCTGATCTCGACGCGCAATCTCGAGCCGCTCTACAACGTCGGGTGTACTCTGCGCGCCTTCAAGCGGATCCAGGCCCGCTATCCCGACGCGTCGCTGACCGTCGTCGGCGACGGGTCGCAGGCGGCGGCGCTGCGGACGCTGGCCGACGAGCTCGGCCTGCGGAACGTCGTGTTCACGGGCCGCGTCGCCCCGGACGAGATTCATCGCCGCTACGAGGCGGCCGACTTCTATATCCAGACGCCGGCCATCGACAACATGCCACTGTCGGTGCTCGAGGCATTTGCCACCGGCCTGCCGGTGGTCTCGACGTCGGTCGGCGGCGTGCCGTCCATCCTCACCGACGGCGTGCACGGCTTGCTCGCGCCCGATGGCGACGACACCGCCGTCGCCGCCTGCGTCATCGGTCTGCTCGACGATCCCGATCGCGCGCGGCGGCTGGCCGCGGCCGCGCGCGCGAGTTGCGAGGCCTATCGCTGGTCCACGGTGCGTGAGCACTGGCTGGCCGTCTACCGCAGCGCGGTGACGGCGCTGCCCCGCAGCAAAGCGCTGCCCGTCGAGGCGGCATGACCGCGGGACTGGTCAACCGGCTTCGCCGGATGGATCGACAGGAGTTCGCGTTTCGCGCCCGCTCGTGGGCGCGCATCCGCACGCAGCGCGCCGCCGCGCGCATGCGGCCGCCGCGCTGGTCGCGCGCCGGGCTCGCGTCCGCCTTGTCCGACGCCATCCTCGACGAGCCGCTCACCGCGTCGATCGAGCGTGAGGACTGGGACGCCGTCGAGCGGGCGCTCGAAGATCGACTGCGCAGCCGGCCATCGCGCTTCGTGCTCGATCCGGCGCGCGCCGAGGCGCTGCGCATGGCGCTGCTCGAGCGGTGGCCGTCGTTGCCGCAGGAGGCCGCGACGCGCGCCGATCGCATCGCCGGCGGCGACTATGACCTCCTCGGCTTCCGCGGGTTGCGTTTCGAGCACGACGGCGTGCAACTCGACTGGCATTTCGACCCGGTGCACGGCCGCGGCATGCCGCTCGCGTTCTGGGCCGACGTCCCCTATCTCGATCCCAACTGCGGCGATCACAAGGTGACGTGGGAGCTCAACCGCCATCAGCACTGGCTCGCGCTGGGCCGCGCCGCCTGGCTGACCGGCAACCGTGCCTACGGCGATCGCATCGTCCACGAACTGTCGTCGTGGCTGGCGGACAACCCGCCCGCCACCGGCGGCAACTGGGCGAGCATGCTCGAATTGGGACTGCGCTGCCAGTCGTGGCTGTGGGCGATGCACTTCCTGCTCGCCGAGGAAGCGATCGCCGGCCGCGGTCCGTGGCTCGCCGACATGCTGCTGGCGCTCGAGCATCAGCTGACGCACGTCGAACAGAATCTCTCGTACTACTTCAGCCCGAACACGCATCTCACCGGCGAGGCGCTGTCGCTCTACGTCGCCGGCGTGGCGCTGCCGGAGCTGCGCCACAGCACCCGCCGCATCGATGTCGGCCGCCGTGTGCTCCTCACCGAAGCCGGACGCCAGATCGAACGCGACGGGGGACATGCCGAGCGTTCGACGCACTACCACCGCTACACGCTCGACTTCTACGTGCTGGCGCTGCTGACGGCCGAACGCGCCGGCGACAGCGAGGCCGCCGGCATCTTCGGCGAGGCGGTGGCGCGGCTCGCCCGATTCATGTCCGCGATGGCCGATGACGCCGGTATCGTGCCGCAGATTGGCGACGACGACGGCGGCATGCTGTGGCCGATCACCGGGCGGGATCCGCGGGACGTCAGCGATTCGCTGGCGCTGGCGGCGATGGTCCTGCGCCGTCCTGACCTGGCTCCGTGCGGTTTGTGCGAAGAAGCGCTCTGGGTGGGATGGAGCGCGCGCGCCGCCGAGCCATCGGTCTGGCCAGGCGCGCCGGCGATGGTCGGTGAGGGGCGGCGCGAATCATCGCCGACCAGCACCGGTGTCCGGGCCGGTCGCCGCGTGCAGATGGATGTCTTTCCCGACACCGGCTACGCGGCGCTGCGCGACGTGAATGGCGATCACCTCGTCTTCGACGTCGGCCCGCACGGCTACCTGAACGGCGGGCACGCCCACGCCGATGCGCTCGCCGTCACGCTCACCATCGGCACCACGCCGCTGCTGATCGATTGCGGCACCGCGACCTACACGATGGACGTGGCGCTGCGGAACCGCATGCGCGGCGGCGCGGCGCACAACACGCTGCTCCTCGACGGCCGCGCGTCATCGCAGCCGGCCGGCCCGTTCCATTGGCAGAGCCGCACCGACAGCCGCCTCGAAGCGGTGCGCGCGAATCCGCGGTTCGCCTTCGTCCAGGCCTCGCACGCCGGATTTGACGGCGGCGAGCATCGTCGGGCGATCGTGCGGATGCCGTGGGGTGGGTGGCTGATCATCGACGACGTCGTTGCCCATGGCGAGCACGACGCCGATCGCTATTGGCATTTCGACCCCGACTGGGTGGTCGAAGCCGATGCGCCGGGCCGTCTCCGTGCCGCCGGCAGCCATGGTCGCACCGGCTGGTTGCTGCACGACGACGACACCGCCATGCTCGTCCACGGCGACACCGCCAGCGGCCTCGGCTGGTGTTCGCCCCGCTACGGGGCGCTGGTGCCGACCTGGAGCGCACGGACCAGCCGCCGTATCAGCGGTCCGGCCGCGATGTTCGCGTGGGCCGGCGAGAACGCCGGGCAGGCGCCATCGCTCGAGCGTCTGCGGATCGACGCCCATGCCGGCGCAATCGGCTGCCGCATCGAGGTGGACGGAGTGGCGATGACCGCCATCCGTTCGACCGGCACGGCCGCCGGCATCAGTCATCGGCCGCCGGCCGGCGACTACCATAGCGACGCCCGGCTGCTGCTGTATTCGCGCGGGCTCCTCGGCCAACTCACGCTCGCGGCGGTCGACGCGACCCACGCGCTGTGCCTCCAGGACGGGCTTCTCAGCCTGATCGCCGACGCGCCGGTGGCCGACGTCTGCGTCGAAACGTCGGACGGCGTCATCGAGTTCTGGTCGTCGCAGCCAAGTGCCCGCCTCGAGGTGCAGGGCGAAGCGGTGCGGACGGCACGCACGCTCCGGCTGAACGGCCGTGAGATGCCGGCTTCGCGGGGCACTCGCGACGACGCGATTTCGATCGCCTCGTCGGATTGGGGTGTGATCGAACGATCGGGCGGCAGCGCCGCACCGCCCGGGAAGGACGTACGGCCAACATGTGCGGAATAGCGGGAATCGCCGATCTCACCAGCGCCGGCCACATGACGTCGGATCGCCTGCGAATCAAGGCGATGTGCGACGTCATGCGCCACCGCGGGCCTGACGACGACGGGTTTCATGTCGAGCCCGGCGTTGCCCTCGGCATGCGGCGCCTGAGCATCATCGACCTGTCGACCGGGCATCAGCCGATCCACAACGAGGACGGCACCGTCTGGGTCGTGTTCAACGGCGAGATCTACAACTATCGTGAGCTGCGGCGTTCGCTTGAGGCCGCCGGCCACCGCTTCTACACGACCAGCGATACCGAAACGATCGTGCACGGCTACGAACAGTGGGGCGAGGACGTGTTCTCGCGCCTGCGCGGCATGTTCGGCATCGCGCTGTGGGATTCACGCTCGCGCACGCTGCTGGTGGCGCGCGATCGCGCCGGCATCAAGCCGCTCTACTACGCCGAGGCCGGTGGACGGATCTTCTTCGGCTCCGAGGCGAAATGCCTGCTCGCCAATCGCGAGATCGACCGCACGCTCGACGAGACGTCGCTCGATCACTACCTGGCCTACCTCTACACGCCGCGCGATCGAGCAATCTTCCGCGGCATGCACAAGCTGCCGCCCGGCCATTTTCTCAAGGTGCAGGACGGGCGCGTGGAGACGCACCGCTACTGGCAGCTTCCAGTGGCGACGACCTTCCGAGGCTCCGAGGCGGACGCGCTCGAACGCCTCGAGGACACGCTGACCGAAGCCGTCCGCTCGCACATGGTCAGCGACGTGCCGCTCGGCGCCTTCCTCTCCGGCGGCATCGACTCCAGCGTCGTCGTCGCGCTGATGGCGCGGGCCGCGGATCGGCCGGTGAAGACATTCTCGATCGGTTTCGACGAGGCGGGATTCAATGAGCTGCCGCATGCCCGCAAGGTGGCGGAACACCTGGGCACCGACCATCACGAGTTCATCGTCCGGCCCGACGCGCTCGGCATCCTGGATCGGCTGATCTGGCACTTCGACGAGCCGTTCGCCGACTCGTCGGCGATTCCAACCTGGTATGTGTCGGAACTGGCGCGCCGGCACGTCACGGTCGTCCTGTCAGGCGACGGCGGCGACGAGTCGTTCGGCGGCTACGACCGCTACCTGCCGCATCCGCGCGTCGCGGCATTCGATCGCATGATGCCGCGGCTGGGACGGACGCTGGCGGCGGCGACCTGGCGTGCCTTGCCGCACGGCATGCGCGGGAAGAATTTCCTGCGCCATGTCGCCCGCGATCCGCAGGGCCGCTATCTCGACTCGGTGACGTTCTATCACGCCGACGAACGGCAGGCGCTGCTGTCGCCGGAGATCAACGCGGCGCTGGCGGGGTGGGACGCGGAGGCGCACTTCCGCCGCCCGTTCGACCGGCTGCAGGGGCTGCCGATCGCGGCGCAGATGATGGCGTTCGACTTCGAGACCTATCTGCCGGAAGACTGCCTGACCAAGGTGGACCGCATGAGCATGGCGCACTCGATCGAATCGCGGGTGCCGCTGCTCGATCACCTCGTCGTGGAGTTCGCCGCCTCGCTGCCGCCGGAGATGAAGATCGCGGCGCAGCGCCGCAAGCACCTGCTCAAGCAGCTGGCGTTCAAGCTGGTGCCGCGCGAGCTGCTCGACCGGCCGAAGCAGGGTTTCGGCGTCCCGATCGGCCACTGGTTCGCCGGTTCGCTGCGCGACGTCTTCGGCGACGTCCTCGGGTCCGCCGCCACGCGCCAGCGCGGCTACTTCAACGCGCCGTTCGTCGAACAGATCCTCGCGGAGCATCTGACCGGCAAGCGCGATCATGCGCTCCGCCTGTGGCAGCTCCTGGTGTTCGAGCTGTGGCACCGCCAGTACGTCGACGCACCGGCGGTTGCCGCCTGATCGATTCGCCTACTGCCCGAGGATCGTCACGTCGTTCTTCGCCGCTCCCGGCGCGCCAGTCAGGTAGCGCTGCGGCGACAGCACGATCTGGTCGAACATGAAGCCGTCTTCGCGCGGCTGGATGCGGATCGTCTGCATGCCGGTGCGCTCGAAGACGATCGAGCTGCCGAACCCGCCGTAGACGTCGTCGGTCCAGCCGTAGCCTGACACGCCGGCATTCGGACCCTCTTCGAGGATGACCGGCAGCGCCGACGTGGTGCCGATGCGCGCGGCGGCGACGCCGTCGAACTGCACGTACACCGAGTCGTTCGAGTAGTCGTTCTTCTCGGCGCGGGCGCGGATCCACAGGTGATAGGGGCGCCCCGCCTCGGCCGGGAAGGTCAGCTCGACGTAGCTCGCCGGCGACGCCAACGCGGTCCCGACCTTGGCTGCGTTCTGGTTCGGGTTCCACATCACCTTGCCCGCCGCCGCCCCGCCGTCGGCCACGAGCTGGAAGTTGCCCACCGTCCGAACCGCCTGCGCGGCATAGACAACCACTTCGGACTTGGTCGCAACGGTTGCCGCCGCCGTCGGCGACGCGGCGCCGAGGTCGTCCACCGCAATCGCGGTGAAGCTGTAGGAACCGGACTGCGTCACCGGCCACGTCAGCGCGAACGTTCCCTGCGCCGACATGCCCGACCCTGAGCCGGTTGACGCCGCGCTGCCGACCAGCGCGCCGTCGAGATAGAAATCGACGCGTGCAACACCGCCGTCGGAGTCCGCGGCCGCCGCCGACAGCGTCAGCGTCGCACCGACGGCAACGTCGACCGGCGCGATGAGCGACACCGTCGGCGCCTTGTTCGGCGGCCGCGCCACGGTCATCGTCAGGCTGCGTTCCGCAAAGCGCGTCGCATCAACGGCATCCGTCGCGCGCAGCGTGAACGTCCACGTGCCCTGGACCGCCGGCGTCCCCGACAGCACCCCGTTGCCGCTGAACGACAGCCCCGGCGGCAGGGTCCCCGCGAACGACCAGACGTAGGTGCCGAGACCGCCGACCGCGTCGAACGCCTGCATGAACGGCAGCGTGGCGGTCGCAGCGGTCACCGTGCCGGTGACGATGTCGACGGGCGGAATCGCCTGGTCGACATGGATGCTCAGCGGCCGCGACGCGGTGGCACCGGTCGTGTCGGCCACCTGCACCGTGAACGCATGGTCGCCGCGCATCGACGCGCTGCCGGCGATGTTCCCGGTCAGCGGATCGAGCGCCAGACCCGACGGAAGCGCGCCGGCGATCAGGCTCCACCGGAACGGCGCGATGCCGCCGGCCACCTGCAGCGCGGTCGCGTAAAACGCCAGTTCCGGCGTCGACGGGAGCGATGCGGTCGCCACCTCGGGCGGCGTGCTCTCGGCCGAGACGCGGGCGGCGTGCACCGTCCCCGCGTCGGCGCCGAGATCGAGGCCATCGGTGCCGGCGTGCGCCCAGTCGGTGCCGGGCACCAGCGTGAAGTCGTTCGCCGCGTAGCCGACGAAGTGATTCTCGAAGCCCGTGACCGTCGGGAACAGGTTGCCGGCCGGGTAGGCCGACGCGGAGCCGCCGGCGAAGACGTTGCGCGTCACGACGCCGTCGGGGAAGAAGTAGGAGATCGTCTGCATCCCCGGACCGCGGTTGGCGCCGATGATCCCGTAGCTGTTGTGACGGCCGACGTTGTTGGTGAACACGAAGCCGGTCATCGGCAGGCTGTCGACGTTGACGAGGCCGCCGCCGTTGGTCGACACGATCGTGTTGTGGTCGATGACGATGTCCTGCGGCTGCCGCAGCAGCTGCAGGAAGAAGCCGTTTCCGCCCCAGCTCTTGTTCAGGTCGTAGATTTCGTTGTGGCGGATGCGGACGTTCACCGTCTGCTGGCTCGCCTGCTCGTTGTCCCACCCCTGGATGTTGATGGCGCCGCCGATGCTGCGAATGACGTTGTATTCGAATGTGACGTCCTTCACCACGCACCAGGTGCAGCTGCCGTACTGGTTGCGCGGCGTGAAGAGCACGGCAATCCCCGCCTGCGCCTGCGCCCAGTTGTTCTCGATCACGTTGTAGTCGATCTGCACGCGGCTGGCGTTCTTCAGTTCGAGGACGTTCTTGACCTGCCACACCGTTGCCGAGGTCGGCGGCGTCCCGGCCGTCGCCGCCGCCAGGCCGTCGTCAGAGAACGCCGGGGTGGTGACGCGCCAGTACATTTTCTGCGCGCCGGCGGTGCGTCCGTAGACCAGATACTCGGTGGCGTCGGGCACGGGGGTCCACGTCAGCGCGACGCGGGCGCCGGCAGCGACCGTTGCCGTGACGTCGGCCGACGCCAGCGAGCGCGCCATCGTGGTATCCGGCAGCGTGCGGCGGGCGACGACGCGGTAGCCGTAGGTGCCGGCGGCAAGCGAACCGTCGGCGGTGACCGATGCACGAACGCCAGACGGCGTCGCCAGCAGCGGATCGCGCCATGACAGCGGACGGGTGAGCGTGTTGCCGCGGATGACGACGTCGGACGGCGTCAGATCAGGGATCTTCGGATCGTCGCCGCCGAGCAGGAACACCTCGGTGGACGCCTCGAGATAGTTGTTCTCGACGTCGTAGGGGCCCGGCCCGTTCCAGCCGGCAATGGCCTGCGTGTCCTGCCCGACCGCCTTGATGTCGGAGACGTAGGAATTGAGGATCGACGTCAGCCCGGTGTTGAGGCTGATGCCGCGCTTCTGACCGTTCAGCGGATCGCCATGGACGTACACGCGATCGAGGATCAGATGGTGCGGCACCAGCGACAACGTGTTCTGCGCGCTCGATCCGTCGCCGAGCGCGATGATGTCCCCCAGCCCTTTCAGGTTCGCTTCGAACTCGACGAACATGACGCGCCAGAAGGCCGCCGCGGGCGCGGTCCGCAGCGCCGGCGTGCCGTTCGGCGATTGCAGCTTCGGCAGGTAGGGCGAATACGCCGGCGACATGCGGGCGCCGGCCGGCGGCAGCAGGCTGTCGGCTGCGGCCGAACGGATGGTGATGTAGGTGGTGCCGGTGTGCACCGGCAGCCGGAAGTTGCCGACGTAGGTCGCGCCTGGATCGAGCAGGATCGTGTCACCAGGCAACGCGTTGTTCAGCGCCGCTTGCAGGTCGCCACCCGCGGGCACGTAGATGTTTCCGGCGGTTGACGGACGGGCCGCCAGCATGACGAGTACGAGCGCGCACAACCCGGGCACACGCCGGGCGGCAAACCTCAACGGCCACATTTCCTGAGTCCTTTCTGTTCGTGGGCAGAAGAGAAAGCGCCCGCTCGGTGGGTCCCGCGCGGCTACGGTAGAGGTAGCAATGGTGGTACCGCTGAGGTAGGTCGGCTGGCGGATGGGCTGAGCTGCGGGATTTCTAACCGTTTTGTGCGAGGTGCACAGTTCGACTTGAGGTGGATCGACCGGTCACGCCGAACGCCTTTGGTTCGTCATTACATTTCGGTGATTTCGACGGACTGTGGCTGACAACGGAGCCGTATAGGACCTGCCGATCGTCATCAATTTGACTGGTGCTGGAACTGGCGCCGCTGCTGTCGAGCCGTGGCGCCCGGATTGCTTCGACGCGGGCGTGCGCGACCTCCCGACGCCGATTGGCCTGGTCCTCACCAGCTTCGATCCCGGCGGCACCGAGCGGCAGATGACCGAACTCATTCGCCGCCTCGATCCGCATCGCTTCGAGGTGCACGTCGCCTGCTTCCGCCGCAGCGGGCTCTGGCGGCCGATCGTCGAACAGGCGGCTGCGTCGGTCACCGAGTTCCCGGTGACCGGCTTCCGCTCCCCATCGACCGCGATCCAGTTGCTTCGGTTCGCGCGCTGGTGCCGGTCCCGGCGCCTCCAGGCGGTGCACGCCTGTGACTTCTACGCCAACGTCTTCGCCTTGACCGGTGCGGCGCTCGCCCGCGTGCCGGTTCGCATCGGCAGCCGGCGCGACATCCGGATTCCGCTGCGTTCCGGCGGACAGCATCGGCTGCAGGAGATCTCCTACCGCTTCGCCCACCGGGTCGTCGCCAACGCCGCGGCCGCCGCGGAACAACTCGAACGCGAGGGCGTGCCGCGATCGTCCATCGTGGTGATCCCGAACGGCATCGACCTCGCCCGATACGAACCTGCGGTGCCGCGCCCGGTGCGCCGCGTGGTCACCACCGTCGCCAATCTGCGAGGCGAAAAGGGGCATGACGTGCTGGTGCGCGCGGCGGCGATCGTGCGCGACCGCGTTCCAGGCGTGATCTTTCAGCTCGTTGGCGACGGACCGATGCACGAGACGCTCGCGACGGACGTGCAGTCGTTGAACCTTGGCACGGTCGTGCGCTTTCTCGGCCACCGTGAGGACGTGCCGGCGCTGCTGCGCGAGAGCGACGCCTTCGTGCTTCCGTCGCGCACCGAGGCGTTTCCCAACGGCCTGCTGGAAGCGATGGCGGCGGGACTCCCGGCCGTCGCCACCCGCGTCGGCGGTATCCCCGAGCTGGTCGACGACGGCCGCAATGGTCTGCTGGTGCCGGCGGGGGATCACGAGGCGCTCGCAGCCGCCGTGATCCGCGTGCTGACCGACGACGGGGTGGCCACGCGGCTGGCGCACGAGGCCAGACGCACCGTCGAGGCGCGCTACGCGTTCGAACGGATGGTGACGGCGTTCGAAACCCTCTACGCCGACACCATTGCCGCGGCCATGCCCCGGACCTCGACCCGAGCTCGAGTGGGCAACGGCGTGGCCAACCCCAGCTCGTCAGTCGGTGCGGTTGAGTAACGAATTACCCAAAGGTGCCAGTGCCGCCGCCCGGGCCGCGGACGCCCTCGCATTCCGGGCGATCAAACGGCCGTTTTTGGCGAATTCCGTGGCACCCCGCTTGCTCGACTGACCGCCCGTGAGCGGATTTTCCGGCCAGCCCAGCTTCGAGGTCCGCTCACGCTTTTCCGCCGGCGTGGCACGTCCGCCGCGGACCCGGCGCCCTGCAACCGAACAAGGACGAACGTCTCGATGTGTGGTATCGCTGGAATAGTCGCCGCTGACGGCCTGCACCCCGACGAACGCCGGCGCGCCGAGCAGATGCGCGACGTCATGACCCATCGCGGGCCCGATGGCGCCGGCCTTCACGCCGACAGCCACGCCGCGCTCGCCCATCGCCGCCTCAGCATCGTCGACCTCGCCGGCGGGCATCAGCCGCTGGCCAACGAGGACGGGACGATCTGGATCACCTTCAACGGCGAGATCTACAACCACGCGTCGGTCCGCTCCGACCTCGAAGCGGCCGGTCATCGCTATCACACGCGCTCGGATACCGAGACGATCGTGCACGCCTACGAGCAGTGGGGCGACGACTGCGTGGACCGACTGCGCGGCATGTTCGCCTTCGCGATCTGGGACGCGCCGCGGCGCCGGCTGCTGATCGCCCGCGATCGCCTCGGCGTGAAACCGCTCTACTGGACGCAGGTGCCGGCGTCGCCGCGCGACGGACGCGGGGCCCGGTTGCTGTTCGCCTCCGAGATCAAGGGCATCCTCGACAGCGGGCTGGTGACGGCGCGGCCGAATCATGCCGTGCTCTCAGAAGTGCTGGCGACCCGCTACACCTCCGGCGTCGAGACGATGTTCGAGGGGATCTTCAAGCTGCTCCCCGGCCATCGCCTGGTCTACGAGAACGGCCGCGTCGACATCAGCCAGTACTGGGACGTCCCGCACGAGGGACCCGACCCGGAGCTGGCCAAGACGTCGGAACCGGAGCTGGTGGAACGCTTCCGCGATCTGCTGCAGGAATCGGTGCGGCTGCGGCTGATGGCCGATGTGCCGCTCGGGATGTTCCTCTCGGGGGGCATCGACAGCAGCGCCGTCGCCGCGCTGATGGCGCGCGAGGTGCACCGCCCGATCCAGACGTTCTCGGTCGCCTTCGCCGATCGCGCGTTCAGCGAGCTCGAATACGCCCGCGAAGTCGCCACCGCCATCGGCGCGGAGCGGCACGAGATCGTGATCTCGGACGGCGATTTCTTCGGCGCGCTGCCGCGCCTGCTGTGGCACGAGGACGAGCCGATCGCGCATCCGTCGAGCGTGCCGCTGCACTTCGTTTCGGCGCTCGCCCGCGAGCACGTCAAGGTGGTGCTGACCGGCGAAGGCAGCGATGAACTGCTGGCCGGCTACGGCAAATATCCGAGGGCGCTGATCAACTGGCGCGCCGGCGGCATCTACGAACGCGTCATGCCGGCCGGCGTGCGCGCGGCGGTGGCGTCGACACTGGTGCCGCGGCTGCCCGGCCGCCTGCGCCGCTACGCCAACCGCTCGTTCCTGGCGATGCCGCGCGACGCGTCGGCGATGTTCCTCGACAACTTCGCCGGCGTCCCGATGCGGCGGCAGGTCGAACTGCTAAACCCATCGCTGCTCTCGACGTCGCCGTACGCCGCATCGCTCGCCTACTTCGACGGCGGCTCGGCGAATGGCGATCTGCTGGGCCGCATCCTCTACACCGACATCAAGACCTACCTGCTCGAGCTGCTGATGAAGCAGGACCAGATGAGCATGTCGACGTCGATCGAGAGCCGCGTGCCGTTCCTCGATCACAAGCTCGTCGAGTTCGCCGCCCGGCTGCCGCAGCAGCTGAAGCTGTCGGGGTTCACGACCAAACGGGTGTTGCGCGAGGCGGTGCGCGGCCTGCTGCCCACCTCGATCCTGACGCGCAAGAAGATGGGCTTCCCGGTGCCGTTCGCGCAGTGGAGCGCGGGCACGTGGCACGGGCCGGTGCGCGAGGTACTGCTCGACAGCCGGACGCGTCAGCGCGGCATCACCGATACCGCGGCGGTCGAGCGCCTCCTCGACGACCATCGCGGCGGACGGCGCCGTGGCGGCGACGAGATCTGGGCGCTCCTCAATCTCGAGCTCTGGTACCGCACCTTCATCGACGGCAACGGCGTGCAGACACTGCCGGCGCCTTCATCGGCGCCGCACGCCGTCGCCGCCGCCTGACACGATGCGCATCCTCTGGTTGAACGCCGGTCTCCTGCTGCCGCTCGACAAAGGCGGAAAGCTGCGCACGTGGCACCTGATGCGCCACCTCGCCGCGCGGCACGACATCACCTATGTCTCGTTCGGCGATCCCGACACGCCGCAGGCCGATCGCGACGGGATGCGCGAAGTCTGCCGCGAGCTGCACGTGATTCCGCGGCGTGATCCGGCCAAGGGCACGCCGGCCTTCTACACCGGCGCGGCGGCGCGTGTGTTCGATCCGCTGCCCTACGCGGTCGGCAAGTACCGCTCCGCCGACTACCGCCGCACCGTCGAGCAGCTGCTCGCCCGCGAGCCGTTCGACCTGATCGTCTGCGACTTCCTCGTGCCGGCGGTCAACATGCCCGCCACGCTGCCGTGCCCCGCCGTGCTCTTCACCCACAACGTGGAAGCGGAAATCTGGCGGCGCCATTTCGAACGGCAGCAGGGCGCCGTGCGCCGTTATCTGTACCGGCAGCAGTGGCGGCGGATGCTGCGCTTCGAGGGCGCGACGATGCGGCGGTTCGACGCGGTGCTGGCGGTCTCGGAGACCGACCGCGACACGCTTCAGCGCCTGTATCGGGACGACCTCCGTGGGCCGGTGGTCACCGTCGCCACCGGCGTGGACACCGCCTTCTTCGCCCCGCGTGCCGCCGACGCCGCCGCGGCCGGCGCCGATCTCGTCTTCACCGGGTCGATGGACTGGATCCCCAACGAAGACGCGATGACCTACTTCTGCGCCGAGGTGCTGCCGCTGATCCGCGCCGAGGAACCGCGGGCGACGGTCACCATCGTCGGCCGCGATCCGACGCCAGCGGTGCAGCGCCTCTCCGCGACCGCCGGCGTGGCCGTGACCGGCCGCGTCGACGACGTCCGCGACTACATCGCGCGCGGCGCGCTCTACATCGTGCCGATCCGGATTGGCGGCGGCACGCGGCTGAAGATCTTCGAGGCCATGAGCATGGCCAAGGCGGTCGTGTCCACCACGGTGGGTGCCGAAGGGTTGCCCGTCACCCACGGGCGCGACGTGCTGCTCGCCGACGACCCGCGCACGTTCGCCGATGCGGTGATTTCGCTGCTGCGCGACCCGGCACGTCGCGTGCAACTCGAGCGCGCGGCGCGCGACCTCGTGGTCGCCCACTACGACTGGGCGGCGGTCGCCGGCCAGCTCGAACAGGCGCTGGTCGGTGCCGCGGAACGGCGCGCGGCAGCGGCCTGAATCGGGGTTCGCGGATTCGCGATCGAGGTCCGGCTGAAGCCGGACATTACGAACGACGGAGCGTTTTCTTTCCTGGCGTGCGTGAGGACTAGCAGATGAGAGTGTCGGTTTTCGGATTGGGATATGTGGGCAGCGTATCGGCCGCGTCGTTCGCCGCCGACGGGCACGAGGTCGTCGGCGTCGACGTCATCCCGGAAAAGGTGCAGGCGATCAACGAAGGGCGCAGCCCGCTGGTTGAACCCGGCCTCGACGAACTGCTGCACCAGGGTGTGGCCAGCGGACGGCTTCGCGCCACGTCGAGTACCGCCGACGCGGTCAACGCCACCGACCTGTCGCTGATCTGCGTCGGCACGCCGAGCCGCAAGAACGGCAGCCTCGATCTCAGCTACCTGCTGCGCGTCTGTGAGGAAATCGGCGACGTGCTCAAGGACAAGCCGGACTACCACGTGGTCGTCGTGCGCAGCACGGTGCTGCCGGGCACGACCCACGGCCATGTGATCCCGGCGCTCGAGAAGCACTCGGGCAAGAAGTACGGCGAAGGCTTCGGCGTCGCCGTCAATCCCGAGTTCCTGCGCGAGGGGACGGCGCTTCGCGACTTCCGCCAGCCGCCGCTCACGCTCGTCGGCCACAACCACGCCGCCGACGCCGCGCCGACCAAGGCGCTCTACCAGAACATCGACGCGCCGCTCTACGGCACCAGCATCCGCGTCGCCGAGATGATGAAGTACACCAGCAACGCCTGGCATGCCGTCAAGGTGGTGTTCGCCAACGAAATCGGCAACCTGTGCAAGCGCGTCGGCGTCGACAGCCACGAGGTGATGGACATCTTCTGCAAGGACGACAAGCTGAACCTGTCGCCCTACTACCTCAAGCCGGGCTTCGCGTTCGGCGGTTCGTGCCTGCCCAAGGACGTACGCGCGCTGCAGTACCGCGCCAAGGAAGTCGACCTGTCGATGCCGCTGATCGAGTCGCTGCTCGACAGCAACCGCCTGCAGGTGCAGCACGCGATCGATCAGATCGTCGATACCGGCAAGAAGAAGATCGGCCTGTTCGGCTTCAGCTTCAAGGCCGGCACCGACGATTTGCGCGAATCGCCGATGGTGATCCTGGCCGAAGCGCTGCTCGGCAAGGGCTACGAACTGTGCATCTTCGATCGCAACGTCTCGCTGGCCCGCCTGGTTGGCGCCAACAAGCGCTACATCGAAGAGCAGATCCCGCACCTCTCGCGCCACCTGTGCGAGTCGATCGACGACGTGATCGATCGGTCGGAGGTCCTCGTGGTGGGGAACGGCGCCGCCGAATTCAGCGACGCGGTGACGCGCTGCCGCCCGGATCAGACGGTCATCGACCTGGTGCGCCTGCCGGTCGATTTCAGCAAGGTGCACGCACAGTACGACGGCATCTGCTGGTAGCGGTGTCGTTCTTCAACGCGACCTTCGGGTTCTTCCTGACGTGGTGGGGCGCCTTCCTGATGGCGGCGCTCGACTCGTCGATGATCTTCTTCCTGCCGTTCGGCATCGACGCGCTGGTCATCTACCTGGCGGCGCGCGACAAGGATCTGTTCTGGGCGGTCCCGCTGCTGGCGACGGCGGGGTCGCTCGCCGGTGCCGCGCTCACGTTCTGGATCGGCAAGAAGGTAGGTGACACCGGCCTCGGCCGGCTGGTGTCGGAGCGGCGGCTGGAACGGCTGCAGAACCGCGTTCGCGACACCGGCGCGATCGCGATTGCCGTCCCGGCGCTGATGCCGCCGCCGTTCCCGTTCACCCCCTTCATCCTCACCTGCGGCGCGCTGAACGTCGATGCGACGCGCTTCTTCCTCACGCTCGGGATCGTCCGCCTGCTGCGCTTCGGCGCCGAGGCCGTCCTCGCCCGTCTCTACGGCCGCGGCATCCTGCGGGTGCTGCAGTCCGACCAGTTCCAGGCGGTGATCATCGGGTTCAGCATCCTCGCCATCGGCGGCACGCTGATTTCGGCCATCGTCATGTGGCGGAACACCCGCGTCCGCCCACGCCCGGCGTAAGAACCCACCGCATCGCCCGCCAGCGGAACCAGCAGGCTGACCCCGGCTCGGGCTCTGCCGTACAATGCCGCCACCGGCGCCAATCCGAATTGTCGACCCGCGCGTAGAGAGGGGGAAAGGAGCACCCTTGATGACGCCACCCGCGACCATCGGCCGCCGCTCCCTGCCGTCCCGCAGCCCCGAAAGGACGTGGTCATGAGCACCGCCGTCACCGCGTCGTCTCCCGCGGCGCCAGCGCTGTCGCGGCGCGGCACGATCGCGACGCTGACGATTGCCGGCCTGGCCGCGGTGGTGTTCTTCGCCGCCGCCGGGCTCCCCTACTTCCTCTCCTCGCAATACGGCGCCGACATCTACGCCAACCGGCGGGGATGGCTGCTGCTGCACATCGCCGGCGGCGCGGTGGCGCTGCTCAGCGGGCCTCTACAGCTCTGGCTGGGGCTCGCCAACCGGGCGCGCGCCTGGCATCGCCGTCTCGGCATCACCTACATGACCGCCATCGTCGCCAGCTCGATTGGCGCGTTCTACCTGGCATTTCACACGACGGGCGGCTGGGTGTTCGGCGCCGGCCTCGCCGCGCTGGCGGTGGCCTGGCTGACGACGACCGGCATGGCCTACCTCGCGATCCGGCGGCTGCTGATCGAGCAGCACAAGGAGTGGATGATCCGCAGCTACGTCGTCACCTTCGGCTTCGTGTTCTTCCGCATCGTCTACCCGGCGCTGGGCGCGCAACAGATCGGCACCTTGAACGAGCAGCTGGCGGTGGCGGCGTGGTCCTGCTGGTCGGTTCCGCTGCTGGTGAACGAACTGGTGCTGCAGGGACGGAAGATTCTGCGCGTTAAGTAAAGGAACCGGGTTCGTTTTTACGAATCGCGAAAAACGAACCCGGTTCCATTTCGATCAGCGCGTCGCCACGTTCTCGATCTCGGTCCCGGGATAGTAATGGCCGAGAATCTCTGCCGCCGACTCGCCGCGGCGGGCCCGCCGGCCGGCGCCGATGGTGCACAGCCCGACGCCATGGCCGTAGCCGCGGCCGACGAACGTCAGCAGACCACCGCGCTCCTTCACCGCGAACGCCGTGCTCTTGAGCTCGGCCGGGCCGATCGCCAGCCGGAACTGATCGCCGCGAATCGTGTCGGGGGTCAGCCCTTTGAGCTCGATGCGCGCTGCGCGTCCCGAGGCATTGCGGTCGGTGATGCGGACCTCCCGCAGGCGGCCGCTGAATCCCTGGCGGCTCAGGCGCCGCTGAATGTCGCCGAGCGTGAGTTCGAGCGTCCACGGATCGTCGCCGTCGTGCACATCGTCGGGGAGCGATCGCAGGTATGGCAGCTTCATGCCCGGCCACACTTCCGACGCCGCTTCGGACCGTCCGCCGCACGACGCCGAGTAGAAGATTTCGGCCACCTTGCCGTGGTAGGTCAGGATCTGCCCGGCCGTCGCCAGTGCCGCCCGGCGCGTCGCCGGCGTGGCCGCGCGCAGCACCTGGCAATGGGTCGTGTCGCACAGGTCGAAGCCGTCTTTGGCGTGGCGGCGGAGGTTGAAGATGGCGTAGGTGCGGACGGCGACGGCAAGCGCCTGGAATGCGGCATCCGCGGCCGACGGCTCCGCTTCGCCGGCGAGCACGCGAGCCACGTATATCTCGAGCGGCAGCGTCGTCACCCGGCCGTTGCCGGGTGATCCGATGGCGACGGTGCGCGTGCCGCTGGCGCGCTGCAGGTCGGCGTCGGAGGGTTCCTGGGCGGCGGCGGGCGAGACGGCACTGCCGGTCGCCGCCACACACAGCAGGATGATGACGGCCAGCGGCGAAGGGCGCCGCGGCCCCGTCTGGTTGGTCAGTTCGCCCAGTGCACCCGCTCCCGGCTACAGGCGGCGCGTGCACCCCGGGCTGCAGCGGCACTGAATGATCTGGTCGCCGTCCGTGTAGTAGTCATAGGTGAGCTCTTCGCCCGGGTCGATGTTGCGTGCCGCCCGGATCCAGATGTCCTTGCCGACGATCTGGCTGTAGCAGTTGGGCCTGCAGGCGTGATTGATGAAGCGGGCGATGTTGCCCCCGACCTGCGCGTCGCGCACCCAGCGGCGGTTGACGGTGAAACACCAGATTTCGCCACGCTCGAGATACTGGGTTTCGCGCTTGTAGCTTTCCTTGTGGTCGATCAGCTCGCCCTCGTAGCGGACGATCCGCTTGTTCTTGTTGATCGGCTCGAGCGCAAAGACCCCCCATCCATGGACCGGGGAACGACGACGAATGATCCGGGGATACGCAGGATCCTGGGACATGCGGACACAGAATAGCCGATAATAGGCGCCACATGAGTCGAACAGCGGTAGGCGCCCGCGAGATCGTCCAGGCCTGGGGCCGGATCCTCGCCGGCTATCGTCCCAACCTGTCGATCGAAATCACCAAAGAGTGCCCGCTCCGTTGCCCCGGCTGTTACGCCTACGGCGACGAACACCTGGGCGGCGAAGTCACGCTTCGCGGCCTCTCGGACTACAAGGGCGACGAGCTGGTGCGGCGCTTCATGGCCATGATCGATCGCCACAAGCCATTGCACGTCTCGATCGTCGGCGGTGAACCGCTCGTGCGATACCGCGAGCTCGGCAAGATCCTGCCGCAGCTCGCCGAACGCGGCGTGCACACCCAGCTGGTAACGAGCGCCGTGCGCCCGATCCCGCCCGAATGGGTCGGGCTGAACCGGCTGCAGATCGTCGTCTCGATCGACGGCCTGCAACCGGAGCACGACGTGCGGCGGACGCCGGCGACCTACGACCGGATCCTCAAGCACATCGAGGGGCACCAGATCACGGTGCACTGCACGGTGACGCGGCAGCAGATCCGGCGCGACGGTTATCTCGAGGAGTTCGCCAGCTTCTGGCAGGCCAACCCGCACACGCGCTTGATCTGGTTCAGCCTCTACACGCCGCAGGTCGGCGAGCTGTCGATGGAGCGGCTGACGAAGGACGACCGCACCCGGGTCATCGCCGACATCCGCCGGCTGAAGCCGATGTTCTCGAAGATCCAGATGCTCGACGGCATGCTGAAGGTCTACGCGAAGCCGCCGGAATCGCCCGACGACTGCATCTTCGCCAAGACCACCGAGTGCTATTCGTCGGACCTCGAGCGGCGGATCACGCCCTGTCAGCTCGGCGGCAAGCCCGACTGCGAGAACTGCGGCTGCATCGCCACCGCCGGCCTCGAGGCCATCGGCCGGCACAAGCTGCGCGGGTTCATCCCGGTTGGCCGCATCTTCTACGCCTCGCTCAAGGTCGGCGAAACCGTCGAACGGATGCGCAACCGGACGACGCCGCAGCCGCCGGCGCCCGAGGTCGCAACGTAAAAAAGGAACCGGGGTCGATTCCAGGCGGATTCAGGGAATCGAACCCGGTTCCCTTGGTTCCCATGCACCAACCCCTGCGCCTGGCTTTTCTGGGCTGCGGCTTCATTACCGCCATTCACAGCCGGCACCTTCGCTCGCGCGCGCTGCGCCGGGCGATCGCCTGCAGTTATGCGAGCCGCGATCGTGAGCGGGCAGACGCCTACTGCCGCCGCTATGGTGGTGTCGCCAGCTACTCCGACTACGAGGCGGCCATCGCCGACCCGCAGGTCGACGCCGTCGTCATCGCCGTACCGCCGCGGTTCCACCTCGATCTGACGCTGCGGGCGCTCGCCGCCGGCAAGCACGTGCTGGTCGAGAAGCCCGCGTTTCTGCGGATGGAGGACTACGAGACGGTGCGGGACGCCCGCGATCGCGCCGGCCGCGTCGTGCTCGTCGGCGAGAACGACCACTACAAGCCGCTCGCCGTCCGCCTGCGCCGGCTGCTGCGCGAGCGTGCCGTCGGCGACCTGGTGTTCGCCCACTTCAGCACCATCGCCAGGAAGTTCAAGCGCGCCGACGACTGGCGCAACGACGAATCGATGGCCGGCGGCGACGCCTTCTTCGAAGAAGGGATTCACTGGCTGCACCTGGCCAACAGCCTTGGGCCGGCGATCACGAGCATCCACGGCTACCGGCCGGCGCACGCGAGCGAAGGGCCCGACCGGCGCATGAAGAGCATGATGGTCGGCTTCCGCTACGACAACGGCGCCGTCGGCGCCCTCTACTACTCGCGCGAAATCCCCTCGCTCTTCCAGGGACTGCGCCTCTCGAAGCTCTACGGCCGGAAGGGGATCATCACCTTCGAATCGAACGGCACCTTCGTCTACGTGCGCGGCAACTGGCGGCCGCGGCTGCTGATCCCCGGCTTCCGCGACATCCGCGGCTACAAGGCGATGTACCGCGATTTCGTCAGCGCCATCCGGACCGGCGGCGCGCCGGAGATGAGCCTGGAACGCGCCATCGACGATCAGCGGCTGATGGACCAGATCTACGCCAGCCTCGACGACGCGGCAGACGAGGATGCAGCCACGCGCCTGACCGCACAGCGGCGGCCGGGGGCGCCGTCGTTCTGATGGACGCCACGCACTACGACGTCGTCATCATCGGCAGCGGCGTCGGCGGTGGCACCATGGCGCACGCGCTCGCGCCGACGGGCGCCCGCATCCTCCTCGTCGAGCGCGGCGACTTCGTGCCGCAGGAACCCGAGAACTGGGACCCGGCCGCGGTGTGGCGCGACCTGCGCTACCGGACCGCCGAACGCTGGGTCGACGGCGACAACGTCGCGTTCCCGCCCTACATGCACTACAACGTCGGCGGGAACAGCAAGTTCTGGGGCAGCGTCCTCTACCGGCTGCGGCGCGAGGACTTCGGCGAGCTGCAGCACCGTGACGGCGTCTCACCGGCCTGGCCGATCGACTACGAGACGCTGGCCCCGTATTACGACCGCGCGGAGTGCCTGTATCAGGTGCACGGTGCGGTCGGCGACGATCCGACCGAACCGCCGCGCGGCCCGTATCCGCACGCGCCCATCCCCCACGCCCCGGGCATGGCGCGGCTGGCGTCGCGCCTGCGCGAGATCGGACTCCATCCCTCACCGCTCCCACTCGGCCTGATCAATCCGGGGCAGGCCGGCGGCTGTACGCTGTGCCGCACCTGCAATTCGTTCCCGTGCCGGCTGCTCGCCAAGAGCGAGGCGGACACCTGCTGCGTCCGGCCCGCCCTCGCGCACGGCAACCTCACGCTGTGGCGGAAGGCGATGGCGCGGCGGCTGGTCGCCAACGCGCGCGGCACCACCGTCGAAGCGGTCGAAGTGGAGCGCGACGGGACGCTCCAGCGCGTCAGTGCGCCGCTGATCGTGGTCTCCTGCGGCGCGGTCAATTCCGCCGCGCTGCTCCTGCGCTCGGCGACGAGCACGCATCCCAACGGGCTGGCCAACTCGTCGGGCCTGGTCGGCGCCAATTACATGGCACACCTGGCGACGATGCTCCAGGGGGTGTCGTCGAGCCGCAACGACGACGAGTTCCAGAAGACGCTGGCCATCAACGACTTCTACCTGCGGGGGCCCGGTTCGCCCTATCCGCTCGGACAGATCCAGTCGCAGGGGCGGACCGATGCGAGGATGGCCAAGATCGTCGGCGACACCTGGAGCTACAAAGGGATCGAGATGCGGCACATCCCGCTCTGGGCCTACGATGCCTGGGTGTCGCGAGCCAACGACTGGCTGGCAATGAGCGAAGACCTGCCGCGCCCGGAGAATCGGGTCACGGTGACCGCCGACGGATGCATCCGCCTCGCGTATCGGCCGACGAACGTGGCGTCACACGCCGCGCTCGTCACGCTGCTCCGCGACACCCTCCGCCGTCTCGGCTACTGGTCGCCGCGCGTCTTCGCGTATTCGGCCGGTGTGCGCAACACCACGCATCAGTGCGGCACGTTGCGCTTCGGCACCGATCCGCGCACCTCGGTGCTCGACCCGTTCTGCCGCTCACACGACGTCGAGAACCTGTTCGCCGTCGACGCGTCGTTCTTTCCGTCGTCCGCCGCCGTGAATCCGGGCCTGACGATCGCCGCGCAGGCGCTACGGGTGGCCGATCACATCCGCGAGCGGCACCTGAAATGAGCAGGCGGCGATGAAAGCGCGCTCGTGGAGCCACGTCGGCATCACCGTCTCGGACTTCAATACCGCCGTCCGCTTCTGGTGGGAGGTGTTCGGCTGTCCGCTGGTGGGCGTCGCCGATGCGCCGCCGGAGCGCGTCCGCGGCTTCTTCGGCGTCGATCACCCGGGCGCGACGTGCAAGATCGGGTGGATTCGGGTCCCCGGCGGCGGCGTGGTCGAGATCTTCCACTTCACGCCGTCGCTCCCGCCCGCCAGGGTGGACTGGAGCCGCATCGGCCTGACGCACATCTGCCTGAACGTCCGCGGCATCCAGCGCTGGTACGACTACCTGCGCAGCAAGGGCGTGGAGATCGTCGGCCCGCCGGAGCAGTCGCCGCGCGGCCACTGGCTGTTCTTCGTGCGCGACTTCGACGGCAACCTGATCGAGATCACCGACCTCGGCTACATGTACTACGTGCTGGGATGGCTGGGGCCGCTGGGCGGCTGGCTGTTCAGGCGGGGGATGTACAAGCAGTACTACGAAGGGAACCGGGTTTGATTTTTCGCGTTTCGTAAAATCAAACCCGGTTCCTTACGACGCGATCATCTCGGCGAGCGCCAGTTCCTTCTCGTGGATCTTGAGCTCCTTCTGGCCGAGATCGGTTTTCGCCCAGTCGGCCTCGAAGACCTCGAGGATCTTCTTGACGATCTTCGGCTCCCGGGTGATGAGCCCGACCTCGCGGCGCGCGTCGAGTTCCAGCGCGCGCAGGCTCTGGCTGCCGACGAACGCGGTGTCGCCGTCGCGGATGATGGCGCGGACGTGCAGGCGAGCGCCCGGCATCTTCTGCACCCGCAGGTCGCCGCCGCGCTTCGCCACCTTGCCGATCACCCGCACGTCGACGCCGGCCTTGGCCCGCTGGTGCAGCAGCCGGATCATCTGCGGGTCGGCAATCTGCGGATCCCAGATCGCCAGCTGCTTCTTCGCCCGCTTGATCAAGGTCGCCAGCTGCTCCCGTGCGTTCTCCGGGCTGACGACGAACCCGTCCTGGCACGGCTCGAATTCCTGCTTGTGCGCATCGGATTCGAACAGGCGCAGGGCCTCCTGCACCATCTTGCGGTCGCGGGTGACCAGGCCGAGACTGCGGCTCTTGATGTCCAGCTGTGTGTAATTGAAGCCATACACATGGAGCTCTTCACGGTCGAGGATCATCATCTTCCCGTGATAGCGGACCAGGTCGTCGGCGGTGCGGCTGACCATGACGCCGGCCGCGAGCATCCGAAGCTCGAGTTCGCGCAGCCGCTTGTCGCCGCCGCGATTGGTGTGCGCAATCAGCGCACGCACGGCCACGCCCCGCTTGACCGCCCCTTCGATGGCTTTTTCCAGCGGTTTCAGGTCGAACCTGAAAATGATGAGGTCGACCGCCGTTTCGGCCTTTTCGACCGCCTTGACTAACGGGGCGATGCCATCGGCCGGCTGAACGATGAGCTCCACGAGCGTCCTCCAGGCTGGAGGTTCAGTCGTGCAACGGGCACGTAAATTGAACCGACCAGCGTCGCCGAGTGACTACAGCAAAGAGCTGGCCGCCCGGATGGGCCAGGCGGGCTCGATAAATTACTCGGGCGGGGGCAGCCGCACACCGGCTGCCGTGGCCGCCCTCGCTCGGCAACGAGGCTGACCCTATGACACCGGCTGCCTGGCTCCTCACCGGAATCCGGCGGGCAACGATTGCTCTCCCGATGCTGGCACTCGCCGCACTCCCCGCGGCGGCCCAGAACACCACCGCACCACGTCCGGGCGTCAACCGCCAGGCCGCGGCGCAGGACGAGTTTCAGCAACGGCTCAACGGCTACCTCAAGCTTCGCGAGGATCTCTCGAAGAAGCTGAAGCCGCTGGCGCCGACCGCGGACACGGCCGAGCTCACGTCGCGGCAGGAGTCGCTGGCCGCGGCTATTCGTCAGTCGCGCCGTGGGGCCAAGCGCGGCGACCTGATCCCCGAGGCAGCCGCCACGCTCATTCGTCAAACCATCGTTGCCGACTTCGAGAAGCGCCAGCCATCGGCCCGCCACGCGGCGCTCGAAGAAGTACCCAAGGGCGTCGTTCCGGTGATCAACAAGACCTATCCGGCCAAGGAGGCGCTGCCGACTGTCCCGCCGCTGCTGCTCAACAACCTGCCGCGGCTGCCCGACAACCTGCAGTACCGCTTCTTCGGCCGGCACGTCGTCATCCTCGATGGCGACACCCAGCTCATCATCGACTATATCGCCAACGTTCTTCCTGCAGCCTGAGGTGTGTCGTGACCCGTTCGTTTGCTCTCACGCTGGCACTGTTCGTCTTCGGGCTCGGGGCTGGTCAGCCGCCGCAGCCGTCGTTCACCACCGCTCTCGCCGCGCAGGCCGGTGCCGCGCCGGCAACGCGCGGCGCGCAGCCGCCGCGTACCCCGGCCACGGCGCCGCCGGCCCAGCGCCCGGCCGCTGACGCGCCCCTGCCAAACGCCAAGGACTCGATCAAGTTCGCCGTCATCGGCGACACCGGCACCGGCGGGCGCGAGCAGTATGAAGTCGCCAAGCTGCTCAACGAGGCGCGCGCGCGTTTCCCGTTCGAGTTCGTCCTGATGATGGGCGACAACATCTACGGCGGCGAGAGTCCGAGCGACTTCGTCAAGAAGTTCGAGACGCCCTACAAACCGATCCTCGACGCCGGCGTGAAGTTCTACGCCGCGCTCGGCAACCACGACGAGCCGTCCCAGCGCTTCTACAAGCCGTTCAACATGGACGGCAAGCGCTACTACTCCTTCGGCAAGGGGGACGCCGAGTTCTTCGCGCTCGATTCCACCTACATGGCGCCGGCGCAGATCGACTGGCTGAAGGACGCCCTGCAGAAGTCCAAGGCGAAGTGGAAGATTCCGTACTTCCATCATCCGCTCTACTCGTCGGGTGAGAAGCACGGCTCGGAAGCCGACCTGCGCACGCTAATCGAACCGCTGTTCCTCGAGAACGGCGTCGACGTGGTATTCGCCGGCCACGAGCACTTCTACGAGCGGCTGAAGCCGCAGAAGGGCATCTACTACATCACCGAGGGCGGGTCGGCGAAGCTGCGCGAGGGCAACATCCGCGTCGGGTCGGAGATGACCGCCAAGGGCTTCGACAGCGACAACACCTTCATGCTGGTGGAAATCGTCAAGGACGAGATGTACTTCCAGACGATCTCGCGAAAGAATCAGGTGGTCGACGCCGGCACGATCCCGCGGCGCGAAGTCGCCGTCGCCGCCAACACCCAGTAGCGTCGGCGGCCGGCGCGTCAGCTCTGGCGAAGCGCCTCGGTTGGCTGAACCCGGAGGGCGCGCCGCGCCGGCGCCGCGCACGCCAGCACGCCGACAACCACCAGGATCGCCGACATGACCGCCAACGCGACGACCAGATCGCGGGTCAAGGCGTCGGCGCGCCAGGCGATGAACACGACGATGCTGTTGCCGGCGACGATGCCGCCACCGAGCTGACGGCCGACCCGGGCGAACACCGTGCGCAGCACGCGCCGGGGGCGGGCGCCGAGGGCGACGCGGATGCCGATCTCCCGGGTGCGACGCTGGACCGCTACGGCCGTCAGCGCATACAGGCTTGCTGCCGCAAACACGGTCGCCATCAGCAGAATGCTGCCCCAGACGATCGGGCCGATCACCGTCCCGGTACGCCCCTGCGCGACGGTCGCCTCGAGGGGGACGATATCCCGGAGCAGCAGGCCGGCATCGATCGGCCGCGCGGACGCCGCGATGCGCGGCACGAGCGGCGCCGCGTTCCCCGTTACCCGCACCGCGACCACGAGCGGATCGAGCTCCGTTGCGGAGGCCGCGCGATAGATATACTCCGCCTCACCCACGCTGGTCGGGTCCATCCCGAGATCGCTGACCACACCGACGACGTCGTGCCAGGGTCCAGGCTCGGCCCCGGCGCCCCATTCGAGCATGCGGATCCGCGTACCGACGGGATTCCTGCCGAAGTCGCGCATGAACGCCTGGTTGACCACGACGGGGTGGTTCGGCGACCCGGCGTCGGCGGCATTCAAGCCGCGGCCGGCGACGATCCTGGCCCCGAACGCATCGTGATAGCCGGCACCAACCGCAGCCACGCCGATGGAACCCTCGTCCAGATGGCCGTATAACCGGGCCGGCGGTGCGCCGTCCTGTTCGACGTCGACGCGCATCAGCGTCGGCGGCATCCCTGGCACGCGATCGCCGAACGTCACGTGAGTCACACCCGGCTCCTCACGCAGCCGGCTTGCGAGTGTTTCGTATGCCCGTACCCGGCGCGCCGCAATCTGTCCATCGTCGGCCACAGCGCCCTCGCCGGCCAGCGCTTCGTTATCCATGGTCAGACGGAAGGTCAGGTAATGCTCCGCGGGGAACGCGGCACGGGTCGACGTATCGCGCAGAAGCCGTGCGGCGGTT
>JADMIO011605980.1_pt1 | contig 64069 bp, 52 predicted proteins | sample 8958161 | NCBI WGS metagenome assembly JADMIO01 (sample SAMN16585339, study PRJNA669376) | soil metagenome | isolation source: Crop rotation soil | place: USA: Cullars Rotation, Alabama | collected 2011
TGAATCTGCAGTGGCAGCTGGTGTTCTTGAGTCTAATGACGATAATGCGCTCTTCTATTACACCACCAGCACACCTAATGTAAATCCTGTTTGGAGTGACCTGGTGGAGAGCGGAAGAAAGGATTTTGTTGCCTGCGCTACTTTAATAGATGCATTGGAAGGCCTAAATGATCCGAGATTAAACGATTATTTTACCGTAGATGCAAACGGTGGTTATTCCGGTGGTGATCCGGGCGCTTCAAGCAACTATGCTACTTTCTCAAAACCTGCTGAAGCACTTACAGCTGCTGATTTTCCATACGATGTGTTGGATTATTCAGAAGTGGAATTTTTATTGGCAGAAGCTGTAGAGAGAGGAATGAATGTAGGCGGTACAGCTGCAGAACATTATAACGCTGCTATTACTGCATCAATAGAATTCTGGGGTGGTAGTTCTGCTGAAGCGGCAGCTTATTTAGCCCAGCCTTCAGTTAATTACGCAACTGCAGCAGGAGATTGGAAAGAGAAGATCGGCGTTCAGAAATGGATTGCGCTTTATAACAGGGGATTTGACGCATGGACTGAGCAAAGAAGATTAGATTATCCTGAACTAAAAGCGCCTGAAACTGCATTGTCTGATTACCCGATTCGTTATACTTACCCTACGAATGAACAAAACTTAAACGGTCCTAATTGGGAGGCAGCATCTGCTGTAATTGGCGGAGATGAGGTTACTACTGAACTTTTCTGGGATAAACATTAATTATTGATCTCATTTTATAGAAAAAGCAGGGAGCATATTCCTGCTTTTTTCTTTTAGCTTAATTGCCCTGAATTATTATCAAATAATGTCTCTCTTATTAAAAACATCATTTATTTTTTTACTGACATTCAGCTCCTACTCTTTAGTGGCTCAGAAATATAATAATGTCTGGATATTTGGTGCAAAAGCGGGCATTGATTTTAATATAGATCCCCCAAAGCCTTTGAAAGGGGTAACTTCCTTTCCCCAACCAGATCCTTATTTTGAGCCACCCCCTTACTATATATCATCTATTTGTGATTACGAGGGAAATCTTTTGTTCTACACTGATGGAGTAACTGTATGGAATAAAAGTCAAAAAGAAGTTCAAAGGTATTTAGGCAGATGGCCATGGTCGGGTTTTACGATGCCTTTAATTTGCCCTTATCCCGGTAATGATTCATTGTATTATCTTTTCGGTGTTTCCAAAAGAAGTTATGCAAACCGGCTTCAGTACTTGACGATTAGTACAAAAACCGGAAGGGATGTGGCCATTGTTTATCCCCAGCCTTCTACTATTGACAATTATTACACAAGCCTATTAGATAATACTTCCGTTTTTGTAGCAGGCACGAATGCCTGCAATGGTAAAGACTTCTGGATTATCACAGAAGCAAACAGCAGTTTATATAGTTTTTTGGTAACAGATAAAGGTGTTGATTCAGTGCCTGTCGTCTCCTCTTTTACAGGTGTTTTACCCGGTGGATTTATAAACGCTGGTTACGGCAATATTAAATTTTCTGCCAGCGGTGAACGATTGATCGTACCCTCAGTAACAGACCATGCCATATTTGTTTTTGATTTTAATAATCAAACAGGAAAATTCAGTTCTCCTTTAAAAATCAGAATTGGTAATGACGAAGAATTTGAAGATGCTGAGTTATCACCGGATGGATCAAAGCTGTATTATGCTTCTGAAAAGCAATCTCCAAGTCCCGAGATTCCCGGTTCATTTCATGATGTTTACCAGTTTGATCTGAAAGCAGGTAGCGCCACAGCTATTGAAGACACAAAACTTAGACTATCTTTTTCTGAACATGAATCCTGCAGCCCAAGGGTTTGTTTTTTTGTTTATAAAACACTTCAGCTTGGGCCTGATGAAAAGATTTATGTAAGCCAGCGAACGGCAACGATTGATTTAGACCACTCTGCAAGTGTAATAGAATTTCCAAACAGGGCTGGTAGTGAATGTTTTTATAAATACAATGCACTGGATTTAAAGTTGAAATTTTCGATTATTAACTATAACTATATAAGGTCACTAAATTATACAATAGAAAAGAACGGGATACAAATTCAAAAAACAAATTGTAGAGATGCGCCGGTTCAATTCTCTTTATTATATAAAAAAGTGGATTCTGTAAAATGGAATTTTGGAGATGCAGCTTCAGGGGGCAACAATTTTTCTACTTCATTTAACCCATCGCATACATACCCGGCTGTTGGAACGTATACTGCAAAAGCAATCATTTACACACGCTGCAAATCAGATACTGCCACAACACTTGTAAATATCAATGATATCTCAACCGTACATATATCTGATAATGTTAAAGACACTACTATTTGTAAAGGACAGGATTTTGTTTTTGATGCCACAACAGAAAATGCTACCGGGTATTTATGGAATACGGGTTTAATTTATCCAACCAAACCCGTTACTGATGCGGGAACTTATTCCATAACCGCTTACAACGAGTGTTCTGTTGATAAAAAAACTTTTACCGTTACTGTTGAAGAATGTAACTGTAAGGTGTACGTTCCCTCTGCTTTTACACCCAATGGAGATTATTTAAATGACCGCTTTAAACCATGGATCAAGTGCTACCCAAAAAATTATAATTTTTCAATTTTTAACCGGTGGGGCCAGGTCATCTTTAAAACTTCAAATACAAATGCAGCCTGGGATGGAACTATAAAGTCATACCCTGCGGATCGCGGAACTTATGTTTGGAGAGTCGTTTACCAGGATCCAAATAACAAAAAAATGTATCAAAAAACAGGAACTGTGGTTTTAATAAGGTAAATAGGGCCATATCTTAACATATCTTATATTTCTTAGAACTTTAACCTTGTTTCGAAAGCAATAGATTTGCCGAAAATAAGCTGAATGCGTTTTTTGAAGTTTTTACCTGTTCTTGCAGGCCTTATCATTCTTTACTCTTCCTGTAAAAAAGATTCAAATTCGGTAGATTTCACCCCCAATTTTTATTTCATAAACGGAGGCTCTTCATCAGCCGTTAAAAACCTTGTTTTATTTAACTCCTCAGATACGGTTACATTCAATCTTGTTATTTCCAGCACGTATGTTCCCTCCAAATCTACTATCGTTACGCTTGAGGTAGCAGATGAATACCGCGACTTGTATAACACCACAAAAGGCACGGCTTATAAGGCTATGCCTTCCGGGGCCTTTGATTTTCAAACCTCATATACAACAGGTACAACAGATATTTACGATACCATACCTGTTACTCTCCATAAAAGCCTTTTATTGAATGAGAATTACATGCTTCCCATTAAAATAGTAAGTTTAACTGTAAAGGAATATAAAATTGATTCTGCGTCATCGGTTATCTATCTAAATACAAACGCGAATAAACTTGCAGGTTTATATAATACAGACGGTAAAAGAGTTTTGTATGTAGGAAATGCATCCGATAATGTTGTAAGTGAAACAGATACCTTCAAAATTGCAAAAAGTGTGATCCCGGTTACTGCTGATACAGCACAACTTGATTATGCAGATCTTGGGGCGAACGGCTGGAAATACATATTATCATACGGAGTAAACAGTTTTACCGTTTTGCCAAACGATATAGTACTTAATTCCATTCAACCCGGTACTTTCCAGGTACTTGATGCTGATCTCGATCCTGTTACTAAAAACATGCATTTAAAAACGAGTTATAAAAATTTAAGTGGCAATGAGCGGATTGTTGAAGAATCGCTAACATTGCAGTAACAAAATTTAGTTTATGGCAGATCAGCCTCAGCAGCAACAAAACCAGCTAAACATAGAGATAAGCGAAGAAATATCTGAAGGCACTTATGCCAATCTTGCTATCATCACACACAGTCATGCGGAATTTGTGATCGACTTTGTAAACGTAATGCCCGGAACACCTAAGAGCAAGGTAAAATCAAGGATCATTTTTACACCTATGCATGCCAAACGTTTTATGCGAGCCATGCAGGAAAATATTGAGCGATATGAGAATGTTCATGGTAAGATCCAGGATCTTGAGCAGGTGGAAATTCCATTGAACTTCGGCGGCCCTACAGCGCAGGCTTAACCATACAAACCTTTTCTCCTTACAGCATAGACTTAATTGATTTGCTATAAATCATTAAATAAATTGCTGCGCATACTTTATTTTTTGTTTACACATTTGTGATGTAAACTTTGCATCATCACATTTTGTTATCATTTTACAATACAGTTTTTCTGTAGCTTACACCTATGATCGGAAATCGCTTTGGAAAATATGACCCTGCGGCTAGTGGTAAAAATAAATTTGAACAGTTGCTCGATTTGTTCATGCAACTGCTAACCTATACCAGCGGCGATGTAAATGAAGCATTGCAGTGGATGAATGAACTTGATAAGAAATACCAGCTTACCGATGATGAATACGGTATGGGCGATTTTATTGAAGACCTGAAACGCAATGGCTATATAAAAGATAATAATGAGACAGGCGCAATAGAGATCACTGCAAAAAGCGAGCAATCTATCAGGAAACGCAGCCTTGAAGAAATTTTTGGTAAGCTTAAAAAAAGTAAGCAGGGAGACCATTCTACTTTCAAACCTGGCCAGGGTGATGAAATAAGCCCTGATCACCGGCCCTTCCAGTTTGGTGATATGCTTGAGCAGATCGATTTTACGGAAAGCATCCGCAACGCGCAGATCAATCATGGTGTTGAAAGTTTCCAGATGCAGGAAGATGACCTGCAGATAAGAGAAACAGACTTTAAAGCACAAACTTCAACTGTGCTGATGATCGATATTTCGCACAGCATGATCTTATATGGTGAAGACAGGATTACTCCGGCAAAAAAAGTGGCAATGGCATTGAGTGAGCTTATCACTACAAAATATCCGAAGGACACTTTGGATATTGTGGTGTTTGGCAATGATGCCTGGCCGGTTGAGATAAAGGATCTGCCTTACCTGCAGGTGGGACCTTATCATACAAATACTGTTGCAGGTATTGAACTGGCAATGGATATTCTGAGGCGGAGAAGAAACCCCAACAAGCAGATATTTATGATAACGGATGGTAAACCTACCTGTCTAAAAATTGGTAGCCGCTATTATAAGAATGCTTTTGGGCTTGATAGAAAGATCACTAACCGCTGTTTAAATCTTGCAGCGCAGTGTAAAAAATTAAAGATTCCTATCACTACGTTTATGATAGCAAGCGACCCCTATTTGCAGCGCTTTGTTACAGAATTCACTGAAACAAATAATGGCAAAGCATTTTTTGCTTCGCTTGATAAATTAGGGGCATTCATCTTCCGCGACTTTGAAAGCGGTAAAAGAAAAACAGTGTATTAAACCGGAGCCACAAAGGCGCTCAACTTTAATGTTTCTTTTATCAAAGACGGAATTAAAGATCTGTAGTATAAATTAAATTAGCCATGAAAACCAAGAGATAAAATTGATGGCTCGGGGTCTTCGTGGCAAAAAGCAGTAAAATGAAAATAGACAATATTAAAACATTAGGTGAATTAAAAAGAAGCGGTTACAAACCGGTAGCAGTCAAAGATGAAATCAGAAAAAATCTCGTTGAATGCATACGCAATAAAGAAAATACTTTTAAAGGAATTATCGGGTACGAAGACTCTGTAATTCCCGACACGGAAAGAGCATTATTAAGCCGTCATAATATTTTGTTTCTGGGTTTACGCGGCCAGGCAAAAACGCGCATGGCAAGGCAAATGATCGATCTGCTCGATGAATATATTCCTGTTATCGCCGGCAGTGAGGTAAATGATGATCCCTTAAAACCTTTAAGCAAATACGCAAAAGACCTGATCGCAGAATATGGCGATGATACTCCCATTGAATGGGTGCATCGCAGTGAACGTTACGGCGAGAAGCTTGCAACACCTGATGTAAGTGTTGCAGATCTTATCGGCGATATTGACCCGATAAAGGCAGCTAATCTCCGCTTAAGCTTTGCAGATGAACGGGTGATTCATTACGGTATTATTCCCCGCAGTAACCGCGGCATTTTCGTGATCAATGAAATACCTGACCTCCAGGCTCGTATACAAGTGGCCTTGTTTAATATCCTTGAAGAAGGAGATATACAGATACGCGGCTTCAAACTGCGCATGCCTTTGGATATATTATTTGTGTTCACAGCAAATCCTGAAGATTACACTAATCGCGGCAGCATTGTAACGCCGTTAAAAGACAGGATCCAGAGCCAGATATTAACGCATTATCCAAAAACTATTGAAACCTCTCTGGAAATAACAGAGCAGGAAGCACACGTATTGGATGAGCAAAAATTAAAAATAACATTGAGCGATCTTGTAAAGCGACTGATTGAGCAGGTTGCTTTTGAAGCACGTAATAATGAATACGTAGATAAGAAGAGTGGTGTAAGTGCGAGGCTTCCGATCTCGGCTTTTGAAAATGCGTACAGCAGTGCAGAACGCAGGTCTATACGTAATGGCGAAAAGCAAACGCAGGTCTGGATAAGTGACCTTGTAGGTATTGTTCCATCTATTACGGGAAAGATCGAGCTGGTGTACGAAGGAGAACAGGAAGGGCCGTACCAGGTTGCAGTCAACCTTTTGGATAAAGCGATCCGTTCCCAGTTTATTACTTATTTTCCGAATCCTGAAACTCTGAAAAAGAGAAGAACAACCGGGAAGGCTTCCCAGCCTGAAAAAGAGAGCGATAATCCTTACAAGGCCATAACCAGGTGGTTTGACGGCGGTAAACACCTTGATCTTTTTGTTGATATGAAAGATAGCGAAAAAATAAGCGCCTTATATAAAGTGGATGGCCTGTATAGCTTCGTAAAAAAATATTTTCCGCATGCGAATGAAAAGGAGAATGCCTTATTAATGGAGTTTGTTCTGCATGGATTGGCCGCATATTCACTTATCAGTAAAAAAGTAATTGAAGGGAAAATAGAATTTAAAGATCTTATCGGCAGTATGATGAACCTGGGACAGATGAATTATAATGATGACGATGACGAAATGAATGACGATAGCTTCAGATAAATTATGCTTAACGCTAAAAAACTTATGAGATTTCGTGCTTTTATTATTTTGATCGGTGTGTGTGTATTTTCCTGCAAGGCTAAAAACTCTCAGCAAGACGTAGAAAATACATTGAAGAGCACTATGCAGACCTACTTGTATAACGCGATCAACAATGATTCTTCCAATGCTAAATACCGTGTATTGGATGTAACTTATTATGAAGATAAAGACAAGTTCATCTGCGAATTTAAGGTTAACCTTAAAGCCAAATTGTTTGATACCACCGGCATCATGAAGGCCAATATTTCAAAAGATTTTCAAAAGGTCAGCCGTATATATTAAGCCCTCTATGACCAAAGTTGCAATGAAATGTGGCAGGCGGGTGATTTCTGCTGCGTCGCCGTTGATCTATTTATGCTACAGTACTGATTGAAGGGCTAAATATTTTTTAACTTGAAGAACGGTGAATATGCTACATCTGACAGTGCTATTGTTTCATTGAATAGTGTTTTCAATGCATCGATGTTATCTTTTAAATGATGTTTATCTGCACATAAAATACCCTCAATTTTTTCTTTAAGATGAAAAGGTTTTTTATCACTGTTCTCTTAAATTTTCACTGCTCTTTTATCGCCCATAAAATATAATTCGTTGATGGAAAAAAGAGCTGTTACAATGTGCTTCACTGCTCTCGTAAGACAACCTATAACATTATAGATATCCTGCCTACTGTAAAAAATATCTGCGTGCCAGATGGTAAACTCTGCAGACCACAATGATTGCTGTATAACCGTTTGCTTTAGTTTGGGAGGATATATTTCCACCTGTTTTTTAAGATCCATAATAATGTTTTCAGGATCATGTAACGGAATACAATTCGTTGTTTCTGCCAGGTAAATGATGGATGAAAATCCGTAAGGCGGTTGTTGTTCAAAATCATTTTGCCATTCGCCGTTCTTCGCTTTTGCGATGGTGGATTGTATTTGTTCGATATTCTTATAAAGAAAGTCAACATTGCCACATGATGTTTCAATCCATGCGCCGCCATTCACCCATTGTCCCCAGCCATAAAAATCAGTAATCACAGGTGTTCTGACAGCATGTTTTTCTGCTATTAACTTTATTTGGTCAATAATAAAAGGATTCTTTTCAGAATAATAAATACCAATATCAAGGTCAGATGCTTCGGTGGCTTCGCCGGTTGCATAAGAGCCGCCTAACACAACAGCTGCTATATTGTCTGCTTGTTTTAGGTCGTTTACAATTTGATTAAGTAATTCGTCCTTTAGTTTCGGTAAGTTCATATCAACTAAGTTCGTTAAATATTTTCCGTGAACTATGCCATTAAATTATCGGACTTCAGAATGCCTTATTGAATTATTTAAATTAATTTGTCTGCTAAATCTAATCTAACATCTTATGGCTCGTACTCCACTGCTGCAACGATTGCTGAAACTAACTTCTATGGCACAGAAAGCCGGTAAAGAAGGCATTGAAGAAATTGAATTTGCTGAACAGCATTCTTTTTCACGAAGAAAATTTTTGCAAACCTCTGCTATGGCATCTGTTGCTGCAACGGCTTTGGCAGGCTGTACTAAATTGGTTGATGATGTTACTACGGGCAGCAGTGACATAAGTAATGCCGTTTCCGCAAAACCATCCATTGCTATTGTAGGCGCTGGTATCGCAGGTTTAAATGCAGCTTTCAACTTAAAGAATGCAGGTATCTCCAGCACGCTTTATGATGCAAATACAAGAGCAGGTGGCCGCATGTTCACTGCACAAAATATTCTGAACCCGGGATTAAGTACAGAATTAGGTGGAGAGTTTATCGATACGGGCCATTATGAAATGCGTGCACTCGCAAAATATTTTCAGTTGCCATTGATCGATGTGTATTCGCCTTCTGAATTGGAGCTTACTCAAAACATCTATTATTTCAACGGCATTGCATATACCGATAAAGACTTCCTGCAGGCGATAACCTATTACCTGCCTGCTATTAATAAAGATGCCAACAGCTTAAGCTGGGTTATAAAATATAACAGTTACTCGCCTGTAGATGCAAAGTTTGACAACATGAACATCGTTCAATATTTCGACAGCATCAATTTAACCGGATGGTTGCGTGAACTTTTAATTATTGCTTATGAAGGTGAATATGGTCTGAATGCTGATGAATGCAATGCTATTAACTTTTTGTACCTGTTTGGATTAGCGCCAAACGGCGATCCTGCTTTATACGGCATGAGTGATGAACGTTTTAAAGTGGCTGGCGGCAACCAGCGCATTGTTGATGCTTTATATGAAAGGTTGAAAGACAAGGTAAATCTTGAACACAAACTTGTGAAAATAGAAAGCAAGGGAGAAGGTTTTAAACTTTATTTCGAAAGCAAGCCTAATCCTGTTATTGCTGATATTGTTTTGCTCACTTTACCTTTTACATTGTTACGGGAAGTTGAAATTGATGTAGACCTGCCTGAGGTTAAGAAGAAAGCAATTAACACTTTGGGTTATGGTAATAACTCAAAGCTTTTATTAGGATTTAAAAACCGGATCTGGCGCACGAAGTATAAGAGCGTTGGTATGAGTTATAGTGATAACGGCACGGAGAATACCTGGGATAACAGCCAGTTGCAACCCGGCGATGCCGGTGGCTTAACCGTTTATCTTGGCGGTGATAATGCCGTAGGTCTTGGTAACGGCGATGTTAATCTTCTTGCTTTAAAATATTTGAATAAGCTCAATCATCTTTATCCCGGCATCATAGCAGATTATAATAACAAGGCTTATCGTATGGTGTGGCCGAAATTTAAGTTCACCAAAGCAAGTTATAGTGCGTGGTCTGTAGGACAATACACAACTATAGCCGGAAGCGAAATTGAAACAGTAGGTAATTTGTTTTTTGCGGGTGAACATACTTCTTACAATTTCCAGGGATATATGAACGGTGGTGCCGTAACAGGCCGCATTGCTGCCAGCAAAATTCTTAAGAAGATCTACCAGGATTGATATTTCATTACCTGGCAAACTAAATAATAACCATTCTCATCGAAGTTTATAACGTCGGCCTGGAAACTGCCGCCAGGCGTTGACAATTTGCGTAGATTGCTATCGCACTTATGCGCGTTCATTCAACTCTGTTAAAATTATTGTTGGTGATCGCCTGTTTTGGCGATGCCGGCTATTCTTATTGCCAATCTGCACAAATTCTGAATTTTGAAAAGCTAACCATCAATGATGGACTAAGCCAGGGATTCATATACAATATTAACCAGGATGATAAAGGATTTATGTGGTTTTGTACACCAGACGGATTAAATCGTTATGATGGTTATCACTTTAAAATTTACCGGCACGATGAAGAAGATAGCTTTTCTGTCTCTTCCAACTTTGTAACAAAGTTTTTTATAGACAGCCATAAAAATACCTGGGTAGCTACCCAAGATAATGGCTTGAATTATTTTGATATTGTTCATCAAAAGTTTTATCATCTTTTCCCGGGACAAACAATTGGCGATATACTTGAAGACAAGTATGGAAACCTGCTGATAAATTATAGAAGCAGGATCTTCATAGTTAAGATAAAAAAGATCGAAGGCGACCAGCTAAAAAAGATACAGATTGACACAACCACTTTTACATTAACAAGCCCAGCTATAAACCCGGATGCAATAGCAACGCATAGGCTTTTTACTGATATTTATAGAAATATTTATTGCAGCGGCAGGGATGGAATATATAAGCTGGCTTACGACAAAAACCTCTGTGCTTTTAATGTTCTGAAATTGTGCTCCTTTTCAGGAAAAGAAGATCAGCCGCCAAAAGTTGTGGAAGATAAAGCATCGCATAAATTTTATACTCACCTCAACAAACACCTGGTTGAATTTCCCGGAAATAATTTTAGTAATCCTGTAGTTATCACTTCGCAGCCGGATGAGCAAAGTATTTTCATCGATAGCAAGCAAACAATATGGTATGGAGCATCACAAATGAGTCTTGTAAATGCCAATGCAAAAACAATTGTGCAGGTTATTCCAAAATCTAATGATATAAAAGATTTCCTGGGTACTGCATATACTGCTTTTGAAGACAGGAACGGAAATGTGTGGTTAGGAACATCCGGGTTGGGCATATTAAAGTTTAGCGGTGATCTTGACTTTTTTCATCACGCGCTGCCTGGTACTTATGTCTATCATCTGCAGCCATATGATAAAGAAACTGTTTTAGTGGAAGGCCTATACAAAGTAAAGATCAGCGACAATAATTCTGTGAATGTTGATACAATCAGCCTTCCATCTTCAATAAAAATGCATGGGCAATCTTCGCAACTGATCATTGATTCAAGTGGTTGTTATTGGCTTTTTTCAGATAATCAATTAAAGTTTTTCAATCCAAAAGCGAATCACGTTCGCAGCATTTCAATAAAAGAAAGATTGGAAAAACAAAATAGTTCATTAACAAACGTTAATGTGCCTGACAATTTAAAGTCGGGTTTTCTTTTTCCTGATTCACACAACAATATCTGGTTTCAATGTTTTGGGAAGATGATGTCGTACAATATCAAAAAAGATAGTGTACATGTATATGCTTCATTGCCGGCTTTTGAAGATGTTGATAAAAGCTTTCATGTGATATATGAAGATCACCAGGGCGTGTTATGGATAACAACAAGTCAGAATTTTTATAACTACAATCCTTCTACCCAAAACACCCATTCTTTTTATCATTCAGCAAAAGATCCAAATTCGATTGCAGGCAGTAATGTTAGTTGTTTCTGCGACGATCCTTTGCAACCATCAGAATTTTTATGGATTGGAACACGCGGAAGCGGCTTAAGTAAAATGAATAAATCAACCGGCAAGTGTACATCTGTTAGTATAAAAACTGGCCTACCCAATAATGTTATCTATGGCTTGCTGGCAGATGATGCAGGCAATTTGTGGGGAAGTACAAATAAAGGCTTGTTTAAACTTGATGTTCGCAATAACAGTGTAACAAATTTTGATGTAACAGATGGTTTACAGGGAAATGAATTTAACCGGTATGCCTATTTGAGACTGCAAAATGGTGAGTTGATATTTGGTGGCTTAAACGGGATCAGTTATTTCAAAGCAAAGCATGTGCACTCAATTCCTCCTCCTACACTTTCACTTACAAACATAAGAGTGCTTAGTAAAAATTTGTCGGTTAAGGACTCCGGTAAAACGATTACTGAAGATGTAAGCTATTTAAAAGACCTCCGGATAAAATCGAACCAGAACGTTGTAAGTTTTGAATTCGCTGCGATGGATTATCGTAAAGCAGGTGCAGTTCACTATCGCTACAGGCTAAATGGTTTTGATAATGTCTGGAGTATTTCTGATTTAAGTAATACCGCCACATACACGAATCTTAATCCCGGGAATTACAGGTTTTGCGTACAGGCGAGTAATGACAACATCACCTGGAGTGCCGCAAATATTTTATTGAATTTGTATGTTTTACCTATGTGGTGGCAAACCTGGTTTTTCAAAATAGTCGTTGGCTGTTGTGTGCTTGCAATTGGTTATGCCATTTACAGGTATCGTCTTCAACAATTATTAAGGATTGAACGTATGCGAAATAACATTGCAAGAGATCTGCATGATGAGATCGGTTCATCCTTAAGCAGCATCTCGATTTTTTCAAAACTGGCGCTAAGACGCATCAACACAAAAGAAGCTGATCCTGGTATTTTACTGCAAAAGATAAATGAAGATGCAAGCCATGTAATGGATTCTATGAGTGATATTGTATGGAGCATCAATACAAAAAATGATGACCTCGAAAATGTGTTCTATCGAATGCGTGAACACGCAATACAACTACTGGAAGCAAAAAATTATACAGTCCATTTTAATTTTGATGAAAGATTACGTCCTGTAAAACTTGACATACAAACCCGTCGGGATTTATATCTTATTTACAAAGAAGCATTGAATAACATAGCGAAATATGCCGATGGAAAAAATGTATGGATAGTGCTTTCATTAGACAATAATACAATTGAACTTGACATAAAAGATGACGGGAGAGGTTTTGATAAAACAAAAATGGATGGTAAAGGCAACGGTCTTTCCAACATGCAAAAAAGAGCAGATGCTATCGGCGCAACACTTAGCATAGTGTCTAAGTCAAATGAAGGTGTTGCATTCCACCTGGGTTTTCCAAAAAAATAATAATAGCTTTTTTACACTATTGAATTAACTGCATTGAGCACTTATTTTTGAAAGTATGATTAACGTAGTAATATATGATGATCACAGGAACAGAAGAGACGGTTTAAAACTGCTGATAGATCTTGAGCCCGATATGGTTTGTCTTGGTGATTTTGATAATTGCATGAACGTGGTAAGTGATCTTTCAGATAGTAGGCCTGACGTGGTTTTAATGGACATAGATATGCCCGGCATGTCTGGTATTGAAGCAGTAAAACTTGTCCGCGCAAATTATCCTTCTACACTTATTATCATGCAAACTGTTTTTGATGATGATGATAAAATATTCAACAGCATCCGCGCTGGTGCCAATGGATATTTTCTCAAAAAAACAGATCCTGAAAAACTCATCGAAGGCATACATGAAGTTGTACAAGGTGGCGCGCCAATGACAGCAAGTGTTGCAAGGCGTATACTGAATTTTTTCAATGAGCAAACTGCAATCAAAACAACAGATATGTTTAATTTATCTTCCAAAGAAATAGAAGTATTGACTTTACTGGTAAAAGGGTACAGTCAAAAAATGATAGCAGGCGAATTAAACATTTCACGTTTTACCGTGAACAATCACCTTGCTAATATCTATGAAAAGCTTCATGTTCATAATGCTACGGAAGCTGTTGCTACAGCACTCAACAGAAAAATAGTGAAGCCGGGTATTTAAGTTCCTGATCTTCTTAAATACAAAAAAAATTTCATCAATTCATTCGGCTTCAATTTCACGAGACCTCTCGTTCCTCGAGGTGGCGCTCCGTAACAGTGTTTGGTGAATAAAGGTGAACCTTACAATAATTGATAACATGCAATGCTCATTAGCACCTTGTGTTGACGATCGGAGATATCTCATGAAGTTCAATCAGAAAAAAGATCATGAGGTCTCTCCTGGACGATAATAGAAATCTTTTAAAAATCAGGAAGCATAGAGTGTTAGATACGATAGAAAAATGCGACACCACTGCTGATGTCGCACATATAATCCAAGTGAATCTGTTTAGCGTGAGTTCCGAATAGAGATATTTGACTATAGAATGCTTGAAATTGAAAACTGATTGCAAACTATAAAGCTCTTCGATTGTCATTTCGACAAATCATACGGTTCACCGCAATCAAAAGATAAATAACGAAAGCGGCAATCGGTCAGACGGCTCGCAGCCGTCAGACCGTTCCAAAGTTTCAAAACGTCATTGGCACGTTAGGAGAAATCTCTTTTTATTCGACCAGCTTCAATCCCGGGAGATGTCTCCCGCCGGTAGTCGGGCAGGCGTTACCTCGACATGACGGTGTAAATCCCTATTGGTTTAACAAACATCTTCATTGCGGAAAGTTCTTAACCCGAACTCACGTTATTTTGCAGACATCATCTGTTTGGTTTCAATCAATCTGCCATCTACATATAAACTGTAATGATAAGCGCCTGATGCCATAGCGGACGCATTAACGTGGACCGTGCCTTTACCTGGAGTTGGTAAATTTAATTGCTGCAATATTTTTCCGCTCTTATCCGTAACAATAATTTTCGCAGACGAAAACTTCTGAGGTAGATAATAACCTATGCTTGTCGTATTAATAAAAGGGTTGGGTGCATTTTGTTCAAGTGAAGTGTTATTAACAATATTGAGGTATTCTTGAGAAGTGTTGTTCTGCATTGCATTATTCATGTTTTTGCTGCATGGAATACATTTTTGAATTTTCAACACCAATGCTTTAAGGTCTTCATATTGCTTTTGCAGGCTATCAATTCTTGTATCTTTTTCATTATTCATTTTACTTAATTCCTGGACAGCTTTTACAAGTGGCACAACAAAATCGCTGTAACGCAAGCCATATAAGCCTTCACTGCTTTGGGGTTTATCTAAACCACTAAAATCATAATGCAATAAAGTAGCAGCTTTTTCAACATCCTGTGCTATAAAACCATTATGTATGATGGCAGATGCTTTATCTGTTGCCGGTTGTAATTCTTTCCTGGTCTTTTCATAAGTGCTGTCACGTTTTACCTTTTTATCATAGTAATCATTCAGTCCGGCTACATCTACTGTGTAGGTGATCGGCTTCAACAGGTTGATAAAGGTTAGGCCTGGCACATTTTCTTTTGTATTCTTTTTGAATCTTCCGTCTGAAAAAGTGGTCCAGCCAACCTGGCCACCAATCGAGTTTACGGTAATGCCGCCAATCCTCACTTTATTAGATGCATCAACAATAGCCCCGTAACCAATAGCTGTTGAAAATGTCAAATTTGAAGTGGCTACATCAGCATAAGCGCCTATAGCGGTATTGTTACTACCGGTAATATTGTCACCAAGTGCACTGATACCAATTGCTACGTTACTGTTTCCTGTTGTGTTATTAAAAAGCGAAACAATACCAACTCCTACATTTTGACTTCCTGTGGTATTGCCGTATAATGCCTGATTACCCATAGCACTATTATAATTTCCCATTGTATTTTGATATAGTGCAAAAGCTCCGGTTACAGTATTGGAATTACCCTTTGTGTTTGAATAAGCAGCATAAGAGCCATTTGCTGTATTATCAATACCGGTTATATTTGAATAAAGCGTACCTGCACCGAATGCACTGTTATAAAATCCGGTAGTATTTTTTAATAGCGAACCAAATCCCGCCGCAGTATTACTGTTACCATTTGTATTACTGAATAAAGATTTATAACCTAAAGCAGTATTAGCATAAATATTAGTGCTATCTGTTTCCTGGCTGTATAAAGCATAAGCGCCTATCGCCACAAGATTAGAAGCCACTGTACTTCTGTACAACGCATTTGAACCAATGGCAACATTAGCTCCGCCGGATATATTACTAAAAAGAGACTGGTAACCGCTCGCTGTATTTTCATTACCGCTGGCATTAGATTGAAAAGCATGGTGCCCGGATACTGTATTATATGACCCGGTTTTATTAAAATAGGCAGCACCAAAACCGGTTACAGTATTACCTGTTCCTGTTGTATTGTTGTACAGCGAGCCATCCCCAATGGCAGTATTTTGGTCACCGGAAGTATTTAAAGCAAGTGCATATGCGCCAAATGCTGAGTTGGAGATTCCGGTTGTATTCGCACTAAGTGCCAGGTAACCATTCCCGCTGTTTTCCTTTCCGGTTGTATTGTAATATAACGATTTATAACCCGTAGCCACATTCAAACTTCCCGAGCTATTGAAGTATAATGCAGCTCCGCCGATAGCAGTATTAAACTTAACAGGGTCTGTTTTAAAATCCCTCACAGCAATAGAGCCCCCATCAATATCAATTTCATTTCCTGCTGAATAGCTTAAACCATTATCATTTGACCAGCTTAGGTTGCCTGCTCCATCTGTTTTCAATACCTGGCCGGTACTTCCATCTTTAGATGGTAATGTATAACTTCCGATTTTTAAAGTACCGGTTAAGATGCCGCTGCCATTATTGGCATTTACAGAAAATATTGCAACTCCATTTTTATTTCTGAATTCCAGTTTGGGACCTGCATTATTATAAAATAAGCCAATTTTAGAGCTGGAGTCATTTCTGAAGATGTACCTGTTTGCATGCACATAGTAATCACCCAAACCGCTGAAAGAAAGTTTTCCGAGAGAATCTATCTTTAAAGAATTGGTATCTTTTCCAAGTTGCCACACACCGGTTTTAATAAGCTTGCCGCGCTCGATACTATTTACTTTAAATACCAGGTCTTTATTGTCTGTGGTGCCCAAAAAGTTGTTGGATGTTAAACCACTATTGCCTTGTATATTCCAGCTTTGTGCCGAAGCCTTACCAAGGCAAGATAAAAGCAGTACGCACAGGTATATTTTTTTCATACAAAATTAGTTATGGCACAAAACTATTTTGCATGAACACCTTTGTCAATGGTGTATTTACACTATCGGTTTGATTAGTAGTAATGTTACTCATTGTGATGTATGAAAAGATTAGTTTGAGACTTTGTGGTATCGAGCTGAGAACAAAAGCTGAGTGACGTGAGTTTTGGGTGTTAATGGTTAAAAATGCTGGGCAATCTTTCCAAAAAAGTATAAGCACAAATTGCTGCAAAAGCATTCAGCACAGCATTGATTGGGCTGCGGTGTCTTGTGTGTTCTATATCGCAAACTGATTTGAGTATATCATTTATTGATTCTATCATGCCTCTTTTTTTGAGTGATATTTTTTTGTCAGATTCATCAGTTTGTTTTTCATATTGGTTCGAATACCTGTTATAAGATGTAATCCTTTTTGCAATAATTGTTCAAGTGCCGGTTGACTGATAAACCCTTGTCTGCAAAGGCCCATCCCTGTAGTTTGTCAAACAATTTTAGCAGTTGATGAATATTATTGTCTGCTACATTGGCACCAGTGAACATCACTTTTACAATTTCACCAAAGGCATTGGCAACAAGGAATAGTTTAAAGCCATAGAACCATCCCGTAGAAGTCTTGCCACGCATGGCTTTGCCTGCAAATACCTTATTGCTATGAATACGCCTGTTATGGCAAACAGCAATACTGGTTGAATCAGCATAATATAATCCACACAACCATCCTAAACGGCAGCAATTCAGGTAAAAAATCATCAGGGGCAATATGCTCGGCTTCAACTGCACAAACCTGTTGTAACCGGGTGCATGCGGAAAATAATTGTGCAAAGCACCCTGTTCCACAGCCTGCTGGTAATAATATTGAAAACACTTGTACCCGCTTAAATAATACAACAAAAAGCAATTGATCCTTTTGGAGCAATAGTTCTTTTCAACGAATATGATTTATTGATGCCAGTATCTAAAAAAGATTTTATTGGCAGACCATAGTCAGATAAGAATGCTTTATCAAGTGTCAAGGTATCGGAAGGAATGAGTAATCTCATGTAGTTTTTCGGTGAACGCGTGGAAACTCAGTTGAATCTAAAGGAAAATCAATTGTCAATTCAAGAGGATTAGCTGTTTCATTGACTATTTGAGTCCAAAACACAGCATACACATATTTCTTACCATCGGTATTAGTATAGTTTATTTTATTTCTTAGAAAGCCGTTTTGTATTATCAGGCGTTCACCGTTAGATTCTGTGTATTCATATTTAGTGTCAATAGCCTTTTCATTAGATCCGTAGGAAGTGACTTTGTCTTTGGTTCCGGACTTGATTTTTTCTTTTGGAAAGTCTGTTTGGTTTTGTCCTCCACAGGAAGTGAAAAAAACAAACATCAGGAACAAAACATGTACGTGTACGTATTTCAAAATTTATTTACTCAGCAACCGCCTTTGCGGGGGGCACGTTTATAAATTATTTTGCTATCCCGTTCTACATAGTCGCCCGATACTATTGGGTATGAATACTTCGGCGCGTGCGATACAAAATGGCTTCTTATAATTATTTTGTCGTTAACTTTCAGGGTATGTAATTGCTGAAATTCATTAGACGTTTCCGGCCCAAAACTAAGAATGTAATCGTCGTCATTGATCTTTACCATCACTCCGAAACCTAATCGTGAGCCCGGCGGAAGAGAAAGAGAGGTTACAACAGCCTCCATATTGGTAGAATCTTTAATGTTCTTCCTTATTTTATCTTCAGCGGCGTACACTTTTTTACCTGCGGGAGACGCTTCCCATTTTTTGTACCTTATACCCTCAGGGGTAGCCTCCCATCTTTCCCTTTCGGCTTTCATTTCAGCAGCAGAGAGTGGCTTTGGGATTGATTTTTTAGAAGTTTCATTTTTGATTCCGCGATTAGCAAATACTAGTCCGCTTACCACAATCAGCGGTAAGATCAGCGCATAAATAACTTTTTTCATATTTGTGTAGGTTTAATTAACATATTTATCTCCTGATAAATCACATCCGTTTGAGGCATTTCTTTTATTTTTCATATCCTTTTAAAGTTGGTGCAACAAAAATACTTTGATAGTGTTCTGACAGAGGAAACTGGATTGTAAATAATAAGTGTAAACTTTGTAAACAATAACTTGACACTATGCTTCTTAAAAGTAATCTCCTGCCAGTCAAACGAAAGCACCTCGGCGGATTATTACTACTCGTGTTTGTATCTATAATCTGCGTGGCTTTCAGCATGACCGGCAATGATGACTTTGACTTTGCCAGAAGGGAAATTTTGCTTCGCCGCATCGGACATGAAATACTCCTTCAGTCGGGCGACAGTACATCACGGGTACTTCCGGTAAAAAAGATCACCAAAAATGAATACCAGATCAATTTTGAGAATGCTTTTACTTTTCAACCCGAATCCCTGGTGAATACTACTCAGCGTTTGTTAGCCAAAGACCCGCTCAGAAGTGATTATGTTGTTAACGTAGTTAACTGTGCCAATTCCAGTGTAACCTATGGATATGCCATATCAAAAAATAAGAAAGATGATATTGTTGCCTGTATAGGAAGAAGGCAACCCGTTGCGTGTTACATGATTAACATTAAATTCAAACCGACAGGAATAATTACACCAAAGAATGGATATCTTCTGGGCAGCCTGACAGTTTTAGCATTTGTTGGATTTACTTTTTTAAGATCTGTTAAGCCGCGGAGGGCTTTACCTGACAGTCAGCATACTGGTATATTCACTTTAGGGTCAATGTCGTTCGACGCGGAGACCCGTAAGCTCATGATAAATGGAAAGATCTTAGAATTGACCAAGACTGAAACCCGTGTACTACGCATTTTCGCGTTGTCTCCTAACGAGGCTATAGAGCGAAGCCGGATACAAAAAGAGATATGGGAAGATGAAGGTGTTATAGTAGGCCGCAGTCTGGATATGTTCATTTCAAAACTTAGGAAAAAACTGGAATTTGATCCGAACATCAGGATTGTTGTTATACGCGGCAAAGGATATAAGCTTGAAATCAGCGCTTGAGAAAATCTTTCCGCTTCGAACTGATGTTATTAGAATTCAATTTGGCATTTGTAAAACTCTATAGTGAGCTACTAATTCTAACAGCCAGTTTTTTGACAAACCTCTGTGTTGGGCGTAGTCTTATTACTTATCTTATTTATTTTCTGGCAAGCTTAATTGTGCATCACCTTAATATAAATATACCAATTATGTCAAATTATTAAGTTTATGTCTGCAGTAAGCTAGCTGTCAAAACTTGACTAACGTCAATTTAGCTCTTCAAAAATGAAAGTTCCATATCATAATTCATTTCAAACCTTTAATGACTGTCCGTAAATATCTGAAGAATTTGATTTTGGTTTGCGAAGTTGAAAGGAATTACGCCCAACAAACCACAGGCATAAGTAAGCATAAGTATTGATTTTTGCTTCAGGTTTTGCACACTGTTTATAATAGCTGCTACCTCTTCTTTGCTGAATATACCTGGCAACAGCAACGGTTTTTTAGGCCTTGGTATTTCAAAGAAGAATTTCTCTTTATGTAAGACCTGTTCAAAATAAAATTTCAGTGCGTTTAACCTGTGTGAACACTTTTTTTTAAGCCATTGCTTATACAATATAAAAGGTATCATTGCAAGTGATGCGGTTCAAGATTTTGCACGGGCATATTTTAATGGCTGCGTGGGCGACCGTGCCGCCGTTCATTACAACATCGGCTGCACCTATCATCTTATTAAATAGCTGCGAATCGGCAAGCAGCGCCTCCAGCGCAGCCTGTGTAACGCCATAAGCGGCGTATTCGGGATTGCCCATCATATTTTCTATAATAGATTTAATGGATTGCACATAACCCAGCAGGTTAGCATCCTTCATCCTGAAGATAATATCATCCCTGGTATCGGTTTGAGCCGCCAGTTCCGGCTTATTGTAGCGGACAGCATAAGCCATTGTTTTGCGGCAAACCAGTGCTGTTGCAATTGCAATTTTTGTTTCAGATCCCGCTTTTTGGTGGTGATACCGGTCGCCACTATATTCTTATTGGGAGCGAGGTCTTCCAGCTCCGTAAAGTTGGTGGCAAAAGCGGTTGCTTCGCTGGCAAAAGGCTGAAACCAAGCATACACACCATTGTTAAGATTTAAAAATTCCTGAAGCTTCAGTTATCATGTTAGAAATTGATTAGTGCACGTTCGCAGCCTTAGTTGGCATAGAAATTAAAGTGAACCTACTGTTCAAAAGAAGTAAGATCGCATTCCAGTTCATGCCTGTTCCAGTTGCCTGTTAAGGCTGCGGCTCTGTACGTGGAATTGAGGAAACGCATCAGGGTTTCTTCGGGATCGGCAGCATTTCTAACCACATCATACGGTAAAAAGAATTCGCCCCAATCCTTGCTGAAAAAAGCCTCTGCCGGTTCAATCTTTTGTTCAGCATAAGCAGCAGGCGTTGGATAAGCATATGCATAAAATGCGGCATGCGGGAAAGCTTCATTGCCGGGCCAGAAGCCGCAACTGCTTACTTCATGCGAATAGGCTTCCTGCATCACATTTAAAGGGATATTAGGTGCCCCGCCTGCATGCAGCGGTGCGGGCCTGCCCGAAAAACGGGTCACGGCAAGATCGAAAGCGCCCCAGAAAAAATGCACCGGGCTGCTCTTGCCACGAAATCCTGCCCTGAACCTGGTTAACACATTATGTATCTGTACAAGCGCCTGCCAGAAATTATGCACGTGCTCTGTGTCATAACTTTTATGCACTTCATCCTTTTCAAAAGGGATGGCAGGGTCCATTTCATTTGGAGCAGGATGAATGTCTATTTCAATGCCTGCTTCTTTTAATTTTTGAAAAAGTTCTGAGTAAAAGTCTGCTACAGTTCGGGGATACAGTTTTACTTCCTGCCTTATGCCTGTACTGGTTATAATATTAAGTACATGATGATGAAAATTAAACTCCAGCTCAAAAATGCCTGAGTCAAAAGGCATGCTAGCGGTAGTTAAACCCTGTGCTGAAACATACAGTGTCACATGCCACGAATGATTGAGCCATGGCATTGACCTAAGCCTTATTTTACCAACGATCTGTGTAAAAAGCTGCAGTGTGAGCAAAGTATCTTTCCATTTATTAAAGTCGAGTTCCGGCCAGGTTAGCTTTTTCATTGTATGAGGTTTGACGAAGCAAAATACTAACTAAAGCGAGAATAAATTTTTTCTTCACATACCCGTTTATCTCCCGCATATTCCTTTCATATATTTAAAGGAGACACATTTATTTTATGTTGTTAACTTCGGAATAGTCTAAAACCGGTTGGCAAACAGCCAATGACCATAGTTCCCCAATCTTACCGCGATAGTGAAAAATATAATCAGGGCTTCTCGTCCGGGCCTTTGATTGAAACAAAACTTAAGTCATTTTAAATTAAAAAAACATGAAAAAGATCGCAGCCTTTACAATGCTTTTCCTGGCAATTGGTATTGTATCAATGGCACAATGCAACAAAAAGATGAGATGGTCATCATCAAAAACAGAATTTTTAACATCGTCAGGTACTGTAGAGAGCAGAGATGAACCTGTAACCGTTACAACAGGAACGGATAGCATATCTGTTCTTGGTTCAAACGGGCGACGTTCCCTCAACGGAAAAATAACGGATTATACCTGTACCTGGCAGGATAAAACTAATGGCAGGATCAGCTTCAAAAGCGAAGTGGTTGACGAGGAAGGTAAGCTGCGCCATGCAACTGTTACCATCGAATCAAAAGACAGTAAGGTAACTATACTATTGCAGGCCACGGAGGAAGAAACTATTATAAGATTGCCGGTAGATACCTATGAAGAAGTAAATTAGGTGATAAGTGCAGGGCTGATTAAAAGTAAAGCATTGTCAGTTGTTGATCCCTAACTTGGAAGATTTACGTATTATAAGGTGATGCCTAATGCGCTCATCATTTTTTTTGTAGAGGCAGTATATTCATTAATATGCCAGCCGGTATTAATTTTTACTTTTTTCACATCAGTAAGCAGTTGTATGTAGTCATTAACTGATATTTTTTTGAGTAAATTTTTTGTTTTGAGTTCTATAAATAAGTGCTGATACCACTGCAGGCAAATGTGATTAACAAACATCCAGCCTTCAAGTGTTTGCTGATTTTGCATATAGGTATGGTCTGCGTCCAATACATTTTTCATGCCATCAAACATAGTTTCGATATACATCCTGCTTTTGTAGGTTTCGTAAATATCCTGCGGCGAAGCATCGCTTAAATTGGTGAGTAATGTAATAGTGCCAAAATGATTTCTGTGCTGGTGATATTTTTCTATGCTATATTCTTCAGGATGTGTTTTAATTCTATTCAGATAGTCTGATTCTTCCTTAAGCCTCAAGGCTTCATCCAGGTATAAATGCAGCATAAGCTTTCCGTGTTTATAGCTGCGATGCCAGACAGCTCTTTTTTCATGGTCAAAATAAGCAGCATGGCGTTTAAAGGTATTGTCGGATAGTGCGCTATAATCTATGAGCGTATTATCCCGCTTCAATGGCAGAATAAACTCCAGTTTTTCCTGTAAAAGCAATTCTCTGTTGGCCTCAGAGTAAAATCCTTTGTCAGCCACTATAATGGCTTTTTTCAGGCCCGCCTGCAGTAGGGTGTTTTTAAATGCTTTTACTTCACGAACATTGCCAGGCAGCAACCGGTAAAATACCGGCATGCGGTTAGTGGCGGAATAAACATAGAGCAGGTTAAACTGCTGTTCAAAATTCAGTTGTGCATTATATCCCTTACGCGCTATATCCATTTGTTCAGACTGGCTTAACACATGCGTTGCATCTATAAGAATATGATCTCCTTTTTCAATAAAGGATTTCATATACCATTGCATTGCATCGGGCATACTGCCCGTTTTATTCAATATGCCGGAAGCAGTCTTCTCATTAAAGCGGTTAAGGTTTAATAATTCAGGAAGATAACTACTGTCAAGGCGGAAAGGCATACTCTTTAACGGACATCTGTACACCAGCCGGCAATAAGCAATAGCAATGAGTTCTTTCCACATTGTTCCAAAATATTTCTCCAGGTGAGCACCGTATGCTGCAAGCCGGGTCATAATAAGTTGGGCAACCCCGTATTCTTTTACTACTACCAAAGACACAGATTGTTCTGCCGTAAGTTTAGCTGCCAGGCGTGCGGGCGAAGGCACAAAACCTTTTGTTTCCTGAATAGACCCTAATAATTTCCCACTGACTTTCCTGGGCTTCTTCTTAAGCGGATCATAGATTGTTTTATACTCATACAAATAATACCTGCCATTGATTAAACGCAGTTCTGTACCTGGTAGCTTATGTTTCAGTGCCCATTGAGGATGAGGAGCAGAGGCAGATTTACTCATGCTATACGTATTTTACGTATTACAAAGAAAAACAAAACCTTTGATTTATCAAGGGCTTTATGAAAAACTTTCTCCCTAATACGTAAGTTTATATAAGTTAGGGGTTGATATGTAGCAAAGTTTTAACGAGCGCTATCTCGGTCGCATCACCGGTGTATTTTCCCTTTTCGTCGGAGAGTTTTACTGCTTTTGTCCATGGGCCGCCTTCGGGATAAGCTTCTACGAGTTTCATCACAATATTCATTGCAGGTAAACCAACATCATTGGTGAAATTGGTGCCGATGCCGAACGATATTCCTATTTTGCCAGTAGCAAAATCTGCTATGCGTTTTACTTTATCATAGTTTAATGCATCAGAAAAAATGATGGTTTTTGAAAGCGGATCTATGCCTGATCGTTTATAGTGGTCAATGGTTTGTTGCGCGAAGAGTATTGGATCGCCGCTGTCATGCCTTACACCATCAAACAGCTTTGCAAATTTTTTATCGAATTGCCGAAAGAAGACTTCGGTAGTAAATGTGTCTGACAATGCAATACCAAGGTCGCCGCGATAAACATCAACCCAATGTTCGAGTGCCATTGCATTCGCCATTTTGTAGCCATACTTTGCTGCATGAAACATGAACCATTCATGCGCATGTGTCCCTATGGGTTTGGTGTGATTGGTGCGTGCAAGGTGAACATTGCTGGTGCCCACAAAGCAGTTGCCACCGTTTTCTATTAAGGCACGCATTACAATGTTATGCACTTCATAAGAATGCCTGCGTCGAGTGCCGAATTCTGCGATGGTTACACCGAGCTCATTATAACGTTGTATTTTTTCTGCGGTGATGGCATATACTTTTTCGTTATCCACACGCTGCATATTACTGAGCCGGTAAAATAGCTCTGATATGATGGACAATAACGGCACTTCCCATAAAATGGTGCGATACCAGAAACCTTCAACAGATACATTAATGTCATTACCATTTTGTTCTATCCGTACTTCATTGGGATCATAACGATAACCTTCCAAAAAATCCAGATACGTTGGTGGAAGATAAGGGCAGGCATTGCCTAAAAACCGCTTTTCATCTTTGGCTAAATGCAATGTAGCCATCGATTGTACAGCAGCCTGTAAAGCTTCGGCAAAACCTTCCGGAAAATGATGTTGCCCGCGATTAATAAAACGATACTTTGCCCTGGCACGTGGAAACAGGTGTACCACCGCATACTGCATAGTGAATTTATAAAAATCATTATCCAGTATGGATGGAAGGCGAACTATTGAGGCTTCTTGCATAGAAAAATAATATTCGCAATTTATAAACTTGATCCTTCTATGATTATGTTTTGTTGTCTTTGATTATTACTAATGAGGATAATAATACGGTTTGATTTTTCATAAACATCATTTACGCAAACGTTGCCGGCATCGATTGCGTAAATTAATCAATCTGGCTTTTTACGCTTGCCTCAAATGTTATATAGCTTGCAATCTGGTTGAAATTATCGGGCTTGTATTATGAACTCTCATTATCTGTACTGTAAAAAAAAGTACGATTAAGGCTGCACTGTTGAAAAAGCCAAAGAATCGGATGTGGCTTCATATCTCTGCATCCCAAATTTCAGGCAATAAAAATTGAAGATCTGGGCCTGCATTTTAAGCATATCCAGGCTTGTTATTTTCCCGGAATTAAACTAAAACCTTGCAAACAACTATTATGAAATGTAAGCAATTCAAGTACGCTTTTTTTTCAAAAAGACACTTCCTGTTGTTCTTTTTCCTGGTTGCAATAAGTTCAGCACTTAGCGCTCAAACTGTAAAGGTCACAGGAAAAGTCACCTCTAACCAAAGCGACAGTGCTGTTGCTGGTGCAAGCATTGCAGTTAAGGGTACTAAAACGGGAGCTATAGCCGCCGAAGATGGCAGTTTTACCGTCACAGCTTCTGCAGGCGCAACGCTGGTGGTCACTGCTGTAGGTTACATAACCCAGGAAGTGCCGGTAGCCAGCCAGGGCAATATGGTTATTCACCTCGTATCGGGAATGCAGGCGCTTGAACAGGTTGTTGTAGTGGGTTATGGTACGCAAAAGCGCAGAGATGTTACCGGCGCTATAAGCAGTGTAAATGCCGCAACTATTGCAAAAGTTCCTGTAACCACTTTGGACCAGGCACTTCAGGGAAGAGCGCCGGGTGTTCAAATAGTAAACAATGACGCCGCACCCGGGGGAAATGTAAGTGTATTGATAAGGGGTATCGGAAGCCTTGCCAGCGGAGGTAACACGCCTTTATATGTTGTTGATGGCTATCCTACAACCGGGGGCATTAATAATATCAACCCAAATGATATTGCCAGCATAGATGTATTGAAAGACGCATCGGCAACAGCTATTTACGGTATTCGTGCAGCCAATGGAGTTATCATCATAACTACGAAGAAAGGTTCTAAAAATAAAATGCAGGTTTCCCTGGATGCATTTGTTTCTTCGCAAACTGAACCTAAAAAGTATGACCTGTTAAATGCGCAAAACTGGGCTACGCTTTCTAATGAGGTTGAAGCCGCAGATTCAACGCATACCTATCACGGGTTACCAGTTTGGCATACGCCTGAAGCGCTCCATACGGTGGATTGGCAGGATGCCGTTTACAGAACCGGCTTAACTCAGAATTACACATTGGGTATTCGTGGAGGAAGTGATAAAGTTCAGGCAGCCATGTCGTTTGGTTATTATGATCAGAAAGGTATTGTAACCGGTTCATTTTTTAAAAGGTATAGCCTTAACCTTAATCTCGATTACCAGGCTACCTCATGGCTTAAGTCATCAACAAGCGTGAAGTATTCATACCAGGATGCAAACAATCCTCTTGGCACAGGTAACCTTCTGCAAATAGCAATAAACCCTCCTACTTTGGATAGTGGTAACAGGCTTACTTACCAGATAAAGGATGCTAATGGTAACTATGGTTTTTATAATCCTATCAGCGCTAATGTGAACAAGTTTGGCAACCCGATTTATTCTGTTGAAACCAATCAATATCAAAATGTGACCAACTATGTTTTGGCCACTTCTTCTTTAGAAGCAACGATCTGCGACGGCCTTAAAATTAAAACCAACCTTGGGGCGAATGTGAATGACTTTTCAAGCTTTTATCTTCAGCCATCAGACAACAGGGCAGCCCTGCAATACCCGGGTTCTGTTACAACACCCGCGAACTACCACGAAACGATGAACAAAACATTTGAATGGCTATGGGAGAATACGATATCTTATGATAAAACTTTCGGTCAGCATACTATCAATTTTGTGGGTGGTATTTCTGCTCAGAAAAACACATGGACGGGCATGGGAGGGGGAGGTATCCCGCCCAACAATGTTACGCGGGATTTATCACTGGTTTCAAATCTTGTGCTTGACCAGAATATTCCGGGCACCAACACCGGCAATGGTCAAAACATTTACACCTTGTCTTCACAGTTTGCAAGGTTAACCTACCAGTTTGCCGATAAATATATGGTAACCGGTACAATAAGAAGAGATGGCTCTTCAAAGTTTGATACAGGGCATAAATACGGCACATTCCCTTCTTTTGCAGTTGGATGGAGAATGAAAAATGAGTCGTTTCTGAGAGATGCCACCTGGCTTTATGACCTCAAACTCAGGGGCAGTTATGGTGAAGTAGGGAATGAGACACCTATAGGGTTATTCCAATATCAATCATTGTATGCAGGAAATTACCCTTCAAATGTAAATGGCGGAGGACTTGATAACCTTGGTTATCCATTTAATAAAATATATCAAAATGGCATTGCGCAAACGCAGCCTGCTAATCCAACCCTGAAATGGGAAACGGATAAGCAAACAGATATTGGCATCGATGCCGCCTTTTTGAATGGTGCCTTAACCTTTACTGCAGACTGGTTCAACCGCGATTCAAAAGATTTCCTGTTGCGCCTGGCAGCGCCTGCACAAACCGGGTATAATTTCATTACCCGCAATGTAGGAAGCATGAATAATAAAGGTTTTGAGTTTGCCCTCAACTACAACGGGCGGGGTAGTAAAGACTTTCAGTATGGTGTTGGGTTGACATTAACTACAGTTAAGAATAAACTCACCAGCATTTCATCCGGAACAGATTTCGTAACGAATTTTGGCGGTTTAACTTTAAATGGTTTCCAGGGGTGGGATGAATATACCCGCTCTTATGTGGGGCGGCCTGTGGGAGAGTTCTTTGGTTATAAAGCGATCGGTATTTATCAGACCCAGCAACAAATTGATGACCTCAATGCAAAAGCTCCCGGTGGTATATATCGTCCCGGCACTGTAGCCCGGCCGGGTGACCGCTATTTTGCAGATATCAGTGGCCCTGACGGCAAGCCCGACGGCCTCGTAAATGCTGATGACAGGACATTTATCGGAAACCCTCAGCCCAAATTCTTTGGAGGGCTTAACCTTGACGCCAGCTACAAGGCATGGGATATCAATTTATACTTCTATGGATCCGAAGGCAATAAAATATTGAATTATGTTGAAAGCAACCTGGAGAGTTTTGCAAAAAGAGGTTCGGAAGGAGCACAGAATGTAAGCCAGCAATACTATGAAAATCACTGGACACCCGAAAATCCTTCAGACAGGTATGCAAGGGCACTTCCCAATGGCGGCGATAACAGTTCACTTAACAATATTCCCTCCAGCGTATGGATCGAAGATGGAAGTTTCATAAAGCTGAAAAACCTTTCCATTGGTTATACGTTGCCGGCAAGTTTCTTGAGCAGGTATTCGATCTCTAAAGTAAGGATGTATGTATCGTCTCAAAACCTTTTCACTATTACAAGCTACAGCGGGCTTGATCCGGAAATAGGGATCCAGGGCGGAAATGCGACGCAGAACGGGGTTGACAATGGAACATATCCTTCGTCCAGGTACTTCACTTTTGGATTAAACGTGACATTTTAACTAAAGATCAATTCAGCGATATGAAACGGAGCATGAAAATTTTTTCAATTTCTTCTCATGTTATTGACAAAATTTTTTTATGCGCAGTTCCATCTGACCATTAAAAAAATAAAAAGATTTACAGATGAAACGGAGTAAAATAATAATCATAATTAGTTTTATAGTTCTGCCTTGCGCATTAATTCCGCTGGCATGCAGCAAAAGTTTTTTAAATCAAACCAATACGTTTGGCATTTCCCCCGATGCTGCCGCCAGTAAGCCGGAGCAGGTAATTGCGCTTGTAAATGCTATTTATGACACTTATCAAAATAGCGACCTGCTTAAAAAATGTATCTGGTACAGGGCCAATTTTGGAACGCATGACTTCTTTAACTGGGGCGCCGATGTGTTTTGGAATAACTACCAGATCCCGGCAACTTTTCTTGGGCTCATTACTTTCTGGAACCAGTCTTACATTGGTATTGCAAGGGCAAACTCTGTTTTCAGGGTTATCACCCAGGCGGAAACCGATGGTGTGGTCGATCATGCATTGGCCAGTCGTTTAAGAGGGGAGGCGTTTTTCCTGCGGGGAATGACCTATTACTACCTGGCTGCTTCTTTCGGTGGTGTTCCTTTGGAGACAGACACAACGGGTGCTTTAAATCTTGGGTTAAGGCCAAGGGATTCACGCGATTCTGTATTTATGCAGGTAGTGAGCGATATGCAACAGGCAGAAGCTTTGTTATTATCAAAGACGCAATTGTCATCCGCTGACCTGGGAAGAGCAACGAAAGGTGCTGCGTATGCCTATGATGGTGCTGCACGCATGTGGCTGAAAGATTACGCTGGCGCTTTGGCAGCGTTCAACAGCCCTGAATTTAGTAACTATCACCTGATGCAGAATTTTGCAGATGTGCATGAATACAATCATCAAAATAATGATGAATCCCTTTTTGAAGTTCAGTTTTACTTAAAACCGGGCGATCCGCAGGATTGGGGTGGAAGCTGGCAACCACCTGGCGCTGAATTGGGTTGGATAGACAGCTTTAGCTGGCCAAACGAAATAACGCAACAAGGTTATGACTATGGTAATCCTGCGCTGTGGAACTCATATCAATCAGGAGACAAGCGTAAGCTGCTCACAATTGTAGGCCCGGGTGATCACCTGGTAAGCCCGGGCATCATTGCCAAATGGGGTGGGATAAAAGGTTATCCTCCCGTAGTAGCAGGGTATGCATCCAGCGATACAAACCAGAAAAAAATATATACGGCTGATGATGGCACAATCATAAACACAGTTGGAACTTTAAAGAAACCATGGTATGGAGATGATAAGGGCCGCACAGGATATGTTTGCGCAAAAAAATGGAGAGACCCAAATCTCACCGGAAACTATAATAGCCCCACCGATAACCAGGCGCATATTTTTGGAGATCAGAACCAGATACTGATGCGTTACGCTGAAGTACTGTTAAGCAGGGCTGAATGCAAGGTTCGTACGGGAGATATCTCCGGAGCAATGGCTGATCTTAAATTGGTAAGAGACAGGGCGTGGGGCGGAACGGCACCGGCCATAATGCAAGATAGCGCAGATTATAAAGGTGATCCCGTTCAGGCTATCACTGATCCTTTGCAAATGGTATTAAGCGAATACAGGCATGAATTAACAGGTGAATATTCTACTTTCTATGATCTGTGCAGGGCAGGCACCGATGTTGCTGTTGATTTTATCAATAAAGCCAACGGTACCGTATCAGGAAACTATGATCCTGTTCCAAATCCTGCACCTGGTCCAACACATGATGGAAAAGTGCATGGTTTATATAACACGGCCATTAAAGCCGAATGGACGTTGTTGCCGATACCGCAAGGTGCTATTGCACTTAATCCTAATCTGATACAAAACCCGGGGTATTAGGTTATGATATTTTATTCGGAAGGGCTTTCTGCAAAAGGAAGCCTTTTTTATTTCCCGTACTTTAAGGATACTTATTTTTAATGCGAATTAATCTCACTGATTTATATGAATAAAGCGCGTGTATTGCTGCTGTCCCTGTTTACATTTTTATTTTTCGCCTGTAATACCAAATCCACTTTATTCGAAGAGATTTCTTCTTCACATTCCGGTATCGATTTTAATAACAAGATCACCGAAAATGATTCTATTAACCCGTTGGATGTGGTAAATGTTTATAACGGTGGCGGCGTTGGCATTGGCGATTTTAATAATGACGGGAAGCAGGATATTTATTTTACCGGCAATATGGTTCCCTGTAAGCTTTATCTGAACAAGGGTAATTTTAAATTTAAAGACATCACTAAAGAAGCGGGTGTTGATGGCATGGACAGGTGGGCGAGAGGTGTGTCTGTTGTTGATATAAACAACGATGGTCTCGCTGATATTTATGTCTGCAATACCATTTACAGAGATTCATTAAGAAGGCGGAATATTTTATATGTGAACCAGGGTGTAGGTAAAGATGGCATTCCGCATTTTAAAGATATGGCTGCTGAATATGGATTGGATATTAATGTGCAGTCAACTATGGCTACCTTCTTTGACTATGACAATGATGGTGACCTTGATATGTACCTCGTTGTAAATTCTGCTGCCAGTGGCTATGATCAATCGGTATTTGGTCAGCGTAGTAACAGGGAGGCGCAAACTTCCAGCAAAGGAAGACTTTACCGTAATGATATGGATGCAGCTTTACGGCATCCTGTTTTTCATAATGTTTCTGTAGAGGCAGGAATAATATATGCCGGCTTCGGCCATGCTGCTACCATCTGCGATATAAACAATGATGGATGGAAGGATATTTATGTCTCAGATGACTTCCTGTCAAACAACATTCTCTATATCAATAATCACAACGGCACTTTTACAGACAGGGCTGCGGCATATTTTAAACATACTTCATTCAATGCCATGGGGCAGGATGTTATAGACATCAACAATGATGGTTTGCCTGATATAGTTGAATTAGACATGAGCCCTGAAGGTAACTACCGGAAAAAGATGATGCTGAATGCGAACAGCTATATCACTTTTCAAAATTTTGATGCGTTTGGATACCAGTACCAATATGTGCGTAATACATTACAACTTAACCAGGGTCCTGCTTTGCTGGAAGGTGATAGTATTGGTGCTCCTGCTTTCAGCGAGATAGGTTTTTTAAGTGGCATTGCGCAAACAGACTGGAGCTGGACACCGCTGGTTACAGATTTTGATAACGACGGTTACCGCGACATGATTGTTACCAATGGCTTTTCTAAAGATGTGAGCGATCATGATTTTATAGCTTATCGTAAAGATGCAACCGGCCTGGCTTCCAGGAAAGAGATACTTGAGCAGATACCCGAAATCAAGCTGCACAACTATGCTTATCATAACAACGGGGACCTCACGTTTACCAACGTTACAGATAACTGGGGCTTATCAGTTTTTACATTTTCGAATGGAGCAGCGTATGCAGATTTTGATAATGATGGCGCGATGGATATGGTCATCAATAATATAGACGGTGAGGCTTTATTATATCGGAATACATCAGCAGATAAAGACACAAGCGCTCATTTTCTCCAGGTAAAATTTAAGGGTGGCCCTCAAAATATAGATGGCTTTGGTGCCATTGCCACTATTTATTATGATGGAAACAAAAAGCAGGTGTATGATAATACTCCATACCGTGGTTATTTATCAACCATACAGAATATTGCACATTTCGGTTTAGGCAAAACAAACATGATTGATTCTGTTACGATACAATGGAATCTCAACACAAAGCAAACATTAACCAATGTCAAATCGAACCAAACAATCATTGCAGATATTAAAGATGCAAAGCCTTCTCTTTATCAGCAGCCGATAGCAAATACAACTTCTTTATTTAAAGAAATAACAAAAACCGCGGGTATTGGCTACAGAAATATGCAGGCAGATTTATCGATTTTAATGTTCAGAAATTATTGCCGCATAAGCTTTCTCAATACTCGCCTGCATTGGCTGTGAGTGATGTTGACAACAATGGACTTGATGATATTGTTATTGGTGGAGATTTTAATCATGCGCAATTGTTGTTGCAACAACAAGATGGCAAATTCATACAAAGAGATTTGCTGTCAACCTTTACAAATAATACAAGCAGTAAAGACGAAGGCGTACTTGTGTTTGATGCCAATGGTGATACTAGTCCTGATGTTTATATTGCCAGCGGCGGCTACCAGTTTGAGGCGGGCAATAATAATTACCAGGATCGCTTGTTTATTAATGATGGCAAAGGCAACTTTAAAGAAGACACGTCGGCATTGCCAAAAAATTATACAAGTAAACTTTGTGTGCGTTCATTTGATTATAATAATGATGGAAAGCCTGATCTGTTTGTTTCAGGAAGAGTTGAACCCTGGCACTATCCTAAACCTGTAAGCAGTTTTATTTTAAGAAATGATTCAAAAGATGGTAAAGCAAAATTCACAGATGTAACCAGTGAAGTAGCGCCCGAATTAAAAAACATAGGTTTGGTTTGTGATGCGTTGTTTACCGATTTTGACAACGATGGCCAAACTGATCTTATACTTGCAGGTGAGTGGATGCCGGTAACTTTTTTAAAGAATACGAACGGAAAATTCAGGAATGTTACTTCAGCTTCAGGTGTTGCTGATAAAAGCGGATGGTGGAATTCCATCGTTGCCGGAGATTTTCGCCATACAGGAAGAACAGATTATATCATCGGTAATATTGGCATGAACACTTTGTACCAGGCAAGCGATGAGTATCCTGCTTATGTAACAGCAGAAGACTTTGATGGTAATGGAAATTATGACGCAATTCCATCTATTTTCTTACCCGATATAAATGGCGAGAAAAAAGAATTCCCGGCATTTGGAAGGGATGATATGATCAAAGAAATGATCAGCATCAGGCGAAGGTTTACCAGTTACAGGTCTTTTGCAACTTCAACAATGGATAGTATAGTGACGCCTGCTATGCGAAAAGATGCATTGCGTTTAAAAGCAACGCAATTGAAAAGTTGTTATTTAAGAAATGATGGTAATGGAAAATTTACAATGATCCCATTGCCTTTGCAGGCGCAGGTTTCTGTATTGAACGGAATGATTGCAGATGATTTTGATGGCGATGGTAATCTTGATGTTTTAATAAACGGAAATGATTTCGGTACGGAAGTTTCTGTTGGCAGATATGATGCTTTGAATGGTTTATTGTTGAAGGGGGATGGCAAGGGAAATTTTCAACCATTATCAATTTTGAAAAGCGGCATTTATATTCCGGGTGATGGAAAAGCATTGGTAAAGCTGGAGGGAGCCAATGGAAAATATCTTGTTGCCGCCAGCCAGCATAAAGACGTATTGAAGTTATATCAGTTAAGAAAAAATAGTAACCTCATTAAAGCAAACCCTGATGATATAAGCGCTTTTATTCATTATAAAAACGGCACTGTGCAAAAACAGGAATTTTATTATGGCACATCTTTTTTATCACAATCCTCAAGATTTATAACAGTGAATGAAAATATAAGCAGTATTACTGTTACAAACAATAAAGGTGAAACACGCTCGCTTGCGCTTTGATATAAATACTAATAGCTGAAGATCTTTTCCCTGCTTGATTCACCAACCTTTAGTTCTACCGGCAGCATAATATCATCGTAATCTGTAACAGGATGTTTTGATTCGATTGTTTTTATTAAAAGCTGTGCTGCAAGTTTGCCCATTCGTAAAGCGGGCTGCCGAACAACTGTTAAAGAAGGACAAAGCAGATCAGTAAAATCAAGATTGCTAAAACCGCTTAATGCAACATCATCGGGAACTTTTATATTACGGTGTTTGCAATAGCGCAAACATTCAATGCTCAACTTATCGGTGCATGCAAGTATAGCATCAGGTTTTATATCATTGCTGAATAATTCATCCAGCGCATATTCAACTTCGTCCCTGTATATACCATCATGCCTGCAATATTTTAATAAAGATTCATCCACATCAATATTATATTCTGCAAGTGCCTTTTTATAACCGTTAAACCTTTTGGTAGAAATGTACAGGTTTGGCGGAGTTGAGATAAGGGCGATCTTCCTGTAGTTGTTTTTTAAGAGATGCGTCGTTATTGAATAGGCGCCTTTTTCATTGTCAATAGTAACCCTGTGTCCTTCAAGATTTTCAATGATCCTGTCAAAAAAAACGATCGGGAAACCACGTTCCTGCAGGCTTGTAAAATGCGAGAATTCTTCTGTTTCTGCACAAACAGAAACAAGGCAGCCATCTACAGATCTTGAGGCAAGGTAATTGGTGTTGTCTATTTCGTTGGTATAGTTTTCAAAGTTTTGGGTTATCACTACATTATAACCGCAGTTTCTTGCTACACATTCAATACCATTAATCGCCTGCGAAAAAAAGTTATTGGAAATCTCAGGAATGATCACGCCGATGGATTTGCTTTTTTTTGCTTTGAGGCTTAAAGCGATCGGATTCGGTTTATAATTTATGTTTTTTGCGTAATCAACTACCAATTGCTTGGTGGTCTCACTTATTTCATAGCTATCCCGCAAAGCCCTGCTTACAGTAGAAGTAGAAATTCCGAGGGCTTTTGCTATATCTTTTATCGTGGCAGCTTCGAATCTCATAGGTATATTCTTTAATGCAATCGTGCTTACTGTAATAGTATTATTTTTCATCAAAAAAGCTGCATACATGTAAAAAGAATACACGTAATTGTTATAAATGAATAGGAAAAAAGATAAAAAAGTATCAGCAGATATAGTTATAGTATCGGGTAGAAATGTTACAGAAATGGAAGCACATGGTAAGAATCTGAAATAATTTTAGGTTATCTAATTTTTATAATGTATTCATATACTTCTCTTGTTGAAGTGCCTGTATTGGAAGCAATAAAAGCTCCTTCATTTAACATGTGTGTTCTCATAGAAGCAGTCAGGCGCTTATCTTCACTAAAAAGTAGTTCTGTTATCAATAATGCCTGACCTGTATTTGAATACACTTCGAAATGAATATGCTGGGGCAGATCACTGTTGGGATAGCCTTGCGGATGAATAGTATGAAATTCAAAAGACCCGTCATTATTAGTTTTGAAATAGCCAAACAAGCGTGCATGATTCCTGTCGCCGCCCATACCTGTAACGTGCCCTTCGGTATCCGAATACCAACCTTTATTATCCGTATGATAAACATATACAAGCACATCGCCTGATGGCTTATTATTTTTATCAACGACCTTTCCTTTAATGGTTACCGGTGTTCCCGGCTCTGAGTAGGTGACAAGCGTTATTATTTCCTGTTTGGCATGCTGTTTTATTAATTCCCTGAATGCGGTTTGTGAATGTAATTGCATGTAGGAAGGATCAGTAAGAATTTCTGTGATGCCTGCCTGCACAGAAAGCTTTTGTTCAACAGTCTTTAATTGCTCAGTACCATTTTGAGCACAGGAAACAATATATATGGACGCAGCAATAAATACCAATAATAAGTTCTTCATATATCTTATTTTAAAATTTTTGAATGTTGTCATTTATCCATTGGGTAAATTTTTTAAGCTCGTTAGGAAAAGCAACTGCTTTTTGTAAAACCTCTTTGTCATTTTTAATTCCGTTATAAGTATAACCAATAGGCTGGTCGCTGTTATAGTAAATTCTCATTTCAATACATGGATATCCTTTCCAGTTAATGAATGCTGATGTGATTGTATCATTTTCAAAAAAACTTTTTGAATAGTAAACAAAAATGAGTTTGTATTCACTGATATAAAATTCAACTCCCCATTGGCCATCGTTATTATAGCCTGTACAAACGATCCTGTTAATAGTGTCTTTGTATGAATACACTGTGATTTCTGTTCCCAGTGTATCTGCAAAGGAGATTAGTTTTTTCTTTGTAAGAAACCAGCGTTGTTTATCTGTTCTGTCATAAATACGGTGTGTTTCATTTTCAATCGTTTTTATTAATGAAGAATCCTGTGCGCACAAAGCTTTGCTCATACATAAAAACAAGCTGCTTAGAATTAAAACACAGATTAACTTCTTCACTTGAACTCTTAAAGTATGGAAATAGCCATCCAAAAATTATTTGTTTTATTTAAAACTTTTCAAGTTTAAACATACCAGGTTCAGCAAGTGATGTATCTATTGTTCGATACTTAAAAAACTGTAATGCCATTTTATTTACTTCGCCAAATGCTGTTGTCGCCAGTTCTGCGTCTTCGCCTCTTTGCGTTAATACAGCATTTACAATCCTGCCATAAATGGTAAAATCATGATGACGGATCGCAGGGGAGAGTATAGTAACACGAAATTTTGGAGCATTATGAATTGCTGCGAATTCTTGTTTATTCTCTCCATTAATAATTGGAGGGTTTACAATATGCAATAAAGGCGTGGCAAATTTTTCAGGATGATAATCTCCCGATAAAGTTGTTTTTGATTCAGGCTGAAAAATGCCACCTTCTATATTCACAAATGATCTTATCCTGTTGGTACGCATTGCAAGAAAAAAAGATGCCATAGCACCACCACCAAATCCAAGCGCCGAAATGTTTGTTGTGTCAATAAACGATTGCTTTAACATGTACATAAGCGTGAATTCCAAAGCATCCGTCGGGCCTTTGTATAATACCTTATCATCTGCGGGTGGCGGAGAATTTGCCGACGGAACAGCAACGATATATCCGTTACCTGCGAGCCATTCATTTGTTATGCACAAACTCACTGGTTCGGTATCGCTGATAATAAGCGGCCATTTGTTTTGTAATAACCCTGCATTAAATGTTGCCTGCACAGGTGTATTTAATACTTTACCATAATCCGCGTCAGGTAACTTTTTAATGCCAAATAAAAACGGAAGCTCCAGCGTGTTTTTGAATTCACTACGTAGCATTTGCTTATCATTACTGCCGTTCATGAAGCCTGTTTCAACATAATCTTTTAGTGTCATAGGAGCGCCTTCCCTTTCAGCGGGATACCAGATGCTGATGAGAAAAGGTTGCTGTTGTTCGTCTTTAATTGCAATTACTTTAAACCCCGTTTTATACTGCCCGGGCTGCAAACTGCTCCATTTAACCATTTGGGAGAAACAGTTTGCTGTTACTGCAAGCAGTATAAAAACAAGTGCGCATATTTTCATAAACACTCCTACCCGTTACCGGTACAATAATAATTATAAAGCAAGCTAAGCTGCTGATGAGATTAAAACTACCGATCCGCTAATTCTGTTATTAAACCCGTTGTTTCTGTGATTGTTCTTTCGGCTGCTTGCGGTATTGGGAAGGAGTTGAACCGGTGAACTTTTTAAAGATGTCATTAAAAGCAGAAAGAGAATTAAAGCCGGCATCATAAGCGATAGATGCGATTTTGTGGTTTGTTTTAAGCGGGTCTGCCAACAATGTTTTTGTTTCTTCAACCCTGTAGGCATTGATATAATCGTAAAAAGATTTTTGCAGCTGCTGGTTCAAAGCCTGTGAAAGATGATGCCTGGAACAGGGTATTGCTTCCGCAAGTTGTTCGATCGTTAATTCTGCATCGAGATAAAGCTTTTTTTCATCCATCAAATAATTAAGCCTGCCAAGGATCCTGCTTGTATCAACGTTGCTCAATCCCGAATTAGCGTATTTTATTGAGGTTCTGTAAACCTTAAGACTGGTAACTGTATTTCCATCTTCGGTATTAATGGCAAATCCCGGAATTGCTGCAAAAACCTGCGGTTGATTCCATGCACAATAACTTATCCAATAAGTAAAAAGCGTAAGAGCAATAAAACTGAACCGGAGATCCTGGTTAAACGGATACCACATGTACAATAAAAATATTGTTACTGAAATAACCATACAAAGAATAGCTGAAATAAGAATGAACTGCTTTATCCACCTGTGCTGCAGCTCCGTTATTTCAGGTATTGAATTTTTTATCTGCAATGGATAATTTATGACTATACGCCATGCGAGGAAATGATAAATAAGAATACTGTTGAATTCAGCAATAAGCCTGGGCAAGGGACTGAAAAGAGGAAGAAATAATTTAAAATTATCACCTATACCTGTAATAAAATAAGTAAGTGCAATCATTGCCGGTAAAAAATGTAATGCATCTGTTACCTGCAACTTTTTTTGCAGAAAAAATTGACGTGCGAATAAGTAAACAAGCGGCCCGTACAGAAAAGGAAATTGATAGGAAAAGAAATAAAAGGACTGCATGTTTTGAATCAACCATATTTTACTTGCTACTTTTAAAATGATTTGTAATATCATCACTACAAGATAAGCAAGGAGAAAAGTGTAACCAGCTTTATATATTTTCTTTTTAAGCAGTATGAATGATAAAAACAATCCCTGTAAACCGCCAAATAGCAGCAAAACAATATTTACCTGCAGCGCCATCAGTGAAATTTCTATCAAGTTCGTAAAAGCCTTTAAAGAAAAAACGATTTCTTAGATGAATGGTAAAACTGTTTTACCGGAGAGAATTAATGCCGATGAACGTTCAGAAACTATACATAGCAGGCACAGATTATATTCGAAATTTAATAAATAAACGTATTGACATACAGCTTCCACTCAAAATAAATTGCCTGATAGAAATTTAATATAGTAATTGCGCTTTAAAAAGCTAATGACCTGGTACGAGGAAGATATTAAAAAATTGGAGCAGAAATTTACAAAGCTGAACTATATACCAGAAATGGCTTTTTATGGCAGTTCTACGATAACCTTGTGGGACAATTTATGCAGTGATTTTGCTAAATATAAACCGGTTAATCTTGGCTTTGGGGGATCTACGCTCGAAGCTTGTGTATATTATTTCAGGCGTGTTATGAAGCCTTATAATCCAAAATACCTGGTAATTTATGCCGGTGATAATGACCTGGGAGATGGTAAACAACCAAAACTGGTATTGGATTTCTTTGAAACACTTTGCCGCCTGGTATCTGAACGATTCGATAATATAACTTCGTTCTATATTTCAATAAAACCAAGTCCGGCGCGATGGAACATTAACCGGCAAATAAAAGACACCAACGAAATGATCAGGCAATTCATAGAAAAGAAACAGCCTCACATGCAGTTTATCAATATGTATCCATTCATGTTGAATGAAAATGGAAAGCCTGATGCCGGGTTATTTGTTGAAGATGGCTTGCATCTGAATAGTAAGGGATATGATTTGTGGAAAGAAAAGTTGTTAACACATTTTTCTTTAAATATTCATGATGCCTAAACAGGATACTAAAAAATAATTCTCACTATTGCTTTGTAAACATGCATCGCCTCTACAAAAAATGGTATAGTACTGCTCTTGAAAGAGAAATGGAAATACTTGTATTCGGTGACCGTGGTACACCCGTTATCTTCTTTCCCACCCGTACAGCCCGCTTCTACGATTACGAGAACTGGAAAATAATAGATGCAATACGTGATAAGATAAACAAAGGACAATTACAGGTGTTTTGCGTGGACAGTTATGACATTGAAAGCTTCTACAGCAAAATTCCTGCAGACGAAAAAATTAAAAAGCACCTGGAATATGAGCAGTATATTTTACAGGAAGTAATACCCTTTATAAAAAATTATAATAAGGATCTACATATTATAGCTGCTGGTTGCAGTCTCGGTGGGTATCATGCGGTAAACCTGGCTTTTAAGTATCCACAGTATTTTTCGAAAGTGGTGGGCATGAGTGCGCGGTATGACCTTACACTGTCTTCAGAAAAGTTTCCCGATTTATTAAACGGAGTGGTGAATGAAGATATTTATTTCAACATGCCATCGATGTTTATTCCTAACCTTACGGATGAAAAAATTCTGAAACAAATACGTACAATGCAAATCGTACTGGTCATAGGCATAGAGGATCCGTTCTTTGAAAATAACCGGCAGTTATATGAAATACTAACCAGTAAAAACGTAGATGCTGAATTCTATGTGTGGGCTGAAGAAGCCCACAGGCCGCGTTACTGGCGGCAAATGGTGAAATTATATTTGTAACGCGAATAGCGCTTTTCCGGTCAACTGGTAAAGTTTTTCTTCAGGTCTTTAATTGGTTATGCGCAAATTATAATCAGGCTGCGGTAACAACTATCATTTTAAAACAAAATGTAATCAACCAATGGGGGAAAATTATATAGCTGACAGAACTTTTGACAGAACAGATTTTTCCCAGCACCAGCTGATAAATGACGAATACGAAAACTGTATTTTCAGAAACTGCAATTTTACGGGCAATGATCTTTCCGGGATGAAGTTTATTGACTGCTCTTTCTATGATTGCAACCTGAGTTTAATACCCCTTGATAAAACTACATTGCGCGATGTGCAGTTTAATGATTGTAAAATGTTAGGTATGAGATTCGATACCTGCAGCAGTTTTGGGCTTTCGCCTTCATTTCACAATTGCCAGTTGAATCATGCCTCTTTTTATAAAACAAAAATGCGGAACACTGTTTTTAAAAGCTGCCAGTTACAGGAAATTGACTTTACAGAATGTGATCTTACAAGTGCAGTATTTGATAATTGTGATCTTGCAAAATCTGTTTTTGACAATACCATACTCGAAAAAGCCGATCTGCGAACGGCATATAATTATTCTGTTGATCCCCAGGCCAACAGAATTAAAAAAGCAAAATTTTCAGTACAGGGAATCGCAGGGCTTTTAGACAAATACGATATCATAATTGAATAGATAGCATGAAATTTTTATTATAAGGTTTGCCACCGGCAATTGTTATTGGGCATTTCGTTCTCCTAAACGTTTGATCATGATAGAGACTTTTGGCTTAACACATATAGCGCTGGAAGTTATCGACCTTGACAGGTCGTTGCTGTTCTATCAGCGGGTTTTCGGAGTACAGGTCATGTACAGAACAGACAAATTCCTGCAATTTCAAACTCCCGGCGCAAAAGACATTATTGTGTTACAAAAGGCCGGTGAAGTTTCTCATCGCAATAATGGAATACTTCATTTTGGTTTCCGGCTTGTAAAGCTGGTGGAAATAAATGTGCTGATGAATGAAATAAAAACTGCGGGAGGACGTATAAAGGAAGCCGGAGAATTTGTGAAGGGAGAACCGTATGTATTTTTTTATGATCCTGATGGTTATGAGATCGAAATATGGTTTGAGAATATTCCCCCGGAACTTTCTTTTTTCAACTAAAGAATTAGTTTCTCATCCGATGAAAACGACAGAGGGAATTCCAATAATTTTTTCAAATCGCATATTTAATAATATATGAAGATTTACAATTACGGACGGGAAATGGGTTTAACAATCTCCTATAATATAGTAGAATCTGTGTTGAGATAAAATTTTTGGTAAGCTCATAAACACGTATACCTTTGAACGGCGGTCTATTAAATATTCATCATTACTTGGTTATCAAAATTCATTGTTTTAACTAATCCACCATAAAATCGTAATTATGAAAATTAAAACTTTCACACCCTTAATTGCATTCTCATTATTATTTATTACATGTACCAAGCAAGAAGTTACCAGCAGTGTAAGTTCAGCAAGTGCGGAAAACAGTACGCTTCCTCCCGACATTGTTCCTATTAACGATCTGGGTTCCGGTTTATTCAGAGGTTATACAGGAGGTTTGTATCCGGGCGGTGCAAATTCACCTTCCGGGCAGTATGCTACTGATTTGCTCAATATCAGCAGTGCTGTTGTTCCTATTGATACTAATGGTGTGGTTTCTTCCACAAAAGGAAAAATTGCCTTCATTTCATTAGGTGCCAGTATCGGCGGAAAAAATATGAAGGCGCTTATACCAAGAACAAAAGGTAACCCGGCCACCAATCCAAAACTCCTGTTAATGAATGGTAATGAGGGCGGCAAATTTTCTTCTTTATCGCAGATCGCGAATCCCCTCGATCCTTATTGGTATCATGTAAATCAAGTAACTACAAGAAATAAATCAAGTTTTAAACAAATACAGGTAGTTTATCTTGAAACTGATGAAGGTATAACAACGAGGAAATTTCCCGACAGGCCTAACCAGGTTAAAGCTAAAATTCTGGCCACTGCACGTACTATCAAACAAAAGTTTCCAAACTCAAAAGTTCTATATCTTTTGGCAAGAACAAGAACTTTTAACGATCAGTCTAATCATGCCACACCATATAATACAGAGCCTGCGCCGTACTTTTTTGGCTGGGCCTGCAAATGGGCTATCGAAGACCAGATCAATGGCGTATCAGGTACCGCATATAAAGGCGCCAACCCGGTTGCACCTATTATGACCTGGGGTTTTTACCAATGGGCTGATTCATTACCCAGGATAACAGATGATTTTTACTGGAGATTGTCAGAAACGAAAGATGGCCTGCATTCAAATGATGCCGGAGAAGATACGCTGGCTACCCGTTTTCAGAACTTCTTGCTTAGCGATCCCAATGCCAAAAAATGGTACGCCGCTCCATAGTATGATCAACAATAACAGCTTAGTAATATTTTTAATAATTCCCGGCTTTATAAACCGGGAATTATTTTTTGGGAAATCCGCATTATTATTGATTGAACTGAGCTATGTAACAGACTTTATTTTTTTGGTTATTCGCCCGGGTAAAGCGGAGATAAAAAATTACTATTGCTTATAAAGGCAAGGTATTTACTGTCCGGACTCCAGTTAGGTGTATTCATCGTTCCTTGTCCGCCATAGAGGGCAGCCAGCACCTTGGGTTTACCACCTTCCACGGGCATCAACCTTATATAAACATGTTTATAAAAAGGATGATCAGAAGGGGAAACATCTTTTCCAAATGAAATAAAAGCGATCCATTTGCCATCAGGTGAAACATGCGGGAACCAGTTATTGAACTCATCATTCGTCATTTGCTGCTGGTCAGTGCCATCTGCATGCATGCGCCAGAGCTGCATAGTTCCGCTACGCACTGAATTGAAATAAATGTATTTGCCGTCAGGTGAATATTCACAGCCATCATCAAGGCCTTTTGCCGTGGTTAGCTGTATTTCTTTGCCGCTTCCATCGGAATTGACTTTATAAATATCATAATCACTATTGCGTTGGCCTACAAACACGAGAAATTTTCCATCGGGGCTCCAGCCATGCAAATAAGAAGGCCCGGTTTCTGTAATGCGTTTGGGCTCACCTCCGTTTATAGAAACAGTGTACACCTTAGATGCATTATCATCTTTACTATTGCTGCTCAGCCCAAGCATTTTTCCATCAAAAGAAATAACGTGGTCGTTGTTGTTGCCTGTAACCGTACCCGTATTTAAAGCAGTAGGTTTATTTGTGGCAAGGTCAAACCTGTAGATCAAACCTTCACTGTTATACAATAAGGTTTTACCGTCTTTCATCCAGTTTGGCGCCTGTAAAGATTTTGGAGATTGATAAATTATTTTGCTATGGCTTGTGGCAACATCCATTATTTCCAACTGGCTGCCGAGGTATTCGCGGTAAGGAACCAGCGTAGGCGGTGCAGGTTTTACAATACGCACATTATAAAAAATTGCCTTTTCCATTACGGTGGGGTTGTGGGAGCAAACAAATAAGCCTGCATATACATTATCGCCAAGATCAAGTTGAATACTGTCTTCCGTAAAAGTCTCGCCATTGCGCGCAACAGACATGATATAAGTATTGCCACGGCGTTCAAGTTGGAGTACTTCTGCACCTGTAATTGATGCCCTTATTTCTTTCATGCTGTCATTATTGTTTTGCCTGTATTGAACTGAAGTAAGACCATCGCCATGCACCGCAACACTTACACAGGCAGCAGTGCTATCTAAAGAAAGGCGCACCATCCATCCAAACTTACGATGCGCTTCAACGCCCTTACCCGGGAATAATGCATTGCAGCGGAGAATAAAATCGCCTTGTATTTGCCTGCATACATATTGAAAGCCATCATGATTGAACCATATATTATTTCCCGAGCCTTCTACTGTATATTGCTGCGCCTGTGAATCATAAATAACACTGCCTTGTTTTGTTTCGCCAACCGTAAATTGCTTTTCAAAAATGCCAATAGGATTTTGGGCGTTAATATTTATTCCTGTCAATAAAAAAATAATTGGTAATACATAACTTTTTAAGGTGACTCTATTCATAGCAAGCTGATTTGAACGTAAATATAAACTATCTGTAAATTCAATTACTGTGACGATGGAAAAAGCATTGAATGCTTGTAGCCCTTAATAATGAAATTTGAAAACAATATGTTGAATATTGCATTTATTATTCCCGGTATGGTAGCATCGTAATGAGAAATATTGTTACCGGACTATGTAAGATTCAATAGCAACTCTAACTGCTTCAAAAAATTAACTGAAAATAAAAAGCCCGCAGCATTATCGCGGGCTTCTTATTGGAACAGCATTTACTCTTTCGTAAACGAGCGCGTGATCACAGTATTATTTGTCTCAATCTTTAAGAAATAGTTTCCTGATTTCAGTGAGGCAATATTCCAGTTATACGATGTGCCGGTTGCATACGCAACAAGTATTACATTACCCGTTAAATCAATAATACTTAGTTTATTTTTTCCGGTAGCCGGTAATCCTTTCACCTGTACAAAACTTTGTGCAGGGTTCGGATATATTTTAATGTTGCCTGCTGTATTTAATGAAGGTGCTGTACTAAAATCAGGGCCTTTAACTATAATTGACCTGTTGCCTTTACAAAAGCTTGTCATTCCCCACTCATACACGGTATTAGCACTTAAACCTGTAAGCACGTCCATTGTTGCAGTAGCATTTTTCTTTTTTAAAATTATTTTGGTTGTTCCTTTTACTTTGTAATAAAGCAAAAAGTTAGTTACAGAGTCTGGCGGAACATTCCATGTTAACGTTGCACTTGTTGCATCCAGGGTTTGCACATTTAAACTGTTTGGAGGCGGACATTCGGTTCCTGATATTGTAACAGAATCAATATGTGTCCACCTTCCCGAATAATCTTTTGTTTGAAAGCTGATATATTTTCCGTTGCTGGGGGCTCTGAAAGAATAAATTCTTTGTGACCAAGTGTTTATTACAGGCACTGGACTTGTATATACAATTGTTCCCTGGGATGTTGCATTAGTGGAAATGCCTACTTCCAAAGCCACACCTGGCGGGCAACAACCATTCTTATCCCAACCCCGGTCAAAATAGCTGATAGTATAGGTATTTCCTGCAACAAGGTTTTGAGTCAATTGAAGTGTGCAGGCATCACCGCAGGTAGCTTGTCCATGGCCTGAAAGGGCTAAAAAGTAGTTACCTGAAAGTGCTGTGCCATACCCACAACTATTATTAATAAGGTCTATTTCGCCGCCGCAGCCATAAGCGGTTGTTGCCAGTACGTTAGCAGTGATATAACTATTAGGGCCGTTAAGGATACACCTTCCGGAGTTAAACTCGAATGAACCATTAATCAGGCGCAATACGCCGGAATTAATTCCAGGATTTATAAGATTTTGATCAAACCGGGTATTGCCTTTGTCCCTGGTAATAATACCGGGTGGGCTTGTAATAAGTGATTTGTTTTGAGCAGCAAGACTAAATGCTACAATAAGAAAAAAGCCAAGGGCGAAGATGTGTTTCATGTTTGTTTTTTTAATTGTATATAAGAAATATGAATTACTAAATTTAAAAAACATTTTCACCGTAACTATGTTATCTAAAAAGCAGTATTTATAAAACACACGAGCTACTACCAGATATTCTTAATATTCCTGATACCCGTGGTATTTGAATAAAGTGTTTGATAGCCTGTCGCAATATTATTATTCCCTGAACCGTTACTATAAAGAGCTTGGTAGCCCGTCGCAATTTTATAACCACCTATGGTATTTAAATACAGCGCGCTATTGCCCGTTGCGATATTATAGCCGCCTTCAGTGTTGGACGATAAAGCACTTTCTCCGAAAGCTATATTACCCTCACCAGTTTTATTTGAAAAAAGAGCGCTTCTGCCAACGGCAGTATTAAAATTTCCTTCTGTATTTGCACTTAATGCGCTATAGACAATAGCCGTGTTAAATGCACCGGTTGTGTTTGCATAAAGTGTTTTATATCCTATAGCTGTGTTTACGCCACCCGTAGGAGTATAGTACATACTATTGTAACCGATTGCTGTATTATCTCCACCTGTTTTGTTTTCTGTTATAATTACTGTTAATGATTTAAAGGATGATGCCTTGGCTTTATTTAAAAACAGTTACATCGGATTTATATTTTTGTGCGGATACTTTGTTCAGTTAACCCTGATTCACCATAACATGCCAGATACTTACAAAATTTGCAGGTTGCGAAACTTACTTGAGATATATGAGAGAATACCAATTGCAAAGCAAATTTTTCTCAGCAAGAATCATTTGTAAAAAATCGACAATTTATACAGCTGAGAAGGTTTGATTAGTCATCTTCTGGTTATACAAAAAGTAATCCTTTGAAAAATATGCTGACGGAGACTGACTGTTGAAAAACCGGAATTCTTTATTAAGATGTGCAAGGTCATAGCAGCCGCAATCATATACTATTTCTTTAAGAGAACTTTTATTTATCTGGTTCATCAGTTTTAATGCATGATGAAACCGCTTTATGCCGGGCAAACATTTTTGGTGAAACGCCAATTTGTTCAACAAACCGCCTCGCCGGGTTTTTTAATGACATATTGGTTGCATAAGCAAGATCTTTCATATTCATTGATCCATTTGTGAGAATTAAATTTCTGCAGGCTTCCCGTATTTTGGTCATTATTGTTTGAATGAAGCATTAATTTTTTGAGAAAAAAATTGTCCAACACTATAACCTGTTCATTAAAACTTTTTGCTTCCAGCAATTGTTCGATAAACGAGCTGCTTTCTGAAGCGCTTGTTAATAAAGAAAAGTTGGGTAAAAGGTTGGTGAGTTCTTCCATATCCAGGCGTAATAATGCCCAAAAACCCGATGGTTTAAATTGAATGATGATAACATTTACTGCTTCATTATCCTTAAAATAAAAAGTATTGGAAGAGGTTGTCAAAGCATTAAAATAAGCAAATGCAGAAGCTGTTCCGGGCGTTTTTATTTGTCCTGTTAAATATTCTTTATCATGCAGTAAAAAGCACGGGCGCTATAAAAAAAGAAATGGCCGGCCTGTCGGTTGCAGGCCTGGCAGTATGGAGGTATACATTGAGTAAAATATATATTGCTCGATGTGGTTTTGCAATGCAGTATGGGGTTTTGATTGCAGGAAGATCATACAGTTAGTATAATATTGCTAATTTAGGTAATGGCAATATTCTTAATTACTGCAAAAAGAAATATCATGACAAAATCTTTACTTCCCTTATTGTCATCAATAGGAGTTTGCAAATGAAATTGGCGTTAATTCATGCGATCATAATTGCGATTGTAAATTGGTTTTACGAAAATCAGCAGGCAGCTAATTAATAAGCCGAAGCTGTTGGTGTTTCTTCAGCACGCGAAAATGAATGCATGTATTGCGGTTTATACTTTGCAGCTTCATTGTTTTTATTTTGTGCAATCAGGCTTTGATATAAACCCAGCAACGACCATCCATTACCGGGATTCCATATAAGATCTTGCCGGTATACAGCTTCTGCTTCTTTTGGTTTGTTCAATTGTAAAAGATAAGCGCCGAGATATTGCCTTGCAGGTAACAGCCATTGCTTGGGTTCGGAATACTTTAACTTGTCTTCTGCAATTATTGCTTTTTTTAAAGCGGTTATTGCATCAGCATATTTTTTTTGTTGAAATGAGATGGTGGCATCTAAAATATTTTCAGGAACGGCAGCACATTCCAAAGCCGTATTTAAGAATGGTGCGCTGCTGTTCTGTAGCACAGGATCATTCATTTTTGAACGAAATAATAGAAGCTGGGTCCTGGCATCATCAATATCATCTTGTTTCGTATATGCCATTCCTTTTGCAAAAGCTCTTAACATAATGGCATATGGCCAGTCGTCTTTAACAGGTGAAGTGTCATTCAAAATATCATTCCATTTACCTGTTCTCACCATCGCTAATTCAGGAAACATGTACTGGTATTGCTGATTATAGTTCGCGTGATCTGGTTTTGCATTTCTTCTTGCGATCATAGATTCGGATATTGCCATGGCGCCGCTTAATGCGCAATACGCCTGTACAGCATCGTAATGCCAGCCATGAACAGGAAAAAGCCCCTTCGCCAGTGAATCATACAGTAAAATATTTTGGGTAGCTTTTTTATTTACATCAACCCCTGATGAATAATAGCCTATACGTTCAAATTCATGGCTGCTCATGTGCACCATGTGCGCAACGCCCGGAAATAATTTCTGCAAAGAGGCTGCACAAAACAATGCTACTTCAGGATCACGCGATGCTTCCGTAAGATGGATATAATAATGTAAGCCGGCGGGATGATGTGGATCCTGCTGTAATATTTCTTTACAGATCTGAACAAGTTCTGGTGTCCATGGTTGCGGTGTGCCATCGTTATTCCAGAAATCCCAGGTATGCATCACCATAACTGCATCAATATATAAAGCTTTTATATCCGCATCTTCCGGATATTTTGCAACCAACATTTTCATCGCTTCTGCATAGTTGTTGTTAAGCTTATTCCGGCCCGTATCATTTGTATCAGTTACATCATATTTTTTATTCATTGCGGCAATAAGATCTTTTTCCTTTGCCGATGCACTCAATGCTTTATTGTTCATGCTTTCAAGAACGGGTATAACATTTTTATCCATTTTATACCAGGGCGATGCATTATAGTTTGGACCCATTGCAAGCGCCTGCCCCCAATAGAGTATGGCGCAGTTGCTGTCAAACCGTGCCGCTTCCTTAAACGAAGCAAGTGCCTGTTGTGGATGATAACTATAGAACAAGGTTAAGCCCTGGTTGAAATAAAGTTGTGCGCTGTCATTGTTTGTGGAGATAGCATAAGCATGATCGCCCCAGCCTGGCAAGACAGTGATAAATTTTCCATCATTGCCTGCAACGATATTGTACCCGGCTGATGGTGCGCAACCTATAATGTATTGTAGGTTGACATCTTTTTTATGAATTACATTTTTTCCCGTTGCAGCTATAAGTGCTGCAGCCGTGAAAATCAACAATGACTTTTTTATTTTACCTGTTGCCATAAATATTTTTTTACTTCAACCATTTTCGTGTTAATCTGTGATCCTGCCTTTTGGTCACAACAATTTATGCATATGTTCAGAAAATGATACAGGCATTTACACATTACTGTAATGACAGACGAAAATAAAGGCATGCAGCCTGGTTTCAATACGGCAGTGGTAAGCCATATAGATCTAACCATCTTTTTAAGCAAGTAAATCTTAAGTTTTTTACAAATTTCCCCGCATCGCCTGCTCTCTTTCTATGGCTTCAAACAAAGCTTTAAAGTTGCCCTTACCAAAGCTTTTTGCTCCTTTGCGTTGAATGATCTCAAAAAATAATGTAGGGCGGTCTTCAACAGGTTTAGTGAATATTTGCAAGAGATAGCCTTCATCATCGCGGTCCACCAAAATACCCAGTTCTTTTAAAGGTTCAATATCTTCATCAATTTTACCAACGCGTTGTATAAGGTCATCATAATAAGTTGTGGGTACTCTTAAAAACTCAACACCTCTTTCTTTTAGCTGTGTTACTGTTTCAACAATATCGTTGGTCGCCAACGCTACATGCTGCACACCTTCACCGTCAAAAAATTCAAGGTATTCTTCCACCTGCGATTTCTTTTTACCCGTAGCCGGTTCATTGATAGGAAATTTAATATATCCATTTCCGTTGCTCATCACCTTGCTCATTAAAGCAGAATACTCAGTGGAAATATCTGCATCGTCAAAAGACAAAATATTCCTGAAGCCCATTACATCTTCATAAAACCTGACCCACCTGTCCATCTGGTTCCAGCCAACATTGCCTACACAATGATCAACATACTGCAACCCAGTTGGCGGCGGGTTATAGGATGATTCCCATTTTACATAACCCGGCATAAATATGCCGTTGTAATTTTTTCTTTCGATAAACAAATGCACTGTTTCGCCATAAGTGTGAATACCACTTAGTATTACTTCACCAAAATCATCCTTTAATACCTCGGGTTTCATATAGCTTTTAGCACCGCGTTTCGTGGTTTGAAACCATGCATCGCGGGCATCATCAACTCTTAGCACGAGGGCTTTTACGCCATCGCCATGCGTGTAAATATGTTCAGCAATTTTATTGTTGCAGCGTAGAGGAGTGGTAAGCACAAAAGTGAGTTTGTTCTGCCGCAGCACATAACTCGCCTTGTCTTTCATTCCCGTTTCCGGTCCGGCATAGGCAAGGCTTTGAAACCCGAAAGCAGTTTTATAAAAATGTGCTGCCTGCCTGGCATTACCTACATAAAATTCAACGTAATCAGTTCCCTGCAGGGGTAAGAAATCAGTTTCTGTAGCGACTTCCTTTTTATCTGCAACCATTGTTTCCATATGAAAGATTTAGTGAGATTGTTTTTAGAATTTATTATTTATTAACAACCGTTAGTTAGCAAAGATAGTGTACCAAAATGCAAATTTTTCGTGATTAAAGTTTCACTTACTTTTATAAACCTTATTCAAACTGCACTTATGAAATATTTATTCTTCATTTCGATTGTATTTGCCTGTTTTGCATGCAACGAGCCAACCAAAAAGACTGCTGCTTCAGAAAACGATAAAAAAGATATTCTTGCCAAAGCTTCGAGAGAAGATAAAAACGGATGGATATATGTGCATCTTGAAGGGTCGCCTTCAGACATCGGCTACCAGCATGGGTATTTATTAGCTAATGATATTGATACATCTATACAGGCTGTTTCTTATTATTTAAATCATGACACACACAGAGATTGGAACTTCTACCGCCAGGCTGCAGGAAATTTTTTGTGGGATAAATTAGACCGTGAATACAAAGATGAGATCAACGGGATTGTTGCAGGCCTTCATGATCAAAACAAAAATTACGACAGCCTTGATCTAACCGCATACAACGCGCTGGAAGAACTGGCATTTTATTATGTTCCCTTATTAGATAACGCGAAGAACAAAGCGCCCGGTAACTGTAGTGCATTTATCGCTACAGGCAGCTATACAAAAGACGGAAAGATCGTAATGGGGCATAATAACTGGACGGAGTATATCATCGGGCAACATTGGAATGTGATTGCTGATATTGTTCCTGAAAACGGCCATCATATCATGATGGATTGCATGCCCGGCTTTATTCACAGCGGCGATGACTTTGTGATTAACGACAACGGCATATTGATTACCGAAACTACTATCACGCAGTTCATCGGTTTTGATTCAACCAAAACACCGGAATTTATGCGCGCAAGAAAAGCTGCTCAATATGGCAATAGCATTGACGATGTGATCAATATTTTTTTGAAAGATAATAATGGTGGTTATGCCAACGACTGGCTTATCGGAGATACCAAAACCAACGAGGTGGCGAAGTTTGAATTGGGCTTGAAGAACTACAGGGTCTGGCGCAGCAAAGACACTGCGATCATCGGCTCCAATTTTGCCAGCGATCCAAAGCTGATAAAGGAAGAAACCACTTTCAATGTAAACGATCATACCACTTCGCCCAATGCCAGGAAATTAAGGATGGAACAATTGGTATTGGTTGATACGAAAGGCAAACTGGATGACTCAACAGGCAAAGTAATTGAAGCAGATCATCTCGATGCAACCGCCGGCAAGCGGGAAGATAACCGTTGCGTTATCTGTGGCCATATAGATGAAGATCCTAAAGGTTGTGCAGAATGGGACCTGCCTGCTTATTATCCTATGGGCGCAGTGCAAAGCAAAGTAACTACTGCGGATCTTGCCAAGAATATGCAATTCTGGGCACACATGGGCCATCCCTGCGGTGAGCATTTCATCGGCGAAACATTTTATAAAGCACACCCTGAATATGCATGGCAGACAAAATATTTAACCAATATGATGGCGTATCCGTGGACGTTGTTCAGTGCGAAGAAGTAAACCTGCATTACATCTTGTAAACAACAGGCGCTGCCACACATTTTATTTCCGGACAAAAAGAATTTCCATTGTAATGCTATCGGTTAGTGTCCTTCAATTGAAAAAATAAGTGGCCGGTGAGGACACCGACCAATAAAAAAAAATATTTAAACAACATGATGGTATATCCATGGACGTTATTCACTGCTAAAAAATAACCATCTTTAGGCTGTTATTGCAATTAGGTCATTTTTTAATAAAATACCGGCAGAGAACTAATCAATAGACTATCCGGCCTTCCTCGGGGTTGCAATGAGTGCATTACCAGATTTACCCGGAATAAAATACGCGTTGCCAAAACCATCAAATGAACCATTAAGGCCAACCTTACTGTGCTCTATCTCTTCTTTTGAGCCCATGGCATTCCACAGCAGTAAGTTATTATTCTTGTCAAATATTTTAAACTCATCAATGGCCATTTGCCGGTTCGGATCATTATAATTAGCATCGCTCATTATAAGGAGAAGTCGCCCGCCTGTAAGCGAAGGATAAGTATTTCCCTGGTTATAATAATACCTGGAGTTGAGTTTGCCGTCGATAAAAACTAATACTTTTCGCTTGTTACCAAAGAAAGGAAGCCCTTTTTCATTCCACACCAGAACATAATGGTGCCAGCCCTCCAATGAGCCATTGGGTATTATACTTTCATAAGTCCAGAACCCAGCCGAACCCGTACATGCTGATGACATGCCGGCGTAGGAAACCAACCCACCTCCGCCGGTACCACTATTGGAAGCAAATGAAAGTTGATAGTGAGTGTTAAAGTTTCCATACTCTGCAAAGAAAGTTGCCTGTCCACTCGATGGAATGGAGCCGTGAAAACCCAGCACTTTTCCCCAAAATTCAATTCGCCCTGCATGGGCCGGGATTACTTCAATAGGAAAACTGGCCGCTGTGGTGCCGGCAGATGCAGTCTTAACTTCGTTTATACTTTGCGAATTTAAGGCGAGGCCGGAAGGGGAAGGTACATTTTGCTCTTTCTGACATGAGATGAATACAATGATACCTATCAGAAGGCCGAAATTGATTTTTTTCATAACTGTTTTTTATATGCGGAAATAATTTTATAAAGCTTACTCCGATCCAATGAAGGAGTTGGTATCTAATAAAAGGATAAGGATCTATGTCCTGCGAAATGTAACACGGGAACAGTTTAAGAAGTCTTATGGTGGGAACAGGTTTTGTTTCCTGTCCCGAATAAATTTTCTGTTATATTCTTTGTTAGAAAGCATTCACGTGTGTTATACTCCAAAAAAAAGCCGGTCTTAACCCTGTTGCCATTGAATTTGCAAATCGCAATGAAGTTTCTGAAGATAAAAAGACCTTCACTAAACAGGATACCAAAAATGATGAAATTGTTACCTTTTTTGAAAAAAATACTTTGTCGCCGCGGGGGGTCTCCCGAAGAAGACCCCTGCGGGAACAGGTTTCGACTATCGTTGTTTATTTCTTAAGCACTACTTTTCTCACCTCTGTTTCTCCATTGTGTATCACCTTTATAAAATAGGTACCCGGGCTTAGTTTGTTCAGATCAAGTTGCTTAATGAATGTTCCGCTTACCATACCTTCATTTAAAACATACACTTCTTTACCGATGAGATCAAAGACTTTGATGGAAACCGGTTGCTGTTTTGCAAACGTTGCGCTAATTGTTACATTACCTGCGGTGGGGTTTGGATAAACGGAAAGTTCCTTTACTGCTGAAGTAACCAACGCATTATTTTGCTGACCGCCAGAGAAGGCCGCGGCAGTTTTAAATTTAACAGGACCGGAAAAAGCGGTATTGAACCCTTCACAACGTGATTTTATCAGCCATACATAACGGGTGTTTGGCTGAAGTCCGGAAATTATTACTCCAATTGAAGAACCGGCAGCGCCTGTTACTGTCCAGGGTTTAGCTGACTGCTCCAACCGCCTGTATTTTATACCATAAGCTTTGGCGCCCGGAAGCTTCTTCCAGTTAAGCGTTGCAGTGGTTGCCGTGATATTAGTGGTTTTAAGCCCGGATATTTCATCGATTGACCCATTGCAGTTATCATCAATGCCGTTGCATTTTTCTGTTGCATTCGGATGGATAGAAGCATCTGCATCACTGCAATCGGTACTGTTCGCGACATAGCCTGCAAGTAAATCGCAGGTTGGGTTGATTTTACTTTCGTTTACATTGCCGTAGCCATCCCCATCTGCATCGGCGTAAACGGTCATATTTTGATAACAGTCTGGTGTGAATTTTTGCACACGATGATTATAGCCATCACCTACATACATATTTCCCTGGGCATCTAAACAAACACCTACCGCTACCAAAAATTGATTTGGCAATGATCCCGCTCCGTTACCTCCGGCAACTATTACGCCCTCTGCTGCACCGGGTAACCATTTCATTATCCTGGCATTATCTTCACTAGTCACATAGACAGTTCCATCAGGAGTGATAAATAGACCTTCAGCACCGTCAATTTGGTTTAGCCCATTTCCGGGTCCATTTCCCCCTGCGACGATTACGCCGTTTGTACTCGCGTTGCTCCCGGGAGGAAATTTAAGCACCCTGTCATTTTCACGATCACTTACATACAGGTTTCCTACAGCATCAAGACCTGTATAAGTGGGGTTATTCAGTTGATTAAGTGCGTTACCTGGTCCATTCCCCCCTGCAACTATCACTCCTGAACTTGCGCCAGGCGCCCACTTCATAATTCTATGATTAGATCTGTCAGTAACAAAAATATTTCCGTTATTATCTAGATATACATCATTGGGCACATTGAACTGCTTTAAGGCACTGCCTGCTCCATTTCCTCCTGCCACTACTTTACCTGATATCGCCCCGGGAGCCCATTTCGTCACCCGGTGCGTATTTCTTTCTGAAACATAGACATTGCCTGAAGCATCAACATGCACACCTGATGGCCAATTCAATCCTGTTGCAACAATGGTTCCCGATGTCGCACCCGGCGCCCATTTAGTGACTCTCCCGCCGTCTAACTCTGCCACAAAAAGATTTCCTGCATTGTCCACAAAAACATCATGGGGATTTGACAGTTGATTTAATGCATTCCCGGCGCCATTGCCCCCGGCTACGGTAATTCCATTCTGATTAAAGCCATTTGTATTTTGCGCGTAGCTAGTGCTTAAACCGGCTGCAAATAAAATAGCGAAAAGAAATATGATATTTTTTGCCGTTACTAAACAGCAATGCATCATTTTCCTGTTTTGATTGATAGCGTTTGACATTTTAGTTCAGTTTAAAAGTGAATAATATGATTAATCAATCACCTTAAGTTTTTTCATTTCTTCTATGGTAACTGTGGGCGGCATTTCTCCTTTTTTTATTTTACCTATTACCAGCTTTGCCACTTTTTCCGCATCAGCTTTTGTTTTAAAACCCTGATTGCCGGGCATAGCGGGTATGCTTGTTTGGTGGATCATTAACCTGCCATCGGCAAATGCATCGTAACCATAGGTGTGGTTAGGTGCATCAATTATCTTATAAGTAAGTTTGGTATTGGCATAAGCACTTGCCTGAGGGAATTGTGTGTTGGTATTTTCCTGTTTCGGCTGCTGTTGCGCATTTACGTATAGAGTAAAAAAGACAGCTGCCAAACACGTGATCAATTTTTTCATAATCCAGGTTTTAAATATTTTAAAAAATGAAAGGTGGTTTGTAAAGGTTCAGCGTTAAAAGATATTACCAGGCAACATAAGAGTTGTCACGGAGGACGACGATCCTCCGCCTGCATTTCCAAAACATGTGTATTATGTTTGGTGTGAGAAAGCATAGCAGCCTGCTTTTTTTGATACCGGGAGAAATATGAAAAGCAATCTATTTAATCCGGTACCAGTGCAATTGCTTTTAGTAATAGTGTTTCTGAAAAACAATAGTCCTTTATTAATCAGAATACCAAAAGACATAATACTGTTCCCTCTTTTTTTTAAATTTTTTTGCTGAGAGAAAATTCTCTTGTTGGCGGATATCACAATGCGGTAAGATAATTTTTACCAATGTCAATGCAAGCTTCGTTCAGGCGATCATTCATATAAATTCGTTTTTCTTTTACACAACAAGTTTTAATTTTATAGCTGATTGATTTGTGGCTATGAAATGGTTGCTAATTCTTCCAATTCTTCTTTTATTTTACCAGGCGTCCTCTCAAAGAAAAACAGCCAGCTTTTCATCTATTGATGCAAGAGCTTCTGATATCGATGCAACTTCGCCTGATACCTTATCTTTCCTGCTCACTTCGCCCTACACGACAGATCTTGAAAAGGTAAGATCTATATTTTACTGGATAACAGATCACATTTCTTATAACACCATTCGTTTTCAGCCGCAACCTGTTTCGTATAACGATGATGGCGCCGAGGCAGCATACGATGCCGATTCGGTTTTCAGAACGCTTGATGAAAGAGTGGCAAGGATCGTTTTAAAAAGAAGATATTCATTGTGTGATGGCTATGCGCGCCTGTTTAAAGCACTATGTGATTATGCCGGTATTAAAAGTGAAGTGCTCGGTGGTTATGCAAGAACAAATATTGGCAGCAACCAGTTTCGCTGTAACCATAAATGGAACGCGGTGATGATAGACAGCAACTGGTACTTGCTGGATGCAACCTGGGCTGCCGGTTACCTCAACTTTGTGGGGAATAGCTTTATAAAAGATTATAATGATTATTATTTTCTAACGCCCCCAAAATATTTTGTGCGGGATCATTATCCTGATGATATTAAATGGACCTTGCTTGATAACCCGCCAACACTTTCAGAATTTAACCGTTCACCTTTCAAACAGCCGTCTTTTAACTATAAAATAACTTCCTATTCACCGTCGAAGGGCGTTATCAGTGCGAGTGTGGGCGATACAATAACTGTCGTTCTGGAAACGATCGATGCCAAAAAAAATCTCTTTCTCCTTGATAAACCTTCTGTTGATTCCATTGATATTGCCGCCGGCGATTCTTCTGCAAAAGCAAATAAAACAACCATCATAAAAGGCGATAAAGTCAGCGCCGTTTATGTCGTTACCAGCGAATATGCACAATGGCTGCAGGTGATCTACAATGGAGACATTGTGTTGCGCTATAAACTCAACATACGGAAAGAGCCTTTTAATTACCCGCCAATCATAATAAAAGATATTGCCGTAGCTGATTAACATAAATTCTGTTTGTATTATGATTTCTTAAGCTATTTTTAGCGCCATTAATCATTCGCCATTATGAAGAAAACAGGTTCCCTTTTAATTGGGATTTTTATTAGTGTTATAAGTTTTTGTCAAACAAAGCCTGCCATAGCCATTATACCGGAGCCGGTAAAGGCTGTTCAGAATACAGGCTATTTCACGCTGCCGCAAAACATTGTTATCCAGGCGGCAAAATCAACTAACCTGAAGCAGGCGGTTGCACAACTGCAGGAAAGATTGTCTGTTCCTACCGGTTACAAAGTTTCTGTCTCAGATAATGCCGCTAATGCAGTAATAAAACTGGAGTTGAATAAAACTGTGGATGCAACCCTCGGCAACGAAGGTTATACCTTATTGGTTACGCCAAAGAACATCACCATCAAAGCAAATCAGCCTGCAGGTATTTTTTACGGCGTACAATCTTTAATGCAGTTGTTTCCGGAAGCAATAGCAAGCGCAGAAAAGGTGAGCAACATTGAATGGAAAGCGCCTTGCGTTGAGATAACTGATTACCCTCGTTTTGGCTGGAGAGGGTTAATGTTTGATGTGTCCCGCCATTTCTTTACGAAAAAAGAAGTAGAAGCCTATATAGACCAGATGGCGAAATACAAGCTCAATCTTTTACACTGGCACTTAACCGATGATGAAGGCTGGCGCATAGAAATAAAATCTTTGCCTAAGCTTACACAGATAGGTGCATGGAGTGTATACCGGGTGGGGGAGTTTGGAACTTTTCCGCCACCCGCCGCAAACGAGCCGCGTACCTACGGTGGTTTTTATACGCAGGATGATATAAAGGAAGTGGTGCAATATGCTAAGGAAAGATTCGTAAATATTATGCCTGAGGTAGATGTACCCGGCCATAGCATGGCTGCTATTGCTGCCTATCCTGAACTTTCCTGTTCAGGTGGCGTAAAGAATATCGGGGTTACTTCAGGTGAATCAATAAAAGATTGGGACACACATACAGCTACATATGATGATAATCTTTGTCCTGCAAACGAAAATGTGTATGAATTCCTTGACAAGGTGATTACGGAGATTGCGCAGTTATTTCCTTTCGAGTACATACACATGGGAGGAGATGAAACCTTTAAAACTTTCTGGAAAAGCAGTGATGCAATAACCGCATTGATGCAAAAAGAAAATTTAAAAACGTATGAAGAAGTACAGGGCTATTTTGAAAGAAGGCTTGAAAAAATAGTGGAGTCGAAAGGTAAAAAGTTTATGGGTTGGGATGAAATACTGGAAGGTGGTGTTGGCCCCAATGCTGCTGTTATGAACTGGCGCGGAGCACATGATGGTGTGGCTGCGGAAGGCGCATCATCAGTGCCTAACGGCGCAGTAGCAGCTGCGAGGCTTGGTCACAATGTGGTAATGACCCCAACCGAATTTGTGTACCTGGATTATATGCAAAGCGACAGAATAATGGAACCGCATGTATATGCTTCGCTGCGTTTGAATAAAACATACCGTTTTGAGCCGATGCCCGCCGGCATTAGTAATGATGAACAAAAATATATTTTAGGCGGACAGGGTAATTTATGGACAGAGCAGGTGTATACCTTCCGCCAGGCTCAGTATATGACATGGCCAAGGGCTTTTGCCATTGCGGAATGTACATGGTCACCCAAAGAAAAAAAGAACTGGGACAATTTTGTAAGCAGGGTGGAAGCGCAGTTCAGGAGATTTGATGTTGAAGAAGTGAAATATGCACCCAGCATGTATGATCCTGATTTCATCGTTTCTAAAACAGACAGCGGTAAATTGAAAATTGAATTAAAGAACGAAGTGAATGGCCTGGACACTTATTACAGTTTTGATAATACATATCCCGACAGGTTTTATCCAAAATATACACAACCCATTACTGTACCGGATTATGCAACTCAAATGAAAGTGATCACCTATCGCGGAAAAGAACCTGTTGGCAGAATGATCTCAATGCCCATAAGCGAACTGGAAAGCAGGGTGAAAAAATAAATGTGCATATAGATTTTAAAAGCAGGCGCCGGCAGTTGTTATTTGTTCAATTGCCGGCCTTGTTATTAATATGAGAACTGCTAAATCAATAATCAATTTCTTCATACTGCATAAGTTCATTTTCGCGGGTAAATAATGCCGTTTTTCATTACCAGTTTTTGTGTTTCTTATATCATGAATGTTTACAGAAGGATTGCCGCTTACTATAAGTATATCAGCCAACAGGCCGGGTTGTATACGGCCAACAGTTTTATTTATTCTGAAAACATCTGCGTTCTCCGATGTTGCAGCACGCAATACATCCATCGGACTCATTCCATAATCAACCATCATTTCCATCTCACGGGCATTATCGCCATGCGGGAATACACCTACATCCCCGCCCATACAGATTATAAATTAATCAATTCACTTTGCAAAGGGTTTTGAAAAGAATTCATCAACCACAATAAAATTGCCAGAGAATATAAATAAGTTGTCAGCGTTAACAAATAAGTTGTCTTATACCGGCAGTAAATCTCTTTCTATCTATTGAAAGTTATCTTCTACCCAAAAAAAGTTACCAGCGTACCTACATAAATTAGCATATAATTGCGAAGAGTCTCTTTCGAAATGAATAAACTTTCCTTCTACTTCTTATAAGTTGTCAACTATTACAATAAAGTTGTTTAAGAATAATAACTTTACGCCATCAAACCAAAACTATGATACAGCTAAATATTAAAGCCTTATGCAAACTGCGCAACATTGCACACCCGCTGCCGGTATTTATGAAAGCAGGCATCAGCCGTACGGTTGCTTACGATTATATGACAGATAACCGGAGATTTATAAGCCTGAAACATGTAGAGATACTATGCCGCATTTTTAATTGCACGCCAAACGATCTGATGGCATGGCAACCAGACAATGCGGTTGACGACGTGCCCGGAAATGCCTTGCAAAAAATAAAGAAAAGAGAGCTGCCCGATACGCTGACAATCATACGGTCAAAATCAATTGAAGAAATTATTCAGTGGACGGACAACGAAAAGAAGGTTTAGATTTAACCGGTTTTACAATCTGCATCTTACTGCGACAAAAAGTGAAAAACAAACCGAAGATGTTGGTGATGCAGTTGCTTTGATGAATAATAAATTAATTTAATCATGCAGATGAATAAAAAGTCTTCTGATCCCGATATTGTGAATGAAGTGCTTGAGGCCTGCATACTGGCTTATCCTGTATCATCCTTCATTATCAGTATTTACCAGCAGTATCAAAAAAGAGGAAGCTTAAGCAAAAAACAATTGCAGGGCCTCTATGGAAAAGCATCTGCGATTGAGTCATTGCCGGCAGCGAAACTGGCAACACTTGACGCCCTGATAAAAAAAATGCCTACCAGGTTTAAATCTGAATTGCCGGAAAACAAACCGATGTTTGAAAAAGACAAGCAGGCCGGTGAATTAATTGATGTTATTCTGTCAAAATACCCGCAACATAAAAGGGTTTTATTCCTTCAATCAAAGTACAATAATAACCAGCCGCTTTCTGCAATGGAAATTGATGAATTAAAAAAATTTAAGCTGGTACTTAAGTTGTAAACGATTGCTGCTATTTCTCTGTTCACTTCTTAGTTCTGTACCCTAAAAGAGATATTCGCGCAGAGGGCACAGAGACAACAGAGTGAATTCAATGGTTATATGAACATTTCTATTATCACTATTTCTCTGTTTACTCCTTAGCTCCGTGCGGCAAAAATTGTTCGCACAGAGGAAGCAGAGACAACAGAGTAAATCAATGTAGCTTGAACACTGCAGTTTCTGTATTTCTCTGTTTACTCCTTAGCTCCGTGCGCCAAAAATTATTCGCACAGAGAACGCAGAGACAACAGAGCATTCAATCATAATATGAGCATTTCAATTGCTGTTATTTTCTGTTGGCTCCTTAGTTCCGTGCGCCAACATATTACACAGAAATAGCAGCGTATAAGTATTCACCTGACAAATAAATATATATTCCGTAAACTGCCTGACTATTTTCAGAACACAGTTATTTTGCTTATGTCTTTGCACATCGCATCATTAAATTCAGGGAGTAATGGCAACTGTTATTATATCGGTAATAACGATACTGCTGTGTTAATTGATGCAGGGATCTCCTGCCGCGAAACAGAACGGAGAATGAAGCGGCTTGGCCTTTCGGTTAAAAATCTGAAAGCTATTTTTATTTCGCATGAGCATGATGATCATATCTGCGGTCTTGAAACATTATCATCTAAATACAACTTACCTGTTTATATAACGGAAGCCACGCTTAACAACAGCAGGCTTGCATTACGCAAAGAACTCATTCGTTTTTTTTCTGCCAATGACAGAATAAGAATAGGAAGCCTTACTGTAAAAGCATTTTTGAAACTGCATGACGCCTGTGATCCACACAGTTTTATTGTGCAGGACGATGAAGATGTTTGCATTGGAATATTCACTGATATTGGTAAAGCCTGCGAGCAGGTGATCTATCATTTTAAACAATGCAATGCTGTTTTTCTTGAAGCCAATTATGATGAAGGGATGCTTGCCAACGGTAACTATCCTTACTTTTTAAAGAAGCGCATCAGCGGCGGTCATGGTCATCTCTCCAATACTGCAGCGCTTGAACTCTTTTGCCTGCACAGGCCCGGTAAACTCAGTCACCTTATACTTTCGCATCTGTCAAAAAATAATAATACCCCTGAGCTTGTTCAAAGGATCTTTGATGAGCAGGCCGGCGACATAAAAATTATTATAGCAGGCCGTTATAAAGAAACCGAACTGTATCATATACAACAAACAACCACTGAAACCACAGAAAAGATCGCATATTCCAGGGATGTTGTTCAGTTAAGTATGTTTTAAAGAACCAGCCTATAAATTTGTTGTCCGTAAATACCGCTGTATGAAAAAAACAATCTCGCTTGTTCTGCTATTGCTTTTCTTTTTTGAAATAAATATAAATGCCCAGCCGTTAGACAGTTTATTAACGGTGAGAGGTTTTTGTATTGCTGCACCTGCACCAAAAAATCTTGACCGTTTTATAAAATTCATCAATAAAGAACTGGCAACACGTAAAGTAAATACATTAATACTGCGTGTTGATTATAACTATCAATATAAATCTCATCCTGAATTAGCCGATTCAGGCGCATTGTCAAAAGATGATGTGCAAAAGTTGGCGGCTGCCTGTAAGAAAAATAGTATTACGCTGATACCACAGGTTAATCTTTTAGGGCACCAGTCGTGGGCCAATAAAACCGGCAAACTGCTCGCTGTATATCCGCAGTTTGATGAAACACCGAATGTAAAAATGCCTGAAAAATATGTGTGGCCCAATGCAGATAATCTTTATTGCAAAAGCTATTGCCCGCTGCATCCCGAAGTACATAAAATTGTTTTTGATATTGTAGATGAAATTTGTGATGCTTTTGAATCACCGGCCTTTCATGCGGGTATGGATGAAGTTTTTTATCTCGGAGAGACGCAATGCCCGCGTTGCGGCGG
>JADMIO010835342.1_pt1 | contig 64062 bp, 53 predicted proteins | sample 8958161 | NCBI WGS metagenome assembly JADMIO01 (sample SAMN16585339, study PRJNA669376) | soil metagenome | isolation source: Crop rotation soil | place: USA: Cullars Rotation, Alabama | collected 2011
GCCGCGACTTCAAGTCACGTGAATTCCAAGCTTCGGATCCCACTGTGCTGGAAAGTTCGCGCGCAACCAAAATCGCCTGCTCGAGCAAACCGCCCGGATTATTTCGCAGGTCAAGCACCAGCGAAGTCATTCCTTGATCGTGCAGAAAGGCGAGTTTCTCTCTAAGCAGTTCGGCCGTGTCGGAATTGAATCCGCGCGTCATGTCGATATAACCAACGCCCGGACGAATGAAGTAAGCATCGGGCACCGATGGCTGTGACACCGCATTGCGAATAATTTCGACGACTTCAGTCTTATTAGTTGCAGCACGCGTCAGCGTCAGCTTCACGTGTGTGCCGCGCGGGCCGCGAATCTTGTCGCGCACATCGGCCGACGATTTGCCGTGCATCGATTCACCGTTAACTGCGTCGATGCGATCGGCATAACGCAAACCTGCGCGCGAAGCGGGCGAGTTTTCGAAAGTCGCCGTGACGTACGTATCGACCGAATCTCCGTTTGGATAATTCAGGATCGACGCACCAATGCCGTAATACTCGCTGTGCTGATCGTTCAGCATGTCCTCGAACTCTTCACGATCGAAATAGTTCGAATGCGGATCGAGCGAACGCAGCATGCCGGTGATGGATGACTTGTAAATATCGTTGTAATCCAGTTTGTTTCCGCCGATGTAATGTTCCTGGATCACGGCCAGCGCTTCGCTGAAATCCTCGCTGATGGCGGTGGTCGTCGTCGGGGCCGCGGCTACCCGCGGACGCCTGGCCGTCGAAGGCGCGGGATTGTTAACTTTGCCGGTGGTGGTGCGCGTCGAATTGCCGGTTCCGTCACGGCGCTGTTGCGCTAAACCAAAACCGGGAAGACACAACGCCAGGAGAATCAGCGCCATGAGCGCCGTGGAAAGATTTTTCTTCACTGAAAACCTCACAAGAAATGTTAAGCCAGAAACCCTGAAGACGTTTAATTGGGGAGCGTGCGATCTACCGACGCATTCATCGCTGCAATCTTAACGGATGCAGATTAGCTGAGCAAGGTTGCGCCTCCGAAAGATCAACTTTGCACTTGGGTCTTTGGTTCACGCCGAATGCATCAGCGCCGTCCGCATGGCTCCGGCGGATTGCCAACGCTCAAGGGGATCTTTGGCGAGCGCTCGTTCAATGACTTCGGCGACTCGATCAGGAATTTCTGGAGCACGCCTGCGCAACGGAACAATCTGTCCGTCAAAGATTGCTCGCACCATCGCGGCCATATCGCCTGATGGCCCAACATCCAGCGCCGTTTCACCGGCCAACAGACTGTAGGCCGTCATTCCGATCGCATAAATGTCTGACGTCGGCTTCACGTTCCGAAAATCTTTGATCTGTTCGGGCGGCATGTAGGCAAAGGTGCCGGCCATGTCGCCGGCCATCGTGATTCCGCTCATCCCGGTTTGCGTGAAGCTCTTTGCCAAACCAAAGTCGGTTAGCTTCGCGGTGTAATTCGCGGCCGGGCCCGTCAAAAGAATATTCGACTCTTTGATGTCGCGATGGATGTAGCCCTTGCCGTGCGCATAGGCCAGCGCGTCGAGCGATTGCGTGATCACCGCGATGGCTTCTTTGTACGGCAGGCGCCCGCCTTGCGAATCCGCGAGTTTCGCCGCGTCCGAGCCTTCGACATATTCAGTGACGAGATAAACCGCGCCGTTATGAGTTCCGCTTTCGATGTAGCGAACGATGTTGGGATGATCGAGCGCAGCTGCAACTTCGATCTCGCGCATGAAGCGTCGCACCGATTGATCGGTGACGGCGACTTCCGGAAGCAATGTTTTGATGGCGACAGAGCGACCGTTCTTCTCGTCACGCGCCAGCATCACACAGCCCATTCCGCCGCGGCCCAGCATCTTAATCATTTCGTACCCGGGCACCGGCTGTGGCTGACGCTTCAATTCCTCGCGACACTCTTCGCAGATAAACGTCATCGGCTCGTTCGTGGCTGAGCCTTCGACGGTTTCGCGGCGGCCGCAGTTCGCGCATTCGATCTTGATCTCGAAAGGCTTGGACAGTGTCGGCGCTTCAAATTCATTTGGCTTCTGCTCGACCTGAACGTCGACTTCGAGGACGGTTTGCCCCCCCTGAACGCGATCGCCGCTCTTCAAAAAAACTTCCTGCACGCGCTGGCCGTTGACGAACGTGCCGTTAGTCGAACCCAGGTCGCGCAGAAAACAGCGCGGCGGCGCAATTTCAAGCAGGCAATGATGGCGGGAAAAGAAACGATCTTCGGGAAGATAGAGATGCGCGTTTTCGCTGCGCCCGATCAGAAAGGTATCGTGCTGATCGAAAGTGAACTCTTGCCCATCATAAGGGCCGGCCAGGACTCGCAGTGTGACGCGCATCTGTGCGGAATCATTTACTAATTTCTAAATCATCGAAAGCGACCTCGCCGGCGTCGCTGCTATACAGGCCCACGCGCCCGCGACGATAACCTTCCGAATCGTTGATGGAAGTGACGAACTGGCCGTTGACGTAAAAGTCCATTCGCAGATCGCGAATTCTTACTTCGATCTGATTCGGAGTAGTGCCCGTGCGAATGGCGCTGGAAGAAGTCCAGTCAGCGAGTTTAGTTTCAGTGCCGGCTTTGTGCTCGACGATCTTGTATTTCGGATCGGTGCCGTTGAAGATCAGGAAACCATAGTCCTCAAGGTTCCCATCCTTCTTTTCGCCGTGAACCAGCAGGCCGTAACCCGCGTCAGGTGAATTGCCGTCGACACTGCGCATCGTAACGCGCACCGTGGCGTTTTCATCGTGATACTCAGGCTTGTCCGGCGAATACATCACGATGTAACCATTCTTGGTGGCGTGCATGTGGTACTCCTCGTCTTCGTACCAGATGCGTCCGTATTGCGATGGTCCAACGCCCCACGTCTCTGACGAAAAATCGTCCGTGTAAGATGAAAGTGTCGAACGCGTATTCGCATTGGCAACGTTGGAATTTATGGTTACGTTGCTGTTCCGGTTGGCCAGACGATTCGCGTTTGCATTCGAGTTCGAGTTGTTGTTGTTGTCGCTCATGCTGGCCAGGACAATGACCAAAATAAGAGCGCCAACTCCCATGAAGACGACAATTGCTCCGATGCCGAGGATCCACGGCCACGCGCTGCGCTTTTGCGGCGCCATCACCGGCGGCATGGGCGACCAGGCGGGCGGCGGCGTTGAGGACGGCGGCGTTTGGCCGGGCCCGAAAGCGATAGTTGGCTGCGGCGCGGTCTCGCGCGATTGCGGATATTGAATGGTGGCGCCGGGATCGAAGGCTGAAGGCGCGCTTTCACTCACGAGCGGCGAACCATCATCCAAACAAAAACTCAGAGCATCATCGGTGTAAGTGCGGTTGCATTGCGGGCAGCGCTTCATGTTTCGGGCCTCGATTTCGGATCAGTTAATTTGCAGCTCGACAATCGAGCAGGGACGAAATAGCGCGGCAAGTCTATACGAGAAGTTAAGAAGCGCTCAAGTGATGTTCCCTCTCCCGCTGGGAGAGGGTTAGGGTGAGGGCCCATGAGAACTGTTTTTCATTTTACTTTTTCCGCTGAGCTGCGCTCCCTCACCCCGGCCCCCTCCCAGTAGGAGAGGGAGCTTCACAAGGTTCGTCCGCACCGTCCGCAGAATTTTGTGCCTGATGGATAGCTAACGCCGCAGCGCGGGCACACGACTTCAACTGGTCTCGGCGCTGACCACGCGATTTGCGAGCCGCCGAGCGACGCGCCGCACTTACCGCAGAATTTCGTTCCCGCGGGTTGATCGACTCCGCAGCGAGTACAGCGAATATTGTTTGACGCGCCGCGCAGGCTGGGCAGGTTGAGACTGGGACTTGGCGCGATTCGTTGCGGAGGGGTTTTGCTGACGTCGGGTCCTTCCACGACAGTTTGGAAAACGGTGTTGCCGCAGCGGCCACAGAATTTCGCGCCAGCCGCGAAACGCGATCCGCACTTCGTGCAAGCGACAATGCCCGGCGTTTTTATCTGAATTCCGGACACGCTGCCGAGGCTACCGCCTTTTGAAGGCGAAAGTCCGCTAGTCGCGCCGGACTTGAACTGAGCCTGAATGATTTGCTCTTCCGCGTCAGAGCGAATTTCGATCACGCGCTCGTCATCTTTGTCGCCGGCATGCGCGATGCGCAGAACATGCTGGCCCGGAGGAATCGAAGTCAGAATCAAACGACCCGATCGGCCGACGCTGCCGTGCCGCTCGTCGTCGACGTAAACTTCCGCGCCCGGCGGAGCCATCACGACGACGCGCGTTTCGCCTTTCTCTTCTTCTTGCAGCGAAGTATTGCCGACGGCTTGATCGAATTCGTGAAACCAGTCAGCGACGGAGGCGGGACGGCCATCAGCTTCTTTGGACAGCGCGTGCATCACCGCTTTTTCAACCGGAGCCGGAATGTCCGATCGCAGAGTATTAAGCGCGGGCGTTTCCTGCGTCAGCTTCTGCGCAAAGATTTGCATGATCTCGCCGGTGAACGGTGGCCGCCCGCCGAGCATGTGATACGCAATCGCTCCCAGCGCGTAAACGTCAGCGCGCGCATCGAGAACTGCGCCCGAGTGCATCTGTTCCGGCGCCATGTATTCAGGCGTGCCGAGAATTCCGCGCGACGCTGGCCCTGCACCCGAAGTCGCTCCAGCGAGACTCTGATTAATGATTTTGGCGAGACCAAAATCGCCCACCTTCACGATGTCATCCCCGACCAGGGGACTGCCGTCTTTCTTCTTGCGTTGCACGATGAAGATGTTGGCCGGCTTCAAGTCGCGATGCAGGATGCCTTCATCGTGCGCAGCTTCGACGCCCGCACAAGTCTGTCGCAAAAGCATGAGCGCGCGCTGCACGGGGATCGTGCCTTCGCGCCGCAACAGCTGATAAAGCGATTCACCATCAACGAACTCCATCACCAAAAAGAAAACCCCTTCTTCGCTCTTGCCAAAATCCGTGACGCCGATAACGTTGGGATGCTGAACTGAAGCAGCCGTGCGAGCTTCGCGTTCGAAGCGCGCGATGGCTTCGCCTTCCTGCAAGTCTTCATCGGATAAGACGTCGGGCCGGATTGTCTTGACGGCCACACGGCGCGTGATCAGATTTTCATCGCGGGCCAGATAGACCTGGCCCATCGCGCCGCGACCAAGCCGCTTTTCTAAACGATAACGCGCGTTCAGCAGCGTCGTGCCGGGCAGAGTGTTTTTCGTTTTTGCTTGATCGTCGGGACAGACGGCGACTTCGTCTTCGTAACAGCGTTCGCAGCGGGGACATTCACGCATGGAGGATGGCAGACCGGCTCGGGTCGAACGGGAAGAATAAGTCGTCGCCGCAAAGCGGTCAATCGAACGAGCGAGTGGAATGAAAACTTGCATTCACAAACACCGGTCGTAAGCCCTATAATCCGTGTTACCACCGAATCAGTTGTAGCGGAACCTTCGATCCAATGGAGATAGTTGCAGACGACCTTGCCAGAACTCCTCGCGCCGCGACTGATGACCACCGTTTAGATCTTTTTGGACGTAGCGCATACAACCGCTATTACTACGCCATCTTCCTCAATATCCGATCGGTGCTTCGAAGAATAGACAGCAGGTGGAGTAAACCGGCTCATGCAGAGATTCCAAATCTACTCCGGGACACTCTGCCAAATCGCTTGAAGAAACATATTGAAAGGGCCAAGAGGGATGGCTTGATAAGCGAGGGCCGAGGACAACAGATGTATAGTGTTGCTAAAGCGGCCGCTTGGGATCTCTCATCGTTGCTCGATTCAGCGCGTGAAGTTCGTCGCATTGCCGACTACGAGCCGGAACTAACTCTGACGCGCGATGGAACCATCATTATGCTGGGCACTTGTACACTCGATGCGGCCAAGAAATGGACACGTCGAGTAGACATTCAAGCTGGGACAATACTGAGAATTTATGCTGAACTTGGACTCGTCTGAGCTGGACCTGTTAAAGAACTTTCTGGACAGTTACGGCGTTAATTTCATCTCTGAGATCAAGGCCGACCGGAGCGCCCCGGTCGATTTTGCTTTGTTCCTAAGCGCGGATCGCGTCAGAGAAAAAGTGGGCAAGGGCTATACCTCGCGTCGACAGATGAAGATGATCCAAGAAGCCGTTAAAGAAAAGCTTGGCTACGTAATTGAGTGGATTGTAACGCCCAGCCAAGAGGCGGCTGTATTAGAAGCTGCCCTCCTTGAATTATTGAGCACGAGATTTCCCGGAGTTTTCACAGCGGTCATAATGTCTGCTCCGAAGACGCCTCCAGTTTCTGTGTGGCTGCAGTACGATCCAACTGCTAGCGCAATGCCTGATCCTAAGGACGTTAATGCCTTAATTTTGGAACTTCTAGAACTCTATCAGGTTCGCGAACCAATCGTAGTCCATGAAAGCGATCTAGCCAGCAAGCCCATGATTCTTCGGGTACTCAAGATCCATTCACCGATCAGGACCCCACGATTGGCGAGGCTGTTGCGTTCGAGTGGTATAACGGTGCCTACGGACCATTGGCTTCAAAACAAGTTAGACGCCCTGCGAAAGGAAGGATTGGTAATCCGCGCAGTCACGGGAGAATATGCGCTCACGGAACATGGCTTGACTGTCGTACCGCACGGAAAACACCGATTAAGCTCCGATGTTGAAAGGGCTCTTGCTTTTGGAAGGCGACAGTGGTAGTTAGATCTTGAAATGGCGGTGGATTCTCGCGAGGGGGTGTATCACGCCCATTTGCGAAGGTCTACCACAGAAGGAGCGCCAGCCGAGCGGCCGGTATCGTTCCTTCGGCCCGCCGACCGCTCGTCTGGCGGTGCTTCCGAAAGCTAAATAAAGCTTTGCTAAAAAATGAACCCACCGCCGTTTCTAATCTCATTCTCCACCACCGACGAGTTTCTTCGTGCCTTACAACCTGATCTTCGCGAAGCATACGGCCATGCCATCCAAAAGCTCGTCGAACAGCGCCTCCCCCCGGTCGTGTCCGTCAGATGCCTAGCTACGCTGTTTGGCTATAGCCCCAGATTCGTTGGCGCTTTATATAGTCAGACCCATCGTTATTACCGAACATTCTTGATCCCCAAAGGAAATAGTCAGCGAATCATCCACGCGCCGAAAGTGGCGCTGAAAGTAATTCAAAAATGGTTTGGATTTCACCTCGCTAGAGCACTCACATTTGAAGGTACGGTTTTCGGTTTCGTCGAAGGACGCTCGGCGGTGGCGGCTGCCGCATCACATTGCGGTGCTGAGTGGGTATATTCGGTGGATATCGAGGATTTCTTTAATACCACCGCTCAGGATAAAGTTGAAGCCTCGCTCGTAAGGTTGGGGTACTCGGAACATGGTGCAAATCTAATAGGCAAGTTGTGTTGCTACCAAGGGACATTAGCGCAGGGCTCTCCCGCCAGCCCTGTGCTCTCAAATCTAGTCTTTCAGCCAGCCGACGCTGAGTTGATTGCAACGTCGGCCAAGTATGGTCTTCGCTACACACGGTATGCTGACGACTTGGTCTTTTCAGGCAAGGAAGCCTTTCCCGCCGAACTACCGGAAGCGGCTCGGGAGATCATCGAATCTCGAGGATGGAAATTAGCGGCATCTAAAGAATATTTAGCCGCCCGACCTCACCGGCTCAAAGTCCATGGCCTTTTGGTCCAAGGAGCGAAACCACGATTAACAAAGGGTTATCGTAAGAGAATCAGAGCATTCCAGCATCTGCTTGAAACGAATAAGGTCGCCCCCGAAGATATCGCGAGGCTTAAGGGACATCTGTCCTATGCGCTGTCGGTCAACAAAATCGCCGCTCGCGAGGATAGTGAGAGTTAGCTTGCCCCCGCCCCCCCCCGAAAATAGCTTTACTTGCGAACTTCGGCATCGGATAATGCCTCACCACACCGGCGTAATGCCGGTGTAAGTGTCTAAGTGGAAGGTTCTACCAACGAGTGCACTTTATCTGAAGGAGACGTACGATGAGATCGATTTGGAAGGGGCACATCAGGTTCTTATTAGTCGCAATTCCCATTCGAGTGTACAAGGCAATTGAGCCTTCACAAAAAATTAGCTTTAACCAGTTGCACCGCGAGGATTACGGGCCGGTTGATTACGACAAGCGGTGCAGGAAGTGCAGTCAAGTCCTCACTATTAATGACATTACGAAGGGCTACCAGTACGAACCTGATCATTACGCGATTATCGAGCCCGAAGAGATCGCCAAAGTCAAAATCAAAACCACGCGCGCCGTGGATATTCTCGGCTTCGTTGAAAGCTCAGAGATTCCTCCGACGTTCTACGACTCGCCATACTACATCGGACCCGACGGCCCGGTCGCCGAGAAACCTTTCGCTTTGCTGCGCCAAGTTCTAAAAGACACGGGCCGAATTGGTCTGGCGAAAGTCGTGCTGCGCGATCGAGAAGATCTAGTCGCGGTGTTTCCGCAGGACGACGGTATCGTTCTGCAGAAGCTGCGTTACCCGGCCGAGGTGCGCAAGATTCAGGACGTGCCGGAAATCGATGCCGCGCCGAAGCTCGATAAGAAGGAGCTGCAACTCGCGACGAGTTTGGTCGAGCAAATGAACACTTCCTTCGCCGACATCGACACGGTCGACCACTATCACGAGGCTCTGCGCAAACTGATCGATTCGAAAATCAAAGGCAAGAAGGTCACCGAGTTCGAGAAGTATGAAGAGCCGCCGCGCATGGATATCATGACGGCGTTGAAGAAGAGTTTGCAGGCTTCATCGCGCAAGCCGATGGTCAAAGCCGCTCCTGCCGCAAAAAAGAAAGCCGCGCTTACTTTGGTCAAGGCGAAGCCCGCGGCGAAGAAGCGAAAAGTTGGTTAAGACGCATTCAATGCGTTAACGCCAACCGGTTTTCTTCAACCAATCTTCGTAGCCTTCCATGAACTTCTGATAGTTCGTCGGCGGATGTCTTTCTTCCGCCGACGCCTCTGCGCGCATCTTTTCCAGGCGCGCTGCGAAAGGTTCTAAACCAACTTCGGCGCGCCGGCGATCGAGATTTTGTTCATCTGCAATTTCGTAAGGTTGCAACACGCCCGCCTCGTCAGGCCAAAACTGGCTGCCATAAAGTTGCGGCCGCCCTTCATACATGCGAATTCGGTCATCAAGATAGGCCGCCTGCCACAGCGGGACGTCGCCCGCGCGACCTGCGTTCCAGAGCAATGGCAGCGTCGCGCGCAGAAACGCCGGATCTCCGATCGAGTGTTGAGCTATACGCCAGGCAGCAAACGCGCCGTCTTCACCTGCCAGCGTTTCACCTGGCCATCCGTGCTGCTCGATTATCTGTTTCAGCAGAGCGGTGTTGCGACGATGCACCTCCTCCATGCGCGGCTGATAGCCTTCGAATAACAATCCATCGCGCGCAAGCTCAGCGCGCACACGCTGATCCTCAGCATCCATGGCCAGCAGCTCGTCATGAAGTTGGTTATTCATAATATCAGACGGGCCGCACTGCTTTCTGAAACGCCTTAACTCCCAAAGCGTTCAGCACTTCGCCTTTTCTAACCCAGCCGCGGCGCGCGATGCCCACGCCGTATTCGATGTTGTGCAGTGCGTTCATCGAATGCGCGTCCGTTGAAATCACAAACTTGATTTTGCGTTTGCGCGCTTCGCGAATCCACCGCGGTTCCATGTCGAGGCGATACGGATCGCCATTGATTTCAATGGCCGCACGCGATTCGGCAATCACATCCAAAATCTCTTCGACGCGACATTCAAAAGGGGGCCGGCGCTGAATCAAACGGCCCAGCGCGTGTCCCCAAATTTTGAAGACCGGCTGGCGCATCGCGGTCAGCACGCGTTCAGTCATTCGATCCGAATCCATTTTGTAGCGCGAATGGATGCTGGCGACGATTACGTCGAACTGCTCGAGTATCCAGTCCGGATAATCCAGCGAACCATTCTGCAAAATGTCTGACTCAGTCCCTTTGAGAATTTTTACTTTCGTTTTCTCCTGAACGCGATCGATCTCTTCCCACTGCTGCTGCAGGCGATCGATCTTCACGCCACCCGCATAGAAGGCCGTCGGCGAATGATCGGTTATCGTGATGTACTTCATGCCCATCCGCTCAGCGGCGCCGACCATCTGCTCAACCGTGTGCTTGCCGTCGGAATATATCGTGTGACAGTGGACCATGCCCTGAATGTCTTCGGCCGTGATCAGATCTTCCGGCAGTTTCTTTTTCAAAGCGGCTTCGACTTCGCCTGCGTCTTCACGCAACTCGGGCGCGACGTATTGCATGCCGAGACGTTTGTAGATCGCGGTTTCTGTTTTGAAAGGTGGAATCGATTTCGCGACGCGCGTGCCATTCGAAAAAAGGAACAACTTTTTCTTCGCGGCAATCGGTTGAATTTTTTTCAAGTGTGCTTCAGATCCAGTCGCGCGCCAGAGCGCAAGTGCGAATTCTTCCGGCTTAACGACGACGAGGGTTGCTTTGTATCCTTCGCTCAGGACAACTGAGCACTCCTGCTTCGTCTGCGACTCGGCGCGCAGCACAAGCGGAAAACGCAGAAAATGTTCAATGATCGTCTCCGGCTTCTTGGCTGAAGCCACAATTACGATCTCGGAAACGGTTTCTTTCCAGCGACGGGTTTCGCCGCCGGTTTCAGCTTTGACCAGACCGCGCGCAGTCGAAAGATATTCGATGATGCGCTCGCTCAGACGCCATGCGTGATGAATGTGGATGAACTGTTCGCGATTGTCGTGTCCGGCAATCGCGTCGAGAATTTTCTGTTCCGTCTTCGCGCCGAAGCCTTTAATGTTTCGCACCTTCCCGGCCTCACATGCGGTGCGTAATTCGTCGACGCTGGTTATCCCCAATTCCTTTTGAAGTCGATCAACTTTCTGCACTGATAACCCGGGGATGCGCGACAGCTCGATGATGCCGGAGGGCAATTGCGCGCGCAGCTCTTTGAGCATCTCCGATTCGCCGTTCGTGTACAGCTGCTCGATCTGTTTCGCGATCGCGTAACCGATTCCCTTCACGAACGTCAGACGATTCTGCTTGATCAGCTTGCCGACGTCTTCAGTCAGCTCGGCGACAGAGCGGGCGCCGGCTTTGTACGCGCGAGCCTTGAAGTATTGACCGCCCTTCAAATCGAGCAGCGCGCCAATTTCCTGGAGCGCGGCGGCGATCGCAAATTTGTCTTTGATTGGTTGGGCCAAGGTTCCCTTCACGCTCCGATAAAGTCCATGAACCCCGAACTTATGGCATAGATAGTGCCTAGTTCAAAAGTCACAGACTAACTCTACTTTCGCAGACCAAATTGCCAAAGCTCGCGAGGATTCTGTAAGAATGGCGGACGAACTACGCACTGAAGTCGAACAGGTAAGAGAGCGCGCGGATGTTAAGGAAGCGCTCAAGCAGACGACAAGCACTGCACCGATTGACACACCGAAAGCGAAGACGACAGACAAAGTGTGGCTGGGCACGCACGTCATCGTATTGATCGCCCTCAGTGTGGGCTATTACCTGTTGCAATTCCGCGTGTTTGGTTTCGCCGCGAGATTTGTTCCCTTTCTCCAACGGATCGACAAGGCCGCAATGGCGGTCGTGCTGCTGTTGACGGTGGCGAAAATCGTGGATGTGTACTTGATCGGTCGCATCGAAAGCGCAGTTTCACGTTACACCCTGCGACGCGTAGCGAAACTGCTGCTTGGGTTGTTGCTCATCTTCGCTATCGTCGCGATCGTTTTTCAAAACTGGTACACGACGCTTGTTTCAATCGGTCTGTTCTCGCTGGTCTTTGGTCTCGCAGTGCAAACGCCGATGACCAGTTTTCTCGGCTGGATTTACATCCTAGTGCGCGCGCCGTACCGCGTGGGCGATCGCATCAAGATTGGCGAAGCGACTGGAGACGTTATCGATGTTAGTTACATCGACACCACGCTGTGGGAGTTCGGCGGAGGCGATTTGCTTTCGACCGATCATCCAACCGGACGAATAATCAAGTTCCCCAACTCGAAAGTTTTGAGCTCAACTGTTTACAACTACAGTTGGCCGCTGTTCCCTTACGTTTGGAATGAAATTAAATTCAGCATCGCTTATGAAAGCGATCTCGATTTCGTTGCCGAGACCATGCAGCGCATCGCCGCGGAAGAAGTTGGCGAAAAAATGATGAAGCAGGTCACTGTCTTTCGCGAACTCCTCGCCCAGACGCCTGTCGATCAACTTGAAGTCCGCGAATACCCTTCGGTCCTTTTCCGAGTAAATGCCAACACGTGGCTTGACGCAATTGTGCGATACCTGGTGCCGCCGAAAGAGGCGGGCCGCGTTAAGACACGTCTGATTAAAAAGTTGCTCGCGGCACTGAACGCGGCTCCCGATCGCGTGCTCTTCCCGAAGAGCAACGCTCGCTAAATTTATTTCTCAGGAGAATCTCTTCAATGAATGAATTATTCCGCAAGTTTGCTCAAAAGACTTCCCAGATGGTGGGAAGTTCATGGTCGTTCATGCTCGCCGTTGCGATCATCGTGGTCTGGGCCGCTACCGGCCCCATGTTTGGTTACTCCGACACCTGGCAACTCGTCATCAACACCGGCACCACTATCATTACGTTCCTGATGGTCTTCCTAATTCAGAACACGCAAAACCGCGACGCGAAAGCTATTCATTTAAAGCTCGACGAGTTAATTAAGGGCGTGAAGGGTGCGCGCACCGGATTGGTCAATCTCGAAGAACTCTCAGACGAAGAGCTGGAGCGGCTGCGCGAAGAATTCGCGAAGCTTCAACAGCACGCCAATCATCACGGCGAAAATGATGAACAACTCCGCAAGAACGAACGGAAAATCGAGGCAGCGCAGGACGCCAAAGATCTGGAAGAAAATGAAGATACCTGAGCCTTCTCAAGAACTCTTCAAGACGGCGCTAAGCCTTGCGTAAAATCATGGTTTTTCAGTTGCTTTGAGCGTCGAGCGCGTGTTACTTTCTCGCCGGCCCCGGCCACCTAAAATTTGAAAGGATTCAGTCGAAATTCATGAAGCATCTATTTTCGAAAGTTAGAATAATTCTCGCCGTCAGCGCTATCGCAGCTCTGGTGGCCGCCACGGCTTACGCTCGCGCCGGCAAACAGGATTTCACCCTGCACAACGAAACGGGCGTCGAGATTCACGAGCTCTACGTTTCGCCGGTTACTACCGACGATTGGGAAGAGGATGTACTCGGCCAGGACACGTTGGCCGATGGCGACAGCGTGAAGATTACCTTTGACGATCGCGACAAGCACGTTCATTGGGATCTGAAAGTCGTCGACAGCAAAGGCAACAGCATCGAATGGCACGATCTCAATCTCATCGAGATTGAGGATGTCACGCTGCATTATGAAAATGGGAAAGCGTGGGCCGACATCAAATAGCCGACTCAAGAGTCATTCATACTTGAAAGAGATTAGCGGGCGCACAGCGTCCGCTTTCTTTTGCCTCAACCTCAATCCTGCTTGCTGAAATTTCTGGCTGAGGTAGAATACGCGCGCTCTTGGCAGTAGCCCGACCGTCAGGGAGGGCGTCGCCTTCCATGCACGAACACGCCCTTCCTTACGGTCGGCTACTGCCCTCTTCTTGGGAAAGGATTCTACTGATGCGCGCTCGCTGGTTGCTCGTCGTCTTCGTACTCGTCTTCGCTCCATCCGCATTCACTCAAAAAAGAAACATCACTGAGAAGGACTTGTTCAGCTTTAATTGGATCGCCGATCCGCAGGTCGCGCCGGACGGTGCGCGCGTTGCTTTCGTTAAGGTCACCGTCAATGACAAGAAGGACGGATACAACACTTCGATATGGTTAGTTGGGACGGGTGATGGCGCCACGAAGCAATTGACCGCCGGGCCGCGAGATTCTTCGCCGCGCTGGTCGCCCGACGGCAAGTACATCTGTTTCGTGCGCGCGCCCGAGAAAGAGGGCCGGCCCGAGCCGCCACAACTTTTCATGCTGTCGATGGATGGCGGCGAAGCCTGGCAGTTCACGACGATGCCGCGCGGTGCGGGCAATCCGCAGTGGTCGCCTGACGGCAAAATGATTTCGTTCAGCAACGGCGCAACCGCGGAAGAGCTCGCGAAACAGAAAGAGACGATGCCGGTGCCGGCGCCTGCTGCGCCCACCCAAGCAGCATCGTCGCCGACGCCAACTCCGCTTGCTTCACCGAAGGCTTCGCCTGAACGCGAAAGCGACGTGCGCGTGATCACGCGTGCCGTCTATCGATCGAACGATTCAGGGTATCTCGACTTCAAACATCCTTCGCACATCTGGGTGATTGCCGCGCCGCGCACCGGCGAAGACAAACCGACGCCGAAGCAACTGACCCGCACGAAGTACAGCGACGGCAACGTAACCTGGGCCCGCGACAGTCAATCAATCTATTTCGACTCAGATCATCGCGACGAGGATTACTACGGCCTGCCGCAGACAAATATTTACAACGTCTCGATCGACGGCGGCCAGCCTTCGCGCATCACCATGTTCGGAATGGACACCGGCGCTTTTTCGCTTAGTCCGAACGGAAAAGAAATAGCTTTCTATGCTTCGACGAGTACGCCGGTGCGCTCTTACACGGAACCCGATCTTTGGGTGCTCGATCTCACGGACATCAATTCTGAGCCGAGGAATTTAACAGCAAACTTCGATTGGGATTTGGGCTCAGGTGTCGGTGGCGACAACAGCGCACCGCGCGGCGGAGGCGGCGTCAGCCCGATTTGGAGCGCGGACGGCAAAACGATTTTCGCGCTTTATGGAAAAGAAGGCCGCGCGAATGTCGGCGCTTTTGATGCTGCGACGGGCAGAGAGAAAGACGTCACGAGCGGCAACCACGCGGTGCTCAGTTTTCGCGCCGGGCACGATCCTTCAAAGCTCGCGCTTTTGATTTCCACGCCGACGCACATCGGCGATCTTTACTGGCTCGATAAAAGCGGTGCGACGCCAAGGCAGCTCACGCACGTCAATGACGAATTGTTTTCCAAACTGAACCTGACTGAGCCGGAAGAAATCTGGTACACCAGTTTTGACGGCCGGAAAATTCAGACCTGGGTACAAAAGCCGCCTGACTTTGATCCATCAAAAAAGTATCCGCTGATACTCGACATTCATGGCGGGCCGCACACGGCGTACGGTTGGGTTTTCGATCACGAATTCCAATGGATGGCAGCGAAGGGTTACGTCGTGTTGTATCCGAATCCGCGCGGCAGCACGACCTATGGCCAGGAGTTCGGCAACATCATTCAGTATCACTATCCCGGCGACGACTACAAAGATTTAATGGCTGGCGTCGATGAACTGATCAAGCGCGGTTACATTGACGAGAAGAAACTCGGCGTCACGGGCGGCAGTGGCGGCGGGCTGCTGACGAACTGGACCGTGGGTCACACGACGCGGTTCGCGGCCGGAGTTGCGCAACGCGACATCGCGAGCTGGGCCGACTGGTGGTACACGGCCGACTTTACCCTATTTCAGCAGAACTGGTTTCGCGGTGCGCCATTCGAGGAAGAAGAAGATTTCAAAGCGCGCTCGCCCATCACTTACGTCAAGAATGTGACGACGCCGATGATGTTCATTCTGGGTGAAGCCGATTGGCGCACGCCGACATACGCGGGCGGCGAAGAGATGTTTCGCGCGCTCAAGTATCGAAAGATTCCTACCGTCATGGTGCGCTTTCCGAACGAGACACACGAGCTTTCGCGCTCAGGCCAACCATGGCATCGCATCGAGCGGCTCGAGCACATCGTCGGCTGGTTCGATCACTGGCTGAAAGGCGTGCCGAAGCCGGAGTATGAAGTTGCTCCGTAGCGGTTTCCCGCTACGAAAACAACCGGCGCGGGCGTGATATAATCGCAAGCAAGATCATGAATATAAAAGTTGTAATTGAGCCGGGCAAAGACGGTTACTTTGTAGCCCGCGTTCCTTCATTGAGAAGCTGCTGGTCGCAGGGCAAAACAAAGGAAGAGGCTCTTCAGAATATTCGCGAGGCGATTGATCTATACCTTGAGCCTGAGCCGAACGACCTTTCTGAAGATCAGGAATTGGTTGAAGTGACTGTGTGAAACTCCCGCTGCTTTCAGGCAAGCAAGTTCTTTCCACCCTCACGCGGTTGGGCTTCGTGGAAGTTCACCGAAAGGGTAGCCACGTCAAGATGAAGCATCCCGATGGTCGGGTTATTGTCTTTCCATTTCATGATGAAGTCGACCGCTACACGCTTCGTGGCGCTTTGCGCGATGCTGAAGTCGACATCGACGCCTTCACCAGATTTATCAAATAGTGTTTCGCCACGGCGAACTTGTCAGAAACTAAGAACATGAAAAACCTTACCGCTTCTCTATTGATACTCATCTTGATTGGCTTGATCGCTCTTGGCGCGACCCTCCCAGCTCAGAAAGACGCTTCAATGAGCGCCTTCTGGGATAAGTTCAAGTCGGCTGTGATCAAAGGCGACAAGGAAGCGGTGTTCGCTATGTCGACTCTCCCGGTAACGATGGAATACTCGATGCCCAAGATCAGAACCAAAGCTCAGTTCATGAAAAACTACAAACACATTTTCGCCGGCGAGGCGAACGCCGCGAAATGCTTTCAGACCGCAAAGCCTGAAATTAATCCGACGAACAAGAACCTGTTCAGCGTCGGATGCCCGTTCGCGGAAAACGGCGCCGGCGACGAACCGCTGGTTTACACTTTCAAGCTGACGCGCGCCGGCTGGCGCTTCGTCGGGTATGACAACATCAACGAATAGCCACTCGGTTTTTCGATTTTTCTCCTTCATAATTAACGCTATGCAATACATCAAGAACTTTTCTGTCGGCCTAATTCTCTTCGTGGCCGCAACGACGGCGCTTGCTCAGCAGTACGAGCCAAATTCTTTCGCAGCGATGAAGTGGCGACTGGTTGGCCCACATCGCGCAGGACGTGTGACGGCGGTCGCAGGTATCAAAGGCGATCCGACAACTTACTATTTTGGAACGCCTGGTGGCGGTTTATGGAAAACAACTGACGCCGGGCGAGTCTGGAAATCTATTTTCGACGACGCTCACGTCGCTCCGATTGGCGCCGTGGTAGTTGCTCCCTCGAATTCGAAAATCATTTACGTTGGGACGGGAGAAATTCTTGGTGGCAATGGCGTCTACAAATCAGTCGATGTCGGAGCGACCTGGACGAACATCGGCTTAAAGGAAGCCAAACACATCTCTTCGATCATTGTTGATCCGCGCGACCCGAACATCGTTATCGTGGGCGCATACGATTATTTTTCCGCGACTGCGCCGCTGGGCATTTACAAAACCACCGACGGCGGAAAGAGCTGGAACAAGATTCCTTTGAAAGATGATCGCGCCGGCATCGCCGACATGTGCGCCGATCCCGATGATCCGCGCGTGGTTTACGCAGCAACGTTCGCGGCCCAACTCGATCCGGCTACCTTTCGAACCATCCGCAGCGAGTCGCACATTTTCAAATCGACTGATGAAGGCACAACCTGGCAGCAGGTCGGCGAAGCTGGCTTGCCCGCAAACCCGCGCGGACGCGTCGGAGTTGCGGTGGCGCCGGGAACCAACGGCCAGCGCGTCTTTGCGATCATGAACCAGGGCTTCTTTAGATCGGATGACGGCGGCGCGACTTGGCAGCAGATCACAAAAGATCCACGCGTGCTGGGCAGCGGCTACTTCAGCCGTACCTACGTCGATCCAACTAACAAGAACATCGTTTATGTGATGCAGACGGCGACGTATCGATCACTCGATGGCGGCGTTACTTTCGAAGCGTGGAAAGGCGAGCCGAGCGGCGAAGACGATCACGTCATCTGGATCGATCCGGCAAACTCGCAACGCATTTTCATGGGAACTGATCAAGGCGCGGTGATTTCGTTGAATGGCGGCGGCACCTGGACAGAATGGTTCAACCAACCAACCGGCGAGATGTATCACGTCACGACTGACAACAAATTTCCCTATCGCTTGTACGCGGCGCAGCAGGACAGCGGCTCAGTCGCCGTTTTGAGTCGCAGCGACTTTGGCATGATTACTTATCGCGACTGGTTTTCAACCGGCGCGTTTGAAAGCGGGCACATTGCGCCCGATCCTCTAAATCCGAATCTGTTTTACTCGATCGGATGGTACGGATCGGTCCTGCGACTCGATCACACCACCGGCCAACTGTCGACCGTATTCGCTCCGGGTGCAAAGTATCGCTACACGTGGGAAACGCCGCTCGCGTTTTCGCCACGCGATCCGAAGACGCTCTACGTCGGAATGCAGTATCTGTTGAAGACGACGGACGGCGCGCAGACGTGGACCGAGATCAGCCCTGACTTAACTTCAATCAATCCGCAGCCAAATGACCAGGGCGTGATCACGACCATCGCGCCGTCGGCTGCGCAGGCCGGCGAGGTTTGGGTCGGCAGCAGTACAGGCGTCGTGCAAATGACGCGCAACGATGGAGCGACCTGGACGAATGTGACTCCGGCTGAGATGCCGGCGCATAGCGACATCACTTCGATCGAAGCGTCACCGACTGATCCGGAAACGGCGTACGTGATTTCCGGAGGCCGCAGTGATCAGCATCCTTATATTTTCCGCACGCATGACGCCGGCAAAACGTGGCAGAAGATCGTGAACGGCTTGCCCGACGATGCGATCGCGCGCGTCGTGCGCGAGGACCCGCAACGCAAAGGTTTGATCTACGCCGGAACGGAAACCGGAGCGTATGTTTCTTTCGATGGTGGTGATCGTTGGCAGTCGCTGCAACTCAATCTGCCGACCGTTTCGGTTCGCGACCTCCACGTGCATGGTGACGATTTGATCGCAGCGACTTATGGACGCGCGCTCTGGATTCTTGATGACATCTCGCCATTGCGACAGGCCGATCAGTTTGGCAAAGGCGCAAATGCTCATCTGCTGAAACCTGAAACGGCGACGCGCGCGCGTTGGGACAACCACCCCGACACGCCGATACCGCCGGAGACTCCGCACGGTGACAACCCTCCGGACGGCGCGATCATTTATTACTATCTGCCGCGCGCGCCGAAAGCGATCTCGCTCGAGATTCGCCATACCAATGGAACTGTCGTTCGGAGATTTAGCGATAAAGCCGAGCCGCGCGACCCGCGTCCCAAGAATGCTCCTGAGTGGTGGTTCGAGCCGGCGCAAGCCCTTTCGACAACTCGCGGATTGAATCGCTTTGTTTGGAATTTACAGTGGCCGCATCCCGAAGCTCTGGCTTTCAGTTTTCGCGGCGCGCCTTTGAATTACATCGAGTACACGCTGCCCGATCATGCGATTGCCGGAAACACTCCCGTCAATCAGCCGCCCGGCCCGTTCGTTCTGCCGGGAACTTACGAAGTCGTCTTGACGGTTGACGGAAAGACTTACCGGCAACCGCTGTTCGTCGCGATGGATCCGCGCGTGCAAGTTTCGCCGGCGGATTTGGCGGCGCAAGTCGATCTCGCGCGGCGGATGGATTCATGGATGAACATCACCTTCACTGGTTACAACGACATTGCGAAACTGCGAGCGAGTTTGGCAACGCTGCAGAAGACAGCCGCGGCGAACAAATCAATCGTTGACGCCGCGCAGTCGCTGGAGAAAGAAGTCGAGTCTGTTCAGGACGGCGCCAATGCAGCACCGGGATTTGGCGCGATCAATCGTGATGCCAGTCGCTACTTGTCGATGGTGCAAAGCGGTGACATGCGCCCGACGCAATCAGCGATGGATAGCGCAGTCCTTCTGTGCCGGGCTCTCGCCAATGACCTGCAACGCTGGCGACAGATTAACGAAACGACGCTGCCGCAATTGAATCAGGAATTGTCGAAGCAGAAACTGCCGCGACTGCCCGTCGTGGCCGTGCGCGAACAAGCGGATTGCCCACAGTGAAGATTGTGAAAATGATCGGGACAGTTGCCCAACCGTGAGCGAGGGAGTCTCTTATGAAAACTGTGGGACTTATCGGCGGTGTCGGTCCAGAATCGACGATTGAATACTACCGCTTCATCATCGACGGCTATCGCGAGCGCACGCGCGACGACACGTATCCTTCGATCATCATCAACAGCGTCGACGTAAACAAATACGTCGCCCTCGCGACCGCGAACGAGTTCGGCAAATTCGCCGACGGACTAGTGATTGAGATCGAAAGGCTGGCGCGCGCAGGAGCAGACTTTGGGGCGCTCGCCGCTAACACGCCGCACATTGTTTTCGACGAACTGCAAAGCCGGGCGGCGATCCCTCTCGTCAGCATCGTCGAAGCCACCCGCGACCAAGCGCAGCGCAAGGGTTTGAAAAGAATTGGACTGTTTGGAACGCGATTCACGATCAATGGCGGCTTTTATCAGAAGACGTTTGCGGCGGCCGGGTTGGGGATCGTCTTGCCGAGTGAGGAAGAACAAAACTACATTCACGAAAAGTATATCGGCGAGTTGCTCAAAAACGTCTTCCTGCCTGAAACCCGCGCCGGACTACTGAAGATCGTCGATGCGATGCGCTCGCGAGACAAAATCGAAGCACTTATTCTTGGCGGGACTGAGCTGCCATTGATTCTGCGCGACAGCGAACACGAAGTCCCGTTTCTCGATACCACGAAGATTCACGTTGCCCGCATCGTCGAAGAGCTATTGTCTTGAGATCTAGTGACGGGTCAAATTACAAAGCGGGTTCATTCCTAATCTCAATTCACTTTGTGTCTCCGTGGATCTCAGCGTCTCTGTGGCGGAGCCTTCCCCCAACCTATTTCACCACAGAGATACGGAGGTTGCGCGAAGACACAAAGAAGAACTATGAACTCAGCCTCCACGGAATTGACTTCCCTTGCGACTTGTCGTAAAAACCGCTCACCCCAGAACCGATCCGCAAGTTACTTTTGAGGAGATTCTTATGAAGTCGTTCAAGTTCGCCCTGCTGCTTTCTGTCTTGACTGTTGTTGCCGCATCAGTCTGTGCGCAGGATGGCCCACCGAAAGCGCCGGTGCACGAAGTCACCGACACTTACTTCGGACAAACGATCGTCGATCCGTATCGCTGGATGGAAGACAGCAAGAGCACAGAGACGGCCGCGTGGATGAAAGGCCAGGCAGATTATGCGAACAACTATCTGAAGAACCTGCCGCTGCGCGCAGAGTTATTGAAGCGCCTTGAGGAATTGAGCGAGACCGGCGTGCGCGTTTCTGGCGTACAACACGCCGGCCGAATGTATTTTTATTATCGGCTGGCGCCGGGTGAAAACGATCGGCGGCTTTACGTGCGCGAAGGTTTTACCGGCGCCGAACGTCTGCTGATCGATCCTGAGAAGCTCTCTTCGCCGGGCAAACGTTACTCGATCGATTCATACAATCCATCAGGCGATGGCAAGTACGTCGCTTACACGGTCTCGCTCGGCGGTTCAGAGAACGGCGAGATGCGCGTCATCGAAACCGCGACCGGACGCGACCTGGGCGAACACATCGATCGCGCCAGGTTCGGCGCCGGCGTTTGGCTGCCTGACGGAAAATCATTCCTTTACAACCGCCTGCAAAAACTGGCGCCCAACGCGCCGCCCACTGACTTGTATCAGAAGAGCCGCGTTTACCTGCACGTGCTGGGAACAAACCCGGATGAGGATCGAGCCATTCTCGGTTACGGAGTCGATCCGAAGATTGAGCTCGGTCCGACGCCGCTTCCGTTCGCCGCGGTGCCCATCGGCTCGCGATACGTTTTTGGGATCGTGAATTCGGGAGTCTCTCCGAACTCTGAATACTACGTCACGACGCTCGACAAGCTGGCTGCGACACCGGTGCCCTGGAAAAAGATCGCATCACTCGATGACAACATCGCGAACATCGACGTTCACGGCGACGATGCGTACCTGCTGACTTACAAGAACACGCCGCGCTACAAAGTGCTTCACATCAACCTTGCTAACCCTGAGTTAGCGAAGGCTGAAACTTTCTTTCCCGCCGGCGAAGCAGTAGTCACGGCAATCGGCGCGGCCAAAGATGCCTTGTACGTGCAGACTTTGGATGCGGGCGTCGGCAAACTTTGGCGCGTCGATTACAAAGGCGGGCCGCCGAAACAAATCAAGTTGCCCTATGACGGCGATGCGTTCATCGGCTGGACCGATCAAGAGACAGAAGGTTTGTTGTTCGGTCTCACTTCATGGACCAAATCAAACGCGTACTTTGCTTACAACCCGAAGACGCAGACAGCGTCCGACACGAAGCTGGTTCCGCCCATCCCGATCGACATGTCGAATGTCGAGAGCACGACGGTCAAAGTTAAAAGTCACGACGGCGCGATGATCCCGCTCGTGATTCTCTACCGGCGCGGCACCCAGCGAGACGGAACGAATCCAGTTTTGTTGGACGGTTATGGCGCGTACGGCATCGTTAACACCGAACCGTTTTTCGCTTCGAACTTTCTGCCGTGGATCGAGCACGGCGGTGTTTTGGCATTAGCCGGAGTGCGCGGCGGCGGCGAGTACGGCGAAGATTGGCACCTCGCCGGCAAAGAGAAAACCAAACCCAACACATGGAAAGACTTCATCGCCTGTGCGGAATATCTGGTTAACGAAAAATGGACCAGCCCCGCGCATCTTTCGGGTTTAGGCGGCAGCGCCGGCGGCATTTTAATCGGTAACTCGATCGCCGAACGTCCGGATTTGTTCGGCGCGGCCATTGATCAAGTCGGCGACAATAACGCGCTGCGCTTCGAAACTACCTCCAACGGCGTGCCCAACATTCCCGAGTTTGGTTCAGTTACAACTGAAGAAGGATTCAAGTCGCTGCTGGCGATGGACGCGTATCACAAGATCAAAGACGGCGTGAAGTACCCGGCCGTTTTGTTGACTACGGGCATCAACGATCCGCGCGTCGAACCATGGATGTCGGCAAAGATGGCCGCGCGTCTGCAAGCCGCGACCAGCAGCGGCAAACCGATTCTGCTTCGCGTTGATTACGACGCCGGACACGGCTTTGGCTCGACGAAGCATCAACGCAACGAGTTGAACGCAGACATCTACGCGTTTCTCTTCCAGCAACTGGGATCGAAGTGATTGTCGCGTGAGCTATCCGCCGCCAGCTTCGCTCAAGCAATTTCTTAAGCCGTACGACAGAGCGGTCCGTGATCTCGCTCTGCAACTTCGCGCGCTCGTGCTGGAAGAGATGGCGCCGTGCTACGAAAATATCTACGATGCCTACAGCGCCGTTGCGATTGGCTACGGCACCAGCGAGCGAATGAGCGACGGCATCTTCCACATCGCCGTGTACTCAAAGCACGTGAACCTGGGTTTCAATGATGGGGCATCGCTCGATGACCCGAAAGGGATTTTGCTGGGCAGCGGAACTCACATCCGTCATCTCACGATCAAAACACCTGACGATTTGAAGCGGCCTGAGCTGCGCAGTTACATTCGCCGCGCGCGCAAGCAAGCGCTGTCGGAAGCACGCAAACTTGGGAGTGCGCCGAAGAAGCCGGACGGAGTCGTCTCAACTGTTAAGGCAATCTACGCGAAGAAACGCAGGCCTGCCAGCGAATGACTTAATTGCCGCGTAGTGACCAAATTTGAGTCTCCTCTCTGTGTCTCTGTGCGCACTCGGTGTCTCTGTGGTGAAAATAGCTGAGAATAATTCCACCACAGAGCCACGGAGAATCCACAGAGACACGGAGAAGTGAACCAGGGCCTATCAACTGCCGCCAATTCTAGTTCGTAAAGCGCCACGCGTGTTATTCTGGCGCCAGCTTCGCAAGTGGAGTCGTCTTCCCAGACCCGATGTAAATCGGCGGCCGAATTGAATTCAGACTGAATCGCCTCAAAAAAACATGAAGTACACTGCCGTCCTAATAGCGTGTCTGGTTCTGCTGTGCGTGGGGACATCGCGCGCGCAAAATCCCCAAGACAAAACGCCCCCTCAAACCGAAGAAGAGCGCCTCGTCATTAACACCAGCCTGGTCCAGGTGGACGCCGTAGTCACCGACAAGAATGGCAAGCCGGTGACCAATCTTCAGCCAGAGGATTTTGAGTTGACCGAGAGCGGCAAGGTTCGCGACGTCAAGGCGTTTTCTTACGTGGACCTGACTTCCAATTCGGCCGCAGTCACAAAAGCGAACAAGCCTTCACGTTCCAGCGACATGACGCCGCCGCAAATTCACGCTTTGCGGCCTGAAAGCGTGCGCCGCGCCATAGTGATCGTCGTCGATGACTTCGGATTGTCGTTTGAGAGTATCGCCCGACTGCGGGATGCCCTCGAAAAATTTGTTTCCGAGCAGACTGAGCCTTCAGACGTTATCGCAATCGTTCGATCCAGCGGCGGTCCGGGATCGATGCAGCAGCTCACTTCAAATCGAGCAGAACTGCTGGCCACCATAAAACGCCTGCGATGGTATGCGACCGGACGCGGCACGATGTCTGCGACAGATTCGCTGTCTCCATTCGATGCCGATGAAAACGGCGTCGAGCTGAAGGGCTACAGCAGCAACAACCCGCGCGATCTGTCGAGCAAGGAATTTTTCGGCGGCTCGCTGGGCGCGCTGGCTTTCGTTTTGGACCGCCTCTCGCATTTTCCCGGACACAAATCGATGGTGTTGATTTCTGAAAATCTGCCGCTTACTAGTTTGGGTGCGCAAGCAGGCGGCGCCACGAACGCGCTGGATAAATTGATCACCTTCGCCAATCAACACTCGATTGTGATCTCGACTATGGATGCCAGGGGTTTGCCGAAGGCGGACTTAACCGCGGATGACAGCCAGTACAATTTGGCCGCCAACCAGATTGACAAAAGAATGCGCGAGCGGCCGATTCGATTCCGCGTTTCACAGGATGCGTTGAACTATATCGCGGAAAAAACCGGTGGAATCTTTGTTCGCAACAACAACGATCTCAACAACGGGCTGCGGCGCATCATCGACAGCGAGCAGGGATATTATCTGCTGGCGTTTCGGCCTGACGATGCAGACAAAGAACGGCCTGACCACATGTACAAAGTCAGCGTACGATTAAAGCGCCCCGATCTGGTGCTCAGAAGCCGATCCGATTTCCGCAGGTTTGCCGCAAAGGCTGAAGAGAGCGCGAACCAGACCAAGGAAGATGTGCTCCGCGCCGCGCTGGCGTCGCCATTCGTGAGAGAGGACGTGCATCTGAAAGTGACAGCGCTGTTTACGGGACGATCGCAGATAAAAGTCCTGGTCCATGTGGATGCTCGAGATCTCGACTTCACCAAATCTGACGACCGCACTTACAAAGGAGCGTTAGATCTCGCAGTGGTTTGTTTCGACAACAACGGAAAAGTTGCGCAACAGCTTCTGCGCGCAGAGCCGATAAACGTTCCCGCCGCGCGCTATGAACAGGTTTTGCGCGATGGATTGATTTATACGATCAGTATGCCGATTCAGAAACCCGGTCCTTATCAAGTCCGGGTTGCAGTGCGCGATAATGATTCGGAACGGCTCGGGTCTGACTCGCAGTTTGTCGACATCCCGGAAGCTCGCGCTTCACGACTGTCAGTTGCCGGCTTGATCATGCAAGCGATAAACGGAGTGTTTCGCGGCGGGCCCGCTGTGCGACGTTTCCACCCGGGCGAGAAGTTAGAATATTCATATCTCGTCTATGGCGCGCGCGAAAACAAAAATAATTTGTCCGACTTGACGAGCCAGATTCGACTGTTCCGCGGCACGGACGAAATCTTCACCGGCGCCGTAGTGCCGAGCTCAGCCGCTAAGGACAATGGCGCCGAGGCAATCGTTGTCGGAGGTACATTGGCTCTCGCGAATTCCCTGCCGCCGGGAGAATATTTCTTACAGATCGTGGTTACGGACGAGATGGCGCCGCGCGATAAGCAGACGTCGATTCAATGGATCGACTTTGAGATCGTCAAGTAAGTCACAACAGTTGCTATTACGTAGTCGTTGTGCCGCAGGCACGCAATGTTTATAGACACCGCCTGTCAGCAAAGCCAAAGCTCCAAAGGAGCGAAACATTTTTTGAGTCGATGAGATTCCGTTCCTCCCGAGCTCTTTGTTAGAGTGGCTCCGCGTTGATATAAATATTTCGCTCCTCGGGAGCTCAAAACAAACCATTCCGCGATTAGGAGAACTCATGGTTCCAAGCCATCGACGGGGAATTCAGCTGTTCACAGCAACAGTGATAGCGGCCATTGGATTCAGCTTTGCGTCGATCGTCGTTGCCCAACAATACGATCCATCGCTTTATTCCGGCTTGCGCTGGCGCTTGATTGGGCCATTCCGCGCGGGCAGAACGAACGCAGTCAGCGGAGTCGTTGGCCAGCCCGACACTTTCTATTTCGGATCAGTCGGCGGTGGAGTTTGGAAGACAACGAACGCGGGCCGCACTTGGACTCCTGTCTTTGATTCAGCTTCGTCAGCCTCGATCGGCGCGATTGGCGTCGCGCCTTCGAATCCGAACGTCATCTACGTCGGCACCGGCGAAGCCGACATGCGCGACTCAATTCAATATGGCGACGGCATGTACAGATCGACCGACGGCGGCAAGAGTTGGACGCACATCGGTCTGGAGAACACTCGACAAATCGGTCGCGTCATTGTCGATCCGAAAAATCCAAGCATCGTCTTTGTAGCTGCGCTGGGAAATGTCTACGCCTCGAATCCCGATCGCGGCATCTATCGATCAAAAGACGGCGGCGCGACCTGGCAGAAAGTTCTCTTCAAGAATGACGACGTCGGCGGCATCGATCTGAATTTCGATCCGGCGAATTCTCAAATCGTTTACGCGACACTTTGGAATGTTCGCCGTCCACCCTGGTTCATCTACACACCCGCGAATGGTCCCGGCGGCGGCATCTTTAAGTCAACTGACGGCGGCAACACCTGGAAAGAAATCGACGAAGGCATTCCTGTCGAAGGCCGGGGGCGCATCGGCATTTCCGTCTCCCCGGCGAATCACAATCGTATTTATGCCGTCGTCGACGCTTTCGTTAACGATAGAGATCATCCGGATGATTCCACAAAGACGAAGAAGTCAGGTGGCGTGTTCCGCTCGGACGATGCAGGCGCGACGTGGACGCGACTGTCGAGCGACGAGCGCCTGTGGGGACGTGGCTGGTACTTTGAAAAGATTACCGCGGATCCAAAGAACGCCGATCAAATTTACGTCATGAACACGTCAGTCTATCGTTCGACCGACGCGGGCAAAACATGGAAAGCCATCAAGGGCGATCCGACCGGCGATGACTTTCATCAACTCTGGATCAATCCAGACGATCCGAAGCGCATGGTGCTGGGTAGCGATCAAGGTGCAATCGTCAGCGTCGATGCGGCCGAGACGTGGAGTTCCTGGTACAACCAGGCGACCGCGCAGATTTACCACGTCGCCGCCGATTACCGATTCCCATACTGGGTCACCGGCGCGCAACAGGACAGCGGCCCCGTCGGCGCGCCTTCACGCAGTCGTCACCCAGAAATTTCGCAGCGCGATTGGGAAGGCCTCTGCGCGGGCGGCGAGTCGGGATACACCGCTCCCGATCCGCTGCACCCCGAAATTCTTTTCGGCGACGAAGTCACGCGCTGCAACGTCGTCACCGGCGAGACGAAAAGCGTTTCTCCTGAAACGCGCGCGCCCGGACAGGGGCGGAGCCCCGCAGAATTTCGTCATGCATGGACGCAGCCGCTCGTTTTCTCGCAAGCCGATCCGCGCGCGCTCTACTACGCGAACCAGTTTCTCTACAAGACCACGAACGGCGGCGAGAGTTGGACGCAGATCAGTCAAGACTTAACGCGCGAAGATCCCGGCGTGCCCCCGAACTTGAATGCGGAAGCCGCTGCCGACGCGCCGACGGACAAACGTCGCGGCGTGATTTACACGATTGCCCCGTCGCCCTTGCGCGCGTCGCTGATTTGGATCGGCACTGACGACGGTTTGATTAAGATGACGAACGACGACGGCAAGACCTGGACTGAAGTGACGCCGCCTGAGCTGACTTCATGGAGCAAGGTGACGATGATCGACGCGTCGCACTTCGATGTGAACGAAGCCTTCGCGTCGGTTGAGCGACATCAGCTCAACGATTACGAGCCGCACATATTTCGCACGCGCGACAGCGGGAAGACCTGGAAAGAAATTACGCGCGGCCTGACGAAAGGCGTCTACGTCCAGACAGTGAAGGAAGATCCGCAGCGCGCGGGGATGCTCTTCGCCGGAACTGAGCGCGCAGTTTACGTTTCATTCGATGACGGAGATCACTGGCAGTCACTTCAGTTGAATCTGCCGCCCGCATCGATGCGCGATCTCGCCTTTCATAAAAACGATTTGATAGTCGCCACGCATGGTCGAGGATTTTGGGTGCTCGATAATATTTCGCCGCTGCGACAAATGAGCGCAAACGCCGCGACCAGCAGCGCTCATCTGTTTGATCCGGGTGAAGTCATTGAACTCGTTCCCGGCGCTGACTTTCTCGGCACTCCGATTCCGCGCGACGAACCAATTGCCGAGAATCCACCGGCCGGCGCGATGATCGATTACTACTTGAAATCGAATGCCAGCGGTCCGGTCACGCTCGAGATAATCGATCCTTCCGGTGAAGTCATTCGCAAGTATTCAAGTGAAGATAAATTTCCACCAATCGATCCTGAGAAGCTCAACTATCCACCGTTCTGGGCGCGCACACAGGAGCCGCTTCCGGCGACGGCCGGATTTCATCGCTGGATTTGGGACCTCCGGCCGACACCGCCGGCAACGTCAGGTCGCAGAAGTGGCGCCGCTCTCGTACTGCCCGGCAAGTACACCGTCCGTCTGACCGTGGGCGGCAAGAGCCAGACGCAGACGCTAATCGTCCGGCGCGATCCGCGAGCTGGATAACGACGATGCAGTTCTCTTTCACGGTCGGCGTTAACGAACAGCATCGCGTTGATTTTTCGTTCAATCAAATGATCGGCAATCTGGAAATTAAAGTCGACGACCAGACCGCGATCTCAGACTTTCGCTTCGCCTCCCTCTCGCTGACCAAGCGATACGACCTGATGGTCGGCATTAACGAGAAACATCACGTCGCGATCGAAAAGGAGCGAAAGCTTTTTTTCGCCGGACTGCGGCCAATGAAATACCGCATCTTCATCGATGGCCAGTTGGTACAAACCTACGAAGGCTGAGCTTCTCGGCTCTTGCAAACAATTTGCTTGACATTGAATTGCGTCTGCAATAGCGTGCGCGCGATTCGCTTTATTCCCGCGCCGGTTCGTTTGGAAGCGGCGCACTAATAACTCAACCTCAGTTCATTAACTACAAGGAGACCCTCATGCTTGCTTATCTCGACACCATTCTGGCTTTCGTGATCGTCATGCTCGGCTTCAGCCTGCTGATCACGCTTTTCAATCAGGCAATCTCAGCATTTCTGGGACTGCGCGGCAAAAATTTGCTTTGGGGACTCGAGACGATGCTGACGACGCTCGATCCAAATCTGCAACCACAGGCACAAGAGATTGCGCGCCGCGTTCTGCTCGACCCGATCGTGTCCGATTCAATCTTCAATCGCTGGGAGACACGCATTCCCGTGCTGGGGCCGTTATTTGAACGTTGGAGGCTGGCGAGCTCAATCGGCTCAGACACTTTCATTCGCGGCCTGGGCCAGGTCGCTGCGGAAATGACGAATGAGAACGCCGGCGTGGCCACGCGCCTCGAAACTTTAATCAACAACGTCGATCCAGCCGCTGAACGCAAAGTCCGCATGATCCAAGACGCTTTCAGGCAACTTGATCCGCCGCCGGGTTTTGCCGTCCAGGTAGACGATTATTTGAAGCGGCTCGGAACTTCAGCGCAGCAATCGGTGGGGGAACTTGAAGCGTGGTTCAACGTCGCGATGAATCGAGTGTCGCAACGCTTCACGATGAAGATGCGCATCGTGACTGTGGTCGCGGCTTTCATACTCGCCTTCGGGATTCATCTCGACACCTTCGAACTCGCCAATCAACTGCTCGGCAATCCGGCGCTGCGCCAACAGGCCGTGAGCCAAAGCTCGGCCATGCTTGATGAAGCGCAGGCGATTTTGGGCGAGCAAGCTTCGGGCCAGCCAATCACCACCACCAATCATCAGACCACTTCGCCCGCAGTCCTGAAGGCTGCGGTCGAACAACTCGCCGCGAAGAATATCAACAAAGAGACTGAAGCGGTGGCAGGCCGTTTCGATGCCGTGCCCGATTTCACCAGCGTGGCCGAAGCTGAAAAGTGGATCTCTGACAGCTTGAAACCTGACGTGAAGCCGGAACGCAAGCAGCAAATTCTGGCCGCGTATCAGCGTTACGTGATCGGCGGTCTGAAAGACAAGGCGACCGACGTGGCGAACGTGCTTCAGCAAACCGGGTTGGAGCTGGTGCCCGGCAACCGCAAGCTCGCCGATCTACGCAGCCCGATAAAGTTTTTCTTTGCCTTCAACAGCGCGCGAAATTTTCTGGGCGTGTTGTTGAGCTTTGGCTTGCTTTCGATGGGCGCGCCCTTCTGGTACAACGCCCTCAAGACGCTCACCAGCTTGCGACCGCAGGTGGCGACTCGCGGCGATCAACAAAAGCAGCAAGCCATGGCCAGCTGAACCGCTCATTTCGCGAAAGTAACTCTCGCCTTTCGCAAGTTTCGCTGGCTACGACGTTCTTCTATCGGTTTGGGATTTCTTGAATTGACCGAGGAGACGTTGTAGCCATGCAAAAATCCATTCTCGCCTTGCGCAGCATCGCACTTTCCGCAGGCTCGTTTTTCGCAACTTTAATCGTCACGCTGATCGTGATTTCCGCGCTGGCCGCTTGCGCCGGTTCGTCCTTGAACGGCGGATCGACGGCTGCTGCCGCGAAAAGAACCGGCAAAAAGACGATGCGCGCCTTCACGTCGGAAGACGAAATGAAGGCGTACTTTCACCAACTCATCGAAGAACAAAAACGCCTGGCGCGTTCGCGAGCCGCGGAAATTGCATCAAGTCCGCCATCACCGGCTGCGCCGGGCTTAGCCGCAGCGAAGTCCTCAGATAATAAAGCGGGCGCGGCACAAGAGAGCGAGTCGATCACAAACACGCAGCATGCCGGCGTCGACGAAGGCGGCATCGTCAAGCTGCACGGCGATCATCTGGTCGTGCTGCGGCGTGGGCGCCTGTTCACAGTGTCGATTGGCAATGGCGCGCTGAAACCAATTTCGGCGGTCGACGCGTTTGGCCCTGACATCGATCCGCGCTACACGTGGTACGACGAGATGCTCGTGTCTGAAGACACAGTCGCAGTGATTGGTTACAGCTATGAACGCGGCGGCACGGAAGTTGGTCTCTTTAACATCGATCGCACGGGAAATCTTTCATATCGATCGACATATCACTTGCGCTCGAATGATTACTACTCGTCGCGCAACTACGCCAGCCGGCTGATCGGCAACAAGCTGATCTTTTACTCGCCGCTGTACATGAATCCTTACGCGACTGATCCAATCGCACAGTTCCCCGCGGTGCGCAAGTGGCACAAAGGCGCGACGCCGGCAGAGTTTCAGCGCATCGTGGCTGCGACGCACGTCTATCGTCCCGAAGGACAACTGAATCCATCGACCGGACTGGCGCTGCACACTGTCACGACGTGTGATCTGTCGAATGGCGATTTCAAATGCGACGCGACCGCCGTGCTCGGCCCTCCGGGACGCGTGTTCTATGTCTCGCCGGAATCGGTTTACGTCTGGACTACCGAATGGTCCTACTACAACCAGCGCGCGAACGCCCGGTCGATGGTGTATCGCATGCCACTCGATGGTTCGGGCCCGAGCGCGCTCGGAGTCTCAGGCAGCCCCGTCGATCAGTTTTCGTTTCTTGAAGATGAGAACAAGCACTTGAACGTGCTGATTCGTTCGAACGGATCAGGAGATGACATGTGGAGCGCCGAGTCCCGACCTGTCGGGACGGGCGACGTGGCCTTGCTGCGCGTCTCGCTCTCAAGCTTCAACGACGGCACCGACAGCGCTTCTTCGTGGGATTATCACTCGCTGCCAAAACCGCGCGGCTACACTTTTCAGAATCGTTTTGTCGGCGATTACCTGCTTTACGGAACAGGGAGCGGCTGGGGCGCGCCGGAAAACAAGAAGCAGTCGAACCTGTTCGCAGTCCGCTTTGCCGATGGTGAAGTGAGCGATCTGAAAGTCAATCACGGCGTCGATAGGATTGAAGCGCTCGGCTCAAATGCAATCGTAGTTGGGACCGATGGAAGCGACCTGCACTTCTCAGCAATTCGATTGGGCGATGCGCCGGAAGTCGCCGACGAATACATTCGCAAAGGCGCTTCGCAAGGCGAGCTGCGCAGCCAGGGCTTCTTCTACAAACCCGACGGCACAGATTCGGGCGTGCTCGGCTTGCCGATTAGCATTCCTGGCCGTGCCGGCTATCGACATCTCTTCGAGGACTCGGCCGCGATTCTCTTTTTGAGAAACGACGGCCTGCATTTCCAGGAACTCGGCGAACTCAATGCCGAATCAGAGAAAGCCGTGGAGGATGGCTGCCGCGCGTCGTGCGTCGATTGGTACGGCAACTCGCGCCCGCTGTTTTTCCGCGGACGAATCATAGCGATGCTCGGATACGAACTGGTCGAGGGTAAACTCGAGGATGGCCGGATCCAGGAACTGCGTCGGGTCAATTACTCGCCGCAGGAAATCAAGATCACGCGACGATAGCTTGTTTCCAAGTGCGAATGTGCGCGCGAGCAACGTGGGCTTGGTCGGTTGGACCTAACCTCAGATCTCGGCGTCTCTGTGACTCCTCTGTGCCTCTGTGGTGAATGTTTTCGCGCGACATTTTCCACCACAGAGACCACAGACAACCTCAAAATCAAGCGACTCAGGCTCGTTGCGGAATTTCCGGGGCGAGCCTTTTCGTTGTAATCTGGCGCGACCGCTCAGCGGTAAATGACCATGGAAACTTTCGAATGCCCAAAATGCGGCGCGCCTGTTTCTTATGACCCGAATCCTTTTAGCGTCGGGTCGGCGAAGTGCGCGTACTGCCAGAGCCAGCTTGCGTTGCCGAGCCAGGGTCAACCGGCGCGCATCATTTCGCAAATCGACATCAACGTCAGTCCGGCAGTTACCGCCAGCGCTCGCAAATGGATTTGGTTTATCGTGCTGCTGCCCATCGTGATCATCGTGATTGTGCTGGGCGGAGTCTTTGGCGCGCTCGCCCCGCTGATGAAATCTGTCAGCTCGACTGGCAGCTCGCCCATCAGAGGCTTGCCGGGAGGATCAAAAAGCGGAAGCGAGGATGGATTTGCCACAGTCGCAAAGACCTTTGGCAGCGAAGGCATCGGCGCTGGCATGATGACTGACGCGCGCGGCATCGCCGTCGACGGCAAAGGCAACATCTACGTCGGCGAATATCAGGGCGGACGCGTTCAGGTTTTCGATGCGAACGGAAATTTCATCACGCAGTGGATGGTAGATCGAAAGATGCCTTTGCGCGGTTTGGCCGCGGACCGCAAAGGAACTGTTTACGTTGTTCAGCACGGCACGATCACGCGTTACGAAGGCGAAACGGGAAAGAATCTCGGCGACATTCAATACAGCGAAGGCGGCTTCGACGATGTTCGCGTGACTCCGGACGGCGGACTAATTTGTGCTTCGTATCGCGGACGCGATGATATTGTGCGCTTTGATGCGCAGGGAAATGTCGTTCGCAAGATCGAAGCGGCGGTGAGCACGGTCACGGAAAGCTCAGAGTTAGACACGCGCGTCGCGACGGACGGATTAGGCAACATCTACGCGCTGGGAACTTTTAGTAATGCTGTCTTCAAATTCAGTCCCGAAGGAAAATTTGTGAATCGTTTCGGCGGCTCGGGCGATCAGCCGGGGCAGTTTCGCGCCCCGCATTCGATCGCAGTTGACGGCAAAGGCCGCGTCTTCGTGGGCGACATTAAAGGAATTCAGGTCTTCGATGCCGACGGCCGCTATCTGAATCTAATCAAGGTCGAGGGCCCGGCGTTTGGAATGATCTTCAACGACAAAAACGAATTGATCGTGGCGGCACGCAATAAAGTCGTGAAATTCGCTCTTAAGAACTAAGCCGTCGAACAAAGTTTTAGAACACTCATCCTGACCTCCAAAGCGGCGACAGTGTCTCTCGTCGCTGAACTCACTTCGACAAATGGCTGATGCCGATCTACGAAAAGGTCCCACGATCGCTTACGTGAACAAGGTCGCCTTAGAGGGATTACGCGATCAAGGGATTTCAATGACCGCAGATTGCCGGATAACGAACGACCGCAATCTCACTGCTTCACAATTTGTCGAGGCACTCGTCCGCGATGGATGGGCGTGGCCCGCGGGATGGTTTAGACGCAATCGAAATTTTTCTCACGACGCTGACGCGAGGCACTTCGAGAAAGAAGTTGAACCGGGCCGATGGATTCACATTGTCGTCTCACCCGGATTAGCTGAAGACCCCGCTGCTAAGGCTTCGCCCAACCAGGGTAAGCGGCAAGCGGGGACAGGCGATTGGAATCTGCCGCCCAGAAACATCGAGCTGCATGCTGAGAGGGATTGGTCGAGGCCCAGCTCGTTTCGTCACTTGCGCCAATTTTTAGTCGACAAGATTTGGCCGGTTTGAGTTCTCGATGGCCGAAGTGCGAGCGCTGAAGGGTGATGATTGGTAGCGGGGGGCGGGATCGAACCGCCGACCTTGGGGTTATGAATCCCACGCTCTAACCATCTGAGCTACCCCGCCAAACGAATTGCCAGTTTAAGGTTTCAGGTTTCAAGTCTCAAGTGCGCGGTGCTCATTGGTAGTGTCCTGGTTTTTTTGTTTCGGTGTCTGAGTGAATTCTCTGTGCCTCTGTGGTGGACTCTCCCTCAACTATGTACACGACAGAGGCACTGAGTTCGCACGGAGACACAGAGAGGAAAGTGAAATTAGGAGATTACCGCGCTCATCGAATCAAATCCGAGCGAGGACACCCAAGTGCATTCAGTTCCCTTCCACTTCAGCGCCTGCCATTTCCCATCTTTCTTTTCCAACATGTGAAACGCGCCGCCGCCGCAAAGTCCCCCGCACATGTGCGCGACATAAACAATCGCGACCGTCTTGTCTTTGTTAAAGCCGACCGCTGAGACTTCGTTGTAGCCGCCCGAGTCCGGATATTTTTCGTAGAAGCCTTTCCATCCCTCTGGCCCATTCGCGAAGATCGCATCCATCTCTTTGGCGAAAACAAATTCGTACGGCACATCGATCGGGATCGCCTTTTCCAAAAGCCACGGTTCCTTGTTCTTCTCTTCGAAATCGGCGATGGCCGGTCCCAGCACCGCCACCGATTCGCCTTCCGGCTTGATACACATTTCATACGAAGCCGTTTCCGCGCGAATGATCATCTTCTTCGTGCGCGCTTCAGTGACCGCCCATTGATGCGGCAGCAGCGTCGCATAAATTTCGTAGGCATCAGTGTCCTGGTAAGTGCGCGTGGTGGTTTGCGCGCAGGCTAGCGCAGCTACAAACAACACCAAGACGAACGCAGAGATTACTTTCATAACTTTCTCCCGAAATGGATTTACCGAACGCGTTATGAAGATGAGTGCGGGAAGTCTTTTAGTTGGCTGGCCGGCCGAGTTCCATCGCTTTCAGAAGCTGATCGACAAGTTCGATCTCTTCATCGCCGGGCTCGAGGTCTTTGTATTTGTGCAGCGCGAGACGCGCGCCCGCGACGTCCGCCAGCCGGTGATAAACCAGCGCGAGGTTGTAATAGACCAGCGAAAAGTTCGGCTCAATGTGCGTGGCTGCTTCGTAATGCAGTCGCGCCAAAGGAAAGTCTCCGGCGTCGTAGTAAAGATTGGCGAGATTGTAATGCGCTTCGACGTGGCGTGGGTCGTGCTTCAAAGACTGTGTGAAGTTGTCGAGCGCGCCGACCATGTTGCCGCGGTCCAGTTCGATGATGCCGAGGTTGCAGTAAGCCTCCGCCATGTTGTCCCCGGCCGTGATCGCTTCTTTGTAAAACTCGATGGCTTGTTCGTCGCCCTGCTCGTGCAAGAGCAAAGCTTCTTCGAACGGCGTGAGCAGGCGCGCGATCTGGACCTGACCAGTCTCAGCGCGAAACAAACTTAGCTGGCCCTGCAGCTCGGCTTCGATCTGCTTGATCGTCAGGCCCTGCGAGCGCATGTCGCGCACGCGGCGAAACAATGTCAACGCCTGAAAATCATAAGTTGCTTCTTCATCATTGGCGGCCGGCGCCGCTTGAATAATTCCCGTTTCTGTCCACCGGCGAATCGTGCGCTCGCTCAAACCAAACATCTGTTTGATTTCGCGAATTGAGTAACTTGATTTGACGCGTTGATAATCCGCCTTGGCGGGGACGGGCTGAGGAAACGAGAGGACCTTACGAATCTTGTCGGCCATTTGCTGGGCGTAGACTACACGAAAATGGCCTGAAAGTGGGAAAGAATTTGCGATAAAACAGGGGAGACGGTCAGTCGTCAGTGGTCAATTGTCCGTGGCCGCGCGCGAACAATTTGACGAGCTTCTAAAGGACTACTGACAACCGGCCACTGACAACTGACCAAATCAGCACTTCACGTGGCCGAGCAGGATGTATAGGATGATGAAGATTACGATGGTCGAGATGCAGCCGCCTCCCAACTTCCATGCGCCCAGCCCGGCCAGGCATCCGCGTAGTGGTCCTTCCATTTTAAGCCGCCTTCGCTTCCGCTGATTCGCGATCGATTAGTTTCGAGAAGCGACTCGTCTCGCCGCTTTCCAAAGTATCCTGATAAAGAAACGCCAGCTTGTTCTTCTCGAACTGATCGAAGAACTGTTCCCAGGTAATTTTTTCCAAAGACTCTTCCCCGCCGTAACCGGGATAGTCGATGCGCAAAAGGCCGCCGCCGCTTTCGCCGGCTCGCTCTGTGCCTTTGACCTTCGCGGGATTACCGCCGCGCTCTTCGACCCAACGGCGAATCTCATCATGGTTGGTAGTGACTTTCGATTCGGACATGACAAACCTCCTGACAATTTGATCAGAGCGATTCAGAGCAACCATTGTGCCCGCGAGAATTCGTCGCTCGCTTTTCGAAAGGAAACACTTCGGCTTTCGCCTTACATGTCTTTTGAACTCCAAAAGTTCGCTATCGCACACAACGTTGTTGCATGTACGCGTCCGATACATGGTTGTTGCGATCGTGTTTAGTTTCGAAACCTCATGCGGCGACAAACAAAATAGTCTGAGAGATTCAAACTCATGTTTGCCCAAGAGCTCAGCGCGCTTGCGCACGAGCTGGGAAAAAGGTGCGCTGCTTGCATGTAATCTAAGCGAAAAGGGGGTTAACTAATGCCTAGAGGAGATAAAGGAAGTTACACGAAGAAGCAGAAGCGCCAGGCTGAACACATTGAAGAAGGCTATGAGAAGAAAGGCGTCTCGAAGAAGGAAGCTGAGAGCCGCGCTTGGGCCACAGTGAACAAGGAATCCGGAGGAGGCAAGAAGAGCGGTTCCGGCCGGGGCAAAAAAGGAAACAAGAAGTCTTCGAAGAAAGGCGGCAAGAAGGGCGGGAAGAAGGGCGGCAGAAAAGATCCGGACAAAGTGAAGGCCGGAAGAAAAGGCGGTAAGAAATAGAAGAAGAGCTGAAGGAACAGTCAGCACTAATCAGTAATTTTTTTCTGCGTCTCTGTGCGAACTCCGCGTCTCTGTGGTGAAAAAGTGATAACGGAACGTCCACCACCGAGACCCGGAGAATCCACGGAGGCACTGCGAAAACAGAAGGCACAACACTTGAGACCTGGAACTTGAAACTTTCCGTATGCCTAAATCAAAAAAATCTGTCGCGCGTCGCAGAGTGTCAACAAAGGCCGGCGCCACCAATCAACGCCCCGAACCCAAGTCGCCGATGCCCGCGCAACACCAGGAAAAGCCCGGGCTCGAATCCAAAGTCACTCCGCGTCCGCGTTACGAAGCGCCGAACTATAAAGGCGCGAACAAGCTCGTTGGCAAAGTCGCTCTGATCACCGGTGGCGATTCGGGAATCGGCCGTGCAGTCGCAGTGCTCTTCGCGCGCGAAGGCGCCGACGTCGCCATCACTCACCTGCCCGAAGAAGAAAGCGATGCGAAAGAAACCAAAGCGGCAATCGAAGAGGAAGGCCGGCGCGCGCTGACGATTGACGGCGACATCACCGAAGAGAAGTTCTCTCGCAAAGCCGTCGCTGCGGTTATCAAAGAGTTCGGCCGGCTCGACATCCTGGTTAACAACGCCGCTTTCCAACAAGGCCAGGAAAATATCGAAGACATCACGGATGAGCAGTGGGACCAAACCTTCAAGACGAACATCTACGGTTACTTTCGCATGGCGAAAGCAGCGCTGCCGCACATGAAAAAGCGCGGCGTGATTATCAACACTGGATCGATTACCGGGCTGGAAGGCAGCAAGCACCTGCTGGATTATTCAGCTACGAAAGGCGCGATTCACGCGTTCACAAAATCGCTCGCGCAGAATCTGATCGAGAAAGGCATCCGGGTAAATTGCGTCGCGCCCGGGCCGGTTTGGACGCCTCTGAATCCTTCAGACAAGCCCGCGAAAGAAGTGGCCAAGTTCGGCGCCGACACCCCGCTGAAGCGTCCCGCGCAACCGGAAGAGATTGCGCCCGCGTACGTCTATTTCGCTTCTGATGTGGATTCGAGTTACGTGACAGGAGAGGTGCTCACGCTGCTCGGTGGCGAGACGACTGCAGCTTAATCATTCTGACTGTTTTGTAATTTCAGCAAATCAATTTCCTTTGACGCCGAAATGTCGGCGTCGAGGACACGCTGCATGAATTTCAAGGCGCGCTGATTTTCTTTTTCATTTTCTGAAACTACGCAATCGCTGGGGATGACTAAGTGATAGTCGCGCATGAAAGCATCGTTGGCCGTGAAGAGGATGCAGATGTCGCCGGTGAAGCCCGTGAGAATGAGCGTCTGCGCGCCGAGATGCTCAAGAAGCAAATCGAGCGTCGTGGAAAAGAAGCCGGAGTGCTTTGGCTTGAGCACGAAGTAATCATCGCGATCAGGCTTCAGCAGCTCGACGACTTGCTGCCCGCGCGTTTTGTCATTCAGACAATGCGAGACCAGCTTCTTGAAATCCGATCGCCATTTACCGAAATTATCGTTGACGTAAATGGCGGGGATGCCTGCGCGCCGGCAACGCTGTTTGAGCGCGGCAATTCGTTTCGCGGCCGGCAACGCGTGTTCCAGTAATTTATCGCCGCCTTCGAATTCTAGATCGTTGATGACGTCGATCAGCAGCAGCGCCACCCGTGCATTGTCAGGAGCGTTGCCGTGGAGATCTGATGGGTCGTCTGACATAACGTAGGATCAGAAAAAGAGCGGCCGGCGGCGGCCGCTCAAACGTCAAGAGTTACTCACTTCCGAAGACTTAAGCCTTCTTGCCGGCTTTAGCTGCAGGCGAAGCCTTGGGCGCGGGCACAACTTTGAGTTGGTTCACGACTGACTTCACGCCGTCGGTATCTTTTGCGACTTTCTCAGCCGCGGTCTTCTCTTCCGCCGTATCGACGGTGCCGCGCAGAGTGACGACGTTATTCACCACGTCGACATTGATTTTGCGCTCAGGCGTGGTTGAGTTGGTCAGCAACTTCGCGACGATCTTCGTGTGAATCCACGCATCGTCCAAAGTGTCGCCGATAGTTTCCTTGCTGGCCTTGGCGCGTTCGCGTTCTTCCTGCGCCTGCTTTTCCGTGTAGCTGCCGCGCGAATTTTCCGGCGTCGCAGTCGCTTGGGCCACTGGCGTCGCCATGTTCGCGTTCGCGTTTGAATTGAGATTTGTATTGGTATTATTGCAAGCGGTTAGACCAAAGCTGACGACAACTGCTGCCGCCAAACCTAAAAACTTTCCTATCATCCTTCACCTCCTGAAAACAGAAAAAATCGCCAGCCCCTAAGAGCTGGCGATTTTGTCGCCCAGGTCTTCGACTGCTTCTCCGAAGACCCGTTTGGCTTTACTCATTCGTTCCTGAATTCTACCCTCTACCTTTTCACGTTCGCCGCTGTCATGCAGCTCGCGGTCATCGAGCGACTTGCCAACTGTTTCTTTGACCGCTCCTTTTGCCTGTTTCGCTTTACCTTTTATTTCACCTTCGTAACGCATGATCGATTCCCTTTCTCTGACCGGCGCGACGCGACGTCAAATAGCCGCGCGTCGTCCAGTGATCAATTGGAGCACCAAAACTACCAGCGCTACGAGCAGTAACAAGTGAATCAAGCTGCCGCCAACGCCACCGATAAATCCCAGCAGCCACAGAACCAAAAGCACCATCAAGATTGTCCAAAGCATAGTTTCCGAACCGTCCTTTCTCAGGAGAGTTTGTCTCTCACGGTTACGGAGCAAGGGTCATGCCAACTGTCGGAAATCGAGATTTGAGGATTTTTCGGAGAGTCTTGAACCAAAAGAGAACGATGGAATGCATCGATCTGCGTCAGGCGCATTCAGGACTCAGTGATGAGGACTGATTTTTACCTCACCATCGTTCCGGTGCGGCGCCAGCGGCTGTTTGAGAAGAAATCGATCGGACCACTGAAGGGTTGCGTCTCGTCGTAGGACCAGTAGACGAACATCGCGCGACCGATGACCAGATCGCGCGGCACAAATCCCCAGGCGCGGCTGTCGAGGCTGTTGTCGCGATCGTCGCCCATCACGAAGTAAGAGTTGGCGGGAACTACTGCGGGCTTGCCGTTAACTGCGAAGTGAAAATCTGAGCTGACTCCGGCGCGTTGGCCGTTGCGGGCGGCTTCAACCGTGTCTTCGAAATAATAGACGTTGTATGTCTCGTCAGGTTTACGCGGCGGATCTTCGACGATTTCCAGCGGCGCTTTTTCGTTGATGTTGCGTGCGACGATTACATGCTCAGGCAGCGGCTGGCCGTTGATGAATATCTGCAGGCCTTTCATCTCAACGGTGTCGCCGGGCAAGCCGATCACGCGCTTTACGTAATTAACTTTGAAAGGAATGTTGTCTTCCATCTGGTCGCGCCCGGGATTAAAAGGATTTCCCGGATATTTGAAGACGATGATGTCGCCGCGGCGAATCTCGCGCTGCGGCAAGAGTGGAAAGCGTGGACCGGGAGCAAAGATGAATTTGTTGACCAGCAAATGATCGCCGACGGTGATCGTGTTCTGCATCGATCCAGTGGGAACTTTCACGGCCTGCACGATGAAAGTCATCCCGAACAAAGCCATGATTACGGTGACGACGGCTGACTCGAAGTACTCGCGCACGATGGTCTTGCGCGGGCCGACCTGCTCGACTTCTTTTTCGGAAGCGCGTTCGCGGCCATTCGGCTTAACCTCGCGAGCCGTGAACGTCGCGGGCTTATCTTTCGTCTTTTTTTCGGTGGTGATTGCTGCGTCAGCCATCGTGGATAATCGTAGAGGTTGCCGAGTTACAGCGCAAGCGGCGAGGCGCGTAATGAGTGGTGAGTAATGAGTGATGAGTGAACAGGCATCACTCATTACTCATTACTCATTACTCATTACTCATCACGCTTCCCCGTTTCCCATCTTCTCAAGCGCGACTTGCGCCGCAGCCGCTTCGGCAGCTTTGATGGTGCGACCTTCGCCGCGCGCTGTCCCGCCGTTCCAATTCAGTTCGACATGAAAAGTGCGATGATGCGGCGGGCCAATGGTCTCGACAACCTGGTATTGTGGCGCGGGTTCATGGTTCGCCTGCAGCCGCTCTTGCAGCCGCGTTTTTGGATCCGCCGCCGCTGCGGAAATTGGATCGGCGTCGCGCAGTTCTTCTCCCAACGCGTGGTCCACAAAATCGGTCGCCGCCGACAAACCACCGTCGAGAAAGACCGCGCCCATCACTGCTTCGAAGACGTCAGCGAGCAGCGCAGCTTTGCGACGGCCGCCACTTTTCTCTTCACCGCGCCCGAAACGCACGAACTCGCCCAGGCCAAGCTGTGTCGATGCTTTTGCCAACGTTGGGGCACTCACCAGACGATGCTTCATGCGCGACAACTCGCCTTCAGTCGCCTGCGGGTAAGCGCGAAACAGATAGTCGGCGACGATCAAACCGAGTACTGAGTCGCCTAAGAATTCCAGGGCTTCATTGTGCAGTTGGCGCGCCAACGTTCCAGCGTGCGGCGAAACCTGTTCGTGCGCCCACGAACGATGCGTCATCGCCTGGGTTAACAGGTCGCGATCCTTGAAGTGATAATCGATGATCTGTTCGAGTTCGTGAAGATTATTCAAGTCAGAGGTCACAGCGAGCGATTCTAGCAAAACGCCGAGCGCATCGTCGAAATTGCGATGCGCCCGGCGTGAATGGTTATTTTGAAATAGCCGCCTTGCTTACGTTCAAGCAGTTAGCCGCGATGGTTCTGACGCGTCCGTGGCCTCGGCGTCGGGCTGGCCGCCGGTTTTGCGCTGCCACCGGTTTGCGATCCAGTAGTTGTTCCTGCGGGCCGGCTCGTGGAACTCGGGGCTGTACTCGGCTTCGCTACCGTCGAAGATGGAGCTGCACCGCCTGGCGCTGCACTAGTGCTGACCGGCGTAGTTGTTGACGTCGGCAAAGTGGTTATCGGCGTCGGTGGTTCAGGCAATGGTTTGGCAAGAACGCCAGCGACGTACTCTGGCAGTCCCGCTTCCGATCCCTTTCGAAACTTGTAATCGTCGGTCAAGCTTTCCATCAGCGCCTTCTTGATCGCAGCATCCGTCGCCAGCGCCGCCGCCCGGGCCGTCGCATCAATCTGGCGATCAATTACTTCATTTAGATTTAGCAGAACCAATTTGCTCGCATCCGTTTCGGTTCCGCTCGGACCCTGCGCCGCCTGATAGTCCTTCGTCAGCTTAGCGCGCGGCCCCTCGGCATAGGCTTGGGCCAACTCGGCATAAATCGTTGCGTTCTTAGGGTCGGCCTTGGCCGCTTTGATCAAATAAGGAATCGCATCCGCAGGGGCAGTCTTGACCATTGAGCGAGCGATCAATTCGTTCATGGCCGACAGTGCTTGCGCTTTGGTTGGGTATGGCTCGGGAGACTTGCCGGCTTCGACAAGTTCGATCGCCTTCTTAGCTGCCGGTATCGAATCCGCCGTGAGCGTCGCATCATTCAAACCAGCGAGCCCGATCCACAGATAGGCAGTCGAGTTTTCCGGATCAGTCGCAACGTATTGATTACCGATGCGGACGATGTCCTTGTAGTTCCGCTTGTCGATGGCCGCTTTGAAATCCGCGCCGAGTTTGCCCTTGGCGTTCGCTGCCTCGTATTTCTCTTTAAATTTCTTCAGCGCATTCGCGTAAGCGTTATCCGCCGGCTCGTTCGGACAGGTTGTCAGATACTCAACCGCTGCTTTGTAGGCTGCTTCCTGATCTGTCTTTACGTTGTCATACCATTTTGAGTAAGTCGCCGTCTTAAATTCGTCAGTGCACGCCGGCGTCTGCGCCCCAGCTGCCACCGCGGATAGGGTGAGCACCGCGGTGAGTGCCAATGTTTTTGCGATCCATTTCATCTGATTTATCTAAAGCCTCCGATTCCAATGTGCGGGCGTGTCGCTTTGCGAACACGCGCAGGCACTGAGATGCTACTTCCGACCTGCTCGTTGTAACGAAGAGCAACTGCGGTGCCACGCAGCGCCATACTGTCAGGGAAGAACCCGAAAATGCGAGCGGCAATAATCATGCAACAAGCGAGTCGCTGTCAAGCAGGAATTCGCTTCCTACGATGCTCGCGGGATATCGCATGAAAAATGCCGGACTCTCGCAAAAGAATCCGGCATAGTTCGCATCAATCTGAAGCAAGCTGTTAAGGTTTTGGTTGCGTTCGACGCGAGCGGCCATCAACCGGTTCTTTCGAATTCGGTGTGGTCGTCTGGTTGGTAATAACCGGTTTGGTCTTGCTTTCAACCGGCATCGTCGTCGTTTTCACTTTTACGTCTGAGCCCGCATCGTTGGCCGGAGTCGCGTTATTGGCATCGTCGATCTCTTCAGCTTCGGTGGCCGCCTTGGTCTCTTTCGATTCTTCATCCAAAGCCGCAGCTTTCTTGTTCGGGTTCGTGTCTTCGTCGTCAGGACCTTCGGCCACCTGGAAATTGATCTGCGTGCCGAAACGCTGACTGAGCGCACGATAGATGTTTCCGGCGATCGCCGCAGGCAAGTGATTGTGCGCGTCCGTGCCACGCGTAATCACAACTACGGCCAAACGAGGATTCGCCACCGGAGCATACGACGTGAAGAGGCCGAGCCAGGCTCCCTGACCAATGCAGGTGCCGGTCTTTCCGGCCACGGTTTGTTCCGGACGATAAGCTTTCTTGCCGGAGCCGTAGTTGACCGCGCCAATCATTCCGGGAACCATGCGCTTCCAAATGTCGCTGTCGATATTAATCTTGCGACGGACTTCTGACTTGAAGTGCGAATTCTCTTCAACGCTACGCGGCAGGTGCGGGGTCAATAACTTTCCGCCATTTGACATCGCCGAAACCAACGACGCCAACTGGATTGCCGTTACTTCAAAATCGTCGCCGTGCGAACCCATGTGGTTTACCGCGTAACCCGATTTGAACAACGGCACCCTACCCGGCGATTCGTTTACATAATTGATGCCGGTCTTCTCACCGAGGCCTAACTCGCGCGCGTACGAAACCATTTTCTCGAAGCCGACCTGGCCGCTCACGTTTTGGAAATACTGATTGTTTGAGTAAGCCAAAGCATCAGTGAGATCGATGCGATAACGGCCACCGTCGCTGACAGTTTCAATCGGAGCGATCACTTTTTCGCACAGGCCCGCGACGCCAGTAACTAGTTTGATCGTAGAGCAAGGTTTGTACCCGCGTCGCAGTCCCCACTCCTGATTCACCACCGTGTAGACTCGGCCCGTCTTCGGATCCATCACCACAACCGTGCCGGCGTGATAACCCAGCGCCTGGACGGCGGCGGCGCGCACTTCCATGTCTTCGCCAACCGTGCTGTCCTTGGCAATGTTCGACTGAACTTCGTTTCTCAGTCCGTCATCGATCGCGCGCTGACGCGCAATCGCGGCCTGGCGCGCAGCCTCAGCACGGCGACGCGCTTCTTCCAGCGCGCGCCGATGGGTCGAGCTGAAGCGGCGCATCTCTGCAGCCAGCTCACGCTTGCTGAGTTTGCGACCGGCGCGTCTTTGTAACTTCGCAATGTAAGCGGCTTGCTCGCGCGCTTCCTGCTGGCGTTGCGCGCGCAGCTCGCGCTTTGAAAGCCGCCGCCCACCGCGACGATCGTTTCGTGCTTGTTGAATACGCTCGCGACGCGACAGATGCCTGCCGCGATCGGCGCGCGCCGATCGTCCGCGCGAGTTCCTTGACGACCGCGCGTTACTTCGCTCGCGGCTGCGCTTGGATTTAGCTGAACTTGAAATCGAAACCGAACTTATGAAGGCGAAAAGAAGGAAAAATATGAAAGCGTGACGTGCGACCCTGGGGGAATAATTTAGATTCATCAGCAACTCCTCGTTGAAAAAAATCGCAAATTCCAGTGCGCTCGAGGCGAACCAGTAAACTGTTGCTTTATTTGCACGCCGAGGGGCGACGTGCGCGTCCTTGCTTGTGATCTAGAAATCTCTAACGCGTGCCAGATTCCTGCTCACCAAGTTGTCAAATCCGCTTTCGCGGCGCCGAATGTGAGGCGGGATGTGCTCCCACAGCGAACCTCGGTGGGGAGTTTGCCTTGAGGTCGCGGCAACTATAACATCGCCCTTAGCAAACGGCAACCAAAAAAGGACTACTGCGATCTACTTTGAAGTGGATGTTGGCGCGCGTGTTGCTTTGGTGCGATGGCCCTATCGAGGTTTGTAAATAGTTTTCGGGTTCGACTGCTGCTGCTGTTGGCGATATTGCTTGTGCTGACGGTAAGCGTACAGTACTACGTCAATTTGCGCGCAGTTCACAACAACACGCACTTCATCCTCGAGCAGCAGCGCGCAATTATGGCGGGCGTTGCCCTCGGCGTTAAGAGTATCTCCAGCAAAGAATATCTCTACGACATTCCTAAACAGACGAAGTTGCCGTTGTTCGGCGATCAGTCGAATCGCATTCAAAACCTCCTGATCGTGGATGATCAAGGCAACATACGAGACAGTCTGGACAAGAACCAAGCACCAGAATGGAGTGGCGACAAAATAATTCGATACGTCAACGTGAAAGACATTTCATTGCCACCGCTGAAGAGCGCGGTTCAGCTTCCCGAATTCAGCACGCAACTCCCAGATGGTATGACTGCTGCACCGGCCGGCACGACGCTGGACAAAGCCGCCTTTTACTTTCCGGTTGAGGGCGAGAAGAGCCGGGTTTACGTCATTGTAATCCTCGGTTCGGCTAATAGCCTGACAAGTGTGCTGGAGCGTGAGGCGCGCCGTTCACAATTTTGGACGCTCGGCGTGTTGCTGGTCACTGCTTGCCTGACAGGGATCGTCGTTTGGCGTTTCACGCGGCCGATCAAATCTCTCTCAACCGGCGCCCGCCGCGTCGCTGGCGGCGATTTTTCCTTTCGCGTGCCGGTCACCGGACGTCAGGATGAGATGGGCGAGCTCACTGAGCTATTTAATGATATGACGGTTAAGCTGGCGCGCACGCGTGAGCTCGAAGCTCAACTCTACAATGCGGAGAAGGCAGTAGTCGTCAGCCGGCTCGCTTCCGCGATCGCGCATGAGATTCGCAACCCGCTCAACTACATCAACTTGACGCTGGATCACCTGCGCGTCGCATTTGCGCCCGCAGAAGTACAGAAGCAGGAAAAGTTCGAGAGCCTTACCAAGCAATTGAAAGCGGAAGTCGCGCGCATCAACACGCGCATCACTGAGTTTCTGAATTACTCGCGGCCGCCAAAGCTGGATTTCAAGCCGCTCGACGTTGCTGATCTCGCGCGTGATTCTTTGCGCATGTTCGAAGTTCAGGCTGACGAAAGCAACGTGCAAACCAGCGTCATTGAAACCAACAAGCTCCCCTCGGTCGTTGCGGATGCCGAATCCTTGCGATCAGCCCTCACGAACCTAATTATCAACAGCCTGCAATCGATGGATGGGAGCGGCGGAAAGATTTCCATCGAATTGTTGAGCGAAGATGAAGCGCGCCGCGTACGCATCGACGTTTCCGACAATGGGCGGGGCATTCCAGCCGACGACATTTCAAAAATATTCGAGCCGTATTATTCGACGAAAGAAACGGGCACCGGCCTCGGTTTGGCGATCGTGAAAAAAGCTGTGGACGATCATCACGGCGCCATCTCAGTCAAATCGAAGGAAGGCGAAGGAACAACTTTTACGATCACGCTACCCGTGTCAGCACCGCCTGCGGTGGCGGGCGGGTAAACTCAAGACTATGCCAAGAAAATCGATTCTGGTCGTCGACGACGACAAACCGCAACGTGACATCCTGCACGAAATTTTGACGGACGCAGGATACGACGTCACCTCGGCAGCTTCGGGCGAAGCGGCGCTGAAGTTTGCCAAGGACCGCAGCTTCGATCTGGCGCTCACCGATTTGAAGATGACCGGCATGGACGGCATCGAGTTGCTGCAGCACCTGCTGACAATGGACAAATCGATCGTCGTGATTCTGCTGACTGCGCACGGCACGATCGAATCTGCCAAAGAAGCTTTGCGTCGCGGAGCGTTCGACTATCTGCAAAAGCCATTCGATCGCGATGCGCTGCTGGCTACGATCCGGCGTGCGCTCGGCACACTCGATCAGATCGACGTCGAGATTCTTTCCGCTTCGCCGAAGATGGAAGCGGTGAAGAAAATGATTCTGAAAGTCGCGCGCTCAAATTCAACGGTGCTGATTCGCGGCGAGTCCGGCACCGGCAAAGAGTTGATCGCGCGCGCCATTCACAACCAATCGCCGCGCTCGTCTGAAATGTTTCAGGCGGTGAACTGCGCGGCCATCAACGAAAACCTGTTGGAATCTGAATTGTTTGGCCACGAAAAAGGCTCGTTCACGGGCGCGCACGCGGAAAAGAAGGGCCTGTTCGAAGTGGCTGATCGCGGCAGTCTTTTTCTGGACGAGATTGCCGAACTCGACATCAGCATGCAGGCAAAGCTCTTGCGCGCTTTGCAGGAACGGCGCATTCGTCGCGTTGGCGCGACGTTCGAGATTCCGGTTGACGTGCGCGTGGTCGCGGCAACGAACCGCGACTTGCGCGCGATGGTGGGTGACGGCCGTTTTCGCGACGATCTTTACTATCGCATCAACGTCTTGTCGATCGATGTGCCGCCGCTGCGGGAGCGCCGCGAAGACATTCCGGTACTCATCGATTTCTTTTTGAAGAAGCACACGAAGAACACTTCGCGCTTGATCAGAGGCCTGGCGCCGGAAACGAAACGAATACTGAACGACTACGGCTGGCCCGGCAACGTGCGACAGCTCGAGTCGGCGATCGAGCGTGCGATTCTTTTGTGCGAAGGCGAGATGATTACGCCCGACGACTTGCCCACCGAAGTCCGTCAAGAATCAGAGAGCGTGGCCACCGGCGGATTCAAACTGCCGGCCGAAGGAATTAATTTCGAAGAGGTCGAGAAAAACTTAATTCTGCAAGCGATGGATCAGACCGATTACAACATTACAAAGTCCGCAAAGCTGCTCGGGCTCACGTTTCGTACTTTGCAATACCGTCTGGAGAAGTTCGGGATCAAGAAGCCTGACGGCAAAGATGAAAAAGAGGAGCCGGAAGAAGAGTGAATCAACGTCTTGTAGTTTGCGCGCTTCTAATAAGCCTGTTCGCGGCTTGCCACCGAGACAACGGCGGCGGCATAGGTGCAGTGCCGGGGGGATTCCCGCCAACATCTTCGCCGGTTCAGGTTTCCTCGTCAGAACAAGTCGTCAAAGTCACTACGCTGGCGGCGCAGGTCGCCGCGGGAGGCGCGAGCGAAGCGATTGTCCGGCTCGCGATCATGCCCGGCTATCACATCAACGCGAATCCGGCGACGTTTCCTTACTTGATTGCGACGGAAATTATTCCTGAGAAAGCCGAAGGCATTGTCGCAGGGAAACCCATATATCCCGCCGGCGAGAAACGCAATTTTCAATTCGAGAAACAACCGCTCGCTGTCTATCAGGGCGAGACGCAAATCAAAATTCCGATAAGCGCCAACGCCAAAGCGACCGCTGGTCAGCGGTCGCTGCCTATCAGCGTGAAAGTTCAGGCGTGCGACGACGAAAAATGTTTTCCGCCGGCGAGCATCAACGCGACCATTACGATCGAAGTGAAATGAGAATCCGATGGCTGAACGCGCATGGACGATCGTCGCTGGAATGCTCTTGCTCGCCGCGGCGGTAATGCTCTGGCGCAGCAATCTCTCGGCCGCGTTCGTGCTTGCGACGTTGGGAGTCGTGGCTTGGTTTCTTAGCTATCGAACACAGCTGCGAGCAAAGATTGCGACCTACGAAGCATCTGAGAACCACGATGAAATCGATGAAGACTAAAGCGCTCCTATTCACCCTCGCATTGGTTGTGATTCCTTTGCTCGCGCCGGCGATTCACGCGGCGCCGTCCGACGAGAGCGATGTGCGCGCGGCGATTCAGCGCGTGTTCGATCAATTGAAGTCAGGCCAGTACGACGCGCTCTATGAGGGATTGCCGTCATCGTTCCGCGGGCGCATAGCAAAAGATAAATTCGTGAGCGGCCTACAGCGCTCAAGCAGTATCTATCGACTCGATCGGATCGACGTCGGAGTCGTGCACGTGTCGGGAAATATCGCCGTCGCGGACTCGACGATGTATGGCCATCTTAATCAGCCGCTCGACGCCGACGGCAGGATCGTGGTGCAGCAATACGTGATCCGCGAAGACAATCAATGGCGCGTCGCCACCGGCGATAACGCAACTATCAATCGTTTCCTCAGCGCCAATCCTGCATTCGCGCGACGCTTTCCCATCAAGCGGCCGCGCGCCTTCATGAATCAGAACGGAAAATGGATCGAGATACCGTTGGGAAGAACGCGCCGCAGTTGAGGTCAGTACCGCCTGCAGCAGGCGGGATAACGAAACTGATTCTAATTTTTATCTTAGATCCATCCGCTGACGATGAGCCTACTGACAGCGGCACTCGCTTGATCAAGCCAGCAGATCTTCAAAGCTCATCTGTGAATCGTCCGTCTGCACATTCTGCGGACGCGATACGCGCGGCACATCGAGAGCTTCGCGCACAGCGTCAAGATGGAATCGAATGATGCGCGGCGTGAGCCGCACGGAAGGGATGCGCCGCTTCTGGGCCATGCGACGCACAGTTGTTTCGCTCACCTGAAGAATTTCGGCGAGCTGCTTCGCAGTAAGAAACTCTTCGCGCTCGGACATTCTTTTTTGGAGTGCGCCGGCTTGACGGCGCTCTGGTTCGAAACCGTTTGCAGATCTTAATTGACGGAAAGCGGCGTCAAGCCGCCGCACTCCAAACCTGCTTACGTTTTCTTCTTATAAGTCAGTGCCACGCGATAAATTGCTGCGCCGTCAACTTCGACGTCCTTCGAAACACTCTCCGCGCCGTCGGCTCTTAAAGTCACACGATACTTAGCCGGGTCGGGCGGGAGGCGAAAAACGAATTCACCTGTCTCGCCGGTGATGCGATTGTCGAGTTTCTCGATCGAGTTCTCGGAATTGACGCGCCCGATCTCAACGCGAACGTTGCGAACGCTCAGACCATTCTCAGTAAAAACGCTGCCACGCACGAAGGCGAGCGAACCTTCATCGATAGACAGAAACAGATGATCACTCAGGAAGCGCGTTTTGCCGGCAGACACCTGAACACTCTCAATCGACCCGATCTGCAAGCCCGGTTTGCGAAACGTCAAACCATAAGTGCCCGGCTGCACGCGCGCGAACGTGAAATCGCCCTTGCGATCAGTTGCCACGCGCGTAACCTCGCGCTCCTCTCGCCGCAAAATCACCGCCACTCCGGCAGGCGAGCCCTTCTCAACGCGCACCTTTCCTTTGATCTTGCCGGTGCCTTTGTCCTGTCCCTGCGTCGCGACGGAAAGCAGTGCGAGTAACGCGACGGCAATCGCTGGTCTGAGTTTCCTGGTCATTGTTTCTCGGCGCCCTCAACTTATCACGGAGTCGGTCTTGCAGCCACCCTGCGCGGCGTCGCATCTAAGAGGGCGTTCGCGCGAGCTGGCGTTGCCCGTGCCGCGATAGCAGCCGCTAAATCGCGAGCGTATAATCGCGCTGTTTTCATGATCTCTCGCAATCATTTTCAACTGTTCGGACTAGTCATCCTGCTGGGCGCAGCTTGCTTGTTCCCGGCTAGTCTTGCGCGCGCGCAGGATGCTCCACAAACTGAGCGGCCGCGCCGGGTAATGCCGTCGGAATCTGATCCTCAGGATGTGATCAAGGTCGATACCGATCTGGTTTCGCTCGATGCCGTGGTAACTGATTCAAAGGGACACCTGGTTCGCAACCTGACGAAAGATGATTTCAAACTTTTTGAAGATGGCGTCGAACGTCCCATCGCCTCTTTCAACATTGAGAAGATCGCCGGCGCGCCGCGGCCTCTGGCAATCGTTTTTGCGCTCGATGTTTCAGGCAGCATGACGGCGGCCGAAATCCGCCGCGTGACTGACGCGATGCGTGACTTCTCGCAAAGGCTCGCGAATCATCCGGCCGTCTTCGGAGTTATTTCGTTCGGCATGCGCGTGAAGACAATGCAAACGCTGACTGCCGATCGAGACAAACTTGAGCGCGCTTACAATCGTCTCGGCCAGGAATCGAATGGCCTCTCGACGCACGCCTACGATGCCGTCGACGATGCCGTGCGCATGCTCGCTCGTCACGCGCCGCTGACGCGCGAACATCAACTGGTCAAACGCGCGGTAGTTGTCATCACCGATGGTTTTCCGGTTGGCGACGTCGTCTCGCCTGAAACCGTGATCGGACGCGCGAACGCTGCGGACACCAGCGTGTATGTCGTCACCATGCCTTCATATTCGCAGTTGCTGGCTTCGGTAAAAGGGGCGCCGTTGCCGACGCCGCTCGACGTCAGCGGCCTGGTGGATAAGACCGGTGGACGCAGCATCTATGCAAACGAAGGCGACCTCGGTCCGCTCTTTCGCGCGATTGCCGAAGAAGTTTCGTCAGCCTATGTCCTGGGATTTTATCCGCCTCCACAGAATCGCAAAGACGGCAAGTTTCATTCGATTAGAGTTGAGGGACCGCCAGGCTTGATCTTGCGACAAAGCCGGCCGGGATATCAGAGCCAGAAGGCAGACGGCAAAACGCAGTAGGCAGGAGTACGGGCCTTTGGTTTGCTGCCTCCTGCTTACTGCCTACTGTCGGGTCAGAATTCGTCTTCATCGTCGTCATCGTCGAGGTCTTCCTCTTCGACGATGTCCAACTCGACGGGATCGAGTCCTACAATTTCAAGTTGCGTCCCGCATTCTTCACAGTCAACCGTTTCGCCTTTGTCCACATCCGTATCGACGTGCACATCAGCATCACATTCGGGACAGGTTCCTGTCGGCACTTCATCTACCTCCGGAAAATGATTTTTGTAGGCGCAATGACGCGCCGGGCATTCAAAAAGTCAATCTAAACCGCGTGCAGACGTTTTGCAATACGAAATCCTGACATCGCTGCGGCGTTTTCGTATTTCAACCGAAAAGCAAAAGTTTGCGCACAAGTAGCTCGCTACTTTCGTATTTGAGAGCTGTGACGGCTGATACTTTGAGCCAAAGTTCTTCTGCGCTTCACGCCCACCCCGGCGACAAATAGGCCCAGCAACAGGCTCACTACAATCGATGTTCCGCCCGCGCCAGTGCTGGCGAAGCGTTGCGGTTCAGACGTCGGATCGTCCGAAACTGTAAACGGATCACCCTTTCCTTCGTTCGTTCGCAACATGCGCTGCACCTCTTCGGACGTAAAAGGCCGCGCGCCGCGACGGCCGAATACCGCGATCTGATTGCCGCTCTCATCGACTGCACGATCGCGATCCAGAGCCTTTGAAACCGCGAGCACTTCACCTTTGGTTTTGTAAGTCGCGATCAACTGCGGCTCAGGTCGCGGACTAAAGCCGGCATAAGTCGGCATCGTCTCAGGCGAAGTCAATTGCAGAATCCGCAGACCGTTTTTTCCGTCGGCGACATATGCGAACAGGCTCGCATTCGTCATCGCGATCTTCACCTGGTGCGCATCGTTGAGCTGACCGCCAGCGTTGAATGTCTGATCGAGTCGCGGCTGCTCAGGATCCTTCACATCGATAATCGCAATACCGTCTCTTCCGTCAGCAACGTAGGCGTAAGTTCGCGCGACGTAGACATCGTGAGCATCTTTGAGCGGAACCGTGGCGCCATCGATCAATCGCGGCTGGCCCGGGTTTGTGACATCGACAACCTTCAAGCCGTCATCGTCAATGAGGAAACCGTAACGAAATTGAATCGCGATGGACCGGGGATGCTTGAATCCAATACGGTTAATGATTTTAGGATTTAAAGGATCATCAATACTCACGATAACTAATTCCCGATCAGTCGTGATGTACGCGTTCGTGCCCGCGATTGTGATGTTGTTCGCGCCGGTCAGTACGCCATCCGGGTTGAAAGCTCCGTTCGCATACTTCGATTCGTCGAGCTGGCGTTTCAAATAATTATTCAGCGCATCGCCGTCAAGCAGCGTGGCCGCATTCACCACAATCAATCCCTCGTATTTATCGACCACGTACAGATACGCGTACATCGGATGAATCGGCTGCTCCTCGTTGAGCATTTGTTCTTTTGGCAGCTTTCTCGCTTCTTCCGGTGAAACCATTTTTCCGTCGATCGTCATGTGCCAGCGCGCCGGATCGACAGCCAGCGTCGAAGGCGCGGCCACAGCCGTGGCGTATTTCGTCTTCACCCAAAACTTCTGACCAAATCTTGAAACGGGCGCCGTCGTGATTCGTTCCGAAAATCCCTTCTGATCGATTTGCGCGACATCGTAGACGCGCAAGCCGCCTTCGCCCGCAGCGACGTACGCATACTCGCCTCGCAACTGCACGCCCAGCACGCGCGGATTTCCCTTGTGCTCGTAAACTTCTTTCAGTTCGCGACCGCCATTGACGAACTTTTGATAGTCACCTGGGTAAGCAATCTTGTGCAGCGTGCTGCCAAATACCGCCTGCGGTTCAGATCGTTCAGTCGCGACCACAGCTTCCAGCGAATCATCAGCAGCGACGTAAACGTATCGCCCCATGAAGTTGACGAAGTTCGTTCCCTGCAAAAGCACCTGGGCCATCCAGGCGTTGTTGTCGTTCTTCTTCGAGACATGGCAGTCGGAACACGTCTTCGTCTCAGTCGCGCGCACCGTGTGCGGCACGTGGGTATTGAAGGTCTGGCCCGAAAAGCCTTCGGCTGAAACTGTCTGCTGCTGCGAGTAGATCCATTCGCGATTTTGATTTTGCGAGCTGACCAGAATCGCGCTCGACGAACGCACCGGCGCGACGCGATTTCCAGTCACCGTGCCGTCCCGTCCCAGCATGAACACATCGTCGCGCAAGACCTGATAGTTATAAGTCGTGAAGTTTCGCGAGTCGCCGCCTTCATTGTGCCGGTTCGGCATCTTGCGGTTCGCCGTCATCGACAAGTGACAGCCAAAACAACTCGTCATCCACGACGAGTGACAAGCAAAGCACGTCATATTTTCGTCGCGATGCGCGAGCAGCTTGTTATCCGCCGGCACGTCGCCCCATGTCGTCGCGTCAGTACGCATCGTCTTTGCGTAACGCGACTTGACGCTGTAATCCTCCGAATGCGCCGCGTTCGGATTGATCGTGTCGATGGTCTGCTTCACGCGCCACCAACGGCCCGGCACAACCATCGAATTCTGAACAACGTCGCCAGGTTTGAGCTGCACTGCGTTTCCGAATTCATCCTTCTTCGTCGTGTTGCTGGTGATTTTTTGAAACAGCAGCACGCGCCCGCCGTCGGGACTTCGAAAGCGAATCGTCGCTAAGTTTCTCGGCGCGCCTTCTGCGATCTTCCCGTTTTTGATTGCCGTTCCCGCAGCGAATCCGGTGGTCAGGAGTTTCGCACGTTCGCGAATCGTGCCATGACAGTCGACACAGTTTATTTCAATAGCAGCGCGCGGTTCGTTGTAGAGAATGCCGTTGCCATGGGCGTCCTGCCGAAAATGACAGTCGACACAGTGCATTCCTTTTTCGAGATGAATGTCGTCCAAATGAACTGTCTTTTTGAATCGATCGGGATCGTCCGGAGACACGATCGAATTTTTCGCGTCGAGTAAGTTCCCTTCTCGATCTCGTTTAAAGACCTCCCGGAACATCCAGCCGTGCCCGTGAAAATCAGCAAACTGAGTGCGCTTTAACTGCGAATTGAATTCGGGCGTACCGGTTTTGTTCAGGAAATCCGGATCAGACCAAAGCCCGCGCAAACTCGCGGCTTCCGGATTGTTGTTCAGCTTGCGCGCTTCCTCTTCCTGCGACGGATCGTGCTGCTGCGCGGGATACATCTTGTCGCCGTCGGTTTCGTTGTCCCACCACATCAAGCCGAGATACGACGCGACCATGTTTTCGCCCGGGTGCATGTGACAGATCATGCACTGTGAAGTTGGAATGCGGCTGGTAAGTTGATGCTTGATCGGATGGCCGCTTTCATCTTTCGGAATGCTGACGTCGCTCGATTGCGAGCGGCCGAGATTTCCCGCGCTGCTGTAGAAAGCAGAATGGCGCGCGTCACGATCGTTTGCATAGATCACATGACAAGCCGTGCATCCTGACGATCGATAGTCACCGGGATGATTATTCGTGCCGAGAAAATTCAGCGTTGGATCATTTAAGCGCGTCTTCTGCAGTCCGAGATAAACCGGATCAGTTCGGTTCGCCGTTCCGAGTCCGCGCGCACTCAAACCTTTGTCGGGCTTGCCTGGATCTTCTTCACGATCGGGCAAAGCAGTTTCTAGTCTTCGCTTACCGCCACGCTCAAACACGCGCAGAACATTTCCCGGCTGTGAGATTTCCCAGCGCGGCAGAGGATCGAGTAACGGAAGAATGCCTTTCAATCTTCTCTGCTCGGCAGTGGGCTGCGGAATTTGGATGAGCGTTTGCGGCGCGCCATTCGGGCTGTAGCTTTCACCAAAGTTTGTGTCCTTGATCGGAAAGCCGCCGTTGTTGTAAAGCGCTGCGCCCCAAAGCATCGCGCCATGCGTCATCATGCTGCGACCCGCATTCGCGGTTTCGTTCGTGTGGCATTCCGAGCTGCCGCACGTTTTCGCCGCGACCCGAAAGTCACCCGGGTTTAGAAAGCGCACGAACTCCAGACTCTCGCGTTCGAGCAACGGCCCTGATCTTTCAGGCACGCGAAACTTGCCCTGCTTGATCCACTCTTTCGGAAAGCGCGGACGAACGTGGGCTTCCTCTTTTGTCGTGGCTGCTGGGTTGCCGCCATGACAAGCGGTGCAGGTCAAACCCAATCCGTCTTTGCCGTTGTCGAGTTTGTCTAGCGCTCCAGCGACCGTTGGCCCATAGCGATGCATCGGCTCGATCTGCTCGTGGCATTTGAGACAACCTTCAAGTGGGGGGGGCGTTGCAGGTTTCGGTTGTGCCCGTGAAGAAGATAAAACGACCGCAGTAGCGCAGAGGCACAGAGCGAGCACGATAACTAGCCGCGGACGAACGCGGATACATACGGATAAGAACTTACAAAAGTCAGTTAAATGGATTTTGCTTTGTTCGGTCTTCATCCGCGTGCATCCGCGTGCATCCGCGCAAATCTGCGGCTAGCTATCAGAAAACAAACTTCACCTGCGCGAACAAATTGAACAGCAACTTGCTCGGATTGATATTCACATTGTCCGGCGTGCAGAACTCAATCAAGTTCGCCGGGCAGTCCGTCTTCGCGGTGGTGTAGATGTCGCGAAAGCCGCGTCCTGGTTTCAAAGTCGCCGCGCCAAACGTCATCGTCACGTTATTGATGAGCAACGGACGATACGCGACACCCAAACTCAAGTCCCAACCGATCTCGTGTCGAATGTTTGGCTGAAACAAAACGTATTCGAGCGGCTCAGTCCGATGAAACCGCAAGTAGTTCACGTTGAAAACGGCTTTCAGGCGCTGCGTCACTTCGACATCGACGCCGCCGTTGTAAATCATTATTCCCGGATTGACGAAGTTCGCCTGGCCTTCGATCTTGCTGCTGCGAAGCGACGGCAGAATGCTGTTCGGCTGAACCAGCCCAACACCGGTTTGCGTCAGGCGAATGCCGTTGCGATTCCAAAACGAAAATTGCCCGCCGACAAAATTTGGATCGTCAAAGATCGCATCGAACCCATTAGCCTGATTGTCCGTCGGATTCTTGTCGCCTTGCGCAAAAAAGAAGGAACCGCGGAATCGCAAATAGTCATGATCGATTGAAGCTTCGACGGCTGCCATGCTTGAACTCACATGTACCGGCTTGCCCGCAATTGGATTTCGATCATCGCGGCCGAATGCGTAGTAATAACTATTCGTCAGATTGAGCCGGCCCAAATGGCCATCGCCGTTCACGCCGACGTAGCCAACCCTGATCGAATGCGGCCGCACGTCGCCAATCAGCGCGGGCCGCACGAGAAATCCGTTGCGATCGTATTTCACGCTGCGACGATCATCGTTGTACAGCGCCACGCTCTGAATCGTGTAGCCTTTTTTAATGAAGTCCTGCCGAAAAATATTCGCCACGTAAACGTTCTGCTGCCGCCGATCAAATCGATTTAAGCCGCTGTTCGTGTCTTTCTCAAGCTGAGCAAAGTACGCGAGGTTGTATTGAATGCGATTGTTGTCAGCGCTGCCAAAAATGCGCGCGCCCAGGTTGTTGTCTGAGAAAATGAAGCCGCGAAAGTCGGAGACGAACGGCTGAATGCCAACGCGCGCGGAAATGAAATCATAGTTCTCGTTCACATCTTTGAGCTTCAGTTCGGCGAAAGCTTCTTCCAAAGAAAATTGCGTGTCGGTGCGACTGGTCCCGCGCCGGACATCGATATTCACGACACCGGTTTCGCGCGCGTTCAGATAATTCGGCAGGCTGAACGTCGGCGAAATCTTGATCGCCCAGTCGCGCGGCTTGAAAGTCGAATCGCCATGGAACAATTCAAACGTGACTTGAAACAGTTGATTGACTGCGAGCGCTTCCGGCTTGCCAAAGAATTCGGCGCTACCATTGCGCGCGCTGCTTACATCTGACGGCTTCGGCGTGCGACTCAGCTCAACTGTCGACGAACTGACAGCTGACAAAATCATGAACGTCTGGTTGCCGATGATGGGGTAATCACCTTTCAACCAACTTTGATTGTAAGGGTCGTACCAGCGGCCTTTCCTGAAAACTATGTCGCGGCCACGTCCTGCCTTATCTCCGTAACGATCGTATTCGGGAAAGCCGATGCGCCAGCGATCGCGCACCTCGCGTCGATCGGATTGAGTCTGCGGTTCTGACTCGACACTTGTGTCGCCGGCCGCACCGAGAGGTCTTCGCGGCGGTACATTCACAATCGCCGGACCTTCTATTTTCTCAACGCCAAAATCGATTTTAGTTTCTTTGCCTTCGTTGACGATGATGTTTTCGATCGAGTCGTCGCGAATCAAAGCGTGCTCGCCGTGGTTTTTCGTCTTATCGAATTTAGCGACGTAGGGAGCAGCCATGCTCAGGCGGTAAGCGCCGGGCCGCAGGCTGAGGGAATAGCTTCCGTCCGTCTTAACGAGGGCGCGCGCAACTCTGCTGGTTACTTGATTGGTGGCAATGACGACCACGTTCGGAGTCGGAGGGGTTATTACGCCGCTAATCGTTCCGCGCTTCTGTGCGAATGCCGAAGTTGCACCAGTCAACAACAGCAGCGCGATTATCCAAAACCGCGCCCACGCATTCGGCTTGCGCCTGATCATAACGAATGAAGACAGATGAATCGTTTCTGACTTGTAGCACACGGACGGAGCGCTATCAATGAAAATTTAGCGGCTACTTTATTCACAGAAAATCGTTTCGCCTGCCGCCGATTAGTGATAGATTTCCTCATCCTCCGCAGACTAGTTACGTAGCGCGTTGTGTGCAAGTTGATGAGCGAACCAATCGTCAGGCGCGGACAGTTTCTTTTCATTTTCTCTATCGCGATCGCGGCTGTCATGGCCGGTTCTGCTTTTCTTCCACGCAGTCACGCACAAGAAAAGAGACTAACTCTTATTAGTCGCGAGACTTCTACGCGCGCGGTCGCCGTTGATTCAGTCACGCTCAAGTCCGAACCATTCAACTCGACTTCCGAAGTAAATTGGGGCACAGACAATCACACGCGAGTGATGTTGTTTGCGATGGGACTGGACAGAAGCGTACCCGCTGATCAAGTGTCTGCAAGCGCTGAAGATGGCGCGCAAAATGTTTATTCGCTAACGGTTGAATACATCGGCCCGGTGCCGGATGAAGATTGGGCGACGGCCGTCGTCGTGCGATTGGATGACGCGCTGCAAGACGCGGGCGACGTGCTGATTGGAATAAGCTATCAGGGCACAAAGAGTAATCGCGTGCGCGTCGGCATCGGTCACGTCGGCGATGGCCCACCCGATGACGAAGGCGCGGTACCGACGCCGGGAACGAATGGGACGACAGGTCCGGCGGCGGCCACGGCCGGCACGCTTACGACTTCAGAAGTTCAGACAATCATCGCGCAAGCAGTTTCGGCGGCAGTCTCGATCAATCATCCAGTCACCGTCGCCGTCACTGATCGAGAAGGAAATGTCCTCGGCGTTTTCAAGATGACTGGCGCGCCGGCGACGACGCAGTTACGTGGAGGCGGGCCGGGTCCAACGTTAGTTCCGAATCCGATCACTGGATTTGTTTCGACAGGTTTAGACGGAACAGTCGTGCCGTCGAGTCTGGCGGCGATTTCAAAAGCCGGGACGGCGTCGCTATTCAGTACTCGCGGAAATGCGTTCACGTCGCGCACGGCCGGCTTCATCATTCAGGAACACTTTCCGCCCGGCGTTGATAATCGTCCCGGCGGTCCGCTTTATGGCGTGCAGTTTTCTTCTCTGCCGTGCTCTGACATTAAGAAGCCTGCGCTGCCGCTCGGCCTCAGCGGTGATCCCGGCAGTGCTCCGATTTACAAAAACGGTGAAGCAGTAGGCGGTGTGGGCATTGAAGGCGACGGCGCCTACACACTCGATCGCGACCCAACAGATTTCGATCAGCCGTTTGAAGAAGTCATTGCTGTTTCAGCGACACGAGGATTTGAAGCTCCATCGCTTATTCGCGGCGATAACATTCTGGTCGATGGAATTCGGCTGGCTTATTTGAACGTGACGAGCGCCCCTGCGCCGGCAGCGATTGCGTTTGGAAGTTTGCCGGGCACGGTTACTTCTCCTATCGCCGGCGCGCAGACTTCCGGGTTCACACCGGCAATTGTGGGAGGCATCGCAGGCGAAGTCGACCCGCGCTTCTTTCCTTTCATCGCCAGTCCGACGGTCACTGCAAATTCTTTGACCGCCGCGGACGTGAACACGATCATTTCGCACGCGGCGCAGCAATCAAGCATCACGCGCGCCGCGATCAGACAACCGCTCGGCAGCAATGCTCGCGTTTCGATCGCCGTCGTTGATGCGAAGGGGGTCGTGCTCGGCGTCTTTCGCATCAGTGACGCGCCCGTGTTTGGCTTCGATGTGTCTGTGCAGAAAGCGCGGACGGCTGCGTTCTATTCGAGCGCAAATGCGGGAGCGTTGTTACGCGCGGCAGGTTTCGGATCGTACGTCGATCGCGCCTTAGCCGATGGATTGAAGCTGGACGGTTCATTCGCTTTCACCGATCGCGCGGGCGGATTTCTGCATCGGCCGTTCTTTCCTGACGGCATCAACAACTCTGCCGCCGGTCCGTTCAGCACTGAAATAAATAATTGGAGCGTCTTCAACGTCGGGCTGCAACTGGATTTGATCAAAGCAAACCTCCAGACAGTCTTGAGTGGCGGCGTCGCGCCCTGCACTTCGATTCCGAATCTTCCGAACGGCATTCAGATTTTTCCTGGCAGCGTGCCGCTGTATAAAAATGGCGTGCTGGTGGGCGCGATTGGGATCAGCGGCGATGGCGTGGATCAGGATGACTTGATAGCAGCGGCGGGCGATGCCGGGTTTGCGCCGCCGGCAGCGATTCGCTCAGATCAAATTTTCGTGCGCGGCGTGCGTCTGCCGTTTTTGAAATTCCCGCGCAGCCCAAATCTTTAAGTCAAGGCAACAGGAAAAAGTAAAAAGGCAAAAAGGGTCAAACGAATGGCGGAGACGCGAAATAAGCGCGTGTTGTTGCGCGAGAGAATTGGTTTTCCTTTTTACTTTTTCCTTTTTACTTTTTCCTTGACCTGCCTTTTTCCTTTTTACTTTTGCTTCGTCGCGCAAACTCAAACTTCTCAAGCGGGCTGCGGCGTGATTCGCCTCAAAGTGAAATACAAATCCGGATCGGCGACGAAAGAACTTCCGCGCAAACGCTTCTTCCTGATTAAAGGCTCTGTCGATCAAAACAGCGCTTTGATTCAGCAGATCAAGCAGACAGAAGTTGCGTCTCGCGAATGCTTCTATCGCAGTCATGGCGCGAGTGCCGCTCTCGTCAAATGGCTCGATGAGAACGACTGCGAATCCGTCTACTGCCGCGCGATTGAAGAGAAGTACATAAGCGGCAACGACGCGGTTCCGGAATTCAAAGCCGCGTACGAACAAGCGTTAAAGGAATTGAAGACTCCGGAACTCGCGCGGCGCTGGCTCGCAAATTATCTGCCCGCGGAGATTCGCGACGGCTACTACAATTCAAAGCAGCAAGCAATCGCGAACCTGTCGAAACAGGCCGAAGCATCAACTGGCAAACCTGTGATGTCGATCATGACCGATCGCAAAGGCACCGCTTATCTGACCGATATCGAGCCGGGCGTGTACACAATTTCCAATTTGGTCGGCAGTGAAACCGACAAGACCAGTATCCTTTGGATCTGCGAGCGTGAAGTGAAAGCCACGGACTTATTCATCGCCATGAAGCGGCCATTCACTTTGACAAACGAAAAAGATCCGAAGGTGACGTGCGAGGTGATCGAGAAGCCTCTGCCGGTGTGCAGGTAATTTGGAGTGCGGCGGCTTGACGCTGCTTTGTCACCGATAGGAAATCTGAAAAATGGAAAAGCGCCGTCAAGCCGGCGCACTCCAAATACGAGTAGTCGATCGATGCAGCTTAAGACCATCGCATTATTGATGATTGGCTTTGTTTTCGTTGCAATCGGCGCAGCCCAGACTCGGCGTCGTCCGGTTACCCGGCGAAAACCGCCAACTCAGACTCAAGCGCCACGCGGTGCCGCAACCAAGTACTCAGCTTTCCTGCACTCATCCGACAAACACAAGAGTCTTGCCTGTAACGAATGTCACAAGATTCCGACGACCTGGAACGCGAAACGTGAGTTTCCCGACGTCGCTGACTTTCCTGATCACAATGCGTGCGTTCGTTGTCATCGCCAACAGTTTTTCACCCGGCAAGCGATGCTCGGAACCGGTCCGGCCATCTGCACGGTTTGCCATGTGCGCGCCGCGCCACGTGAAGACGAGCGTTTTGCTTTTGGCCAACCGAACGACTCGGCTCAGCAATTGAAACCAAAAGACGAGCGCCAGTTTTCGATCGAATTTCCGCACGACAAACATCAGAACGTGATTGCGCGCGGCGATCGGCAAGTACTTTCATCCGCCGCGCGCCTTTCGCATCACAAGTCACTCGCATTTGACGACAAGAAACCTGATTACAACAACTGCTCGATCTGTCATCAGACGGACATGGGCCTCGCGATCGTCGCGCTATCTCCGGCGAACGCCGATCCGGCGATGCTCCATCCGTTCAAGTCGATGCCGCACAGCCATGATGCGTGTTTCAGTTGTCACTGGACGACAGAGAAGCCAGTCAGAGACGACTGCGGCGGCTGTCACAAAGCCGCTGCCACTTTCGTACCGGTGTTGGGCCCGAAACGAATTTCGGCGAAGTTCGCTCACGAAGGGGGCAAAGGCGAACACGTGATGGAATGCACGACTTGTCACATCAACATTACACGCGCCGCAACTTTGCGCGGGTTGACGCCGGACGTGCCCATCGCCGCCTGCACTTCATGTCATAAGGACAACAAGAAGACGACCTATCCGAAGATCGTCACGATCGAAGAAGAGTTCGAGCAGAACAAAAAAACTGGCGAGTGCACTTACTGTCACACGCCGGATGTTGGGAAGAAGAAGCCGCCGCCGAGTCATGATGCGGCGGTGCAGTGAAGCAAGGCAAAAGGAAAAAGTAAAAAGGCAAAAGTGACGTTGGCTAAAGCAACATCGACTTGCGGATTTCTCATAAAGGCGGCTGTAAGAATCGCTTTTCCTTTTTCCTTTTTCCTTTTCACTTTTGCCTTTGCTTCCGCCCAGGACTATTCGAAGTTTCTGCACTCAAGCGCTAAACATGCTTCGATCGGTTGTAACGAATGTCATCGCCGCGTCGACAATTCAGTGCGTCCGACTTTTCCTGGTCACAAAGCGTGCACCGGCTGTCATCTGACGCAGTTCACGACGGCGACTATTCCCATGTGCTCGATCTGTCACCAGGACGTCAACGGAAACGATCCGCCGCGCAAGGCTTTCCCTGAGAAATTCAAAGAGAGCTTCAGCGTTAAGTTCGATCATGCTCAACATATGACCGGCGCGGCGCGTCCCAAGAGCGGATGCGTCGGTTGTCATAGTTCGACGCTGCGTCGCGGCGCGGCGTTGGCGATTCCAGTGGGACTGAATGCTCACGCGGGCTGCTACACATGTCACACTCCGAACGCGCAGGCGAACGGCCGCGACATCGCTTCATGCGGAGTTTGCCACGAACAGAAAGGCTACTCGCGCACCTCGACTGATTCGATCGCGTATCGCGTCGGCTTTAGTCACGCGCAACACAGCGCGCGCCAGCGTCTAAACTGTTCGAGTTGCCATAACTACACCGCCGGCTTGCCGCAAAAACGGCAGGTGAGTTCGTCCCGACTGCAGGAACATTTCCCGACCGGCAATAACACGTGTGCGACTTGTCACAACGGCAGAAAATCTTTCGGCGGCGATCTGAACTTCAAAGATTGCCGGCGATGCCACACGGGATCGAGTTTCCGTACCGGAATTTGACAAGCGTTTGCAGCCATTCCTAAGATTCGTCGCATCAACTTTCCAGCACATTGGGATCCTAAGCTTAGAATTCCACGTGGACAAGTTGTCGC